>Ga0081455_10008554_pt1 | contig 10624 bp, 8 predicted proteins | sample TabmetS3T2R1_FD_70207 | JGI IMG/M metagenome (GOLD analysis project Ga0081455, IMG submission 70207) | Tabebuia heterophylla rhizosphere microbial communities from the University of Puerto Rico - S3T2R1 | ecosystem: Host-associated > Plants > Roots > Rhizosphere ... | reverse complement strand
ACCCCTACCCGACCTATCGCGCGCTGCGGGAGAGCGAGCCGGTCAAGCGCATGCGCAACGGCTCTTATTTCCTGACCCGCTATGAGGACCTCGTCACCGCCTACAAGAACACCAAGGCGTACTCCTCCGACAAAAAGAAAGAGTTCGCGCCGAAATACGGCAACACGCCTCTCTACGAGCATCACACCACCAGCCTCGTCTTCAACGATCCGCCGGCGCATACCCGCGTGCGGCGGCTGATCATGGGCGCGCTGTCGCCGCGGGCGATCGCGGAGATGGAGGGCGATCTGATCGCCCTGGTCGACACGCTGCTCGACCGCATCGCGGCCAAGCAAGAATTCGAGCTGATCGAGGATTTTGCCGCCGCCATTCCGGTCGAGGTGATCGGCAATCTGCTCGACGTGCCCCATGACGAGCGCGAGCCGCTGCGCGACTGGTCGCTGGCGATCCTCGGCGCGCTCGAGCCGGTGGTCAGCCCGGAAGCCGCCGCGCGCGGCAACAAGGCGGTGAAGGATTTTTTGGCCTATCTCGAAACGCTGGTGGCGCGGCGGCGCGCAAAACCCGGCGATCCCGCCCGCGACGTGCTGACGCGGCTGATCCAGGGCGAGGAGAATGGCGAGCGGCTGACCGAGAAGGAATTGCTGCACAATTGCATCTTCCTGCTTAATGCCGGGCATGAGACTACAACCAACCTGATCGGCAATGGACTGGTTGCGCTGACGCACTATCCGGACCAGAAGCAGCGGCTGGTTGAGCATCCCGACCTGATCAAGACCGCCGTCGAGGAAGTGCTGCGCTATGAAAGCTCGAACCAGCTCGGCAACCGCATGATCGTCCAGCCGGTCGAGATCGGCGGCATTACGATGCCCGCGGGCACGCCGGTGACGCTGTGCATTGGCGCTGCCAACCGCGACCCCCAGCAGTTTCCGGACCCTGAAACGTTCGACATCGGCCGCACGCCGAACCGGCACCTTGCGTTTGCCACCGGCGCGCATCAATGCGCCGGCATGGCGCTGGCGCGGCTGGAAGGCGCGATTGCGATCTCGCGATTCCTGGCGCGGTTTCCGGGATACGCGCTCAACGGCGAGCCGGTGCGCGGCGGGCGGGTGCGGTTTCGCGGGTTCTTGCGTGTGCCGTGCAGGGCGGGGTGACACGAAACGCGCCTCATCGTCATTGCGAGCCACCCGGTCGGCGCGAAGCGCCGCCGGACGACGGGCTCCGCGAAGCAATCCAGCTTTCCTTCGCCGCGACAAGAAAGCTGGATTGCTTCGTCGCTTCGCTCCTCGCAATGACGCGGGAATATGGGTGCTCATTCTCACGGCGCGATTTCGCCTGAGCTCTGCCAATTCGTTGTCCCTCTCTTACCGAAGAGGGCGCAGGGAAAGCCGGGCGCCGACTGCGCCCGCAGTCCCGTGTGCAAAGACTGCGCTAAGAACGCACACGGGTTGAACTACAGGTACAGCCGAGACATCCCGGCTTTCCCCGCGCAATGGTTTTACGGTTTCCTTCGTGCTCTCCCCGGTGAGCGGCCTTTATTGTCACCGTTGCCGATTGATTGCTCCATCGGCTTGACGCCAGGGTCGCGGCGTCAGGACCACACGACTTCGCCGTACGCTGCGGACGTTTCGTCCGGTGAAGAGATCACCTGACGTCACAGCGTCCATCGCAACCCGCGCCAACGTTCCGTGACGATCGCGTTGCGTCCCCTCCTGAGGGCACGGGCTGGACGTATTCATACTGTAAATCAGAATTCTGATAAAGCGAATTATTTTTGATTCAAGGGCTTGACTTGCTGGCTCTGAAAAACCAAATCCTCACCCCCGGTCCGGCACCCTTCCCGACCCCCTCCCCGCCGTCCGGCGGAAATCCCTGACAGCGACTTTACGCACTGCGACCTGGCATCGCTGGGGTCGGCGTGGCTCTTATTCAGGACAGAAGAAAGCTGGCCACCTGATAGAGCGCAAAGGCCAGTTGGCCGATCATGACGAGAAGTGCAATCGCGAAAAGATAGTAGCTGTAATACATGGCCGCCTGACCCCGACGATGGACGTAGGCTTACGCGGAAACAAACTCGTCAATTGATTCGCTAACATGAGTCAGCTGCGAATCGGCGTCAACGAGATTTTGGCTTTCGGCTGAAGCAGGTGAGTCTTTTTTGCCACCCTTGTGGTGCGCTCACGCCGCCAGAATCTTGAGACCCCACCATAGGACAACAACAGTGGAAATTATGCAGGCAGCCATCAGGGCGCCCTCAAGGGAATACAGATTCATGTTTCCACCCCAGCGATACGTGGATTCAACAAGGTTTCGGCAATGGAGGCTTACAAAGCGAACTGGAACGCAACCGGGTGCTTCTGTTTAAACGCACACATGCGAATGGCGCTGCCGCCCGTTATCGACGAATCAGTCGCCGTACCAATCCAGTCTGTTCTGAAAAGCGGCATTATCGCGACGCGAGTTGCCTCTTAAATCAGCAAATTCTTCCCGGTGTACCCGCGGCCCAGACGTTGTCCACCAAATTCCGCATCTTGCGGCCAACGCGATATCGTCGCGTTTCCCTTTTTCCCTCACCGGCCAGGTGTTCGTGCTGTTGGGAGTCTCGCAGCACTTCCGCTTCGGTCAGAATGGCGTCGACATGCAATGCTTTGGAATGCATCGCCGCTTCCAGCGACGATATCAGGGGTCTGGCAATACGTCGCCGCGCGGCGGTTCTTCACGGTCCAGGTTCTCACGGTCTAATAAGAAGGAGACATAAATGACTGAAAAGATTGCCGTGATCGGGATGGGACAGATGGGCTCGGCGATGGCGGGCCGGCTGCGGGAGTCGAACCTCGATGTGGTCGGCTTCGACGTCAGCGCCGATCAACGGGCGCGCCTGGTCAAGGAAGGTTTTCGCATGGCCGCTGATATTGCCGAGGCGCTCGACGGCCGGTCCGTCGTCCTGACCAGCCTGCCCGATCCGAAAGCCGTCAGCGAAGCCTGGCTCGGCGCCGGCGGCATCGTGGCGAGCGCCGCGCAAGGCGCGCTGTGCATCGAGCTCTCTACTATTGATCCTGCGACCATGCGCAACGTCGCCGCGGCGGCCGCTGCGCGCGGCATCGCCGTCATCGATTGTCCGGTCAGCGGCGGTCCGAATGAGGCGCGCAGCGGAAAGCTCGTGCTGATGACCGGAGGCGACGAGGCTGATATCGCGCGCGCCGCACCGGTCCTGCAGCGGCTCGGCGCCGAGTGGAAACATACCGGCGGCATCGGCACCGCCAAGGCGGTCAAGATCGTCAACAACATGATGACGATGGGCAATGTGCTGGTGGCGGCCGAGGCCTTTGCGCTTGGGGTTGCCGCCGGCGTCGAGCCACAGAAACTCTATGACATGCTCTCCGTCAGCGGCGGCCGCTCGCATCATTTCACAAAGCGGTTTCCCAATGCGCTGAAGGGCGATTTTTCGCCGGGGTTCAAGATGGAGCTCGGTGAAAAGGATCTTGCGCTCGCCATCGAGCTCGGCCGCACCATCAAAATGCCGACGCCGTCCGCCTCCGCCTCGCGCGAACTCTACGCACTCGCGCTGGCGGAAGGGTTCCGCGGGCAAGACATCGTGGCACTGCTGTCGATGTATCAGAACTGGGCGGGCGGTAGGGCGAAGTGAAGTTTGGCTAGCCCCGCATACTCATAAATCCGCGATGTCCGCTTATCCCCCAATACCAGCATAAGAGCGGACATTGCATGAGGTCCGAGAAGGGCCAATTGCGGTCATCGCTGCCCCTTGGAAGTGAAGCAGATCACTGAACGTCTGACCGAGGCGTGCTATGTTGCTTGTACCGTCTCCGCATGCCAGCAATTTGGGGAGGCCGGAATGAAACTTCCACGCCGTCAATTCCTGCATCTGGCAGCCGCCGCTGCCACGCTTCCGGCATTATCCCGGTTCGCCAGCGCGCAGAGCTACCCGACGCGACAGGTGCACCTGCTCGAAGGCTTTGGCGCCGGCGGTGCACCCGACATCGTCGCGCGATTGATCGGTCAATCGCTGTCGGAGCGACTTGGACAGTCATTTGTCATCGAGAACCGCAGTGGCGCTACCGGCAGCATCGCCACTGAGGCGGTCGTGCGGGCATCCCCGGACGGCTACACGCTGCTGTTGGCTACCACATCAAATGCGATAAACGCGACCATGCTTAAACTTAACTTCGACTTCATCCGCGATATCGCGCCGATCGCGGCCATCGTTCGTGTGCCCCTCGTCATGGAGGTCCACCCGTCAGTTCCCGCCAAGACGGTCGCGGAGTTCATCGCCTACGCGAAGGCCAACCCCGGCAAAGTCAATATGGCGTCGGCCGGGACCGGAGGTCTGCCCCACGTGGCCGGCGAAATGTTCAAAACGATGGCCGGCGTCGATCTCTTTCACGTGCCATATCGGGGTGCTCAGGTATTTCCTGCCCTTCTCACCGGCGAAGCGCAGGTCTATTTTGGCCCGCTCCTCTCATCGATCGAATATGTCAGGGCCGGCAATTTCCGCGCCTTGGCAGTGACGACGGTGGCGCGCTCGCCAATATTGCCGGATGTTCCAGCTCTGGGCGAAACCTTGCCCGGTTACGAGGCAAGTTCATGGTACGGCCTTGGCGGTCCAAGGCGCACGCCGGAAGAAATCGTCGAAAAACTGAACAGGGAAGTCAACGTCAGCGTCGCCGATCCGAAATTCCAGGCGCGGCTTGCCGATCTGGGTGGCACGGCCCTCGGCGGGTCGCCCGCCGACTTCGCCAGACTGATCGCGGACGAGGTCAAGAAGTGGAGCAGGGTGGTTTTGGCGGCCGATATGAAACGGTGATAAGCAGCAAGGGGGCACTGCCGAACTTCGGGTTCTTTTTTGCCCGCCGCCAGTGCTTGCTGCTCGGTGGGGAGGAAGGGTTGATGCCGGGGTCGCTGGGGGAGAAGATCGGCGAGGGCGTCTTTGCGGACGTCCATGCCTGGGCGCCCGGTCAGGTCGTGAAGCTGTTCAAGGCCGGCATTCCGCGGCGGGTGAGCCGGTGGGAGGCGCGGATGACCCGCGCCGTCTTCGCCGCCGGCGGCCCGGCGCCCGAGGTGCTCGACGAGGTAACCTTGGAGGGACGATTCGGCATCGTGCTGCCGCGCCTCGACGGACCGACCCTGCTGCAACTCTCGCGCAGCGGCGCCCTGACCCTCGGGCAAGCGGGCGCGATCCTCGCCTCCCTTTACTTATCGGTTCACAAGACGCCCCCGCCGCCGGACGTCCTCTTTCTGCGCGACTTGATGGAGGACTCGTTGCGGCACTTCGATGGCGTTGTTCCGAAGCACATCGCCAAGGGCGTCCTCGCCCTGATCGAGCGCCTGGAGCCCGGGGACGGGCTGTGCCACACCGACCTCCACCCCGGCAACGTGATCATGACGGCGGATGGTCCGAGACTCATCGACTGGGGCCTCGCGGTCCGGGCGCCCGTCGGCCTCGACCTTGCGCGCTGCCACGTCATGCTGTCCGAGATCGCCGCGGAAATCGCCGATGATCCGCAGCGGCCGCGCGCCGTCAATGCGGCCGCGCAGTCCGAGTACGCGCGGCTGGCCGGCATGTCCCAACCGGCGCTAGCGGCGGCGGTGGAGCCCTACCTGCCGATCGTCCGTGTAATCGCCCTTCGCGGGAGACCGGCGCCTGCCCAACGGGAGCGCCTGATCCAGCGGATCGAAGCGGCCCTGCTCTCGGAGGACTGAGTTGCTCGCGAGCCGGAGCGGTCCGTCGAAGCGGCTCGTCAGTGTCCGCTATGGGGGTCATTGGCTCAACTTACAGCCCCGTCTCCGGCACTTCCGTTCTGCCCGCGAGAACGGAAGTTGCTCACCATGGTCGTCATGTCTGAGATGGGCCACAGCCGGACTCGTGCAGCGCAGCAAATGGCTTTGCAGCGGACCCTACTTATTCAGCCACACGTCCTCGTAACGATAGCCGTTAAAAGAGCTGTTCACCATGATGGTGACGCCCTTGACATAGGGCTGCCAGCAGGTGCCTTGGCGGCTGTGGAAGATGATCGGACGGGCGACGTCCTCCTGCAACTTCTTGTCGATCTCCCAGACCAGCTTCTTGCGCTTCTGGACGTCCGTTTCCTGCGACTGCTCGTCGAACAGCTTTTCGATGTCCTTGTTGCAGTAGTTCGTGTAGTTCCGCTCCGAGCCGCAGGAATAGTTCTCGTAGAACGACTGGTCGGGATCGTCGACGGCGTTGCCGGTCAGATTGAGGCCGAGCGCGTAATCCTTGCGCGCGACCTTCGGGAACCATTGCGCGGTGTCGACGACGTCGAGCTCGCCATCGATATAGATGCTCTTGAGCTGGTCGATGAGAATCACCGCGGGATCGCGGTAGATCGGGATGTTGCGGGTGGAGACCTTGACGGCGAGGTGCTTGTCGGGGCCGTAGCCCGCCTTCTGCATCAGCTTCTTCGCCGCTTCGCGGTTGGCGTTGATGTCAGGGCCATAGCCCGGAATCTGCTCCAGCATCTCCTTCGGCATCGCCCACAGCCCGTCCGGCGCGGGCTCCATGGTGCCGCCGATATCGCCCTGGCCCTCGAACAGGATCGAGATGAAGGCTTTGCGGTCGAGCGCGAGCGCCAGCGCGCGGCGGATGTCCAGATTATCGAACGGCCGATTCGAGGAGTTGACGATGATGTTGGCCGAGACGTTGGTCGGCGCAACGACACAGACCGCGTTCGGTGCCTGGGTCTTGACGTCCTTCAAAAGCGGGATCGTCACCTCGGTCGGGTAGGTCATGTCGAACTTGCCGGCGATGAAAGCGAGGATCGCGGTCGAGCGGTTCGGAATGATGGTGAATTCGATGCCATCGAGATACGGCAGGCCCTTCTTCCAGTAATTCTCGTTGCGCGTCAGCTTGATCGATTCGTTGGCCTTGAACTCCACGAATTTGAACGGGCCGGTGCCGATCGGATGGGTGCGCATCTCCGCTGGGCTTACGTGGCAGGGATAGACCGGCGTGTAGCCGGAGGCGAGCAGTGCCAGCAGCGAGGGCTGCAGCCGCTTCAGATTGAAGGAGGCTTCGTAGTCGCCGTTGGTTGTGACGTCATTGACCTGGTCGTACCAGGTCTTGCGCGGGTTCTGGCGGAACTTTTGCTGCGACTGGCCCATCAGCATGTCGAAGGTGCATTTGACGTCGGCCGACGTGAACGGCTTGCCGTCATGCCATTTGACGCCCTGCCGCAACTTGAAAGTCAGCGTCTTCTTGTCGGCGCTCCACGCCCAGCTTTCCGCGAGCTCGGGGCGGATGTCGTCCAAGCTGTTCTGCGCGATGTGCTGGTCGTAGATGACCAGGTTGTTGAAGACGGGCATGAAGGGGATGTTGATCGAATTGGTCGCGCCCTCATGGATCGACGTGCTGCCGGGGCTGTCGCGGTGATAGATCCGGAAAATACCGCCTTGCTTCGGCTCGCCCGCGATCGCTATGCTGCCCAGGAGCAACAGGCACGACATCGCGGCAGCAAACGCGCGCCCGCTTCGCATGCTTCTCTCCCTGCACGGTTCGGCTTGCTTAATTCTTGCGCTGGCGTGCAGCCGATCTGCCCCTGCTGCATGCTGCGCGCGTGCAGCGAGCGGCCACGCAGCTGCTGCGCCGCCCAGTGTAAATATGAATTCCCGCCGTCGGATGTGGATTGCCATGCGGACCCCTCTCTCCGGAGGTCGTGTGCATGCAATAGAGGGGACAATATCACGCTTTAGCGAAGGAACGAACAAAGCTTTTTGCCCTGCGAAAGTATGGAGCCCCATGTCTCAGTTGGGTCAAAAGGCGAAGTCGCAGCCGGCCTGCGCCACTTCCGTTCTGAGATGGGCCAACAGCGGAAGTTGCTGGCGACGCCTTATGCTGCGGCAGCTGCTGGCCAATTCGCTGAGAGGCCGATGGCACCGAAGGCCGCATCGATGGTCGCCTGATTGCTGGTCACGACCGGCACGCCGAAGCGCTGCGTCAACAACGGACGTGCCTCGACCGCCCGGAAGTTAGTGCAGGAAATGAATAGCAGATCAAATTGCCGACCTGCCAACTCCCTTTCAGCGAAAGTAACGATCTCAGCCGGGGTGACGTTGCAGATGCCGAAATTGTCGGTGATCCCCAATCCGGCCATGTGCACCACAGTCAGACCGCGCCGCTCCAAACCAACGCGAATGGCCTCGTTAAGTTCGTCAACATAGGGCGTGAGCACGGCAATGCGCTTTCTTCCGAGTGTCTCGATGGCCTTGCCCACCGCGTCGTTGGTGCTGACGACAGGAGCGCCAGTCTCGCGCGCGATACTGGCAATCAAAGCGGTTTCCCCGTCAGCACCAAGAACGGCGCCGCCGCTGGTGCAGGCAAAAGCGACGACATGGGGCCGCAGCGATGCGAGGTCGGTCACTGCGATGGGCACGTGATTATGGATCATCCGCCGTTCCGCCTCGGCGGTCGTCTCGGCGAGGAAAATGCGAGCAGCATGCACGGTTACGTCTGCCCGCAGCGCGCGAACGAAATCTGCTTCGACGGTTGTGTTCGAGGACGGCACTATAACACCGATCCGCCGCCACTCACTGCGATCATCGCCCATTTGCCACCTCTCGGGAGAAATTGGTAAAATGACGGGCAAATCTCTGCGAACTTTAGTTCCGAACAATAGCTCCTTGGACAGAGCATCATACATTCGTTGCGCCGCAGGCGGGAAGAGCCTCATTCTCAGACATCGGTGCACGCAGTAATTACGTCCGCGCATCTTCAGTAGCGGACATTGCGCCACGCTGGTTGGCAGATCCGTTTGACTCGGGGCAGGTAACGATGGACGCCTTTCACCGCCTGGCAAAGCGCACGGACGCAAGTCGTCTCCACGACATTCGACGCCGGTCGATCCTCGAGCTTGCGCCGCCAAAAATATCCGTTGCCGAAGCGCAGGCGTGGGCGTCGAAGCTCACGCTATCGGGTATGGAGCAAAAGCTGCACGAGCTGGAAATATGGGTGGCCGAGTTGGACGGCACCGTGGCCGGATGGGGGGCCATTCGGGCCGATAGGCTGGAGGGCCTGTATACGGCGCCTGAATTTGCCGGGCAGGGCGTTGGGGCGGATTGCTTGATAGGCTCGAAGGGCTGCTGCGCGATCGCGAGTTCCCTTCGGTGCATGCCGAGGCAAGCTCAAACGCGTGTGATTTCTACCTTCGTCGCGGCTACCGGGCGTCCGGTCCTCAAACGACTGATGGCGCCTGGCCCATCATGAAAGAACTTCTGACCTGAAATCAGGCGCGGGCGGAGAATAAGTGCGTTGGGCGGCGGCACGGTTCTGGCGGCCGTTTAACCCGCTCGCGGCGCTTGATTTTCGCCGCGCGAGGGGCGACTTTGGCGCCCGCTTGGCGGGGCCTATCGGAGCCTCGCGGCGCCTTGTCAGGAGGATATGTTGGCGGACCATCAGGTGCACGATTTGACCCCGGAAGACGTTTCCAAGGGAATCGCGGAGGGCCGCTATCTACTGGTCGACGTCCGCGAGCCCAACGAGGTGGCGGTGGAAGCCTATCCGGACGGCGTGGTCGTTCCGCTCCAGAGCTTCGATCCCGCGGCTATCCCGGATCCGAAGGGCAAGCAGGTGGTGTTCGCCTGCCGCTCCGGCAAGCGCTCGGTGACGGCCTCGCTGGCGGCGCAGGCGGCAGGGCTGCCCTACGACAAGCATCTGGCGGGCGGCATCATCGGCTGGAAGGCCGCGGGATTGCCGACCAGGACCGGCGGCTGATCTCCACCATGACTTCCATGAACAAGGTCTTTGCCGACCTTCCCGTCACCGTCTTCGAGGCGATGTCGCAGGCCGCCCGCGACAACAACGCCATCAATCTCGGCCAGGGTTTTCCGGATGATCCGGGGCCGGAGGATATCCGCCGCGCCGCCGCCGATGCCACCGTGAACGGCTACAACCAGTACCCGTCGATGATGGGCATTCCGGAACTGCGGCAGGCGATCGCCGCCCATTACGGCCGCTGGCACAAGCTTTCCCTCGATCCGATGACCGAAGTGATGGTGACCTCCGGCGGCACCGAGGCGCTGACGTCGTCCATTCTCGCCGTCGTCGAACCCGGCGACGAGGTCGTCTGCTTCCAGCCGGTCTATGACAGCTACCTGCCGATCATCCGCCAGGCCGGCGGCATTCCGCGCCTGTTGCGGCTGGAGCCGCCGGGATGGCGGCTGACGGAGGAGATGCTGGCCAGCGTCTTCAACGAGAAGACCAAGGCGGTGCTGTTCAACAACCCGCTCAATCCGGCGGCTGTCGTCTATCCCCGCGAAGACCTCGAACTGCTGGCGCGGTATTGCCAGAAGTTCGACACCATCGCGATCTGTGACGAAGTCTGGGAGCACGTGATCTTCGACGGCCGCGAGCATATCCCGCTGATCACGATCCCGGGCATGCGCGACCGCACCATCAAGGTCGGCAGCGCCGGCAAGATCTTTTCGCTGACGGGATGGAAGGTCGGCTTCGTCTGCGCCGCGCCGCCGCTGCTGCGGGTGGCGGCCAAGGTGCACCAGTTCCTCACCTTCACCACCGCGCCGAACCTGCAGGCCGCCGTGGCTTACGGCCTCGGCAAGCCTGCCGAATATTTCTACGACATGCGCAAGGATCTGGCGC
>Ga0081455_10008553_pt1 | contig 10624 bp, 10 predicted proteins | sample TabmetS3T2R1_FD_70207 | JGI IMG/M metagenome (GOLD analysis project Ga0081455, IMG submission 70207) | Tabebuia heterophylla rhizosphere microbial communities from the University of Puerto Rico - S3T2R1 | ecosystem: Host-associated > Plants > Roots > Rhizosphere ... | reverse complement strand
AGTTCCTCGGCAAATTGGTCAAGAAGGCCAAGGGCCTCGTCAAAGGCGCCGTCAACCTCGCGAAGAAAGGCATTGCCGCAGTTGGCAAGATTCTGCCCCTCGGCAAGATCTTCGGTGCGCTGAAGAAGCTCGTACAGCCTCTGTTGAAGCGTGTGCTGCAGATGGCGCTCAACAAGCTGCCGGCGAACCTGCGGCCAATCGCACAGAAGCTGGCCGACAAGCTGTTTGGTTCGAAGGAAGCCGAGGCGCCGCAAACGGAGGCGATGTCGGTCGGCGAAGTCACCGAAGCGTTCGACGCGCGGCTGGCCCGCGTGCTGCCCCGCCTGCCGGTCGAGCCACCCGAGCCACGAACAGTCAGCCCTCACCTGCCCACACCCGCCACCGAGCCCGCATAACGAAAGGAGGGCCGCATGGCCCGCATCAGAGGAATCTCATCCGATCAGGCCGGCCCGTATCTGAAGATCGCCTACCGCTTCGCGCGTCGCAGCATCGGCAAGCTCACCGGGCGCGAAACCGACAGGATGATCGAACCACTCGAGATGTATGCCCACGTGCCCGTGCTGTTCAAGGGCATCGCCAAGCTCGAGCAGTCGACGGCCAAGCTGCACCGTCTCGACAAGCGTCTGCACGCGCTCGCCGAACTGAAGGCAGCCACCCTCATCCAGTGCGAGTTCTGCATTGACATGGGGTCCGCGATCTCCCGCCAGTGGGGGCTGACCGACGACGAGCTCCTCGCCCTGCCCAACTACCGGACCAGCCCGCTGTTCTCCGAGCTGGACAAGCTCGTTCTCGACTACGCCGTAGGCATGAGCCGCACGCCGGTCGAGGTCCCCGACGCGCTGTTCAACATGCTCCGAAAGCACCTAGACGACGCCGCGCTGGTCGAGCTGACTCACTACATCGCGATGGAGAACCTGCGTGGTCGCTTCAACCTCGCTATGGGCATCGGCTCGGCCGGCTTCAGCGACGGAATGGTGTGCGCCGTCCCCGCAGCACAACCGTGACCAGAACCGAGAGGCAGGCAATGCCCAAGCTCGCAGGAAAGATCGCGGTCATCACCGGAGCTAGCTCCGGCATGGCTCTGGCGACCGCCAAGCTCTTCGTCCACGAAGGCGCCCACGTCTACATCACCGGCCGGCGTAAGGAGAAACTCGACCGAGTACTGCACGAGATCGGTAACAATGTCACCGCCGTGCGCGCCGACTCCGGTAACCCGGCCGACCTCGACCAACTCTTCGACACCGTCACGAACAATCACGGACGCGTCGACATCGTTTACGCCAGCGCTGGAATCGCACCCGCCGGCGGAGCCCTCTCCGAGCCGCTCATGGCGGTCACCGAAGACTCGTTCGACGACGTATTCGCCGTGAACGTGCGCGGCACGCTGTTCACCGTGCAGAAGGCGCTCCCGCTCATGAGCGCCGGCGGCTCGGTCATCATCAACGGCACCGCCGGTGCGGTGAAGGGCGTTCCCGGCGCCACCGTGTACGCCGCGAGCAAGGCCGCGCTGCGCTCCTTCGCACGCACCTGGACCGCCGAACTCAAAGGTCGGAACGTCCGCGTGAACCTGATCAACCCCGGCCCGATCGACACCGCCAGCTTCGACCGCGTTCCCGCCGAGGTTCGCAACCACGTCGCGTCACTCGTCCCAGCCGGCCGCTTCGGCCGGCCCGAGGAGATCGCGGCCGCCGTACTCTTCCTGGCCTCGACCGACTCCAGCTTCATCTACGGCACCGAACTCTTCGTCGACGGCGGCCTGGCCCAGGTCTAGCGGACGCGGGCGGTCACGTTCGGGTGTCCAACACCGTCATTTACTCAAGAGGGTCCTGCGCAAGCGACTCACTCACAGGCCGACGGACAACGCGACCGGGCACAGCGGAAGGAGCGGGGTGGACCAGCAGCAGTGGCAGGCCGATCAGTTCCTGCTCTATCGCCGGCGACTGCTGGCGGTCGCCTATCGGATGCTCGGATCGGTCAGTGAGGCCGAGGACGCCGTGCAGGAGACGTGGCTGCGATGGAGCCGCACCGATGACGAGCACGGCATCGACAATGTCGGCGGTTGGCTGGTGACCGTCGTCGGGCGCATCTGCATCGACATGCTCCGCGACCGGCAGTCCCGACGAGAGGACTATGTCGGCGCGTGGCTGCCCGAACCGATCGTTGACTCCGGTGCGCCGCCGGACGCGGACATCCTGCTCGCCGACTCGATCGGGCTGGCCTTGCTGGTGGTGCTCGAAACGCTGTCACCGGCCGAGCGAATGGCCTTCGTGCTGCACGACATGTTCAACGTCCCCTTCGACGAGATTGCTCGCGTACTCGACCGAAACGTCGTCGCCGCGCGGCAGCTGGCCAGCCGGGCTCGGCGCCGGGTCCGCGGCGCGACCCCGATGGCTGAACCGGACGCGGCGCAGCAACAGGAGCTCGTCGATGCATTCTTGGCCGCCTCGCGAGCGGGAGACTTCGACCGGTTGATCGCTCTGCTCGACCCCGACGTCGTGTTCCGGGTCGACACCGGGACGGCACCGCTGCAGATGCCGGCCACGATCACCGGACCCGGCGATGTTGCCCGCCACATGGTGAAGCAGGGTCCTCGGTTCGCGGCACTGTGCCGGTCGGCAACGGTCAACGGCACACCGGGCCTGGTCATCGGGCGCCCCGGGCGTCGGGTCCGTGCCGTGATCGGATTCGGCGTGGTCGGCGGACGGATCGCCACGATCGACTTCATCGCCGACGCACACAAGCTGCGGGTCGTCCCACCGCTGCCGGCCGACCAACCTGCGTGATCATTGCCCGCGCCGGGTGGTAGTAGTTGGCGGCCGGCAACGTTCGACGAGGCGAACGGCCTTGCCGGCCGGCTCCAGCTGGGTCATGGTTGCTTCATGGGCCTCGCTCTGCATAGTCCCGCTTTCGCCGACGGCGCGCCGATCCCGCAGGTGTATAGCCATGACGGCGGGGACGTATCACCGCCCCTCGCGTGGGATGGGGTTCCCGATGGCACCGGGGAGCTGCTGCTGCTCGTTGATGATCCGGACGCACCGATACGGGGTAGCTTCGTGCACTGGGTGGTGTTCGGCCTGGATCCGGCCCGGCGAGAGTTGGCCGAAGGTGAGGACCCGGCCGAGGCGTCCAGCGGCGCGAACGGATTCGGCACGCCGGGCTATCTCGGGCCTGCGCCCCCACCCGGGGATCCGGCGCATCACTACGTGTTCCGGCTGCTCGCGCTCGATCAGGCGATACAGCTGAGCGGGCATCCGTCCTACGCCGAGGTCGCCGCGGCCGCGGAGGGTCATGTTCTGACCGAAGCACGTCTCATCGGCACCTACCAGCGCTAGGACGCGACCTCGATGGCTGACGCCGATGACGTGCGCCACCTGGCCCTCGCCCTGCCGCACGTCGTCGAGATCGGCAGCGACGGCTTCGATTTCCGAGTCGGCGACAAGGGCTTCGTCTGGTCCTACCCCGAGCGCCGACCCGGCCAGCCGCGGCTCATCCGCACCGACATCGCGGTGTTGTTCGTCGGCGACGAGGCCGAGAAGCAAGCACTTCTGCTCGGAGAGCCCGAGGTGTTCTTCACCGCCCCCGGCTACGACGGCCTGTCACTGGTGATGCTTCGGCTGGCGGAGGTGGACCTCGAACGACTGAAGGAGCTCATCACGGACGCCTGGCGGATGCGTGCCCCGGCCACGCTCGTCGGTGACCTCGACGCCGCCGGCAACCCGTCCGGCGCAGGATGACCGCGCCACGTGGAGGATCACCATACAGCTGGCCTGTAAGTCGCCGGCCGCTCGCGCTCTACCCGACGTACCGCGACGTACGGCCTAGAGGTGGCTGGTGCTCGTGCGCTGCTTGGTCAGCTGTAGCTGGATCCGCCGGATCGCGTGGCGCAGTGACTGCTCGGTCAGCGTCGCTGCGGCGCGTGCGTCGTTGTTGCGCGCGGCCTCGATGAGTTGAGGCTGGTACAGCGACCACGCCGAGTCGTCGGATTCTTCGGCCGCCCGATGGGCACCGGCGATCTTGTATGCGCGGCACCGTTGCCACAGGGCGCGGACCAGTTCGGTGAGCACTGGGTTGCCGCCGGCGCGGTAGAGGGTCTCGAGCATCGCCTCGTCGGCGTCCAGTGCACCGACGAGGTCGCCACGGGTGACTGCGGTCAGGATCCGTTCGTAGTGACGCTGCATCGCTTTTGTGTCAGAGGCCGAGATTGCGCGCGCTCCCTGCCGGGCGGCCGCGGCCTCGAGGACACGGCGGGCGTCGTAGACGTGGACGAGTTCGTCCAACGTGAGTCCTCGGACCACGGTGCCCTTGTGCGGTATGCGCTCGGCGAGTCCCGTTTCCTCCAGCCGGCGGATGGCTTCGCGGACCGGCATGACGCTGGTCCCCACCTGGGCTGCGATGTCGCGGATCCGCAGGCGATATCCGGCTGGCAGGTCGCCGCTCATGATCGCCTGGTGGATTGCCGCGAAGACCTGGTCGGTCATCAGCGCCGGTGGAGCCACCTTGGTCATCGTCATCGTCGCTCCTCCGCGGCGCTCGATATAGAACGCAAGCCCTTGTGTGATTTGTGATCACATCTTACGGTAGCTCAAACACGCGGGAGTCCCGATGTCGCTTGATCCGCTACTTGAGCCGTACCAGCTCAAATACCTGCGCCTGCGCAACCGGATCGTCAGCACCAGTCACGAACCGGCCTATGCCGAGGACGGCTTGCCGAAGCGGCGCTACCAGCTCTATCACGAGGAGAAGGCCAAGGGCGGCATCGCCTTGACGATGATCGGTGGGTCGGCGAACGTCGCGATCGACTCACCGTCGACGTTCGGACAGCTCTACATCGGCGACGACGCGATCATTCCCTACCTGCGAGAACTCGCTGATCGCGTGCACGCTCATGGCGCGGCCGTGATGAGTCAGATCACGCACATGGGCCGGCGCACCGAGTGGGACACCGCCGGCTGGCTGCCCACCCTGTCGTCCGGGGCGCAGCGGGAGCCGGCGCATCGCAGTTTCCCCAAGGCGATGGAGGAGTTCGACATCCGCCGGGTGGTGCGCGCCTACGGCGAGGCGGCGCGCCGATGCCGCGACGGCGGCCTCGATGGCGTGGAGGTCAGTGCGTACGCCGGGCACCTGATCGACCAGTTCCTCTCCCCACGGATGAACCGGAGAACCGACCGCTACGGCGGCAGTCTCGACAACCGGCTTCGGTTCGCCCTCGAAGCGCTCGAGGAAGTCCGCGGGGCCGTAGGCGACGACTTCCTCGTCGGTGTGCGGCTCAGCATCACCGAGAACGTCGATGGCGGGCTCACCGCGGACGACGCCATCGCTGTCGGACAGGCACTGGGCCGCTCCGGCCTGATCGACTTCGTCTCCGCGGCCTTCGGCTCCACCACTACCGATGCCGAACTAGCCCAGCAGATCCAGCCGCTGGGCACGCCGCTCGGCGGTTACCTGCCGATGGTCGGGGCCTACCGGGACAAGGTCGGTCTGCCGTTGATCCACGCCGGACGCATTGCCGACCTGCCCACCGCCCGGCACGCCCTCCGCGGGGGATACGTGGATCTCGTCGGCATGGTCCGCGCCCACATCGCCGACCCGCACATCGTCCGCAAGCTCGAAGCCGGCGAGGAGGACCGCATCCGGCCGTGCGTGGGCGCGTCCTACTGCATCAACCGCATCTACATCGGGCTCGACTCGCTGTGCCTGCACAACCCTGCGACCGGCCGCGAGCAGCTCATCCCCCACATCGCGTCGCCGACGCCGGAACCCAAACGCGTCGTCGTCGTCGGCGCGGGACCGGCCGGTCTCGAAGCCGCCCGCGTGTGCGCCGAACGCGGTCATGCGGTGACCCTGCTCGAAGCCGCCGGCCGGATCGGCGGCCAGGTCCAACTCGCGGCGCGCGCCGGCGAACGGCACGCCGAGCTGTTCGGCATCGTCAGCTGGCTCGACGCCGAGGCGCGACTCCTCGGCGTCGACGTGCGGCTCAACACCTTCGCCGACGCCGACACGGTGCAGAACCTCGATCCCGACGCGGTAATCATCGCCACGGGAGGCGTGCCCGCGACCCCTACGCTGGCCACCGGCGACGACTTGACCGTGTCGACCTGGGACATCCTCGGCGGTGAAGTGTCACCCGGGCAGCGCGTACTCGTCTTCGACGATCACGGCAGCGACCAGGCCCTCTCCACCGCGGAACGCCTCGCCGTCCGCGGCTCGCAGGTCGAAATCGTCACGCCCGACCGGCTCGTCGGACACGACGTCGTCGGCACGCTGTACCCCGCCTACCTCGCAGCCTTCTACCGCGCCGGCGTTCGGCTCACCCCCGACCACCGGCTACGCGAGGTCCGCCAGCACCCCGACGGCCTGATCGCCCTGCTACGCAACGAATACACCGGCCAGTCGGCGCCACGCGTCGTGGACCAAGTCGTCGTCGAACACGGCACGGTCCCCAACGACGACGTATACCTCGACCTCAAGGACCAGTCGATCAACGACGGCGAGACCGACCTCGACGCCCTTACCAAAGTCAAGCCGCAACAGCTGATAACCAACCCACACGGCCGCTACCAGCTGTTCCGCATCGGAGACGCAGTCGCCAGCCGCAACATCCACGCCGCGATCTACGACGCCCGCAGGATCGCACTCACCATCTGAGCCAACTCATCAACGCCGCCGGAGGTGCACAAGCCGGAAGGCCCGGACTTTCCCGCGCCGCTCTGGGCGGCTGGAACGCCTAGTCCCCAGCCGGATGTTGACGCAAGACGGAATTCCCCAATGACGAATAGAAAACATCCGCCACGACCGTGGCAGCGGGCCTCGAGTCGGGAAGAGTATCAGTCAACGACGCGATAATGCTTCGTATCTCTGGGGGAATTCCACGCCTTAATGACCCGATCGGTGGCAACTTTGCATCGGAGTCAGGCGGCCGGCCCGAGAAGATATGACGCAGGGTTGCTCCGAGCGCGTAAAGATCCTCCGCTTCGAGGTGCCGCGACTCAACGTCCTTCAGCCACTCGGGCGGCGTGTACCCAAAGGTTCCCCACGGCTGAGCCGGGGCCTCGTGCTCAAGGCACGCGCCCTCGAAGTCGAGAGGTCTAAGGTGATGCGCCTCGTCAACGATTATGTTGAGCGGCTTGCAGTCTCGCCACACTACTCCAGAATTGTGAATATCACCCAGGATCTTTGCAAGCTCCGCGCCATAAAGAAGGGCTTCATGTATCGACAGCCTCCGGGTGCCAGTTATCATCGAATGCAAGCTGGCGCCTTCAACTGACTCGAGCACGAGGTAATTGGTCCGGCCAACCGTGAAATAGTCAACAACCTGAGCAACTGGAACGCCAAAGCTCAGTAGCCTCTCCAGGATCCGCTTCTCGTTCCGGATCCGTTGAAAACCATCCGTCCCGTCCCAATCGGTCTCGCCGTCCATCCGTCCTTCTTTGATTACGCAATGTTGCGCAGGTGAGAAACTAAGATTTATGGCCTTGTATACGCCTCCCTTGCCCCTCTGAGATATGGCCTCGTAAGCCCGGTAGGTTGTTTTTAGGGGCGTGAGGCCCGAGGGTTGAGACCGAACCGGATCGTCCAATTGCAGAAACGGGTCCTCTGCCCACGACGGCACAGCTGCATCACGTGTTCTTTCATCAGGCATCAGCGACCCGTCCGGAGCACGTATCATCAATGGGCGTTCCGGATCTTCGTCATGGTCTCCGCCGACCTGAAGAGGCCGAAATGCGCCGTACCGATACGAGATGCAACTCCCATCGCGGAGAGCTCTGTCAAAGGGGACCCGCGGGCACAGCAGGTCTTGCGTTGCTCGATCTAATTCTTCGGCGTGGCGTACTGCGTCTTCGTCCCGTTGAGGATAGATCGTAATGAACTTCCCGACCTGGCTGTACCCGTAATAGAGGCCAGTGTTAATCCGCCTCAATTCAAGTATCGACGCCGGCGCTTTGTACAAGGCATCGCACCGCCGCAAGATCGGGCCCACAATACTCAGTACGTCACAAGCCGTCAGTATCGTTGCAGAAATGTGGAGCTTCCAACCTTGGGCGGGATCGCTGCCAGTCACAGGCCGGCTCATCCGCCAAGGTTGGCCCGGGTGAACTACTGGCAGGAAGACGTCGCAGAGGCTTCGCCACCGCTTCTCAAGCAACTCCATTTGCTCACTCATGAACAAGCTCTCAGGCAACGGCACGCGCCAAGCCCATCCACTGGGAACGACCTAGCTACGACGAGCGCCAGTGAACTCTGTCGACTGCATGCAGGGCATCGGCCAATGCCCGGCCCCGCATTGATGTCTAGCCTTGCTTACCCATGTCCTTTCGGCCCTTGGTAGGAATGCCGGCCAAGGGATAGACCACCTCACCACCAACGTTGAAGGCAATCTTCTTGGAATCGCAGAATTTAGGCACCTCGGTCGTGGTCGTCGTGGTCGTCGTGGTGGCGCACCCGGCCGTGGTGACTGTGGTGAGTGTGGTGATCGTGGTCCATCTGATGCGAAGCGCGTCGGCTGGTGGGGTTAGCCCTTCCAATTCCTCCGGCGTATCCGCGAACAGAGTGGCATACTCCTTCCACGTTTCGGAGTAAAGGCCCGCAGCCGCGGCTGCAGCCGCTTGCCTGCCTAGCTGACTCGCGAACGCTTCGTCGGTAACCGCCCGATTGATGATCTGCTCAACGTCCATACGCGGCCTTACCACCCTTCTGCGTCAAGCCCACAAGGTTGAATACGAGAGCGGTTGGCGGGTGCAGATATAAGGCAATCAGGGGCTTGAAGGTTACCCTCTGCTTATTTGTGTGTCAACGAAGTAGCCAGCCCTCCAACGCTAAGCACCTTTCCTTCAGGATCGGGTGGTTGGCGCAGCCTGTAAATTACAAGAAGTGCGCGCCCTGGGGGGCTTGTCGAAGATTCGACATCACGAACTCGACGACGTCGCCCGCAGCCTCACACCGCAGCACAGCGGCGTCGGACGGGGTCGTCTTAACCACCTTCCACCGGGTACACCCGAATTCGCGATGTCCAGTTGCTGAATTGCACATGGCCTACCCCTCCGGTGCGGCGAATACTTAGCGCTGTAAGACCGGCCTTTCGCGCCGGGCCCGGACCACGCACGTATCGGGGGAAACAATGAGTATTGATCAACTACGGGAGCAAGTACGCTGCCCGGTTGTCAGCGCCGATGACGCCGGCTACGACGAGGCCCGCAGGGTCCACAACGGCATGTTCGACCGGCGTCCGCAGGCAGTAGTGCGGGCTGAGCAGGTCGCGGACGTGATGGCAGCGGTGAACTTCGCCCGCGAGAAGGGGCTGGATCTTGCGGTCCGCGGTGGCGGCCACAGCGCACCGGGATTCGGCAGCAACGATGACGGCCTGGTCATCGACCTGTCCTTGATGCGGCACGTGCACGTCGACCCGGCGGCCCGCAGTGCGCGGGCGGGCGGCGGCGCGACGTGGGGCGACTTCAACTACGCGACCCACGCCTACGGCCTGGCGACCACCGGTGGGATCGTCTCGACCACCGGCGTCGGCGGTCTCACGCTGGGTGGCGGCATCGGTTACCTGACCCGCGGTTACGGGCTGTCCATCGACAACCTGCTCTCGGCCGACCTGGTAACCGCCGAGGGCAAGCCGGTGCGGGCCAGCAAGACCGAGAATGACGACTTGTTCTGGGCGATCCGTGGTGGCGGCGGCAACTTCGGCGTCGTCACGTCCTTCGAGTTCCAACTGCATCCGGTCGACACCGTCACCGTCGGGTTGTTCTTCTATGAACTCGACTACGCCGGTGACCTGCTGCGCTTCTTCCGCGACTGGATCAAGGATGCCTCTGAGACCTACGGCGCTTTCCCGGCGTTTCAGATCGCGCCGCCGCTGCCGTTCGTTCCTGAAGATCGACACGGCGACACGTTCGCCGTCGCGGTAGTGCATTTCACCGGCCCGATCGAGGCCGGCGACGCGGCGATGGCGCCATTCCGTGACCTTGCGCCGCGCGTGGGCGAGATGGTCGCTCCGATGCCGTACCCCTGGCTCAACGGAGCGTTCGACGCGATCTTCCCGAAGGGCATCCGCAGCTACTGGAAGGGCAACTACGTCACCGAACTGACCGACGCGGCGATCGCAGCGCACCTCCGCCACGGTCCGAACGTCCCAGAAGTCAGCGCCACGATGCACCTGTACCCGATCAACGGGGCGGCCCACCGCGTTGCCGGCGACGCCACCGCCTTCGCCTACCGGCACGCCACCTTCGCGCCCGTGTACATCGCCGCCTGGCAGGACAGCGCCAACGACCAAGAGCGGATCAAGTGGGTGCGTTCCTACTACGACGCGACCGCGCCGCACTCCGAGCCGGGTGGCTATATCAACTTCATGCAGGACGACGACCAGGGTCGGATCCAGGACAACTACCTCGGCAACTACGCCCGGCTCGTCGACATCAAGCACAAGTACGACCCGGACAACCTCTTCCACGCCAACCAGAACATCAAGCCGTAGTCGCACGGGGTTCGCACCACGCTCACGCACTTCGGCCCAGGTGCGGATCTGCCTTCGACTGCGCTTGCGCTCCCCTGCCAACCGTGCCCGAACGGGCACCATTCCCGCTTCGAGTGGCGCGATCCACCACGCGGGGTTTAACCTCCG
>Ga0081455_10008552_pt1 | contig 10624 bp, 11 predicted proteins | sample TabmetS3T2R1_FD_70207 | JGI IMG/M metagenome (GOLD analysis project Ga0081455, IMG submission 70207) | Tabebuia heterophylla rhizosphere microbial communities from the University of Puerto Rico - S3T2R1 | ecosystem: Host-associated > Plants > Roots > Rhizosphere ... | reverse complement strand
AAAGGCCCTCGAACCTGTCCGGTTCGAGGGCCTTTCCCGTTGCGGACCTATCTCGCGTGCAGGTTGGCCCGGAGGTAGGCCTGCACCTTCGCCTGGGTGAACGTGCCGGACGCTGCGAGGGTGAAGTCGACGGTGGTGGACTCTCCCTTGTGGATGCGCGCGATCTTCATGATCGGGGTGTAGCCGTTCTCGGCGGCGATGATCTGTAGCGGGTTGAAGCCTTGATCGAGCCAAAGTTGGTAGCCACCGTGGCCGTCGGTCTTCAACGTGTACGTCGTCGGACCACACGCCCCGGTACGGGTGTCGTACATCGTGCAGATCGCCACGGTGGCGCCGGCGATCGGAGCGCCGCTGCCGTCGAGGACCGTGCCGGTGACCTTGCCCCACGTCTTCGGTGGGGTGGCCTGCAGTACCACGTCGATCGGCGCGGCGGTGCCGTAGGGCGAGTCGGTGCGCGCGATCAGCTCGCCCTGGTAGGCGCCCGGTTGCGACAGCGTCGACGAGTCCACGGTGATCCGCACGCTGACGCTCTGGCCCGCGCGCCACGTCGAAGCCGGAGCGCGCCGCCTCAGCCGACCACGATCACCGGGCAGTTCGCGTGGCGGATGAGCCGTCCGGCCCGCCATCGGCCGATCCGCCAACGCCGCGGTCTGGGGACCACGATCGCGTCCGCGCCGTCGGACTCGGCGAAATCCTCGAGGGTGTACGCCCCCGCGACCGAGCAGATGGTGATCCGTCGCCGGAGGTCGCAACCGTCGAGTACGGCCTCGGCGGCCTCGATCAGGCGGGTGGCTCGGCACGGGCCGGAATCGGGGTGCACGCCGGGGTTGCGGAACAGCGACCGCCAGAATCCAGCTGGCGGCACGATCACGCGCAGGTACGCGCGTTCGCGGCCGGCCAGGCCCGCGGCGTACGCCAGGGCGACCCGCGCCGCGGGCGTGCCGTCGAACGCGGCGAGCAACAGCTGCGCGCCGCACCCCGGCCGGTCCTCGAGCCAGCCGCCCAGGCGCGACTCGTCGAGCGCTCTCGCGAGCCGCCGGCCCGATGCCCGGTCGCGACGGGACAACGCCCGCACGTCATTCTGGTTCATGACCCGAACCGGAAAGTGCTCAAGCGACGGCCTCCTGTCCGACGCCGGCCTGCTCGCGCCGATCGCCCCGCACCGCGTCGCCGAGGCGGACGAAGTACTCGCGGGGTTGTAGCCCGACGACGAGCGCCTCGCCAACCAGCCAGCTCGGCGTGCCGGTGACTTCGTGGGCCCGGACCCACGCCTCCGGACAGCGAAGTGCGTCGTCGGCCACGGCCGGCGTCGTCACGGACCCGACCAGGAGCGGGTCGACCCCGGAAGCCGCCGCACACTCGGCTATGACCGCCCCGTCGCCGATGTCTTGGCCGTGGCCGAAGTAGGCGTCGAACACGGCGGCAATGAAAGCGCGATGGCGTCCTGGCTGGTTCACGCGGACCGTCTCGGCGGCGGCCAGCGCGGGGCGCGAGTACGGGATCCGCGCCGACCAGTTCAGCACCAGGCCGGCCGCGCGGGCCTCGGTTGCGAGCCATGTATAGACGGCGCCGGTCCGCCGCGGTGCCGGTGCACCGCCCGGGCCGATCTCCGGATGGATCTGCATCGGCAGTTCGGCGATCTCCACGCCGGCGTCGCGGAGTATGCGGTTGCGGTCCTGGGCGACGTAGCAGAACGGGCAGATGAAGTCGAACCAGTGCAGCACGGGTTGGCAGGTCGTCATCGGGTCCGGCCGCCTGCCGCAGTTCTCCTGTCCGGCGGGGACGTAGGGCATCACGTTCTCCTTCGGTGGACCGCTCCCACGCCACGAACGCTTCCGTAGGCCGCCGCTCGTTCGCATCCGGCACATCCCCGGGCCCGGGTGCCGGTTCACGGTGTCTACCCGGGGAACTGACCCGCACTACTGTCGGGCACGATGACCGGACTGGCCGACGAACAGGCGGCGCTGCGGCGGGTGGCGACGCTGGTGGCCCGGGGCGCGTCCCCGGCCGAGGTCTTCGAGACGGTGGCCGAGGAAGTCGGCCGGCTGCTCGCGGCAGCGTCCACCGGGCTGCTCCGCTTCGAGCCCGACGACACCGTCACCCTCGTCGGGGGTTGGGGCCGCTTCAGCGGGACGGTCCCGGTCGGTACCCGGCTGCCCCTGGGTGGGGTGAACGTCACCTCGGAGATCGCGCGGACCGGGCGGCCGGCGCGATACGACCCGAGCGTTCGCGCGACCGGCGCCCTCGGCGAGCACGCGCGCGACCTCAACGTACGAGCGGCCGCCGGCTGCCCGATCGTGGTCGCCGGACGGCTCTGGGGCGCGATGACCGTGGCCGCGGTCGAGGGCGCCGCGCTCCCGCCGGACCTGGAACCCCGGCTCGCCGAGTTCACCGAGTTGGTGGCCACCGCTATCGCCAACACCGAGGCCCGGGTCGAACTTGCCCGCCTGGCCGATGAGCAGGCGGCGCTACGCCGCCTCGCCCTGCGCGTCGCCCAGGGCGTCGAACCGGGTGAGATCTTCGATGCTGTCGTCACGGAGTTCCACCGGCTCATCGGGGCGGCCGAGGTCGGCCTCGTGCGTGCGGACAGCCCGACCGACGTCACGATCGTGGCCCATCAGGGAAACACCCCGGGACTGCTCCGAGCCGGTTTGTGTGTGCCACTGGACGGCGACAGCGCCATCGCCCGGGTCCTGCGCACCGGGCGTTCGGCCCGGATCGATCACACCACGGCACCGACCGGCACGATCTCCGACCTCGCGCAGCGTTCCGGGGTCACCGTGGCCATGGGCGCGCCGATCATTGTCGACGGTCGGATCTGGGGCGCGCTGACCGCAAGCTGGCACGCGGACGAGGACCTGCCGCGGGGGGACATGGAGCAGCGCCTGGCCGTGTTCGCGGAACTCGTGGACACGGCGATCGCGACCGCCGAGAGCCGCGATCAGCTCACCGCCTCCCGCGCACGTGTGCTCTCCGCGGGCGACGAGGCGCGCCGACAGGTCGTGCGTGACCTGCACGACGGCGCCCAGCAGCGTCTCGTCCACACGATCATCACGCTCAAGCTCGCTCAGCGGGCGCTGCGCGAGAACGCGACGCGAGCCGGGCCGCTGCTCGCCGAGGCACTGGAGAATGCGCAGCGGAGCAACACCGAACTGCGCGAGCTGGCCCATGGTCTGCTGCCTTCGGTGCTGAACAGCGGTGGGCTGCGGTCGGGCGTCGACGCCGTGATCTCGCGGCTCGACGTGCCGGTCGAGGTCAACATCACCAGCATGCGGTTCGCCCCGGAGATCGAGGCGAGCGCGTACTTCGTCGTCGCTGAAGCACTGACGAACGTGGTCAAGCACGCCCGGGCCACGAGCGCGCGGGTGACCGCGGTGGCCGAGGGCGGGACGCTCCGGCTCGAGGTCAGTGACGACGGCGCCGGGGGTGCCGATCCGGGCGGACACGGGCTGACCGGAATCAGCGACCGCGTGGCCGCCCTCGGTGGGTCACTGCACATCGACAGCCCGCCCGGCGGCGGCACGGCCCTGTACGCGGAGTTACCCCTGCCTCCCGATTAGCGGCGCGCCTCGCGCAGGTAGGCGAGGGTAGCGAGCACCCGGCGGTGCCCGGTCGATCCGATCTCGAGGCCGAGCTTCTGGAAGATGCTCGTCACGTGCTTCTCGACGGCCGCTGTGGTGACCACCAGCGCATCCGCGATGCCCTGGTTGGATTTGCCTTCCGCAAGTTGCGCCAGAACCTCACGCTCGCGCGGGCTCAGCTCGTCCAGCGGACCGCCGCGACGGCGCCGTCCGACCATTCGGGCCACCACCTCGGGGTCGAGCGCACTTCCGCCCGCGGCCACTCTCGCTACCGCGTCGGTGAAGGCCTCGACGTCACCCACCCGCTCCTTGAGCAGGTAGCCGACGCCCTCCGCGCTGTCGCCGATCAGATCGACCGCGTACTGGTCCTCGTAGTACTGGGAGAGGACGAGCACGCCGGTTTCCGGCAGCCGCTCGCGTAGTTCTCGCGCCGCGCGCAGTCCGTCGTCACCGTGTCCGGGTGGCATCTGGATGTCGACGACCGCGACGTGCGGCTGGTGCGCAACCGCCTTGCGCACGAGATCCTCGGCGTCGCCGGCCTGGCCCACCACGTCGAAGCCCGCCTCCACGAGCAGGCGGACGATGCCCTCACGCAGCAGGACGTCGTCCTCCGCGACCAGTACCCGTACGGGATCGCCCACGCAGGCAACGTAACGCACGGTCCACGGCCCGGCGAGAAACCCGGCGTCAGCGGCCGAGCAGCAGGGCCCGCAACCCGCCGTTCGCCAGTTCCTCCTTCGGTACGAAGGGCAGCTTCGTGCTGCCGGCCCGGGAGGCGATCACGCTCACCGCGTCCGCGTCCGTCGAGGTCAGCACGACGTGCGGTGCCCAGGGCAGGCCGGCGAGCTCGCACGCGAGGTCGATGCCGTCCCGATCCGGCAGGCCGATGTCGACGAGGGCCGCCTGCGGCCGGCGAGCTTCGGCCTGCGTGATCGCGGCCGCGGCGTCCCCCGTCGCCGTGACCTCATCGAACCCCAGCTCCGCGAGCAGCCGTGCGGCGAGGGTGCGGAACGCGGGGTCGTCGTCGACCACGAGCGCGGACAGGGCCATGCCGCCGATCATTGCACCGCCACCGGCCCACGCACGGTAGGGCGAACCCGAGACAGTACCCGCGGGCAGCCCGACCCGTGAGTCGGATTCCTCCGATCAGGGTTTCCAGCGGGCGGGATTCCTCGCGAGCCGACGCACCGGCAACGTTGGCGGCGACGGGCCAGTGACGAAGGAGGCAGCGTGCTGCGACTGCACAGACAATCGGTCGGGTCGGTGTTGCGTGGGCGCGACGCGCAGTGCCGCCGGCTCGACCAGCTGATCGACGGCGCCCGGGCCGGACGGAGCCAGGCGCTCGTCATCCGCGGCGAGCCCGGCATCGGCAAGTCGGCGCTGCTGGAGTACCTGGCCGGAAAGGCAGATCGGTGCCGGCTGATCAGAGCGACCGGCGTTCAGGCCGAGGCCGAACTCGCCTACGCCGCGTTGCACCAGCTGTGCGCACCACTGCTCGACCGGCTCGACCGCATCCCGGCCCCGCAGCGGGACGCGCTGGGCACGGCATTCGGGCTGCAGGCCGGTTCGGCGCCGGACCCGTTCCTGCTCGGACTCGCCGTCCTGAGCCTCCTGGCCGACGCGGCGACGGAGCGCCCGGCCATCTGCGTCGTCGACGACGCGCAGTGGCTCGACCGCGCGTCCGTGCAGACGCTCGGGGTCGTGGCCCGACGGCTCTCGGCCGAGTCGGTGGCACTGGTCGTCGCGCTGCGCGAGCCGGCGAAGGAGCAACCGTTCGCCGGGCTCCCCCAGCTCGCGCTGACGGGGCTGCGTCCCGAGGATGCGCGCAAGTTGCTCGCCGCGGCGATCCCCGGGCCGCTGGACGAACAGGTGCGCGAGCGCGTCGTCGCGGAGACACGGGGCAACCCGCTCGCGCTGTTGGAACTTCCGCACGGATTGACCTACGCCCAGTTGGCCGGCGGCTTCGGGCTGCCCGGAGCACGAACCCTCTCCGATCGCATCGAGGAAAGCTTCCGCCGTCGGCTCGCCGCGCTCTCCCCCGACGCTCGACGAATGCTGCTCGTCGCGGCGGTCGACCCGACCGGCGACCCGCAGCTGGTGCGCGACGCGGCGGCCCAGCTCGGCCTCGCGATCGATGAGCAGGAGCCGGCCGCGTTCGCGGGCCTGCTGCAGTGGGGCAACCGGGTCACCTTCCGCCACCCGCTGGTGCGCTCGGCGGTGTACCGGGCCGCGGCCGCGCCGGACCGTCGCGAGGCGCATCGGGCCATCGCCGAGGTGACCGATCCGGCCGCCGACGTCGACCGTCGCGCGTGGCATCTCGCCCAGGCCACAGCGGGCCCGGACGAGGAAGTCGCCGCGGAGCTGGAGCGATCGGCCGGACGGGCCCGGGCGCGCGGCGGCCTGGCGGCAGCCGCGGCGTTCCTTGAACGGGCCGCGATGCTCACCCCGAACCCCGACGAGCGTGGCCGGCGGGCGCTCGTGGCAGCCCAGGCCAAGTTGCAGCTAGGCCCACCGGACGCCGCGACGCCGATGATCGCGCTCGCCGCGCAGGGACCCCTCGACGAGCCGCAGCGGGCGCGCATCGACCTGCTGCGGGCCGAGGTCGCTTTCGCGTCGCGGTGCAACCCGGACGCCGCGACCCTGCTGCTGGGCGCAGCCCGCCGGCTCGAACCGATCGACGCCGCGTCGGCTCGCGACACCTACCTGGACGCGCTGTCCGCGACGATGTTCGCCGGGCGGCTGGCCGGTTCCGTCGGCCCGACCGAGGTGGCGCAGGCGGCGGCCCAGGCGCCGCGCGCCCGGCGGCGGGGGCGAGCCGACCTGCTGCTCGACAGCCTCGCCACGCTGTTCACCGACGGATATGCGGTCGCAGTGCCGGCCGCACAATCCGCGGTGCGAGCCTTCTGCCAGAACGACGTGCCCGTCGAAGAAGGGCTGCGCTGTTCGTGGCTGGCAGCGGCCGTCGCGGCCCACCTGTGGGACGACGAGAGCTGGCACCTCCTCGCGACGCGACATGTCGAGATGGCCCGTGGCGCCGGGGCCCTGCACGAGTTGCTGTTGGCGCTCGACTCGCACTGCGTGCTCGAATCGTTCGAGGGCGGCTTCGCCACGGCGGCAACGCTCCTCGACGAGTCCCACACGGTCGGCGAGATCATCGGAACCCGGCACACGCCGTTCGGCGCGCTGTGGCTCGCGGCGTTCCGGGGTCGCGAGAGGGAGGCGGACCGTCTCCGCCGGGCCGCGCTGGCCGACGCGACCGAGCGCCGTGAGGGACTCGGCGTGACGGTCGCGCACGCAGCCACGGCCGTGCTGGGCAACGCACTCGGCAAGTACGAGAGCGCATTGGCCGCGGCACAACTGGCTGGCCAGGCGCCCCACGACCTGGCGGTGCCGAACTGGGCGCTCGTAGAACTCGTCGAGTCGGCATCCCGCCTCGGCAATGCCACGGTCGCCAACGAAGCGCTGGCCCGCCTGTCCGCGCGGACGAGTGCGAGCGGCACCGACTGGGCGTTGGGCACACAGGCGCGCGCCCGCGCGCTCGTCAGCGACGACGACCGCGCCGAAGCGCACTACCGCGAAGCGATCGAGCGGCTCGGCCGGACCCGGGTCCGCGCAGAGCTCGCCCGGGCCCGGCTGCTCTACGGCGAATGGCTGCGCCGGACCCGGCGGCGCCGCGACGCACGGGCGCAGCTACGCATGGCCCAGGAGATGTTCACCGCGATGGGCGCCGAGGCGTTCGCCGCGCGTGCCCGACGCGAGCTCATCGCCACCGGCGAGAAGGCGCGCAAACGCACTGTCGCCACCACCGGTCAGCTGACCGCCCGCGAGGCACAGGTCGCGCGCCTGGCTCACGACGGGCTGTCCAATCCGGAGATCGGCAAGCGGTTGTTCCTGAGCCCGCGCACCGTCGAGTACCACCTGGGCAATGTCTTCGCGAAGCTCGACATCACCTCACGTCGCGACCTCGTCGACGTCCTCACCGGTCGTGGATGACCGGGCCCCCGGGCATTGGTCGCTGCGGAATCAGACCGTCCCTCGCGGCGAGCGGGTCAACCTGGCGTGGCGCCTGCGTCGGGTGGCCGCGTGAGATCGTCGCATGTACAGCGAGGCTGCGAGTCCGGCCATCGCTGTCGCGGTTGCGACGGTCTCGGCGACGGCGGAGGCCCGCTTGCCGGGCAGTGACCAGGTCGGCTCGTACATGTTCGGCAGCGGGCCGAGGCGACCGACGTCGACATACGTGTACAGGTACGCGGCCCCCGCCGCGCTGCCCGCGACCAGTAGCGCGATCGCCCACACCAGCCAGTGCGGCCGCACGAGCAGCGCGACGGCAACCACCACGGCGACGCTGGCCTCGACCCGGAACAGTGCGCCCTCGCTGAGGGTCGCGCCGGTGACGACGTCGTACTGGCCGGCGTCGCCGAAGTGGACGTAGGCGTCGATCGCGAGCAGGGCCGCAGTCGCGACCGCGAGGGCCCGCACCAGCACAGCCGGGACGCTCATCAGTACGTCGGCACCGACGCGGTAGTCGCCGCGCCGGCCGGGTGGGCCTCCGGCGCGCCCGCAGGCGAGACGACGGTCCACAGGCCGCCGTTCAGGGTGATGCCCTGCCCGTTGGTCTGGCCGGCCGCGGAGTCGCCGGAGAACGTGTAGACCGGGTGCCCGGCCACGGTGAGCTGGTGGCTGCCGTCGGAGCGGGTCGTCGAGCCGAGCGCGCCGCTGACTCCGGGCACCGAGGTGGGCAGCGGCGACGGTGCCGTTACCGGCGGCCAGTCGGCGGCGCAGGCCCCGTTGCACGTCGAGGCGGTGGTCTTGTCGTTGGCGAACACGTAAACGGTGCGGCCCTGGCCGTTCACCAGAATCGTGCCGAGCGACGTCGGCTGCGCGCTGACCGCGTCGCCCGTCGAAGGGGGTACCGGCGCCGAGCTGGCGGGCGATCCGCCGGAGCTGCTGCACGCGGCCAGCGCCAGGCCGGCCGCCGCAACAGGCAGGATGGCGGCCTTGCGGGCATCGAACATGATCGTCTCCTCGTTGTGGTTGTCGTTCCACGATCTCGCCGCAGTGACCGCATCGCCCTCGGGAGAACCCCGGGGTCAAACCCGGATTCCTCCCGGGGGCGAGGCCGGATGCACCGGGGCGATTGTGGTTTGCGGGCCACGCGAAGGCCCGTCGCAACGTGGTGGATCAGACAAGTTGCCCGGGCTCATCGCCGGGTCCACCGACTACCCCGAGGAGGAGATATGACAGAGCCGGTCAGCGGGCTGAGCCGGGTCCTCTACACCGCCGAGGCAGTCACCGAAGGTGGCCGAGCCGGCCACGGCCGCACCTCCGACAGCCGCCTGGACGTCGAGCTGTCGGCGCCGGAGGTCCTGGGCGGTGCGGGCGGGCCCGGGACCAATCCCGAGCAGTTGTTCGCCGTCGGCTACAGCGCGTGTTTCCAGTCGGCGGTGCTCGCGGTCGCGCAAGGCCACGGATCGGACATGAGCGATTCCCGGATCACGGCGCGCGTGGGCATCGGCCCGACCGGCCACGGTGGCTTCGGGATCGAGGTCGCCCTCGACCTGCACGCGCCGCGGCTCCCGTTCGCCGAGGCGGCCACGCTCATGGCCCGCGCGGACCAGCGCTGTCCGTACTCGAACGCGATCCGCGGAAACGTCCGGGTGAGCCTCACCGTCGACGGCGATCCCATCGCGAGCGTCGCCGCATGACGCTCGCGGCGGGGCGGGCCTTCACGTCGCCCGCGCTGGTGTCGACGAGCATGACCTCGTGGCCGCATTCTGGCCCGACGCGCGATCAGTCCGATGCCGGGCTTGACGTCGTATTGCTACCGACGACGCAACCTGGTGAGCCGGGTCGCCGGAATGTGACGCCGGAGGAAGCTCGCTAGCACCAGAAGCAGCGCGCCGCAGCCGACGAGAATGATCGCGCCGACGCCGAGCTGCTCAACCGGTACCCCGGTAAACGGCAGCGTTGTCAGCGGCGCACTCGGCGGCGGTGGCGCAGCCGGCGCGAGTGGTGGCGCCACCGCGCCCGGGGCAGTGATCGGGTCGCACGCGGTCGCGGGGAACGTCTCCGATCCGGAGTTGGCCGGCGCCCCCGGGCCGGGCCGCCCTCCAGCGGTGGGACGCGCCCAGCCGGCATCTAGCCGGCCTGGGACCGCGACGGATCCCAGCCGTGTACCCGGCGTTCTTCGAGGAATGCCGCGGCCTCGCGCGATGTCATCGCACAGTGCGGGTTGGAGCAGCTGCCCGAGTCCACCGGCACCCGATAACGGTCGCCGCCGTAGCCACCGCCGGCCGCCGTGCGCTCGGTCCGTACGCGCCACCGGCTGCCGCACCTCGGGCACGGATGTGGGTAGTTCCGGCTAATCGCCATAACGGCTTCCCTCCGCCCAGAGCGCCTCGACCTAGAGTGCGTCGCCCCCTAACGCTCCGAAACCCCCTGATCGGGTGAAGTGTTCGTTCGAACCTCGCGACGCGCACCAGCACCAGGTGCGGGGGTACCCGGCCCTGCGCGACGGGCCAGCCGTACCCGGCGAGAACCCCGCTCACCAAGATCGGGGGAGCCTGATGACCGGGGTTACTCGCGGAGAGCGTACGACCGCAATCCGTAACTAACCACGGGCTTGACTGGCAACAACCGACTAGGCAATGACCGGCCAGAGTCAAAGCAGGAATACCTCGATCACGCCGCACAACAGGTGCTTCGCATCGAAGACATCGTTGCCGACACGACCCGGCGATCCGGTCCATCACCCCCGGCCGGACACGGCCACTTCAGACCGGCGCGACGGCCGATGACCTCGGCGGCGGCCTCGATCGGCACCGTTGGCGACGCTTACGACAACGCGCCGGCCGAGTCGACCATCGTCTTGTTCAACATCGAAGTCATCCATCGCCACGGTCCGTTCAACCGCCGCCTGCACTCCCGACTGAGATACCAGCCACCGGGCACCCTGGACCGTCGACGAACTCGCAGCCTGGCTGCGTATCGCTCTTACGCCGTGACGTTTCAGGTCTACACGCACCGGCCGACAGGCAAGGATC
>Ga0081455_10008551_pt1 | contig 10624 bp, 8 predicted proteins | sample TabmetS3T2R1_FD_70207 | JGI IMG/M metagenome (GOLD analysis project Ga0081455, IMG submission 70207) | Tabebuia heterophylla rhizosphere microbial communities from the University of Puerto Rico - S3T2R1 | ecosystem: Host-associated > Plants > Roots > Rhizosphere ... | reverse complement strand
GCGACACCGCCTGGGTAGCTGCCCGCGCTGATCCCGGTCAGCGGCACGTTCGCGAGCGTCGCGGTGCCGTCAGAACCCGTGACCGCGCTCCCGACGCCGTTCCCGTCGAGCGTGAAGTCGATCGTCTTCCCCGGCACGCCGGTGCCAGCGGTGGCGCCGCCGGTCAGCGTCGCCGAGAGGTCGACGGTGCCGCCTTCGGTGCCGGTGGCCGGAGCGACGGCCAGCGACGTAGGCACGACGTCGGCAAAGCAGACCTGGACGGACTGGAGCGACGGAGTCGCGGAACTGTCGGTGGTCGACAGGAAGGCCTCGTATTTGAGATACCGAAGGCCGTCGAACTGGCTCAGATCGGCGCCGCTCGTCGTAAAGAACGTGCCGGCCGTGCCGTCGGGCCCGACGAACGTGAACGGGCCGGCGGGAGAGTTGCTCGCCGCGACCTGGAACTTGACGTCGGTGCCGGCGGGCGTCGTCGCTGCGAAGGAGAGCGTCCTCCATCTCGCGCTGCGATCGGATGCCGGGTTCGCGTCCTTCACCGAGGAGACGAACGTGCCCGACGACTCGTAGCCCGTCTGGAGCCAGATCTTGAACCCGGAGTCGCTGCTCACCCCGCCCGTCAGCGGCGCCGTCCAGACGGTCCCGCTGGTCGCACCGCTGACCCGCCTGCCGCCGGGGTACACGTCCGCGCCGGCGGTGGAGGTCCCAGAGCGGGTGAGGGCGTATATGCCGGGCGCTGGGTTTGCAGTCGGGCGCACGACAAACGCATACTGCGTGCCGGCCGTGACGGTGACCGGCGAGGCGAACGTGGCAGTGCGGTAATCGGGCGTACCGGAAAAGCCGGTGATCGTGGCGCTGGCGAGATCGGCGCCGGTCGGCAGGCCGGCGCTGGTTGCGCGGATCGAGAGCGTGAGGTCCGGCGTCGTGCCGGTGCAGCCGGAGCAGAAGAGGTTGACATCGACCTTGGTCAGCCGGCCCGTCGTGGCCGGTGTGAACGTCTGCCCTCCCCAGGTCGTCGTCGAGATCCCGACGCCGGAGGTCCCGAGTGTCGTGTTCGACTGATCGACGAACGGTGCATTGGAGAGCTGCACGCTCCCGGGGTCGCTCGTCAGGTCGCAGCCATTCTGGGCGCCGGTCTCGAAGTCGCTCTGCGAGTCGTCGGTGAAGCAGCCGCTGGTCCCCGCCGCGGTGAGTGTGAAGTCGCGCGTGGCCGTGTCCCCGTCGGGCACGGCAACGTCCGCCACCGACCTGGGATCAAACCCGCGCTCGCTCGCCGACAGCGACGGGTACGTGCCGGCCGGGACCGTGAATGAGTATCTGCCGCCGGCGTCGGTCGTGGTCGTCCGGCTTCCGAGACTCACGGTCGCCCCCGCGATCGGGCTGCCGCCGCCGGTGGTCACCGTGCCCGAAAGCGTGCCGTTCCCGACCGTGGTGCAGCCGGGAAAGCGAAACGCGCCGATGCGCGTGAGGTAGTTCAGCCCGTTGACCGCGTAGTACTCGTTCGTCATCCAGAACTCGCAGCCGTCGGGATCGAGCGCCATGCCGCTGCGGTCGCCCCAGCGATCGTTGCCTATCTGGGTGCCGGTGCCCGCGATCAGGGTCTGCTCGCCCTGGCTGAACGTGTTGATCGGATCGCCGGCGAGCCGGCCGGCGTAGGCGATCTTAGGATTCGTCGTCGAGTTCGAGAGGCTGTAGCCCATCGCCATGTCGCCGGCGCGGTCGACCGCGAGGCTGGGCACGAAGCGGTGGAACGTATTCGCCCCGTCCGGATCCCAGGTCGTGCCCTGAACCGTGTTGGCCGCGACCGTGCCGCCGGTGACGTTGAGCTGATACCACCGCGGAGCCGCCGAGCCGGAGGTGTTCTGCCGGCGCACTGTGTGGGCGACCCACAGCGACTCGGCGCCACCGATGTTCGAGTACTGGGCCTGGGCCATCGCCCGAATCTGTTGCGTCTCGAGGCTGTTGCCCGGCGTCGGCCCCCGCACCGATGAGCGGCTGCGGTCGATCGGGATCGAGACCGTCGGCCAGCTCGCCGAGGCCGACCTGCGGCTGCTCGAGTCGACCTTCGGTCCGAGACACGGGGCCGGCCTCCGCGACCGCGCCGGCGGCATCGGAAGCACCAACCTGAACGAGGAGGTGAAGCGCAAGTCGGAGAGCCGCGAGACGACCTTCCCGCAGGACGTCACCGACCGTGAGCATCTGCGAGAGACCGTGGATCGGCTCGCCCGGTCGGTCTGCGAGAGCCTCGCCTCGAACGGCAGACGGGGCCGGACCGTGGTCCTCAAGATCAGGCTGCAGCCGTTCAAGACCTACACGCGGTCACGCACCCTCCCCTCCCACACCGCCGAGCCGGAGGCGGTCGCGAACACCGCGCTCGAGTTGCTCGAGCGCTTCGATCCGCAGACGCCCGTCCGGCTCGTCGGCGTCGGCGTGGCCGGCCTGGTGGGCGACGAGAAGCGCGACCCCCAGCCCGGGCAGCTCGCCGTCTGACTGCCGCGATCGCTTGCTATAAATACCAGCGTTTATGGATCCGAGCGGTAATCGGGTGCCATGCCTGTCACTGAGGCGATCCGCCCTCATCTCGGTGGTCTCGGGGGTCGCCCTCCTCGCCATCGGCGTCGCCCCCGCGCTCGGAGCGGTCAGCTCGCAGACGGTCGACGCGACGGCCAGCTCCTTCACGCAGTCGCCGACCGTTCCACACGGGGTCAGCCTGCAGCTCAACATGAACACGACCTGGGATTCGCCCACGCCCACGCCGCTCCACAAGATGGGCGTCTTCCACCTGGACAACGACTTCAGCATCGACACCACCGGCCTGGCGGCGTGCGATTCGACCACCGTCCAGGGCAAGACCACCGCCGGCGCCATCGCCGCTTGCCCCGGCGCCCTGGTCGGCTCGGGGAGCCTCACCCTGACGAGCGGGGGGCTGACGGGCGTGGTGACCGTCTTCAACGGACCGCCCTCGGGAAGCGACCCGACCATCGTCGCGCACGTGGACATCGCCAACGGCACCTTCGTCCTCGTGGTGCCCGGCCTGATCCAGGCGTCCAGCCGCGGCGGCGATTTCGGGAAGCAGATCAGCATGGGCCCATTCCCGAACATCTCCGGAATCGGGATCTCGCACCTCGGCGTCACGTTCAACAACATCGAGCCCTCGCCCGGCCACCACTACATCTCGGCGACCTGCAGCGACCCCGATCACACCTGGAACTACCTGGTCGACTTCACCTACTTCGACGACTCCACTCTGTCCGTACCGGACACGCAGACCTGCGTGGCTGACACCACTCCGCCGGCCCCGCCCATTCCGAGCTCCACCTCCCCGGCCTCGCCCGCGAACGACAACAACCCGAGGATCATCGGCACGACCGAAGGCGGCTCGACCGTGAGGCTGTACCGGACCTCGGACTGCACGGGCGGGGTCGCGGGACAGGGCAGCGCGGCGACGTTCGCCTCACCCGGAATACAGGTGAGCGTCTCGGACAACACCACGACCACGTATTTCGCGACCGCGACGGATGCTGTCGGCAACACGTCGGACTGTTCGACGGCCTCCGTCGACTACACCGAGGACTCGACCCTGGTCGGGGTCCCCCAGATCACCGCCTCGGTGCCCGCCTCCCCGGCGAACCAGAACAGTCCCTCGATCAAGGGCACCGCCGAAGCCGGCACCACGGTGAAGCTCTACACCAACGCGAACTGCACCGGCATCGCGGCGGGACAGGGGACAGCCGCCGAGTTCGCCGGCAGCGGAATCTCGATCACCGTCGCCGACGACAGCACGACCACCCTGTTCGCGACCGCGACGAACGCCACGAACAACACCTCGGCCTGCTCGAGCCTCGGGCTCACCTACGTCGAGGACTCCAGCGCGCCGGCGGATCCGACCCTGTCGAGCTCGTCCCCTCCCTCGCCCTCGCAGGACAACGATCCGGAGATCACGGGGGCGGCCGAGGACGGCTCCACGGTGAAGCTCTATGCGGACCCGAGCTGTGCCGGCGCCATGGCGGGCCAGGGCCCGGCGGACCAGTTCGCGAGCACGGGGATCACCGTCCACGTCCCCGACAGCACGAGCACGACGTTCTTCGCCACGGCGACCGACGCCGCAGGCAACACGTCGGTCTGCTCCGCATCGTCACTCAGGTACGTCGAGAACACCTCCGCGGCCCTGAACGGCGTGGTCAGCAGCGCGCAGACGGGTCAGCCGATACCGGGTGCGACGGTCACCCTGTTCCGCAGCGACAGCGCCGGCGGATCCTTCCTGCAGGTGCCCAACGGCGACCCGCTCATGTCGCCGGGCAATCGAGCGAATCCGGACGCCGCGGGCGCGAACGGAGAGTACGGCTGGGGCGTCATCTCGGGCTTCTACCGGGTGCACGTCTCCGCGCCCGGATGCGCGCCTCAGGACAGCCAGGTGATCCAGATCCCGCCCCCCGTGACGAATCTCGACCTGGCCCTCGATTGCCCGAGCGTCCCGGGCCCCCCGGCCGTCGGTGCTGCCGGCAATCCGCCGCCGCCGAAGCGGAAGTGCAGGAAGGCCAAGCGGCACAAGAAGCACGGCGCCTCCAGCGCCAAGAAGAAGCACTGCAAGAAGAAGAAAAAGAAGAAGCGCTGATCTGCGGGCACGCGCCGGCCGCCTGGGCGGCGACCGACGCGGCCGCAGGATCGGCTAGCGGGTGGTCAGCACGGTCCCCGTGGAGGGGAAGCCGAGCTTCGCCTTGGTGGCGGCGGTCAGGTCGTACTCGCGGTTCCCCGCGAACGGACCACGATCGATCACCGGGACGGTGAGCGTGTGCCCGTGATAGCGGAGGGTGACCTTGGCGCCGCAGGGGAGCGTCTTGTTGGCGACGCCCACCTTGCTGGGCGTCAGCGTCCCGCCACAGGCGAGACCGCCCCCGTAGAGGCCGGGGCCGTAGTAGGAGGCCTCGGCCGGCCTGTAGGCGTTCACGCGGAGGCGCTTCGAGCGAACGGCGGTGCCGTCCACGCGAGCGCGCGCCGTGTAGACGCCGGAGCCCGGCACGTGCCACCTCACCCTGTAGGTGCCGTCAGCACGGCTGTGCGTGCGGAGCTTGCTGCCCCCCACTCGCACGATGACGCGGTGGCTGCCCCCCGGCTCCACGCGGCCTCGGAACTTGACGGTCCTGTGGGCCATCACGTTGCGCTGGCCCTTCAGCTTGACCGTCGTAGGGGCGCTCGCGGCGCTGGCCTCAGGGCCCGTGCCCATCAGGGCCGGGACCGTGTCCTGGGCGCCCGCGATTCCTGCTGTAACCATCAATCCCATGGCGGGCAGCAGCGCTAGCGCGGCCCGCCTCCGCTTCCAGCGGAAGCGACGCAAAGCAATACACCTTGCCTCTCTGTGCGCCTACGGGGTTAGCTGACGGGCTCGCGACACTGACGCGAGGGTGCGCCGCTAGGCGCAACCCGTTTCACGTGGCCGCTAGGAGCGGATCACCGCTCCATTCGCCCCGGCCGGCCCCCTGCGTGGTGCCGGCGCCGGCGCCCTGCTGTGGATGCCGGTTAGTGGGTCCCCCGCTCGCGTGATGTCCGTCAACGCGATTAGGCGGGTTGTTTGGCGACTAATCGGCCGGGCAGGGTAGGTGCGCAATTTGCGAACTTGTGTGAGGTCGCTCACACTTGGTATGCGACCATCATGGAGGTGACCGACCGCCTCACCGGCCTCGACTCCTCGTTCCTCCACCTGGAGCGCGACGGGACCCAGATGCACGTCGCCTCGACGACGTTGTTCGAGGGACCCGCCCCGCCCTACGTCGAGTTCCGCGACCACATCGAGTCGCGCCTGCACCTGGTGCCGCGCTTCAGGCAGAAGGTGCGCTTCGTGCCGTTCGGCCAGGGTCGGCCGGTGTGGGTCGATGACCCGCACCTCAACCTGACGTACCACGTCCGCCACACCTCGCTTCCCGAACCCGGGTCGGAGCAGCAGCTTCGCACCCTCGCCGCCCGCATCTTCTCCCAGCAGCTCGACCGCTCGAAGCCGCTCTGGGAGATCTGGCTGGTCGAGGGGCTGAAGGGCGGGCGCTTCGCGATCGTCGGCAAGACCCACCACGCGATGGTCGACGGGGTCTCGGGCGTCGACATCACCACGGTCCTCTTCGACATGGATCAGGAGCCGGACGAGACGCCGAGGGCGCTAGAGCGCTGGATCCCGGAGCCCGAGCCCAACGGCGCCCAGTTGCTGGCGGAGGCGCTCGTGGAGCGGTCGATCTACCCCCGGGAGATCGCCCGCGGCCTGCGGCGCATCATGCGCGGCCCTCGCCGTGCGCTCCGCAGGGCCACCGATGCCGCAATCGCCGCCGGGACCTTCGCCTGGACCGGAATGGGCGCGCCCAGCAGCCCGTTCAACTTCGACGTCGGAACGCATCGCCGCTTCGCCTGGGTGCGCGCCTCGCTGGCCGACATGAAGCAGGTCAAGAACGAGCTCGGTGGCACGGTGAACGACGTCATCCTGGCCGCCGTCGCCGGAGGGCTGGGCCGCTACATGCGGTCCCGCGGCCACCCGACCGAGGAGCTCGAGCTGCGGGCCATGGTCCCAGTGAGCGTCCGCACCGAGGACCAGCGCGGTGCGCTGGGCAACCAGGTGACGGCGATGATGGCGTCCCTGCCGGTGTGGTGCGAGGACCCGCGGGAGCGGATGGAGATCGTTCGCCGGTCGATGGGCGACCTGAAGCAGTCGAAGCAGGCGGTCGGAGCCACGCTGCTCACCCAGCTCGCCGACTTCGCGCCTCCCACGATCGCCGGCCAGGCCGCACGGCTTCAGTCGCGGCAGCGGTTCTTCAACCTCGTGGTCACCAACATCCCGGGCCCGCAGTTCCCGCTCTACCTGATGGGCCGCCGCATGGAGCGCGTCTTCCCGATGGTCCCGCTGGCCAAGAACCAGGGCGTCTGCATCGGGATCATGAGCTACGACGGGCAGGTCAACTTCGGGCTGATCGGCGACTACGACGGGATGCCCGACCTCGAGGACCTCGCCCGGGACATCGAGGCGTCGATCACAGAGCTGATCGAGGTGGCCGGTGGTCGCCCGGGGATCCTCCGTCGCTTCCTGCCTCGCGAGGGCGGCGCCACCGCGACCCGGAACGGCGGCGGAGAGCGCGAGGAATCTCCGGCCGGCTAGTCCCGGTCGGCGCGCCCGATCACTGCTCGGCGCGTTCCTGCGCGAACGCCTCCGTCATCGTCACCCGCCTCGCGTCCCCCCAGACGGGCTCGTCGTAGCGGGCGCGAAGCATGATCTTCTGGAGCAGGTTCAGGTCCTCCTGGCGGGCGAGGTCGTAGCTGGATCCCGACTCGGCGTCCGCGTGCCCGGGATGGACCATCCACTCGGTCACGCCGGGGGGCGGATCACGGACCTCGGGCGGCTCGGCCTCCTGCTTGCTCTCCGTCCGGCCGATCAGGAGGTCGGGGGTGTCGATGTTCCTCTCGCGAAGCCACTGACGGTGGTCGGGGTTGACCGAGCGGACCGGCGCGCCGATCTGCTGCGCCGTCTGCAGGACCGGCGTGGCGAGCTCCGGGCGCGCATGGCAATGCTTGTGCCCGTTCAGGAACGACGGCCAGCGGCCGAACAGGTCGCCGAAGCGCTCGAGCTGCACCCGGAGCGCCGTCTTGGCCGGGGCTCCGCTGCGCGGCCCCCAGCGCCCCTCGAACTCGATGTGCAGGCCGATCTCCACCCCGCTGTCGAGCAACGGCTCGGGGTCGCAGTGCTCGCGCTCGACCATCGCGCTGACGCAGTCGAGCGCGCCCATCTCCACCGCCTCGAGGATGCCCTCGTTGTAGGAGGGCCAGTAGCCGTAGTCGTCGCCGGTGATCACCAGCATGCGCATTGCGGCTAGGAGACCTGCTGAATCGCGGCCTGGATCTGCTGAAGGGTTGGAATGGAGCCACCGCCGATCGGCTTTTGACCGTTGGGGCCCTCCACGAGGATCGACGGCGTGCCGCTGAACCCGAGCGACTGCGCCTGGCTGCTTCCTTGCTGGATCACGGCGTCCCATTTCGGATCGTTGCGATCCGTATTCCACGTGTCGACGTCCGGAACACCTGCGCTCCTGGCGACGCTGGTCATGAAGTCGTCCGTGACATAGCCGGAGTTCTCGCCACCCTGATTGCGGTAGAAGAGCTGCAGGTAGTTCCAGAACCGGCCCTGCTCGCCCGCGGCGAGCGCGGCCTTCATCGCCGGCTTGGAGTCGGGCCCGATGATCAAGAACGGGCGGAACTCGTACTTGACGTTGCCCGGCTTCACCTCGCTCGAGATCAGGTCCGGCGCGACCTGCTCCGAGAAGAACTTGCAGGCGGAGCACTGCGGATCGCCGAACTCGACGACCGTCACGGCAGCGGCGTTGTCGCCCATGACCGCCCCAGCCTGTGAGACGCCACTGAGCTCCGAGTTCACCTGCTGCGTGCCCTGGAGGTTCGAGGGCGATCCCCCTCCCCCGTTGCCGTCGCCGCCGGACTGGCTGATCACGATCAGGGCGACGATCACCGCCACCGCCGCGAAGCCGCCGATGATCAGGTACTGGAGCCGCCGCTTGCGCGCGATCGCGGAGGCATCCTGCGACTCCGCGGCCTCGCGCTCGGCGCGCAGGCGTTCCCGCTGTCTGCGCTTACCCTCCATGCGAGGACTGTATCCGGGGCGCTCCGAATTCACGGCCCGCGTAGGCGAATGCGCGGGTCGCCGCCACCGCCAGTGAGAGCGCCATCAGGACCGCGCTGGCCACGCACCACTGGCAGATCGCATCGATCACGAAGAGCTCGAGGTAGGTCAGGTAGGCGCTGAAGCCGAAGCCGACGAGCGCGGTGAGAAACCCGCCGAAGCGCCCGGGATCGCCCGGAATCAGGGCGGCCACGAGCAGCAGCACGTAGCCGAAGATCCCGATCACGGCCACGTTGATGCCGGCAAGGTGGGCGTACTTGCTCTGCGCGACCGTCTCGCAACCGCCGCCGCCTATGACGCACTTCGGGGCGCCTCCCCCGCTCTCTGCGACGGCGATGTAGATGGCGACACCCAGCCCGGCCAGGGCCAGGACCGCGGCCGCGACGCGCAGATTTCGCTCGGAGAGCATGCCCCAATGCTATGAACGGAACGTGAATGCCACCTCAGACGTCGGTGGGCCGCTCGTTCCGTGCAAATCGCGTGTTCTAGGGGAGGATGCACCTCCGACCGACCAGAACGGCGCTCATGGCCACGCTCGCGGGCCTCGTCGCGACCCTGCTGATCGCCCCCTCGGCCCTCGCCTCGACGGTGACCGTCACGGGGGGCAACACGGTGAGGGTCGCCGAGACGGGCAACGAGGCGAACGCGATCACCGTTTCCCGCGACTCCGGGACGGGCGCCTACAGGGTCTCGGATGAGCTGGCGACGCTGACGCCGAGCGGGACCTGCGTCCTGGTCGACGCCCACCGCGCCACCTGTCCGGGCACCGGGATCAAGACGATCAACGTGACGACCGGGGACCGGGACGACACGATCACCCTCGACGCGGCGACGATCCCGGGGACGATCACCGAGACGCTCGACGGGGGCGGCGCGAATGACACGGTCACCGGCGCCAACACCCCCGGCAACCTCAGGGGTGGGTCCGGAAACGACCGCCTGATCGGGCGGGACAGGCTCGAGGGAGGCGGCGGCAACGACGATCTGACCGGTTCGCCCCTCGCCGACACCCTCCGCGGCAGCAGCGGCAGGGACCTGCTCGACGGCGGCTTCGGCGCGGACGACCTCGGGGGTGGCAGCGGCACCGACACGCTGGCCTATCCCGGAAGGGTGAACGGGGTGAACGTCACGATCGGCTCCGGCAACGGCAACGACGGCGGGCCCGAGGATCAGACGGGGAGCAGCCGCGACACGGTCCGCGGCGACATCGAGGTCCTGTTCGGGACGGAGCTCAGCGACTCGCTCGTCGGCGATCGGAGCGCCGAGACGCTGGTCGGGCTGGGCGGTGACGACTTCGTGTTCGGCAACAGCGGCCGCGACACGCTGCTGGGCTTCAACGGAAGCGACCTGATGACCGGAGGACCGAGCAGTGACCTGCTTCGCGGTGGCCCCGGCGCCGACCGGATGCTCGGCAAGTCCGGGGACGATCGCCTCGCCGGCGGCCCCGACGACGACTTCCTCCGGGGAGGCGTGGGGCAGGACGTGATGAAGGGCAAGACCGGGATCGACCGGATCAACGCCCGTGATGGTGAGCGCGACGTGAAGATCAGCTGCGGGCCGGGCCCGAAGCGCCTCGAGGGCGCCAAGCGGGACAAGCGCCTGGACCCTCGCCCCAAGTCCTGCTGAAGTCGCTCGCCTAGCCTCGCGATTCGTCCTGGGCGGCGTGGATGATGCTCGCCGTGCGGCGGATTCACTACCGCTTCGGCTACGTCCTCGTCCTCATCATCATCGCCGTCTTCTTCGCGATGGCGGCGCCGGAGGGTGACGTTGGCCGCTTCGTCTCGGTGACGCTTCAGGCCCTGGTGTTGGTCGCCGCGCTGATCGCTTCCAAGGCGCATCGCTCGCTGATCACGCTGGGCGCCGTCGCAGCCGTGGTGGGCGTCGCCGGCTCCGCGGCCGCCCTCTTCGGCAGTGGGCAGTTCGGCAACAGCACGTCGGCAATCGTCGCCCTGCTCTACGTCCTGCTGA
>Ga0081455_10008550_pt1 | contig 10624 bp, 5 predicted proteins | sample TabmetS3T2R1_FD_70207 | JGI IMG/M metagenome (GOLD analysis project Ga0081455, IMG submission 70207) | Tabebuia heterophylla rhizosphere microbial communities from the University of Puerto Rico - S3T2R1 | ecosystem: Host-associated > Plants > Roots > Rhizosphere ... | reverse complement strand
TGCCATTTTCCACCTGAATTTTGATGGGACGGTGGAGACCTGGAACCGGGGAGCTGAACGCATCTTCGGGTATGAGCCATCCGAGATCCTGGGGGGGCAGGGCATCATTCTCTTTACCCCCGAGGACCGGCTCCAGGGAGTGCCCGAGCGCGAGTCGCGGTTCGCCATCGAAACCGGACGGGCCGAGGATTCCCGATGGCATGTTCGCAAGGATGGCTCGCGATTCTGGGCCAACGGCGTCATGGTAGGGCTCCGCGACGACGAGGGAAATGTCGTAGGGCTGGCCAAAATCGTTCGGGACGACACTGAGCGGAAACGGGCCGAAGAGCTACTCCAATACCAGCTCAATCTTGCCGACGCGATCGCAACCAACGCTGCGGAAGGTCTGCTCCTGGTGGATACCGAAGGCCGAATCACATTCGCCAATCCCACCGCCGAAGCAATGTTCGGCTGGAGCAAGGATGAGTTGGTGGGCCAGCTCCTCGATGGGAAAATGGCCTGCGATCCGCTAGGGCGACCCCACAGCTCCAGGGATCAGAGGCCCCACACAAGGGTGCTTGCGTCGGGTGAGACCTTGCGAGGCCGGGAAGACTTCTTCCTTCATCGGAACGGCCATGCCATTCCCATCAGCTGCTCGGCCGCACCCATCCGGTCCGACAGCGCCATCGTCGGCGCGGTGATGGTTGTCCGGGACCTGACCGAGCAGAAGCAAGCAGAGGCTGCCCAGCGGGAGAATGAAGAGGCGCTGCAGCAAGCCCAGAAGCTGGAGAGCATCGGGGTGCTGGCCGGCGGCATCGCCCACGACTTCAATAACCTCCTCACCGGGATCATGGGCAATGCCGGCCTCGCCCGCCGGGCGATTCAGGGGGGAAGATCAGAGCAGGCGGCTAACCTGCTGCGGGATGTTTTATCGGCCAGCGAGCGCGCCGCCGATCTCACCCGCCAACTGCTGGCCTATGCCGGCAAGGGCAGGTTCGTCGTTCTCCCCGTCGATCTCTGCAAGCTGGTCAGCGAAGTCAGCGCCTTGATCAGGGCCTCGATCTCCAAGAAGATCACCCTGGTCATCGACGTGCCCGAGGATTGCCCGCTGATTGAAGCCGATCGGGCCCAGCTTCAGCAGCTGGTGATGAACCTGGTCATCAACGGAGGTGAAGCCATTGGCGACGCGCCGGGAACCCTCACCGTGAGGGTCCGTACCGAGCACTTCACCGAGCGGCGGGAACGTCCCCGCACCGAGGGCTTTCCCATCGTCACCGGCGATTATGTGCGAATCGATGTGACCGACACCGGGGCAGGCATGGACGCAGAAACTCGGAGCCGCATCTTCGAGCCTTTCTTCACCACCAAGTTTCTGGGCCGGGGACTGGGACTCTCTGCTGCACTGGGCATTGTGCGAGGCCACCGGGGCGCAATTGGAGTTCGCAGCGAGCCGGGCCAGGGCACGACCTTCACGGTCCTGTTGCCGGTGCCGCGTGAATCTCGCCGGCTCGAGCGCAACAGCGGCCACGTCACCGTGGAGCACGACCTGCAGGGCGCAGGCACCATCCTTGTCGCCGATGACGAGGAGGGTGTCCGCGCACTGGTCGCGAACGTGCTGGGTGAGGCGGGTTATACGGTAGAGTTAGCCGAGGATGGGGCGCAGGCGGTGGAGCGGCTCCGCCGCCTGGGGGAACGGGTGCGACTCATCCTGCTGGATCTCACCATGCCGATCCTGGGCGGGGCTGAGGCGGCGACTGAGCTCCGCCGCCTGCAGCCCGAGGTGCCCATCGTAGCCATGAGCGGCTACGGCGATATCGAAGTCATGCAACGGTTCGGCGAAGTCGGGGTGAATGACTTCCTTCCCAAGCCGTTTACTCCGGACCAGCTTGCCTCCAAGGTGCGCGACGTCTTGGTGCCTTCCTAATCGAAGAAGTATCTCAACCCCACTTGCGCCCGCCAGCGTGAAAGCTGGCTCGGATCGTCGATGAACGTGGCGGCCGGACCGGTGAAGTTGAACACTGGGGCTCCGCTGCCGTCGAAGCCGTTCAGCGTCAGCGGCGAAGTGGCGGCTGCGTTGGCTACTTTCCGAACCCCCCAGTCCGAATCGATCAGGTTCCCCACATTCAGCACGTCAACGCTGAGCTGGAAGGTATGCCTGGTCACGTTGCCAAAGGAGAAATCCTGGAGGATTCTGAGATCCACATCGCTGTACCAGGGGTTCACCTCGCCCGACCGCTCAGCGATTTGCCCCCGATGCGACCGGAGATACTTGTCCTGCTCGATGAACGCGTTGAACGCATCCCACTGCTGCTGCTGGGTGACGTTGGCCCCGCATGCGGTCGGGCAATCAGCGAACAGGATCTCGCTCTGATTCCTCGGGATGTAGATAAGGTCGTTTCCGGTGGCGCCGTCGCCGTTCACGTCGCCGGAATAAATAAAGGAATACCGGTTGCCACCCGATCCCGCGAACCGGCCACCTTCAGCCACCTCCATGAAAACCCCGATATGGGTTCGCAGGCTGGAAGACCACTCTTTGCTGTACGTGGCCCCGCCCACGATCCGGTGCCGCTGCCCAAACTCGGAGTTGGCCACTTCCGGCTGGTTCGGATTGCCCTGGATCGGCTGGTTCTGCCAGAGCACGCTCGCGATCTCGGTGGATTTCAGGTTGTTCTTGGCTTCGGTGTAGCTGTAGCCCAGGCTGGCGGTGAGCCCGAAGTCGAACAGCTTCCGTAGCTGGGCCGTCACGTTCAGGTTGTGCCCCTGGCTGGTGTTATCGATCACGTAGATGCCCGCGCCGCCATCGGGGTTGAGCTCGTTGCTGCCGGCTCCGCCGTAGTAAGGCCGGCCGTCTGGAAGGGTGCGTACTGGAGCCACCAGGTCGGCGTTGCGGACCACCACGTTCTTGAGGTCGTTGCCGTAGATGACCTCGACGGTTCCCAGAAATCCGCCGCCGAGCTGCTGATCGATCCCGAGATCGCTGACCCAGGTCTGGGGCCACTTGAAGTCGGGGTCCATCGCATTCAGGTCGAACGACTGGGCCAGGGTGGCACTGTCCTTTGTGGACCTGATTGGGCCGGTCGGGAACAGATTGGGGTTGGCGCCCGGGTTCGAGATGACGTTGCCGATCCACACGAACGGAACCCGGCCGGTGAAGATACCGGTGCCGCCTCGGACTTGGGTCCGCCGATCACCGCTCGCGTTCCAGTTGAATCCGAGACGCGGTGAGAATAGCGGCTTCGCGCCGGGCAGATGACTCTGGTCCACCGTCTCGGGATTTCCGTTCTCGTCCAGTGCCGTGAGAGACCGGGAGAAGGGATTGTCCACCGGATCGGTGAAGTACATCGGGAAGTCAACCCTGAGGCCTGCAGTTAAGGTGAGGCGGTCATTGGCCAGGAACTCGTCCTGGGCATAGACGCCGAGCTGGCCGACGTCGATGTTCTCGCCCTTGAACGGTCCCGTCCCGATCATGCTCTGGAAATCCTTCTGACTTGGATTACTCGGGTCCGTCGCGGTGAAGAACTCGTCCAATGATGAGAAAGTGCTCCCGATGGGTAGCGAGCCGGGGAGGAAGAACACCCCGTTCCGGAAGATGTTAAAGGAGTTGAAGAACCCGAACTTCTCAAAGTTGGCGCCGAAGGTGAGCGAGTGCTTTCCCTGGAACCAGGTAAAGTTGTTGGTAAGCTGCCAGACGTCCTGGTCCAGAATGTTGTGGATGGAGAACGGCTCGTGACCCAGGGTGGTGTAGGTGACGCCACCCTCTCCGATCTCGATGGTGGGGAAGGGTGGGCTGAACGGATCCCGGTGATCGCGGAACCGGTTGTAGCTGGCAAAGAACCGGTTGGCAAACCCGCTGGCCCGGCTGTTCACCTCCAAGGCAAACGAGTGGAGCTTGTTATTGATCGCGTACCCCGAGTTGCGGAACGGTAGGCTGCTCTCGTTGGGTCCCCGGCCGGTGTTGGCAAAGCTGAGCACGAAGGGGTGCGGCGGCAGATCGCGCTTCGCATTCAGGAAGTTGTACCGGAATGAGAGCGTGTTGCTCTCGTTGATATTCCAGTCCAGCTTGGCCAGCAGCTTGTCGTTGTTGGTCTCGTTGATGTATCCCTGGTACGGTCCCGGATCGTAGTTATAGGCCGAGATCATCCGATTGCGGATCGAGTCCATGATCTGGGCGCTCACCCGGGAAATGCCAAACCCGGGTGTGCCGGTGCTCGCTACGAAGTTGGAGCCCGGATCGTCGGTCCGCTCCAGCTCGCCATTGAGGAAGAAGAAGAGTCGGTCCCGGATCAATGGGCCGCTCAACGAGGCGCCGGACTGGATGAATTTCAGGTCCGGGTTGGCGACGACATCCGAGCCTCTCACCTTGTTGCCCAGCAGGGTTTCGTTGCGCCCAAAGGTATAGAGCGAGCCCCGAAGCTCGTTGGTCCCGCTCTTGGTCACGGTGTTGATATTGGCGCCGGTGAACCCGCCTTCCCGCACATCAAACGGAGCCACCGAGACCTGCACCTGCTCGACGGCGTCGTAGGGAACCGGCTCGGCGTTGGCCTGGCCGCCCGGCGCGGGGTCGTCGAGACCGAACGGATTGTTAAAGTAGGATCCGTCGAGTGAGACATTGTTGTAGAGCCAGTTCCGCCCGGCAAAGCTGAAGTTGCCGTCGCTCCGCGGATCCAGCCGCGTCAGGTCCCGGGTGCTTCGCTTGATCGAGGGGAGTTCCTCCACCTGGGTGGAGTTGATAAAGGTCGCGGCGCCGGTGCGGCCGGCATCCAGCACCTCGTCGGGTCCCCTCGCAACAACCAGCTCTTGCAACTGCACGGCCTGCGGCTCGAGCCGGAAGTCCAGGCGACGATTCTGGGCCAGTCCGAGGGAGATGTCTTTCTCGGTTTTGGGTTGGTAGCCAATCGCCGTCGCGGTCACCTCATAGGGGCCACCCACCCGAAGGTTTGGCAGGCTGTAGGCCCCGCCACCTCGGGACACGGCCCGATAGCGAGTCCCGCTGGGCAGGTGCACGGCGGTGATGTTGACATCGGCGATCGGCGCTCCATCCACGCTGGTGACCAGACCATTCATCGCCGATGTGGTCACGCCCTGAGCGGGAAGTGCTGAGGGAATGAGGGCTCCGGAGCACAGCAGGAGAACACACGCGGTCCTACGAGACAGATCCATGGGACCAGATTCCTTTCGATGACGGAAGGTCTCGGAGGCTACACTCGATTGGGAGGGACGGCGGATAGCTTACCGTCGGTTCGGCGGGGTCGCAAGGAGGTAAAACCCGGTGCTCCGCCCCTGCTGGCGGAGCACCCCGGGGAGTCAAGCTAGGGGTAGGTTGGGCTCCGATTCGTTTCATCACCGAATCGGTCCTTGACACCCTCCACGACCTGGGCGGTGGTCGATTTGAGAACCTCCCAGGTCTTCCGCGCGGTTCGCTTAAGAGCCTTGGCGCTGGCTCGTCCTTTGGTGCGGCGTTTCGACGTGCCTTTCCGGGCCGTTTTCTTCCTGGCGGAGGATCGCTTGGCGGAGGTTCGCTTGGTTGAGCGCTTGCGCGAGCGGCGCTTCTTTGCGGCCATATGGTCCTCGATCGAGTTGGGTTAACCCCTCGTGCAGCCGGCCTGACAGGGCGTGACTAACCTGACCGCTGCCTGGCCCGGCCGCAGTAGCGCAGGTCACGCGGAGAGCCGGGGTGTGGGGCATGTCACAGACACCGGGCCGCCTTCCATTGGAGCTTAGTCGATCCGACCTACCCCCGGGCGGGCGGATTTCCGGGAGCGTTTCAATGACTCAAAGTGGGGTAGTCCACCGCATCAGCGGGTCTGGCTTGCTCGCGCGCGCCGCGGCGCGGCTCAGGCCTGGGGAGTTGGCCCGCATCGGCCTGAGCGTACGGGGACCGTTGGTGACGCTAGCCACTGCTATCGTCTTCGACCAGATGGCGCGTCACGACATGACGGTTGCCCACCCCTTTGGGTTCCTGCTTTTGACTGTCGTCTACGCCGCCTCCAGTGGCGGGCTCCGGTCCGGGCTGGTCAGCGGCTTGCTCACCGTCCTGTACGGGCTCCATTTCCTCTCCCAGCCGGGAACCATCCTGCACTACACGCCCGGCAACGCGTATGCGCTCCTGGGGCTGGTCTTCACTGTTCCCCTCACAGTACTGATGGTGTCTCGGCTTCGGGAGGCGGCGGAGCGATCCCGATCGGTTGAGGTCTCGCGACAGGAGATGGAACGCCTGGAACGGCGGCTGGCGTTCTTTGCCGAGGCCAACGTCGCATTGGCTTCCTCGCTTGATTACGAGACAACGCTCCGCGATCTGAGCCGCTTGATGGTACCTACGCTGGCCGACTGGTGCTGCATCCATGTGGCCAGCGAGCAGGGGAGCCTACGATTTGTCGCCGGCGCTCACCGGGACCCCGCCAGGGATCTCCTGGTCCGCGCCCTCTGCGAGTATGGATCCCACCAGCCGCCCTTCGGCGCGGCGCTCCAATACGCCGACTTCGGGTCGGTGAATGAGGAGATGCTCCGGAGGACCGCCGGTGACGGCGAGCAGCTCAAGCTATTCCGGGCTTTATCGGCGGCTTCCTTCCTCCGGGTGCCAATGGTGGCCCGGGGTCGCTCGGTGGGAACCATCACCCTCGCAGTTGGCTCCGAATCGGGCCGGGAGTACGGACCCGATGACCTGGCCTTTGCCGAGGAGCTGGCCGGCCGGGCTGCGCTCTCGGTGGACAATGCCCGTCTCTATCGGTCGGCGCAGGAAGCCGACGCGCGATACCGCATGCTGTTCGGCAGCAATCCCCAGCCGATGTGGGTCTTCGACGTGGACACCCTCGCGTTCCTGGAGGTGAATGAGGCCGCGGTCCGGCACTATGGCTACAGCCGCGACGAGTTCCTGGCGATGACGATTATGGACATCCTTCCTCCGGAAGATGCGCCCGGCCTGCATCATGGCCTGGAGCGCACCGGTGTCGAGCGCGGTGACGTAGCGCTGACCCAGCACCAGAGAAAGGATGGCGCCATCATCGACATGGAGCTGGTCTCCCGGGAAATGGAGCTCGAGGGGCGTCGCGCGCGCCTGGTCCTCGCCACCGACATCAGCGAGCGTACCCGAACCCGGGTCGCGCTGTACCATAGCGAGGAACAGCTCCGCCAGGCCCAGCGTATGGATGCAGCCGGCCGTTTGGCTGGAGGCGTGGCCCACGATTTCAATAACCTGCTCACCACCATCCGGGGGTTCAGCGACCTGCTGCTGCGAGACATCCCGGAGCACGACACCCGGCGCAAGGACGTCGAGCAGATCCGGAAAGCCGCCGACCGTGGCGCCCTGTTGGCCCGCCAACTCCTGGGCTTCGGACAGGAGCAGTCAGTGGAACCTCGGGCGATCGAGCTGAACAGCGTCGTCAACCACATGGCGGGACTGATCCAGCGGCTGATCGGCGCCGACATCAAGTTAGTAACCCACCTTCGGAGTGGTCTGGGCGAAGTGAAGATGGACCCCGGCCAGCTCGAACAAGTGCTGGTGAACCTGGTGCTCAACGCGCGTGATGCGATGATCACGGGCGGCACCCTGACCATTGAGACCGGCGAGCGGCAGATCAGCGGTTCTACCAGGGGCAGGTCAGTCAAGCCGGGACGGTATGTCGTGCTCGCGGTCAGCGACACCGGCAGCGGTATGGACGGTGATACCCTCAGCCATGTCTTCGAGCCGTTCTTCACGTCGAAGGCCCCGGGCGGCAGAGCCGGACTTGGGCTTTCGATTGTCTACGGTATCGTGAAGCAAAACGGTGGCGTGGTCCGGCTCTCGAGCGAGCCGGGTCTCGGCACGACGGTCAAAGTCTTCTTGCCCCGCGGCGAACGGGAAGACTGGGCGACTCAGGAGCCCCTGGCTGCATTGACCGGCGACGAGACCGTTCTGGTAGTGGAAGACGAAGACGGTGTGCGCGAGCTGCTCTGGAAGATCCTCACCGATCACGGCCACACCGTGCTGGAAGCGCGTCACGGCCGGGATGCGCTGACCGTGGCCGCGGGGTACAACCATCCTATTCGGCTATTGATTACCGACGTCGTGATGCCGGAGATGGGAGCGGTGGAGCTAACCGATCAGTTGCTACCGCTGCGGCCCGAGATGAAGGTCCTGTTCATCTCGGGCTATACCAACGACGAAACCTTGCGCCGCGGCGTATCCCGGAAGGAGGTCGCGTTCATTCAAAAGCCGTTTACGCCCGAGGAGTTGATGCGGAAGGTCAGAGAAGTGCTTACCTCACCCGCGCCTGCAAATTTCTCAGGACCTCTGGACCTGGCTCACCCCTCAGATAGACCATGACGTCGCCTATCGTCCAACGGAGATTGCCCTCGGCGCCCGGCGTTGCGCCGGAGTCCACCCGCTGCTGGTCCAGGAGAATCATGCGCCCTCGCGAATCCAGATAGACCACCCGCACCGCGGGACGCCTGGGGTTGGCCCCGGGAAGCTGTTGACCCCTGATCAAGCCGATGAATTGCGGGGTCATGCCCTCGATCACGTGCGCCGGACCGCCGAGCTGCTTCACCGCTTCGTCCAGGCCAATGCGAAGATAGATCTGTGACCGCTGCTCCAACGTGCGCGGCGCGGGAGCCGATTCCGCGGCCGCCGGCTGGGGTTCCGAACGGACGGGCGGGAGCGCCGCCGTTGCGGCATTGGCCCGCTGCCGCAAGCGCTCCCGATCCAGCTCGGCAAGGGCCTGTGCGGCAGCGCGCCGGGTAGCAAGCTCATCCTCTCTGCGGGAGCGCTCGTCGGCCGCGGCGAGCTCGAGCTTCTTGGTGCTGTCGCTGGTGTCCTGTGACGCCAGCGGCTGGCTGTCCTGAGCGGTTACAGTGTCCTCTGCCGCGGCTGCTGCGAAGCCGGCCTGGGCGTCGGGCGACGCGGTATCAGCGAGGGGCTCAGTCGATTCCTCGACTTTGAGGGCTTCAGCCTTAGGGGCAGCCTTATGGATCTGAGCCGAGCGAGTCGGAGAGGACAACCGAGTCGGTTTGCCACGTTGAGCCACCACCGGGGCCTCGGCCCTCCGGCTCTCCTCCGGACTGACGACGGGCGGTGGAACCGGGCGGGAGGGAGCGGTCAGATCCCGTTCGGACAACTCGAGGTGAGATGGACTCATTGAGCTGGTGATCACCCGTCCCGCGACCAGCACTCCAGCCAGGGCTGCCGCCCAACGCACCCGGCGGGCCCAACGGTTACGCCGGGCCTGAGCCTCGAGGTCCTCGGGAACCAGCAGCAGGGGAGCCGGTTCCCAGTTGCCCGAATTTTCGGTTCGGCGTGGCGGTGGCTGGTTCCGAGGCGGCTCCGGCTTGGGCTGGGGCGATGCCGCCGGAGGTTCTACCGCTGCCACCAAACGATCCGCTTCAGCCATAACCTGCTTGACCTCTTGAAGGCGAGAGCCGCAGGCCACACACGTGCCCAGATGCAGCTGAACCTCACTCACCTCAGTGAGATCAAGCTCCCCGTCGAGCAGTGCGTGAAGCGTTCCTTCGTCAAGATGCGGCATTCTTCCCTCGTCCATCCGAGCGGTATGCTTCCACCAGGCGCCGGCGGGCCCGCGCCAGCGTCGTTCCGATCGCGCCCTTGGATAGGCCCAGCGTGGCAGCGATCTCGTCGTAATTGAATCCCTCTGCCTTGAGCAGCAGCGCCTCGCGATCGCGATCGTTCAACGTGGCCAGCGCGGCCCGTACTGAAGCACTGCGCTCGTTGCGGTCGAACTCTTCGTCAGGACTCTGTGACTTCGGCTCGTCGGCCCGGAGCAGCTCCAGGCGGCGGCCTTGGCGGAGAGCCCGGCGGCCCTCTTCCCGTACCAGGTTCAGCGCGACAGCGAAGAGCCAGGGCCGGGGGTTATTCGGCGGAGCGGCAACCGCCCGCGCAAAGGTCTCCTGGGCCAGATCCTCGGCCCGATCCCGGTCTCCGGTGCGGCGGTACAGCATCCGTACCAGAGAGCCGTAGTGCTGCTCGAACAGCTGGGTAAGATCCGCCGTCATGCGCCTCTGAAGTTGCGGACCAGTTCTGCCAACTGACCCGGCTTCCACATCTCGGTTCCGGTGGAACCGATCCGGACGCTAGCGCGCCGGCCAGCGATCAGGATTTCGTCGCCTACCGAAAGGTAGGGTGCGAGCTCCGGCAACTGTCGTACCAACTCGAAATATGCCGGACTGAACGCCACCACATCAGTGACCGTGATCCTATCGGCCTGGGCCACGTCAGTCCAGACCTTACCCCGGAGGATAAATAGTCTCCCGGCCACCCGGCGGGTCGTAGGGGCGGCGGAGCCCCTGGCCAGGCTGCTATCCCGGGCGGCAGCCGCCTCGTCTGCGGCAGCCAAGCTCTTGGATTCAGATAACTTGGCGCTCATGCGGGCCCGCTCGACGGCTGGTGCGCCTGTCTGGGAGGCGGCGTTCGGGATGACAACCGCCTCCTCCAGCCGGAGGGGACGCGGCGCACCTGGTCCCGCCAAGTCCATCGGCTCTTGGACCAGGTACGAGGTGTATTCCGTGAGGATGCCGTAGCGGAGTCCAAGCTGGCGGACCTGGTCAATCAGGCCTGGTATGGCGCCCTCTATCCGGATCTGACGGGTCAGCTCACCGATCTGCCGGGAGGCCCAGAGGCGAGGGATGAAGTCGTTCTCCCGCTCGCTTCCCTCAA
>Ga0081455_10008549_pt1 | contig 10625 bp, 6 predicted proteins | sample TabmetS3T2R1_FD_70207 | JGI IMG/M metagenome (GOLD analysis project Ga0081455, IMG submission 70207) | Tabebuia heterophylla rhizosphere microbial communities from the University of Puerto Rico - S3T2R1 | ecosystem: Host-associated > Plants > Roots > Rhizosphere ... | reverse complement strand
GCTACGTGCTCCAGAAGCTTGGGGACATGGGCCAGCTCGACAACACGATCGTGGTGTTCACCACCGACAACGGCGCGGAGGTCTTCACCTACCCGGACGGCGGCGTCACGCCCTTCAAGGGCTCGAAGATGAACACCTGGGAGGGCGGCATGCGTGCGCCGGCGGTCATCCGCTGGCCGGGACAGATCAAGCCGGGAACGGTCTACAGCGAGATCTTCGCGTCGCTCGACTGGCTGCCGACGCTCGTCAACATCGCCGGTGGCCCCAAGGGCGACGGACTGAAAAAGCAGATCGAGGAGGGCAAGTACCCCGGAATCGTCAAGACCACGCTCGACGGTGTCGATCAAACCGACTACTTGACGGGAAAGACCGCGAAGTCCGCGCGCGACGTCTTCTTCTACTATGCCGGCCCGCGCCCGTCGGCAGTGCGCTACAAGAACTGGAAGATGTATTTCGCGATCGCGCCCGAAACCCCAACGGGCTTCGCGTTCCCCGGAGTCCAGACCCAGTTCATGGCCACCATGACGAACCTCAAGCGCGATCCATTCGAGGAGGCCGTAACCTCGGGCACATGGAATAAGACGTCTCCTAACTCGTTCGCCGGTGCGCTCGCCGGGCCGGTTACGGCTTATATCTACGACTGGAACATGCTGCCCCTCGGCCAGCAGCTGTGGCTCAGGGAGCTCGAGAGCTACAAACAGTTCCCTCCCCTTCAGAGCCCCGAGAGCTGGAACCTGGAGCAGGTCACACAGCAGATCAGGAACGGAACGGGACACGCGAGCCAGTAGCCTGGATGCGCGTGGGTGATGCGGGCGGCCCATAAGGCTGCCCGCTCTTGCATTGGTTCGACAAGTGAGGAGATACTGATGAAACGCATTCCTTCTGGGTTGGTGTTTGCCCGATTTGTTGCCTTGGCGGCGTTGCTCGTCTTGGGCGCGCACGCCCAAGCGCAAACCGACGTGCTGCCATCCTGGAATGACGGACCCGCGAAGCAGGCGATCATTGAGTTCGTGCAGGCCACCACCGACCAGTCGAGCCCGAAGTTTGTGCCGCCGGAGGCGCGCATCGCCACGTTCGATCAGGATGGGACGCTGTGGGTCGAGCATCCGATGTACACGCAGGTGATGTACTGCCTGGAACGGGTCCCGGCGCTGGCGGCAAAGAAGCCGGAACTCAAGCAGGTTGAGCCCTTCAAGACCGTGCTGTCCGGCAACCGGGAGGCGATGGCGAAGCTCACGCTGCCGGACCTCGAGAAGATTCTCGCCGCCACGCTCACCGGTATGACGGTGGAGCAGTTCAACGCCGAGGTGAAGACCTGGCTGGCGACCGCCAAGCACCCGCGCTGGGACCGTCCCTACACCGAGCTCACCTACCTGCCGATGCAGGAGGTGCTGCGCTATCTGCGCACTTATGGCTACAAGACCTACATCGTCACCGGCGGCGGCCAGGATTTCGTGCGCGTGTACGCCGAGCAGGTGTATGGCATTCCGCCGGAGCAGGTGGTCGGTACCGCGGGCGGGACCAAGTATGGCTACGGCAAGGACGGCAAGCCATTCCTGACCAAGGAGCCCAAGCTCCTGCTGAACGACAACAATGCCGGCAAGCCCGAGGGCATCCACCTCATGATCGGGCGCCGGCCGTATGCGGCGTTCGGCAACTCGAGCGGCGATCGGCAGATGCTGGAGTATACGCAGGCGGGTGCCGGCATGCGGCTCGCGATGCTCGTGCTGCACGACGATGCGACACGCGAGTATGGCTACGGACCGGCCCAGGGGCTGCCCAACACCAGGGTCGGCACCTTCCCCCAGACGCTCTACGACAAGGCGAAGCAGGGTGGCTGGATCGTCATCAGCATGAAGAACGACTGGAAGCAGGTTTTCGCGTTCCAGGGCAAGTGAGGTCAGCGTTGAGCGGACGCTAGTATGACTACGCTCAACAAGCAATCGGGGCATCGTTGGCAAGACAGGAGGCAGGGCATGACGCAGCACGTAGCAAGACACCGGGGCGCTGGGGCCTGGGCCGCCATTGGCGCAGTTCTGGTTGCCGTGGTGTTAATGTTGGCCGAGCCCGCACAGGCGCAGCCGGCCGGCAAGCAGCCGAACATCCTCATCATCTGGGGGGATGACATCGGGTGGTACAACGTCAGCGCTTACAACATGGGCGTGATGGGGTACAAGACACCCAACATCGATCGCATCGCCAGGGAAGGCGGGCTCTTCACCGACTGGTACGCGCAGCAGAGTTGCACCGCCGGCCGCGCCGCCTTCATCACTGGCCAGTCGCCGATCCGCACCGGTTTGACCAAGGTGGGCCTGCCTGGGGCCGACCTCGGACTGCGCCCGGAAGACCCGACGATTGGCGAGCTGCTGAAACCCCTGGGCTACGCCACCGGCCAGTTCGGCAAGAACCACCTGGGGGACCGCGACGAGTTTCTCCCGACCGCCCACGGCTTCGACGAGTTCTTCGGCAATCTCTATCACCTCAACGCCGAAGAGGAGCCGGAGAGCGTCGACTATCCCAAGAATCCAGAATTCAAGCAGCGGTTTGGCCCGCGGGGCGTGATCCATTCGTTCGCCGGCGGCAAGATCGAAGACACTGGCCCGCTCACCAAGAAGCGCATGGAGACAGTCGACGAGGAGATCACCGCCGGGGCGCTGGCGTTCATGGAGCAGCAGCACAGGGCCGGCAAACCCTTCTTCGTCTGGTGGAACTCGACGCGCATGCATATCTGGACGCGTCTGAAGAAGGACTCCCAGGACAAGACTGGCCTCGGCATCTACCCGGATGGCATGGTCGAGCATGACGCGCAGGTGGGGCAGCTGCTCAAAAAGCTGGACGACCTCGGCATCGCCGACAACACCATTGTCATGTACTCGACTGATAACGGCGCCGAGACCTTCACCTGGCCGGACGGCGGCACAACGCCCTTCCGTGGCGAGAAGGCGACGAACTGGGAGGGTGGCTACCGGGTGCCGGCGCTGATCCGCTGGCCGGGCACGATCAAGCCCGGCAGCGTCTACAACGATGTCTGTGCCCACGAGGACATGCTGCCGACGCTCCTCGCGGCGGCCGGCGTGCCGGACGTCAAGGCGAAACTGCTGCAGGGATACGCGGCGGGCGGCAAGACCTTCAAGGTACACCTCGACGGCTACGACCTCACGCCATACTTGAAGGGCACGGCGCAAGAGGCGCCGCGCAAGGAGTTCCTCTACTGGAACGACGACGGCAAGCTCGTGGCGCTGCGCTACGCCCGCTGGAAGCTCGTCTTCTCCGAGCAGCGCGGCCACGGCTTTGGCGTCTGGGAGGAGCCGTTCGTGGACTTGCGGGTGCCGGCGCTCTACGACCTGCGCTCCGACCCGTTCGAGCGTGCGAACCACGAAGCGATCGGCTACTCGACGTGGAGGATCGAGCGCGTCTTTCTGCTCGTGCCGGCGCAGGCCTATGTCGCCAACTGGCTGGCGAGCTTCCAGGCGTTCCCGCCGCGGCAGAAGCCCGCGAGCTTCAGCCTCGACCAGGTGATGCAGAAGCTCACCGAAGCGGCCGGCAGCTCACGGTAGGCGCGCCGACGATGACAACGCGAGCGCGCTGGTGAGAGAAAGGAGCAGACACATGTAACTGAGAGGAGGGCGAGAAAGGCGCAAACCGTGTTGACGTGGTTGGCAGGGACGCTCTATGAGCAGAGCACGTTGGCCCATGCGGGGTCAGCGTCTACGCAGGAATCTACCCATACTCACGGGAGAAGAACACATGCAGAGAGAGAGCTTCGGCAAAGCAAGGCGTTATCGCGTGACCGTCGGCACGCTGGGCAGTCTGCGCAGAGCCATGCCCAAGCGTGCGATCATCGTGTCAGCAACGGCGGGCTTGGTGCTCGGCAGCCTCGTGGCTGCGGCACCAGTGCATGCGCAGTCGAAAAGCAAGCAGGTGGACCAGATCACGTGCGAAGAGTTTCTTGCCATGAAGTCCGACGAACAACACCATATCGCCTACTGGATCGACGGCTACCAGACCGCCAAAGGCGACGCCGCGGTTGGCGTGGTGGCGTTCGACAAGTTTGGTAAGCCCATCGGGGCACTCGTGGACGAGTGCAAGACGGCTCCGAAGGAGACGCTCTGGCAAAAACTCAAGAAACTGCTCTAGTACTGTGTCACGATGCATATGAGGTGTGCTGTACTCCTGGCCTGCGCTCCCTCTCCCGCTGGGAGAGGGACAAGGGGGTAGGGGTGAGGCCAGGCGTGGCTCGCAGAGTCCATCCCTCTCTCTGCTCCCCATCCCAACCTTTGTGGCGGGTGCGGGTCAGAACCCTGGGATGACCCGGAGTAAAGAAGGAAGACGCTATGCGCACGAGAATGATGGTGCTATTGTGTGCCGTGGGGCTGGTGTGGGGGTGTGCGTCCACAGGGCCCTCCCAACCGGAGGGTCAGCAGGCGGCGCTCGCCCAGTCCGGGGGCGACCAGCCAGAGGCGGCGGCGGTCACCCCTGACCCCTGGCCCAAGACGATCGAACAGGACGGAGCGACGTATACCATATACCAGCCGCAACTGGACAGCTGGGACGGCCACACCATTGCGGCCCATGCCGCGGTGTCGGTGCGTCCGGCTGGCGCCAAAGAGCCTGACTTCGGTGTCATAGAGATCACGGCGCAGACGTACGTGTCCAGGCCGTCCCGGACCGTTGATTTCGCAAATATCGTCGTCACCAAGGCCACCTTCCCAGCAACACCAGGCCAAGCCGCAGGGTACCAGCAGACCTTCCAGACGATGATCGCCGGTGGCCCCTCCACCATGTCCCTCGACCGGCTTCAGGCGCTGCTCGCCATCGAGAATGCGCAGCAGCTGGCACGGGCGGTCCCGGTGCAAAACGAGCCACCCCAGTTCGTCTTCGCACAGCAGACCGCCGTGCTCGTTGCCATCGATGGCGCCCCGGTGTGGCGCCCGGTGACGGGCACCACCCTGGAGCGCGTCATCAATACCCGTGCCCTGGTGCTGCGGGACAACGCTTCAGGCACGTACTACATCCACGTCTTCAACGGCTTCGTCACGGCGCCCGGGCTCTCCGGACCGTGGACGGTGGCGAGTGCAGTACCCAGCGGCGCCAACCAGGTGGCGCAGGAACTCGCCCAGCAGCACGTCGTCGACCTGATGGCAGGGCCTCCCAACGAGCAGGACCCGACCCAGAGGCCATCGCTCGCGAGCACCGTGCCCGAGGTCATCGTGGCGACGACGCCTACGGAGCTCATTGTGACCGAGGGCGCGCCGGACTGGGTGCCCGTGGAGGGCACGATGCTCCTCTACGTCAAGAACACGACCGCCAACGTTTTTAAGGACTTGAATGATCAGCAGACCTACGTCCTGGTGACCGGCCGCTGGTTCCGAGCGCCGGGTTTCTCCGGCCCGTGGCAATACGTGGCGGGGACAAATCTCCCGCCGGCCTTTGCCCAGATACCGGATGACAGCCTGAAAGAGAATGTCAAGGCCTCAGTGCCGGGGACACCTCAGGCGCAGGAAGCCATCATCGCCAACGCGATCCCGCAGACTGCAACCATCGACCGCGCCACCGCCACCTTTACACCGGTCATCTCCGGTGCGCCTGAGCTGCAGCCTGTCCCCAACACGTCGCTGATGTACGTCTACAACTCGCCGATGCCCATCATCATGGTATCGCAAAACGACTGGTACGCGGTGCAGAATGGCGTGTGGTTTGCCGCTGCCTCGGCGCAAGGCCCGTGGGCGGTGGCGACGGCGATTCCAGCCGTCATCTACTCGATCCCGCCGAGTTCGCCGCTGTACTACGTGACGTACGTGAAGATTTACGCCGTCACCCCCCAGGCGGTGGTGGTCGGCTACACGCCGGGGTATATGGGCACGGTCGCCACACCTGACGGCGTAGTGGTGTACGGGACGGGCTACACCTACGTGCCATACATCGGCCCAACGGTCTGGTACGGCCCACCCGTGACCTACGGGTACGCTGCGGACCTCACCTGGACACCATGGACCGGCTGGGCCTTCGGCTTCGGTTTCGGCTGGGCCTTCGGCGCCAGCGCCGGCTGTTGCTGGGGATACGCCCCCGCGCCCTACTGGGGGGCCATGCCCTACGCCCCCTACGCCGGCTACGCCTACGGTCCATATGGCGGCGCGGCGGCCTGGGGGCCGCGCGGCTGGGCCGCGACCACCGGCAACGTCTATCAACACTGGGGCGCCACCACGGCGGTGAGCCGTGGCTCGGCTGGTTACAACGCCTGGACTGGCAACGCCTGGAGCAGCAGGGTAGGGACGTCCTATAACTCTGTGACGGGACGGGCGTCGGCCGGACAGCGGGCGGCCGTGCAAAACGTCTACACCGGGAACTACGCCTACGGGCAGCGCGGGGCCACCTACAACCCGACGACCGGTGTCGCCGCCCGGGGTGGCTCGGCGACCGTCGGGAATGTGTATACGGGCCAACAGCAGACCGTCCGAGGGGGACAGGTGACCGGGCCGGGCGGCCAGACCGCCGGGGCCGCGCGGGTGGGCGACAACTACTACGCAGACCACAATGGCAACATGTACAAGAACACCGGCAGCGGCTGGGCAAAGTACGACAATGGCAGCTGGAACAGCGTCCAGGATGACAGACAAGTGCAGTCGCTGCAGGCCCAGCAGCAGGCACGACAGTGGGGCGATCAGCGCTCTGCCGCCTCTTCCTGGGGCTCACGAGACTGGGGCGGTGGGTTTAGCGGGGCCAGCGCGGATGAGCGAGGTTTTGGCGGTGGCTTTGGTGGTGGCGGCTGGGACCGTGGTGGTGGCGGCTTCGGAGGCGGTGGCTGGGACCGTGGTGGTGGCGGCTTCGGCGGCTTCGGGGGCGGTGGCAGGAGCTGGGGCGGCGGGAGCTTTGGTGGGTTTGGGGGCTTTCGTGGCGGTGGGGGCTTCGGTGGCCGCCGGTAAAGCCAGCAGGCTGCTGGCCCCTGCGCGCGTCATGGTTGAGACCTTTCTGGCAGCACGGCAATGTGTTGCTCGCGTGACACCCTGACCGTAGAGGAGTGCTTGTATAGACGCTCACTGAGCCCGATGACGTTTCAGACCATGCAACATGAAAGGAGCATGCCATGCCAAATGCCGAACAAGTCGCAGTCGCTCTCTATAACACCCACGACGAAGCGGAGCAGGCGGTAAAGACCCTTGAGCGAGGGGGCTTCGATATGCAGAAGCTCTCCATCGTGGGCAAGGACTACCACACCGAGGAGCACGTGGTCGGCTACTACAACACCGGGGACCGCATGAAGGCCTGGGGCCGGATCGGGGCCTTCTGGGGTGGGTTGTGGGGCCTGCTCTTCGGAGCCGCCTTCTTCATCATCCCGGGCATCGGGCCCGTCGTCCTGGCGGGGCCCCTCGTGGCCGCCTTGGTCGGCGCGCTGGAGGGGGCCGTGGTCGTCGGAGGCTTGACCGCCCTCGGGGCGGCACTCGCCAGCCTCGGGATCCCCAGGAATAGCATTGTGCAGTACGAGACCGCCCTCAAGGCGGACAAGTTCCTGGTGATCGCGCATGGTACGCAGGACGAGGTCGCCCGGGCCAAGAGCATCATCGATAGCGGGCCGGCCACGGCCACCATCCACACGCCGAGTACGGCAGCGGCCTGAGAGCGGAGACGGCGCCTGACTGGCTGCGCTCGCGCATGCTGGCGCAGCGCTTTACGCACAACCTGTGGAACTGAGCCCGCTCACGAGGGCCGTGGGCCGATGGGCTCTCACCTCCAACAAAGCAAAGGAGATCACTATGGCTTTGCCCCGTATCGTTATCGGCGTCGTCACTGCGGCCCTGCTGGCCAGTACGACGCTCGCGGTCGCGCAGTCGAGCGGCACCAAGAAACCACTCGGCCAGATGACCTGCGAAGACTTCCTCGGCATCGACGACAGAATCAAGCCCAAGATGGTGTACTGGGCTGTCGCCTACGGCAAGGGTGGCAAGCCCCAGAGTGCCATCCTCGATGTCGAGGCCACGGAGAGGGTGATACCGGTCCTCATCGACGAGTGCAAGAGGGCGCCGAAGGAGTCCTTCTGGCAGAAGATGAAGGCGGAGTTCCAGAAGCTCGAGAAGAGAATATAAGTCTAGCGGCGGTCGGGGCGGGGGTGAGGCTCGACGACGATCCGAGTCCTTGTAGCGCGGAAAGGAACTGATGATCTCCAACCCTGAGCAAAGTCGGCTGGCAGAACACCAGGCGGGCCAGACCAATTGGCAGCGCTGGGGCCCCTATCTCAGCGAGCGCTCCTGGGGAACCGTGCGTGAGGACTACAGCGCCGACGGGGACGCCTGGAACTATTTCCCCCACGATCATGCCCGCAGCCGGGCGTATCGCTGGAACGAAGACGGCATGGGGGGCTTTTGTGATGACAAGCAGTACCTCTGTCTGGCCGTGGCCTTGTGGAATGCCAAGGACCCGATCCTCAAAGAGCGCATGTTTGGTCTGACGAATCAACAAGGGAATCATGGTGAGGACGTCAAGGAATACTACTTCTTCCTCGACGGTACACCGACGCATTCCTATATGAAGATGCTCTATAAGTATCCGCAGGTCGCGTATCCGTATGCCGAACTCGTCCAGGTTAATGGGCAGCGCACGCAGGCCGAACCGGAGTTCGAATTATTCGACGCGCTGCCTGACATCTTCCTCGCCAATCGCTATTTCGATGTGTTCATCGAATATGCCAAGGCGCACGCCGAAGACATCCTCTGCCGCATCACGGCGATCAATCGCGGTCCTGATCCCGCGCCGCTTCATGTCTTGCCGCATCTGTGGTATCGCAACGTCTGGACCTGGGAGCCGGGTGTGCCGCGCTCCACTATCAAAGCCATCGGCCCTGGCGCGGCCTACACTGAACATGAGGTACTTGGTGCGCGCTGGTGGTATGGGCGCGCGGTAGACCAGCAACCGCTCGATCTGCTGTTCACCGAAAACGAGACCAATGTCGAGCGGCTGTACCACGTGCCCAATCCATCACCGTATGTGAAGGATGGGATCAATGACGCCGTGGTGCAGGGCTGCCCTGATCGGGTCAACCCGCAGCAAGGCAGCAAACTTGCGGGGCACGCCAAAGCGCTCGTCGCGCCAGGTGGTATCTTCACGGTGGAAGTGCGCTTCACTGCCGAATCGCAGGAGGAGCCGTTTGCCGATTTCGCTGCCATCTTCACCAGGCGCGCCGCGGAAGCCGATGCGTTCTATCAGGCCGTGCATCCCGCTCAACTCACCGCTGATGAGCGTCTCGTGCAGCGGCAGGCCTTTGCCGGTTTGTTGTGGTCCAAGCAATTCTATAACTACGATGTCTTTCGCTGGCTGTCGGGCGATCCGACCGAACCATCGCCGCCCGAAGCACGCTGGCGCGGCCGCAATCACACCTGGAAGCATCTGAGCAACGATGATGTGATCTTGATGCCCGACAGCTGGGAATATCCCTGGTACGCCAGTTGGGACCTGGCTTTTCATTGTGTGACCTTATCGCGCATTGATCCCGATTTCGCCAAGCAGCAACTCTTGCACATGGGCTACGAGTGGTATCAACACGGCAACGGCCAGTATCCGGCCTATGAATGGAACTTCGACGATGTGAATCCGCCAGTCCTGGCCTGGGCGACGCTCGTCGTCTATCGGCATGATCAGGAGCAGCAAGGGCAGGGAGATTATGCATTCCTGGCCGAGATGTTCCATAGTCTGATGCTGAACTACAGCTGGTGGATCAATCGCAAGGACGCGGATGGCCGCGACCTCTTTGGGGGCGGCTTTCTGGGCATGGATAACGTCGGCGTGTTTGACCGGGACCAACCCTTGCCCGATGGGGGTACGCTGGAGCAGAGCGACGGCACCAGCTGGATGGCGAAGCTCAGTTTGAATATGTTCGCCATTGCCACCGAACTAGCCCAGCATGATCCGATCTATGAGCCGATGGCGGTCAAGTACTTCGAGCACTTCTTAAGCATGGTACATGCCATGACCAACATGAGCGGCGAGGGCATCAACCTGTGGGATGAACACGAGCGGTTTTTCTACGATGTCATGCACCTCTCCTCCGGCGCAAACATCCCACTGAAGATCCGCACCATGGTTGGCCTGACGTCCCTCTTTGCCGTACTGGCGTTTCATCCCAGCCGATTTTCGCACCAATCCATTCTGGTACATCGCATGCGATGGTTGGCGTCGAGGCGGCCCGACTTGCTCAAGCTGGTGGCATCGATTACGCTTCCCGGCCAGAACGATTCGCGCTTAGTGGCGATCCTGCACGACGAACGACTCAAGGCTGTGCTCCAGCGGATGTTTGATCCGCATGAGTTTCTGTCGGACTACGGCATCCGATCGGTGTCGGCCTATTACCGCGATCACCCGTATGTCTTTGCAGCCGGTGGGCAGCAGTTCATGATCAGGTACGTGCCGCAAGAATCGGATAGCCGTTTATTCGGTGGCAACTCGAATTGGCGCGGGCCGATCTGGTTCCCAGTTAACTACATGTTGATACGTGCCTTGCAGGAATTCGCTAGCTATTACGGGGAGGCGTTCACAGTGGAATGTCCGACCGGTTCCGGCCACATGCTCACGCTGGGCGAAGCCGCGCAGCACGTGGTAGGCCGACTGATCAACATTTTCCTGCGCGATCCGGCGCA
>Ga0081455_10008548_pt1 | contig 10625 bp, 7 predicted proteins | sample TabmetS3T2R1_FD_70207 | JGI IMG/M metagenome (GOLD analysis project Ga0081455, IMG submission 70207) | Tabebuia heterophylla rhizosphere microbial communities from the University of Puerto Rico - S3T2R1 | ecosystem: Host-associated > Plants > Roots > Rhizosphere ... | reverse complement strand
TTTCGCGAGGAGGTCGACGAAAACGCGATTACAGGAGAACGTCATTTGAAATACGATGAGGTCCGTGCTGGTGGGGCGCGATCACGAACTAGCCGTGATCAGGTCATGTCTTGCTGACGCACGCACCGGCACGAGCGGGGTCCTCGTTCTCAACGGGGAACCCGGAATTGGCAAGAGCGCACTACTGGCGGAGGCGCGCGGCGCTACGGATGGCGTTGTGCTGTCTACCGTCGGCGTAGAAGGCGAAAGCGACATTGCCTACGTCAATCTGGCCGATGTGTTCCGCCACCATTACTCCTTTCTGAATGCCATTCCGGATCGACAGGCGGATGCGCTTGCGAGCGTGTTCGCGATTGGTCCGTCAAAGCCTGCAGATCGGTTCACGGTCGCTGCGGCAACGCTCAACCTGCTGGCAGCGATAGCCGCGAACGGGTCTGTCTTGGTCACCGTTGACGATGCTCAATGGGTCGATCGAGACTCTCTGGGCGCGCTGACGTTCGCTGGGAACCGACTCGAGGCCGAAGGCATTGCTTTAATGTTTGCCGTCAGATCAGGACAGCCGGCGGCCGAGCAGCTGAGCCGGTACCAAACGCAGTGGCTTGCCGGCCTCGACGTCTCTGCGGCGCGGGCATTGGTCGCGCGGGCTGGGTTTAACGCCATGTCGGAGGCCTCGACCTCGCGGCTCATCGAAGAATCGGGAGGTAACCCGCTTGCGCTGTTGACCCTGCCAGGGACTATGAAACCGGATGACCTCGCGATGTGGGCGCTGAGCGCTGAGCCGCTGCCGATCAGCTCCGTGATGGAGGACGCGTTTTGCGGCAGCATCCGCGCCCTCCCGGATCAGACTCGGCGGGCGCTGCGCCTGCTAGCCATCATGGGAGCAGGCAACGCTGAGCACTTCAGGTCGGCATTGGAGAGGGAACGCCTCAGTGGCGACGATCTCGACCCGGCCGAGGATGCCGGCCTCATCACTTATCAGCATGGAGAGCCTGGGTTTCGCCATCCGCTGGTCCGTGCGGCTGCGTACCGGACCTCTTCATCGGCCGGGCGAAGGCGGGCGCACCTTGTCGCCGCCCAGGTCCTCGAGCAGTCGACTAGCGCTGCGGCCCTCGAACGGCGAGCCTGGCATCTGGTGGCTGCGCGCACTGCGCCCAACGAAGCCGTCGCCGAAACCTTCCAAATGGCGGCAGATCGGGAGTTCGCAGCTGCTAACTACACGGTCGCAGGGAAGTTGTACAAACGAAGTTCCGAGCTGACACCGGCAGGGAATAGCGCGATGCGGCGCATGCTTCAAGCAGCCAACGCGCTGCGTCTTGCGGGTGCCATCGACGAGGTCCGGCTAGTGCTCCGCGACGCGATGACTTTGGGGGAAGACCCGGAGCTTCGAGCGGCGATCGATTATGCGCGCCACCGCCTCCAGGTCTACGCGGGCGCCACGCTCGAGGGCCGCGATGGGCTCGTGAAGACCGGACTGGGAGCAGCTCATCTGCACCCGGCCCAGGCTGCCCAAATCCTGGGCGATGCAGCCCTCGCGAGCACAGTCATCGGCGATCTCCGGACTGCTCGGGCCACAGCCGAGCAGGCGAGCAAGCTGGCTGGGGGGGCTGATGATGATGCGCCGCTTGCTATCGCCGCCATCAACGCTATGGTCAAGGCGATCTCCGGAGACCCTGTTGGAGCCCGCAAGCTACTCCACCACCGTCGAGCAGAGATCGACGCTCTCCATCCCTTGGGAATCGAGTTCGTCTACCAAGTACCCCTCGAATTAAGCATCGCCCACCTGGCCAGTGAGGAAGCCGATCGAGCCCGACTTGTGCTGGCGCGGGCGGTGGACGGGGCTCGGCAGCTGACCGCGGTGGGCGTATTGCCCTTCAGGTGTGGCAGCCTCGGTCGCATCGATTTCTGGCAAGGTCGATGGGCGAGTGCGCTAGCGCTGGTTCACGAGGCTCTCCGGCTTGCAGACGACACAGGGTGGGCCACCGAACGGCCCAGTAATTTGGCGACCTTGGCGCGTATCGAGGCGCTGACGGGTCATCCGGACGAGGCTCGCGTCCATGCGACGGAGGCCATCACGGCTTCCGAGGCGGCTGGTGCCGGAACCTACGGCGCGTTTGCACGGATCGCTCTGGGCGTACTCGAACTGACCACCGGCAACACGGCCATGGCGATTAACCACTTTGAAGAAGTGTCTGCGTTCAGCGACGAGGTCGGTTTCAGCAACTCCCCACTCATGTGGTGGTCGAGCGATTTGCTCGAATGCTACGTCTTGGAGGGCATGGCCGATGCAGCTCGACGCGAGCTCAGTCGCCTCGAGAAGGCAGCCGCGAATCCATCCATGCCGACCACAGCTGCCGTCGCCGCGCGGTCACGGGCGCTGCTCGAACCGGCGTCATTCGAAGACCACATGACTGAGGCTCTTCGCCTGCATTCCATAAGCGACATGCCGTTCGAACGCGCACGCACGGAGTTGATGATCGGACAACATCTGCGACGCCACAGCCAGCCCTCCAAGGCTCGATCTCTACTCAGCGCTGCGCTAGCCCTCTTCGATCGGCTCGGGGCGCCCGACTGGGCGAACAGGGCACGCAGCGAACTGCAGGCCACGGGAATTCGGATACCACAACCTACGCCGGGTGGACTCACCACCCTTACTCCTCAGGAGCTGCAGGTAGCGCTTGCCGTTGCTCGCGGGCACTCCAACCGGGAGGTCGCAGGCCTACTGTTTCTCAGTACCAAGACAGTCGAATTCCATCTCAGGAACGTATTCCAAAAGCTCGGCATTAACCGCCGCACACGGCTAGCAACCATCGTCGCCCAACAAGCGAACCTCTCCGTGTCAGCCGCCAGCTGAGGTCGCAGCGACCGCAGCTTGCTCACAGCAGGTCGAAACCTATCCATCTGGCTCTCCCCAGTCTCAATCACGTGAAACCCTAGGGTGCCAACCCAGGGATTCTATGGAAGCCCCACAGCAACGGCCAACCGTAATTTCCAAACAGCCGCATTTTCCCCGATGCGGCGTCTGGAAAGGAGCCGCTGCATGTCACACTCAGACGCAGAACTTATCGAGGCTGCCAGGGAATGTGACGAGGAAGCGTGGGAGCAAATCGTTGACCGTTACCAGCCGCTGATCAACGCAATTGGCCGACGGCATCGATTGGCGCCGGACGACCTCCACGATCTGAGCCAGTATGTCTGGATGCAACTGCTGGACCACATCCATAAATTGCGTGAGCCGCGGGCGCTTCGCGGCTGGATCTCGGCCACCTCGACACATCGGTGCTATGAGATTTTGCGCAGTCAAAAGCGTTCCGTCAGTGTGGACCCCCTGGTGATCGGTCGCTTCGAACTTGTCGAAACCACAAGACGGAAGACAAACGGCGACGGCCCATCGGCGGTCGACGATGACCTTTTGCGTGCGGAAGAACGCCGCGCCATCCGGCAGGGCCTGGCTGAATTGACCGAGAGTCAGCAAGAGTTACTGCGGTTGCTTGTTGCCGACCCACCCGTCCCGTACTACGAAATCAGCCGGCGCATGAGGGTCCCAATCGGCAGCATCGGTCCTACCAGGGCTCGGTTGCTCAAGAAGCTCAAGGGCACCATTGCGGTGCGGCGACTGATTGAGGACCTGCCCGGTGCTCGTTCGGGCGCCCGCATGAATAGACATCGCAAGGTTGCATAGCTGACCAAGCGGCGTGTCAGCCTGGCGCCCGTCGGAGCGGGGAAGACAGGGCCCCAGTAGCAACAAGCGCGTAGTCCTGCGGCGGCCGCAGCAGGTTTCGTGCGAAGACCTGGATCAGCCACCGGCCTGGGGTCGGATCATCGATTCGGATCACCTCGACGTTGTTATCGACGTCCGAGTTGGTGAGATCTGGCAGCCCGGTGTTCCCGGTGATCTTTGCGCCCTTCGGATCTTGGACTAGCAGGCTCACATCGTTCTGCAGTGATCGCCCAGGCAGGTCTGTGTAGGCCAGGCATAGTCTGAGTGGCGTTCCGCCGCTAACGTCGAGATGGAAGCGTCGCCGCGCGCCAGTTTCATCTAGCTGAAGATTGGGAGTCTCCCAGCAGTCGATGAACTCTAGCCGGAGGCCCGGCTCGGCGGGGTTGGGGAGAGAGGTCGTCAAACTAACTTCACCGAAGCCCTGGTGGAAATTCGGGCGGGCATTCCGGTCGGCTGTTGAGTCTGCGCCCGTGAGCCAGCGCGCGCCGTTGACCAGCGTTGCCTTAAGAATGGCAGCACTCGGCGAAGTGTGCCGTTCGTCGACGAAGTATTGGCGGACGAGCGCAGCGCAGCCGGCCACCAGTGGGCACGCCATGCTGGTCCCGCCCATATATGCGTACTCCTGGTTATGGTCGACCAAGCCCCAGAAGTTCTCATCTGGCGCTAGCTCCGACCGAGTCGAGATGATGTCTGTGCCTGGCGCAACAATGTCCGGCTTGATTCGGCGATCGTCGCACGGGCCTCGGCTGCTGAAAGCGGCCATACCATCCGAGTCGCCGGACAGCAGCTGGTCGGCGATCGGCGGCTTGGGGAAGTTCCGCGGCCAGGTCTTGCCGTATGTCCGGCCGGACAGTCCGCCTTTAGTACGGCTACTGCGGGCGGCACCCACAGTGAGTGCGTTCTTGCACGACGCCGGGGAGCCGATCGAGAGCCAGTCCACGAAGCCGGGGGCGGAGTTGAATGGATTTGCAGCCGTGCCTTCGTTGCCTGCCGCAATGACAATGAGCATGTCCCGGCGCTTGGCTGCATATGCGTCGACGTCGTTGGCGTCCACCGTATAAGCGGACGCAGTCGCCGCGCCCCAGCTGTTGTTGTGGATGCGTGCGCCTGCTTGGTACGCAGGCTCGAAGAGGTCCTCCAACGATACTGGCAGTCCCCCCAGCCCGCCGTTGGGATCGAGCAGCGACTGGAAGTACAGCCTTGCTTCAGGTGCCACCCCCGCAAACGAACCGTTCGATGCCGAGCCGTCTGCGAGCACGGAACCTGCGACGTGCGTGCCGTGGCCGTGGGGATCAGAGGAATTGTTCGGACGGCCGAGGGCGACTACCTCGATCACCCGTCCCGCGAAGTCTGGATGCGCCTGATGCAGACCCGTATCGGCGACGGCAACGATCTGCCCAGCACCGGTTTGCGGGAGGCTGCGCGCCCCGTTGCCCGACGTGACGCCGAGGAGATGGCGCGCGAGATCGTTGAACAGCTTCGGCGGCACGTACTCGACCATGCTGAGAACACCTGGCAGCGTGCTGATCTCCCGCTTCAGGTCGGAGTCCTCCGGCAGGACCAGCCGGATTCGTCGGCCACCGGCGTCCTCAACCGAGACGCCGTTTTCCTCGAGCCATGACCGCACCTGACTCCGCGCAGATCCATCGGAGAGCCACAGATCCCACACTCGCGCGATGGGCCCAGCCCCGAAGTCTCCGCTGTCCGCCGTCAGCACGATCGGGCCCGTCTTGGACGGCCCGTAGCGCTCGACGTCGCGAACGAAAGGCAGATTGATCAACTCCGCGGCCTGCTCGGGCGTGGCGGTCGCAACGTACGCATGGTCCGGGACGTACTCGTTGAGCACGGCGCCCGTCTCAGCGATTGCCTCGCGCATCTCAGCCATCAATGGACTGCTGAGGCTTACCAGCCATTGCGTCGGCGTCGCGGGCTGCGGCGGCGGTATCTCGTCGTCGTCGCCAGGCTGCCACCCCCGGACTCTTGTCTCCGCCGACAATGTGCCCCGCACCATCGCCGCTGTCCTAGGGCGGCCGGCCGGTGCCAACTCGTCGACCACCAATCCGGCCTGCTCGAGTTCTTGGATGCCCTCCTCATCGGTGTCGCCGATGACGTAGCTGTCAGTCACCTGCGCGTTATCGACTCGTTGGGATGCCAAGGCCAGCTCGGTCTCGTGCATCACATATGCGATGACATGCTTTGTTCCCATGACTTTCCTCCCACAGCTCACTAGTGGTGGCAGCGAAATTGCTTGCTTTCAACCCCCGACGTGCGGACTCTTACATCAGCGTTAGACAGTCCCCGCTGCGGCGTGGGCCGCCATCAACTCGATAAGGCGCCGGCCGTACGCCGACGAAGGCCCGGCCACGCCCTCCTCTCGGCTCGTCTCTTCGTTGCCAGCAGTCAGCAATTCGAGGCCGTCCCTCGACTGGGCTGCTAGCGCGTTCACATCGGCAGCGCCACGCGGATATAAGAGACTGAGCGCGCGCTTGTCCCCGTCGGACAAGTTCACGCCGTCACCCTTCGGCGCGCACGGGCTTGGATCGCTCTTGTAGAAAAACGGTGCAAACCGGTAAAGCATGACTGACGCCGGATCGAAGCCGCTTGCGACTGCCCTCGGATCTTCGCCCGTCCGGAGATTGTGGTCGACCTTTGCTTTCGACCATCTGTTTGGCGGTCCGGCCAAATACGTGTAGATCCCTGGTCGACGACCTTGCGCGTCGGGGACAAAGACACCGTTCGCGTTCGTGGTCGGAACGTATCCAGCATCGTTTTCCCAGCGGAAGTCACCCTCGCATGGTCCGCGCATGTTCTGGTGTTCGTGTTCGAACGCCAGGGCGTGGAGGAACTCGTGGCGTACAGTGCCTTCCCAGCCTTGCGGCTTGTTGGTCTTGAAACCGCCGAGATTGAGGCTGCGCTGCCCCGGACCTCCACCGATTGGACCCATGGATGCGATCGTGGGGTCCGTGCTGTCGGTGCCGACGAGAGACCAATAACCACCCATGTCGAAGCTGACCCGGATTTCGGCATTGTGGACGGTGTCCGTCTCCGACCAACGCCGATATTCGCCGGTCTGCTGATCTCGACCGAAGTCAAGTGTCAGATTTGTGGCCGCCGTGATCTGTGCCGTGGCCGCCTCGATATCGGAATGCAGCCTTTTATCGCCGTCGAGGAAGGCAACGCGGACCACCGAACCAACGGGCCAACGAGCTAGATCAACGACGATGAATTCAAGGCCGTCGGTACTCTTCGCGAGATCCTGACGCCACGCGTTGCGAACATCAAGCCCTGCTATCACGTCATCCGGCAACGACTCCAGCGTTGCCCCCAAAGCCCGATCATCGTTGTAACCCACGATGGCCTCCCTTTTCCGCCGCACCTTAGGTGCGGATGTCTTCTCGTCGTTCTAGCGGTATGAATACTGGAAGTTCCGGAACCTCTCGCGCCCGCTCGACTCCCAACGGGTCCACGTCGACGTACGCCGACAAGTCGTAACCGGTCGCATCGGCGAGGTCAGAGACGGCAATCTGGAACGTCCTGTATGGGCCGAGGACGAATCCTTCGTTAGCCTCGCTGCGGTCGCGCTTCTCAAGGAGATCGCGGATCAGATCTCCTTGGCTGAGCAAATAGGCAGTAGCGTGCAGGCTGTTGCGCTCGGCGTTCACCATGACGACCAGCTTCCAGAACTCCCGCGGGAGGAAGACTCCTGGCTTGATCTCGTGATCGTCGTCTCGGTTCACCGGCCCGGTGAATACGCATGCCCTGAAGCCATGGGTGCGTGCGCTCTCGAGGATGTAGTCCTCCAGGCCGAGCCAAAGCTCCTTGCCCTGGTTCATATCTGAGTGCTGCGGCGCAGCGTTGGTGTAGTGGAACGTGTCGCCGTTCGCGCGCTCGGCCAACTCACTTCGAGTCCCGCGCGCTGCTGTAGTGTCCCAGTTCGGATCCTGCCTCCGGACCATGTGGCCACGGTCGATCTCGGGATGGTCATAATCGACGCTCGTCAACTGAATATCGCGTGACAGGCGACCGTCAGCGAACCACCGGTCGTTACGGCGCTTGATGGAAACGAGACTGCTGCCGTCGATATTCACGGCTGTGATCAATGGCTGTCGTCGGACGGCTGAGAAACGAACACCGAAGTGGGTGTATCGCACCTCGGCCGGCCGGTCCGCAATTTCGTCGCTGGGTCTGGCCAGCTCAGCCATGACGTTGTCGGTCAGGCCCGGCCATGGGGCGACAAAGCCCTCTTCCAGGAAGTGTGGATCATATCCCGCCCGCTCATTGAGTTGGTCTGGCGTGTGGACGCCGTCATGTGCGGCCTCTGTTTCGGTAGCGGCGCCTGGGACGCCGATCAAACCAAAACGAGGTCGATCACCGGTGAGGAGTAGCTGGCGCAGGGTCGCAGCACCGATTGCGGAGTTCTCGACACCGTAGACGCCGGCGAAGTGCAAGCCAACGACCTTCCGGTCTTCGAGGCGAATCAGCGGAGAGCCTGAGTTTCCCCCCAGCGTGGTGCAGTCATGCCGGAGCGTTGTTCGACCGGTCAGGCGCTGCATGACCTTCCCGGGAGCACAGCGTTTTACGTTGTATAAGTCGCGGAAATATTGGGCCTGGTCGTTGGGGTCGTTGCGGCTGTCGAATGCGGGATAGCCGATGATGGCGACAATCTGGTCGGTATCAGCCTCGTCATCGGCGAGGGGTAGCGCGGAGGGTAAGTTGTCGCCCTCGATCCGTAAGAGCGCCACGTCTGCTGAGGCGTCATCGGCGAGATAGACAATGTCGCGGACTTGGAAGGGGCGCGCCTCAGACGCCAGCGACCCGACTTCCTCCTTGAAGTCGAGATTCATGCCATATCGCACGCCGGACAGGGGCGACCGCAGGAAAGTTCCGCCACCGGTAGAGGTGCGCATTGCGACCAGCTTGGCGACATGCCGATTCGTTGCGACAAGCCGAGTGTTGCCCGCGGCCGCGATCACCCAGCCGGTCCCGCCCCAGGTCATCGCATGATTGAGAAACTCGACTCGACCGACGGACTTGATGAAAGGTTCCACACCCAAGATCAACGCGTCGGTGCCATCCGGGAAGTCAACGAGCGGCTCCAGCTCGACTGCGTCGTTCCGGATCAGCAGCGGTGGGCGGCCGATCCGCTGAACGATCGCCTCCAAGACATTGGTAGGGACGGTGCTCTCGAGCGGCTGCCGGTCGGACGCAACTCTCTCGGCAGCCGCCTCTGTGATTTCTTCAGCTGCCGCCTCCGGCACGTCGCCGTTCACGATCGCCTCGCGGACGGCTTCGGCGAGTTCAGGTGATGAACGCAGCCGGTTGCTGATGCGTTCGAGTCTCTCGTTGGTCATCGTGGATCACCTGATTAGAGCAGCCGACTCGGGACCAAATACCTCCAATTCTGGAATGAAGGCGCGGGGAGTCTATCGCGGGCGCGATCCGGGCTGATGCCGACGGGTAGGGGTGAAGGGCACAAGCAGCTACCGCCCCGGGATTTGTCGGAGGTTTTCCCGCTTTCTGGAGGCCCTCGAGCTTGGTCTGATTGAGCCAAGGGAGGAGCTGATTGTGACTAGACCGAGCACGTTCGCACCGGAGTCGAGGGCTCGCGCGATCGATTTGGGTCCTCAGAGGGCCGCGCGATCGCCTGGCGCGGATAATGACGACAGCAAGCGAAGACAAACCGTGCAAGTGTGGGATCTAACCCAAAGGGATCGACCAGTTCCGCTCGGCCCGGCCCTCGAAGGTCACGAAAAGGCTGTCAACTCGGTGGCAATAGGCCCAAACGGCATAATGGCCACCGCAAGCGAGGACGAAACGGCGGTGCTATGGGATCTCTCCGGACTAGAAGCCATTAGAAGTGACCCTGTTGCCAATGCCTGCTTGCGGACTGGGCAGGGCCTCAACAAAGCACGTGGAACAGCCAAATTCCCACCTATCAGGAAACTTGCCCTGGCTGAACGACGTCCTTGGTGCGGATCTTCTGGCCAGCGATGCTACGACGTGGGCTCGTCGACGACTGCGGTCATGTCGAGGAACGGGCTGCTGAAGCTCAGCGCTTGATCCATTGCAGCCGCCTGCTGCGTCAGTAAATCCCCAGCTTGCTTGAGAGCCTCACCAGCAGCGCGAGTCGTCTTGGCGGCTTGTTGCAGGCCTTCTAACACCTGCCGCATGGGAACAAACGCTTGTTCGGCCAGCTTTCGATTGAACTCAGTTTGGGCATCGAAGGCCTTCTGTACCAGGTCCAGCTGTTGCTGCATGGGCGCGAGCATCGTCTGCAGAAGTTCCGTATTCGAACCAAATCCAGCCTTCTGAAACTGCTCGATCATGTCCAGCCAGGCTTTCATCGGATCACCAGCACCGGCCATGTCATCCATCCTTACGATCGCCTCTTCGTCCTGCTTCCGGCGGACCTCAGTCTAGAGTCCACGGTCGCTCTTGGACGCTAGCCTGGCGCGTGCCTTGGCTGGATGCGAGAGAGAGTCAGCCCCAGAGGCTCCGGACCGGCTATCGTCCTTGAGCGTGGTGTCTGCCGGCCTGTGGGGCGTAGTTGCGGCTAGCTCACTCCTCCTTGGAGCGGTGCTCGGGGTCATCCGGGACTGGGATCAGCGACTGGTCGGCCTTGTGCTCGGTTTCGGTGCGGGGGCGCTCATCTCAAGCGTCTCGTTTGAGCTCGTCGAAGAGGGCATACAGGTGGCCGGAGCACTCCCGGTCGCGTTTGGGCTCGCGGCCGGAGCTCTCGCCTTCTTCGTTGGTGATCGCTACGTGACACGGATGGGCGGTCGCTCCGGAGGGGAATCGGCCGGGTGGCCTCTGTTGTTGGGCGCGCTTCTGGACGGGATACCGGAACAGACAGTGCTTGGTATCGGACTCGCTGCCGGTGAGGGCGTCAGCGTCGCGCTGCTCGTCG
>Ga0081455_10008547_pt1 | contig 10625 bp, 12 predicted proteins | sample TabmetS3T2R1_FD_70207 | JGI IMG/M metagenome (GOLD analysis project Ga0081455, IMG submission 70207) | Tabebuia heterophylla rhizosphere microbial communities from the University of Puerto Rico - S3T2R1 | ecosystem: Host-associated > Plants > Roots > Rhizosphere ... | reverse complement strand
AGCGACGACGACGGACGAGGAGTAAGAACCATGGCTGAAGCCGGTGCACGCCGTCCGTTTTTCCGCCGTCGCAAGAGCTGCCCGTTCACGGGCGCCAACGCGCCGAAGATCGACTACAAGGATTCCAAGCTGCTGATGCGTTACGTCTCCGAGCGCGGCAAGATCGTGCCGAGCCGCATCACGGCGGTGTCCGCCAAGAAGCAGCGCGAACTCGCGCGCGCCATCAAGCGCTCGCGTTTCCTCGGCTTGCTGCCTTACGTCATTCGATAAAGCGCATGATCCGGAAAAGTGTGAAGCGGTTTTCCGGAAAGATCATGCGCCAATAACAAACTTCTTCCCCGCGGCGTCCGCGCCGCGGGGTTTCCTCATAAGGCTTCCGGGTCGTCCGGTCGCCGATGGTTGGGGCGAAAAGCCTCTAACCGCTCGAAAGGAGCGGGACACCCGATGATCGCGATTGTTGCCATTGCTGCAGGCGCCGCCTCGGCGCTGATGTTCGCCTCGATCAAATCGGGCGCGCTGATCTCATTGCTGCTGCTCTATCTCGCCCCGTTGCCGCTGATGGTGGCGGCGCTCGGCTGGGGTCCGCTGGTCAGCGCCATTGGCGGCATTGGCGCATCCACCGTGCTCGGTCTGCTGCTCGGCCTGAATTACGGCATCCCCTATGCGATCACGGTTGCTCTTCCGGCATGGTGGCTCGGACATCTCGTGCTGCTCGGCCGGCCGATTGGCAATGCCGCATCGGCGGGCCACGACACCGCCCCGCCAACGCCGGCGCTGGAATGGTACCCTACCGGCCGCATTCTGCTCTGGATCGCCTGCATTGCCATTGCAATGACCGCGGTGACCCTGCTCACCTATGGCAGCGATGCCGAGACCATCGCAGCCACCATGAAGCGGGGCTTTCTGCGCTTCCTCCAACGCAACGGCATCGAGACCACCGCGAGCACCGAACGCGGTATCGAAGGCTTGATCGCCATCGCGCCGGGGGTTGCCGCGATCGGCGCCATGATGAATCCGCTGATCAACCTGTGGCTCGCCGCCAAGATCACCGCGACTTCCGGCCGGTTGAACCGGCCCTGGCCCGATCTGCGAAGCACGGCGCTGCCGCCGATGACCCTGGTTGCGCTGTGCGTTGCGATCGCCTTTTGCTTCGCGGGCGGTCTGCTGGCGATGTTTGCGCAAGCGGCCGCGGCCGCGCTGCTGATGGCCTATGCGCTGGTGGGCTTCGCCGTGGTCCACGTCCTTACACTGCGGCTACGAAGCCGACCGCTGCTGCTGGGCCTGCTCTATGCCCTCACGCTGTTGTTCAACTGGCCGATCGTGGCGCTGATGGGCATCATCGGCCTTGTCGATGCGCTGTTCGGCCTGCGCGAGCGCTTCAATCGCAAGCCGCCGCCTTTGCCCGCGGCATAGGATTCCACCAACCCCAAATCAAACGATCATCCAAAGGAGAACGAAAATGGAAGTCATTCTGCTGGAACGCGTGGCCAAGCTCGGCCAGATGGGCGAAGTCGTCAAAGTGCGCGACGGCTTTGCCCGCAATTTCCTCCTCAAGCGCGGCAAGGCGCTGCGCGCCACCGCCGAGAACCGGGCCAAGTATGACGGCATGAAAGCCGAGCTCGAGGCCAACAACATCAAGGCCAAGTCGGAAGCCAGCACGGTCGCCGAGAAGATCGACGGCAGGGACATCGTGATCATCCGCCAGGCGGCGGAGTCCGGTCAGCTGTTCGGCTCGGTCTCGGTGCGCGACATCGTTGCCGCGCTCGCCGCCGACGGCATCACGGTTTCCCGCACGCAGGTCTGGCTGGATACTCCGATCAAAGCGATCGGCCAGCAGAAGGTGACGATTGCCGTGCACCCCGAGGTCGAGACCAGCATCACGGTCACGGTGGCGCGCAGCGCCGACGAGGCCAACCGCATCAAGCGCGGCGAGGACATCTCGACCCGCCAGGAAGATCAGGACGCCGCTGCGGAAGCGATTGCCGCGGCCGGCGAGTTCTTCGATCCGGAGGCCCAGCACGAGGAACTTCAGCCTGCCGCCGCTCCGGCCGCCGAGAAGACCGAGAAGGCCGAGAAGTAAGCTGCTGCCGTCACACCGGGCCCGGCCGCCTCAGCCGGCCGGGCTTGGGATTCGTGCGGGCGCCTTCTCGTCCAGCATCGCGATCGAGGCGAGCGCGGTTGCCGTGTGCTTCTCTGCGCCATCGATGACGCAGAACACGTCGGCCGCGACGACGGCGACCTGCCGCCCCGGCTTGATCACGCGGGCGCGGCAGATCAGCCGCTCTCCCACCGCGGGCGAAAGCAGGTTGAGCTTGTATTCCGCCGTCAGCGCCGACTGACCGCGCGAGGCTGCGGCTGCAATCGTCGTCGCATTGTCGACGAGGAATGCGGTGACGCCGCCATGGAACAGGCCGTTCTGCTGCAGCAACTCCGGCCGCCGCTCTACCTCCAGCGTGCAGGTGCCGCGCGCAAGCTCCGACAGTTTGGCACCGACATGCGCCATAAAGCCCTGGCGGCCGACGCTGTCGCGAATGCGCGTGGCGATCGGAGCAAAATCCGCGTCCTGTTGCGGCGTCATTTCTTTTCTCCGTTGTTTTCGGACGTGACGAGGGCGCGAATGGCGCAGGCGATCAGCGTGTCGGCCTGCGCGCGCGGGTCGGATCGGTCGCGCCCCGAGAGCCAGGCGCGGCAAAAAACCTGCGCCGGGCCGATGATCTGGCTGAAGAACAGCACAGCGCTCATCGGATACAGCTCGCCGCGCGCGATCAGCGGAGCGCGCCAGCGCTCGACGCCCTCGGCCAGCCGCGAATTCTCGCTGCGCTGGGCGTCACGCACCTCCTCGCTCCATTCGGCACGCGAAATCTCGAACAGAAAGCGCGCCTCGCGGCGATTGCTCACGACCCAGTCGAGATGGGCGTGGATCAGCCGCGCGATGCCCTCGCGGGCGCTGCAGCCCGGATTGAGCGCCGCCACCACGCTTGCGTGGTAGCGCTGCAGGATCTCCAGGAACAGCGTGCCGGCGAGCTCCTTCTTCGAGCCGAAGAAATGGAAGAAGCTGCCATTGGAAGCACGCGCCAGATTGCGGATCGCAGCGACGGTTGCGCCCTCGAAGCCGTCGCGCTCGAACACGGTCAGGCCCGCAGCCAGCAAGTCCTCCCGGGCGTTCGTGGTCATGTGATTTTCCGCAACCAATTCGTAGACTGATACTCTAGAGTGATACTCTAGCGATGGTCAAGCGCATGCGCGCCTTCAGCGATGACGCCTGGAACTACTGTGAAATCGGGACGGTTGGCGGCCCGGCAGGGGGCACGGGCGGCGGCGCAGGCGCTGCGGCGACCGCAGGCGGCTTGGGCTCCGTCGGTTTGGCCTGCTCGCCAGCGGGCGCAGCAGGCGCATCGAGGGCCTGCACCGGCGGCGTGGACAACAACGACGAGCCAGTTCCCGATGAGGGCGCGGCAGCAGGCGCGGAGGTCGCTGGAGCCGCTGCTGTCGTCGCAGGCGCCGGCGTGACGGTTGGAACCGGATCTGACCGCGTCGCCACAGGTTCGCTGGCGCCTTCCTTCGCCGGCTCGACCTTTGCGGACTCGGTCTTCGGTTCGGAGGGCTTCGGCTCGGCGGGCGGCTTGGCACCGTCGTCGGTCCTGGCGGTTTCCTTCGGCTGCTCGGCAGCAGGCTCGGTCCGCGCCGGCTCCTCGGGGCGGCCCTTCTTGCCCTTCTCCTTCTGCTTGCCCTTGTCGATCGTTGCCTGCACCGGCGGCTCGGGCCGCATCAGATCCGGGGTTTCGCCGGCACGCGGCAGGCGCGGCTGCTGCTTGGCGCTCTGATCTGCCGGTGCGCGCGCGGCTTCCCTGGTGCCACCCTCCTTCGTGCCTTCCTTCGTGCCTTCCTTGGCGCCGTCCTTGCCCTGCCTGGCTTCCTTGCCGTCCTTCTGCACGCGCGTATCCGTGGCGCCATTGGCAACGAGGTAGGACGACAGCACGGAGGCCATGTCGCTGCTGGTGGTGTAGTGCTGGCGCAGGAAGCTCGACAGCGACGAGGCCGGAACGCTGCGCAACAAGCCGCGCGGCGACTTGTGGCAGGCGTTGCAGGTACCCGCAAAAATCTGCGCCGGGGATTTGCCAGCCTCGAGATTCTCAACCGCGCGCACCGCCACAGCGGTCAGACAGCCGATCAGAAACGTCACCGTCGCTAGACTGAGCGCTCGGCTCAACATCCCCAGCCCTTCTCCGTAAAGCGGCAATCGCGCCCGGTGCCGCAGCGCCGGTGTGGGCGGCGCCGGGTCACCTTTTAGCCGATTATCACGCGAATGGAAGCCGAGTTGTGGCGCATCTGTGTGAAGTCCCCATTCTCGAATATCCGCTTTGACTACAACACACTAGTCGGCCCGTTTGAGCGCAATTATCGTTTGGAACTGGGCGCTGGGGCGGCCCGTTGTCGGATCGGCCTTACTTGTGACGGCCGGCCGTTCCATTGGTACGTCGATGGATCGTTTGTTGCGTTACGTTCTCCAGCAGTTCATCCGCCGCGGTACGATGATGTTCACCACGGCGAGCGGGCTGACATTCACCTGCGGCGACGGCACGGGAAAGCCGGTCGCGGCGAGGTTCACCACAGCAAGGTCGGCGCGGCGGATTCTTCTCAACCCGGAGCTCGCGCTCGGCGAAGCCTGGATGGACGGAAGCTTCGTGGTCGAGAACGGCTCGATATCAGACGTGCTGGCGATCGTGATGGACCAGCCGGAAATCATGCCTCGTCTAGCCAGGCCGCGCTGGTGGCTGCGCTACCTGATCCGGCACCTCAAGCAGTTCAATCCGCGCCGCCGTGCCAGGAATAATGTCGCGCATCACTACGACCTCGATGGCCGGCTCTACGCGCTGTTCCTCGATGCCGACCGGCAATATAGCTGCGCCTATTTCCAGCGGCCGGATGCAACGCTGGAGGAGGCCCAGCTCGCCAAGAAACGCCATATCGCCGCAAAGCTTCTCGTCCGTCCCCGCGACCGCGTGCTCGATATCGGCTCGGGCTGGGGCGGGCTTGGCCTCTATCTGGCGGAGATGACCAAGGCCAACGTCACCGGCATCACGCTGTCGTCGGAGCAATTCCACGCCTCGAACGCCCGCGCGGCCGAGAAGAACCTGGCACGATCGGCACGCTTTCTGCTGCAGGATTATCGCGACGTCGCCGGTCCGTTCGAGCGCATCGTGTCGGTCGGCATGTTCGAGCATGTCGGCGTCGACTTTTACGAGACGTTTTTCCGCCGCTGCGGCGAGCTTCTCACCGACGACGGGGTCATGCTGCTGCACGCCATCGGCCGTTCCTCAGGGCCCGATGTGACCAGCCCCTGGATCACCAAGTACATTTTCCCGGGCGGCTACATCCCGGCCCTCTCCGAGGTAGTTCCCGCCATCGAGCGCGCCGGCCTGCTCGTTTGCGACGTCGAGATCCTGCGCCAGCATTATGCGGAAACCCTCAAAGCCTGGCGCGAGCGCTTCATGGCCCGGCGCGAGGAAGCGGTGCAGCTCTATGACGAGCGCTTTGCCAGGATGTGGGAGTTCTATCTCGCCTGCTGCGAAATGGCATTCCGCAAGCAGGACCTGATGGTGTTCCAGATTCAGCTCACCAGGCGCCAGGGCGTCGTGCCGATGACGCGCGACTACATAGCCAATGAGGAAGCAAAGCTGCGCGGCCGGGAACGCAATGCCCGCCCGCAGCTGCAGATCGCCGGCGAATAGTCGCGGCCGATCCCGAACCTAATTGAGCAATTTTGCAGGGGACGCGAAGCGGGGCTGCGCCGGCAAGGCCAGCTGCGCCCGCAGCGCCGCAAGCGTGCCGCTGTCGCCGCGCTGGTCGGACCGAGAGGCCTGTTCCATGGCGTCAATCAACGCCGACAGCCACAGCCGCTCACTGCGGCTGCCGCGCCAGCTCTGCCGAGAGGGAAGCTGTTGGCTCATTCACCCAAACCCTGTCCCAACGCCCGTTGACCAATTCCGGTCTCGAAAAAGCGTTCCCCGAACCTGCTGCAAAGAAAAAAAGCACCCGGTGTGACCTGCTTCACAAAGGGATTCCGCTGCCCAGCGTAAACGTCCGACATGGCCCAGAGAACGTATGAACCCTTGATCGACCTCGATCCACAACGCGACTTTGGAACCGACTACATCCTGATCGCCGCCGGGGTGGGTGCTGCGCTGATCGCGCTGATCTACCTGCTTCTGACCTGACGGAAGCTGGAAAGACCCGCTCAAACGCGCCCTCATCCTTGGATAGGTCGGCCGGGGACGCGAAATGGTTCAGCCCGCCTGACAGGATTCTGGAACCGTCCCAAGAGCGCCAGCGCTTGGCCAAAATCCCGCCCAAACCGCGTCAAGCCAAAATGCCCTCGCGTTGGATTCTCACACCTTCATTGTGAGAATCGTGAATAAGGAATGTTCAGACTTCCTTGAGCCGCCGCGGAGGCGCTTTATCGCCGCCCCGGGGCAGCATCCCAATAACGTCGAAATCCAAAGAACAACTCGTCCGATGGCCTTGACTGATTCGAACGTCCTCAAGCTCGCGCCCGATGCGGCCACCCCGGCCTACCGAAGCGCCCCGCACAATATCGAGGCGGAACAGAGCCTGTTGGGCGCGATCCTGGTCAACAACGACGCCTTCTACCGGGTCTCGGATTTTCTCGAGCCGAAGCATTTCTTTGAGCCGTTGCATCAAACCATTTACGAAACGGCCGGCAGTCTGATCCGGATGGGCAAGGTCGCGACCCCCGTGACTCTCAAGACTTTCCTGCCGGCCGACACCGACATCGGCGGCATGACGGTCGGCCAATACCTCGCCCGCCTCGCGGCAGAGGCCACCACCATCATCAACGCCCAGGACTATGGGCGGACCATTTATGAGCTTTCGCTGCGCCGCGACCTGATCCGGATTGGCGAGGATATGGTCAATGTCGCCTATGACGCGCCGGTCGATTTCGCCCCGCGCGCCCAGATCGAGGACGCCGAGCGCCAGCTCTACGAGCTCGCCGAATCGGGCCGCTATGACGGCGGGTTCCAGCGCTTCTCGCAGGCCCTCACGGTTGCCGTGGACATGGCCGCCAAGGCGTTCCAGCGCGACGGAAAGCTTTCGGGCATCGCCACGGGGCTACGCGACCTCGACACCAAGATGGGCGGCCTGCAGCAGTCCGACCTGATCATCGTCGCCGGCCGTCCCGGCATGGGCAAGACGTCGCTCGCCACCAACATCGCCTACAACGTCGCAAAGGCCTATCGCGGCGAGGTGCAGGCCGATGGCACGACGAAGGCGGTCAATGGCGGGGTGGTCGGCTTCTTCTCCTGCGAAATGTCGGCCGAACAGCTCGCTACCCGTATCATCGCCGAGCGCACCGGCATCCCCTCGAGCTCGATCCGCCGCGGCGGCATTTCCGAGGCCGATTTCGAAAAGATCCGCGACTACGCCATCGAGCTGCAGTCCCTGCCCTTCTTTGTCGACGAGACCGGCGGCCTCTCGATTGCGCAACTGATGGCGCGCGCCCGCCGGCTCAAGCGGCAGAAGGGCCTCGATTTGATCGTGGTCGACTACATCCAGCTGCTGACGGGGTCGGGCAAGCGCGGCAACGACAACCGCGTCCAGGAAATCACCGAGATCACCACCAGCCTGAAGGCGCTGGCCAAGGAACTCAACGTCCCCATCATCGCGCTGTCGCAGCTGTCGCGTCAGGTGGAAAGCCGCGACGACAAGCGCCCGCAGCTGTCGGACCTGCGTGAGTCCGGCTCGATCGAGCAGGACGCAGACGTCGTGATGTTCGTGTTCCGCGAGGAATATTACCTCGCCATGAAGCAACCAGGCGCCGGTACCGAGGATCACGCAAAGTGGCAGGCCGAAATGGACCGCGCGCTCGGCAAGGCCGAAGTCATCATCGGCAAGCAGCGTCACGGCCCGACCGGCACCGTCGAACTGCAGTTCGATGCCGCCGTCACCCGGTTCGGGGACCTCTCACCGGACATTCAATTGCCGGATCGGAGCTATTGACCTCGATCATGCTGCGACCTTGATCGCACCATGATCTGGGATCCATGCGGTTGAACCGGTGCGCCGCGCCGCCTAAAATGCGGCATGAACATCGCTTCCGATCCGAAATCCCTGCTCTCGCCCGAGGCCAACCTGGCGGCGGCGCATGCCACCGCGACCGGCTTCCTCACCGTCGATCTCGACGCCATCGTCGCCAACTGGCGCAAGCTGGAAAAGACGGCCGTGCCGGCCGAGTGCGCCGGCGTGGTCAAGGCCAATGCCTATGGCTGCGGCGCCGAGCAGGTCTCGCGGGCGCTGGCCAATGCCGGCTGCAAGACCTTCTTCGTCGCCACGCTGGACGAGGCAAGGGTTGTCCGGTCAGCGGTTCCCGCCTCGGCTGCGATCTACGTGCTCGACGGTTTCTTCCAGAATGCGGGCGACGCCTATGCCAAGATCGACTGTCGGCCCGTGATCGGCGAGCTCAACGAGCTCGCGGAATGGGACGTGTTCTGCCGCCGCTCGGGCTGGAAAGGCGGGGCGGCGATCCATATCGACACCGGCATGAACCGGCTCGGGCTCACCGTCGCTGAAGCGCAAGGCATCATCCCCCGCATCAATGCCGGCGACCACGGCATTGCGCTCGTCATGAGCCACCTCGTGTCTGCCGAGTTGCTCAACAATTCCATCAACGCCAAACAGCTCGCAGCCTTCCGCGCGATCGCGAGCCTGTTCTCCGGTGTTCCAGCCGCGCTGTCGAACTCATCGGGCATTTTCCTGGGCCCCCAATTCCAGTTCGACATGGTCCGGCCAGGTGCGGCGCTCTACGGCGTCAACCCGACGCCGGAGGCCGACAATCCGATGCAGGGCGTGGTCGAGCTGAAGGCGCGCATCGTGCAGATCCGCAATGTCGAGAAGGGAGAGACCGTAGGTTACCGCGGCACCTGGACCGCGCGGCGGCCCACCAAACTCGCGATCGTCTCGGCCGGCTATGCCGACGGCTATTTCCGTGCCGCTAGTGCAAACGACGGCACCCGCGGCGCGGAAGTCGTGGTCGCCGGCAAGCGCTGCCCGATTGCCGGGCGCGTCTCCATGGACCTGATGGCGGTCGACATCACCGATCTCGACAAGAACGCCGCCCGCCGCGGCCACATGGTGACCCTGATCGGCGACGGCATCACCGTCGACGAGCTCGCGCATCATTTCGGCACCATCGGCTATGAGGTGCTGACCAGCCTCGGCCGCCGCTTTGCGCGGATCTACAAGGGCGGCGAAACCAGGTTGGAGACGCCCGCCCCCGTCGCGGAAGCCGCCACGTCGGAACCGGCGTCCGCCACAGCGAGCCCGCCGCCCGTGCCATCGGGGACAGCCTCCGACAAGGCATGAAGGTCGCCACCTTCAACATCAACAACGTCAACCGGCGACTGCCGAACCTGTTGCGATGGCTGCGGGCGGCCAAGCCCGACGTGGTGGCGCTGCAGGAGCTGAAAGCAACCGACGCCGAATTTCCGGCATCTGCCATCGGGAAGGCCGGTTACGGCGCGGTATGGCGCGGGCAAAAGACCTGGAATGGGGTTGCCATTCTCGCCCGCAACGCTGAGCCGATCCTGATCCGCGACGCGCTGCCCGGCGATGCCGGTGATCGCGAGGCGCGCTACGTCGAGGCCGCCGTGCGCGGCATCGTCGTCACCAGCATTTATCTTCCGAACGGCAATCCGCAGCCCGGGCCGAAATTCGACTACAAGCTCGCCTGGTTCAAGCGGCTGCGCGCGCACACGCAAAAGTTCATCAAGCAGGATATCCCGGTCGTGCTGGCCGGCGACTACAACGTAGCTCCAACGCCGTTCGATATCTATCCGACGCGCTCGTGGGACAAGGACGCGCTGATCCAGCCCAAGAGCCGCGCCGCATTTAAATCGCTGGTCGATCAGGGCTGGCTGGATGCGATCCGTGAATTGCATCCGAAGCAGCCGATGTACACCTTCTGGGACTACATGCGGAACCGCTGGGCCCGCGATGCGGGCTTGCGGCTCGATCATCTCCTGCTCAGCCCAGCGCTGGCAGGCCGCCTGCAAAAAGCCGGCGTCGATCGAAAAGTCCGCGGCGAGGAAGGCGCCAGCGACCACGCGCCTGCGTGGGTGGTGCTGAAGTGGGACGTGTACTCATGAATTCGCCACGTCCGCTTTGCCCCCGAGAGCGACCGAAGAGCGGACATCGATCCGTGTCCGCAATGGGCCATTAGCGGAAATCATCTCCTCAAGGGCCAACGGCGGACACGGCGCAACATGGGCGTTCGATGCCCCGCGAGGTCAACGGCGTCGCAGGGGTTGATCCTTCTTTTCAGCTTGAATGCCTTCCCCGAGGGCAAGCTTGCCGACTGTTGTATAGGCACGGTCCTTGGCGATGACGAAGTCGCCCAGGACCAGGAAGTCGAGGCCCGACGTGTAGAACGTCCGGATGGCGTCCTGGGGAGTGCACACGATCGGCTCGCCGCGCAGGTTGAACGACGTGTTCATGATCACGGGAGTGCCTGTCAGCTTGGCGAACTCGTTGATGAGCGTCCAGTACCGTGGGTTCGAGTCGCGGTTGACGGTCTGAACCCGGGCGGTGTTGTCGGCGTGCGTCACTGC
>Ga0081455_10008546_pt1 | contig 10626 bp, 5 predicted proteins | sample TabmetS3T2R1_FD_70207 | JGI IMG/M metagenome (GOLD analysis project Ga0081455, IMG submission 70207) | Tabebuia heterophylla rhizosphere microbial communities from the University of Puerto Rico - S3T2R1 | ecosystem: Host-associated > Plants > Roots > Rhizosphere ... | reverse complement strand
GAGGATTCGGGTCCCATCCAGAGGACGGCGGACTAGGCCATAAAAGACCGTGGGGGGTCAACGGGTTGAGGCCTTCGGCGGCCGATCGCGCGAAGCTCTGTTGCAGCAATGCGAGCTGCCCGCAGAACGAGCACTTAACCATTTCATGCCACCTTTGCCCCCGCCAAACAAGAAATGACAACCCCGCACGAAACAAGCGCTTCCCCTTGGCCGACGCCTTCGACGAGCTGGATTTCGAGTATGTGAGCGGGGTGGCCGAAAAGGCCATGCACGCGATCACCGAGCAGCGCGTGCCGCCGACGCCGCACAATTTCCATGTCTGGTTCAAATACGCGCTCGGCGCGCCCGTCGAGCTGAAGCGCACCATCAACATCCTGATCGCCCAGAAGCGCAGCTTCGATGCGGCGACCAACCGCGACCTCTACACGACCTATGTCGGGTCGAAGGGCACCGACGAGGCGGTCGCGCACAAGGTCTCGCAGCAACTGCATGACGTGCTGGCCTCCGCCCAGCAGTTCCTCAACACGGCCATTGCCGACAACCGCACGCAGATCGCGGCGATCAGCAACGTCGCCGACCGCTCCGAAATCGGCACCGACCCGCGGCTGCTGATCGAGACCCTGATGGACGAGCTCTCGCAGGCAGCAACCCGCGCCACCAAGCTCGAGGCGCAGTTCGTCGAAAAGTCGCGCGAACTCGACATGATCCGCGAATCGCTGTCGCAGTCGGAAGAGCGCGCCAGGACCGATACGCTGACCGGCCTGCCGAACCGCCGGGCGCTCGAGGAGTTCTTCCTGACCGCGCAGGCCGACGCCATGGAGCAGGGCCAGCCGCTCAGCGCGCTCCTGATCGACATCGACCACTTCAAGCAGTTCAATGACAGTTTCGGGCACGGTGTCGGCGACCAGGTGCTCCGTCTCGTGGCGAAAGCGCTGCGCGACCGTGTGCGCGAGAGCGATTTGCCGGCCCGCTATGGCGGCGAGGAGCTGATCGCGATCCTGCCGGGGGCGGACCTCACGGTTTGCACGGCGGCGGCGGAACGGATTCGCAGCGCGCTCGCCGATTGCAAGATCACGCGCCGCTCCACCGGCGAGGCGCTGCCCGGCATCACGGTGTCGATCGGGGTCGGCCAGTTCCAGGGCGGCGAGTCCATGGAAGATCTGATCGACCGCTGCGACCGCGCGCTCTACCAGGCCAAGAAACGCGGCCGTAATTGTGTCGTGACCGAGCGGGACATCGAGCCGCAGCGCGCGGTGGGGTGATTCCGTCGCCCCGGCGAAGGCCGGGGCCCATAACCACCAGTCGGCGTTGCTGAGCGAAAGCCGACGACCATCGGGCAAGAACAAATTCCGCCGCGGCGTATGGGTCCCGGCCTGCGCCGGGACGACAGCGGCATTTGCAGTACACATACGTTCTCATTCCCGCGGCAGGTCTTCGCCCGAGTTTTGCAAATTCGTTGTCCCTCCCTTGAGAGAGGGCGCAGGGAAAGCCGGGCGCCGACTGCGCCCGCAGCACCGTGTGCAATGGGTAGACAAGAACGCACACGGCTTTGACAGGTACAGCCGAGACATCCCGGCTTTCCCCGCGCAATGGCTTTACGGCTTATACGTGCTCTCCCCGGTGAGCGGCGTTGTTTGCCACCGTCACCACGTGGGACTCACCACGCGGCTTGACGCCACGGTCGCGGCGCCAGGACCACACGACTTCGCCGTACGCTGCTGCGTTTTCGTCCGCGCGATTTGCACCGCACTGACACAGCAAGCGTCCATCGCCACCCGCACCAACGTGTCGTGACGATCGCGATACGTCCCCTCAGCCGGCACGGGGTGACAATCGTATACTTCTGATTTACGGAATAGTCAAGAGGATATTTCGAAATTCAGAAATCCCGGCCGGGGCAGCGGTGGATGTATCGCAGACCAAGTAAGGCACAAGTCAATTAAGCAGATGGCTCGGGAGTGAGCTACGCAATCTTAGCGGGCTGCCTAGCCCGTATTTCGCTAACCAAATCGGCTACAGATTGCGCTGTAAGCTTGTAATATACGAACGCTACAATTGCGATCGTCGCGGCAATTACGAATAAGAACGCGCCCGTCACAGCCAGACCCGCCAGTGGCTTCCCCGATGAGACTTCCAAAATCAAGCTTATGAAATTTTGCGAAAAACCCAACGCCGCGCCACTCGCGGCCAAGGCAACGTCAAAAGATTTATCCTTCCCGCCTCGCGAGAGCATCATGAGTTGCTCATCACTGATCCAATGGTCAATGATTTCCTTCGTGTGAGTCACATAATGCGTTGGCGCCGCCGCGACGGAGATGCCTTCTTGAATATCAGTCATGATCCACCTTCGTCGCTTGGTAGATTCATGACTATTGAGTTTAAGAAGTGGGTATTACCGCAATTGGCACAGATGAATGGCACAGATGGATAGGCGTTTCCGCCACCTAAAGCGAGGTTGTTACGCTCTAAACGAATGGGAGTGACGAGATCGGTCCCGACAACCCAGCGAATGGCCCCGCACACGGCGCACGGCCGAACTTGGCCGCCGGCTTTCTCTTTGACCCAGTCGGCAACAAATTGCTTTTGCTGCTGGGTCAGACCCCGCGGCTGTTCCGGCGGCTTCTGATCTTCTTCCATTGATCCCCCGTGCGAGGGATCGTAGCTAGAATCTATTCGGTTTCAACGCCAGGTTTTGTCTTCCTCCGCCGTCGCGCTGGCTTCTCAAGCTGTCCGTGGGTTGTGCGGCATCTCGATCATGCGCTTTAAGACCTCATCCCGGGTCGGCTTCTTGCCTGTGGACGGTTCTGACAAGGCCAATGATCCAAATAACTTGAGGGTGTGAATATTGGGAAATCGCGATTCGGGACTCGACACCCGACCACGAATAACACCTATTCATTGGACCCGCGTCGCTCACTGAGTCGCGCGGCCTAGAAAGGCAACAGGGCCGGTTACCCGCCAAGGAAACCCGACCCCGTTGTTGGCTCTAGGTGGCGATCTCGCCAACCGGCGGGACCAGCAAGCGGCTCGTTGGGGAAACCCGGCGGGCCGTTTGTCTTTCGAATCAGTCCTTCAGCATTACTGAAGGTGATGTACACCGTACGCACACCACCACGGGTCATACAATACGTATTGTTGCCAGACTGGTAACACTAACCGCTACTATCCCGACAAAAACCACAACGATTCCAACAAAACTCATCATCATCATCAGCAGCAGCAGCAGCAATAGCCGCTATGGTTTAGCCTGCCGCCTTGTCCGTACCATCATAGGGCACAGATTTGTCACGCTACCCCGCCAGCGCCATGCCGGCTTCGTCGACGAGGCGGATAAAGCCGTGCTCGACCACGGTGTTGCGGCCGCGGTGTTTGGCGGCGTAGAGGGCGGCATCCGCCGCTTCGATCAGGTCGCCGGGACGCTGGGCCTCGCCGGGCATTGTGCAGGCGACGCCGACGGAGACGGTGACGGCCTCATGGCTCGATGTCGCATGCGGCAGTTCGAGGGCGCGAATCGTGGCGCGCACGGTCTCGCCGATTTCCATGGCGCGCAGCGCGCTGGTGTTAGGCAGGAGCAGCGAGAATTCCTCGCCGCCATAGCGCGCCGCAAAGCCCATATTGTCGGCGGCGATACCGGCCAGTGCCTCGCCGAGCTTTGTCAGGCAGGCGTCACCCTCGGGGTGACCATAGGTGTCGTTGTAGAGCTTGAAATGATCGACGTCGATCATCAGCAGCGACAGCTCGCTGCCATATTGCTGCGCCTTCATCCATTCGAAATCGAGCCGGCTCTGGAAGCCGCGGCGGTTGGCAAGGCCCGACAGCATGTCGATCGAGGCCATCACGGTGAGGCGATCGTTGTTGGCGAGCATCTCGCGCTCGCGCTGGCTCAGCCGCGCCGCCATCGCATTGAAGGCGCGCGCCAGCGGCACGAATTCGGCGGGCAGGCGATGGCAGGCGACGCGCGCCGACCAGTCGCTTTCGCCGAAGCGTTTGGCCATATCGGTCATCATCCCGATCGGCTCGATGATCAGCTTCTCCGCGCCGATCAGCGCGCCGAGCAGCACGAACAGGCAGACAAAGACGAGCTGAATATAGGCGGTGCGGATATCGCGATTGATCGCGGCGGTCACCTTGTCTTCGTCGATGCTGACGACAAGGCGGGATTGGGTGCCGGGAATACGGGCGAAGTTCAATTCTCGCCTGGTGCCATCAGGAGCGGTGAAGGAAACCGCGCCCGTCGGCGCCTCGGTACGGAGCGCCGTCTCTGCGACCGCCGCCAGCAGCGGCACCGAATCCAGCGAACGGCCGATCAGGCTGGATTGATCCGCAGGTGCGGCGATCACGACGCCGGTGCTGTCGATCAGCAAGGACGACATCCCCGGCCGCCCGCCAAGATTGGTCATGATCTTGGACAGCCAGTCAATATTGATGCCGGCGACGACGACGGCATCCTGCTCCGCGTTGACCGCGGCCACCGGATAAGCGGCCATCATCATCGGACGGTTGTTGGTCTTGCCGAACAGATAATCGCTGAAAACAAAGTCGCCGGTCTGCTGCGCCTTGCGGAAATATTCGCGATCACTGAGATTGAGCCCCACCTGGAAGTTCAGGGTCGAGCACTGCACCAGGCCGTCCTTGCTGACGAACATGATGCTGCGGATCCAGGGCAGGTTGGTCGGCAGGCTGGCGCGCAGGATCTCGCAGCTGCGGGCGATGCCGCCTGAGGCACGGATATAGGCTGCCGATTTCAGCATGGTCTCGACCGAGGAGACCACCTCGCGCTGGATGTCGGTGCTGTGCCGGGTGAGGCTGGCGAATTCTTCCGAGGCCGCCGCCATCTGCTTGCTGCGCGTCTCTTCCAGCGAGCGGACGCGTTCCAGCATCAGCGGCGCGACCAGCATGAGGGCAAGCACCGCAAGCCGGGCCCGGATTCCGAGCACCTTCTTGAGCTTCACCCTCTTGCGGTTGAACGCGACGCGCGACATCTTCATTCCCTACCCCGGGCCAAGGTAGGGGCAAGGGTTCAAAAAGCTCTTCTCGAACTTGGTAAAATTAAAACAAATCCGCCTTCGCGGGGCCCATGAGCAGACCAATGGCCATTGAGACATCCGCGCCGCTAACCGCGCCTTTACCAAACGGCCTTGCCGCCGTGGAACAGGAGATCGCGCGCGCCTGCAAGGATTTCGGCCGCGACCGCGCCGCGGTGACGCTGATCGCGGTGTCCAAGACGTTTGGCGCGGACGCGATCACGCCCGTGATTGCGGGCGGCCAGCGCGTGTTCGGCGAAAACCGCGTCCAGGAAGCCAAAGCGAAATGGCCGGCGCTGGTCTCTGATCATCCCGGCCTCGCGCTGCACCTGATCGGGCCGCTGCAGTCCAACAAGGCGAAGGAAGCCGTGGCGCTGTTCGACGCCATTCACTCGGTCGATCGTCCGAGCATTTGCCAGGCGCTGGCGAAGGAAATCAAATCCCAGAACCGCCACCCGCAATTGTTCGTGCAGATCAACACCGGCGAGGAACCGCAGAAGGCGGGCATCGTGCCGCAGGATGCCGACGCTTTCATTGCCGCGTGCCGCGAGAAGTACGACCTGGATATCTCGGGGCTGATGTGCATCCCCCCGGTCGATCAGCCGCCGGCGCCGCATTTCGCGCTCACCGCCAAGATCGCCGCGCGCAATGGCTTGAAGAATCTGTCGATGGGCATGAGCGCGGATTTCGTTACCGCAATCCAGCTGGGGGCCACGCATGTGCGCGTGGGCTCGGCGATTTTCGGGCATCGTTAGCGCCTGGTAACGACTGCACGGTAAATGATCGGCCTTCGATTTTGCTTCCGTTGATTGCATGGTGCAAAGTGCGCGCGTTGGCCGTCGCCGGGTGCAGGATCCGTATTATGCACGTGCCTTGGCACCCTTTAGATGCGGCGGCAGGATCGGGCCGTCCGCTTTGCAGTCTCGCCACTTTAACCCTCCCTTAAAGCGCCACCCGGTACATTGCCGCGCTGCCAGAGAAACAGTGCCATAGCTGATCTTTCCGTTGGCGTTTTCGCGCACGTCGTTGCCCGTACGCAAGCGGATGGAGGGGGGTGAAGTTTGCTTCGAGTTGTTGATCCGGGTCTAGCAGACGCCATTTCGCCGGTTGACGGCGCCCAGCCACGCGTCACGGCCGATGCCGAGGTAAGCAGCAGCAGGCGGACGCGCACGGTCGTTCGACTGGTGCTGGCAAGCTGCCTTATGCTCTTCCTTGAACTGGCGTTGATCCGATGGCTCGGCGCGAACGTTGTTCACCTGTCGTATTTTTCGAATTTCGTCCTCCTGGGTTCGTTCCTCGGTATCGGCGCGGGCTTCCTCATCAGCAGGAAAAGCTGGTCCATATGGCCGGCATCGATGCCGCTGCTCAGCTTTCTCGTCGTGGGCGTGCTTTCGTTTCCCGTCACGATCGAACGGGCCGGCTCCGACGTAATCTATTTCACCGCGCTCGAAGCCAGCGGCCCGCCCGCCTGGCTCGCACTGCCGATCATTTTCGCGATGGTCGCAGTCGTCATGGCCGGGCCGGCCGAAGTCGTGGGTCGCTGTTTCGGCAAACTGGCTCCCCTGGCGGCATACCGCTATGATCTGATCGGCTCGCTTCTCGGCATAGCCGCGTTCACGGCGCTGAGCTTTCTGCATGCGCCGTCGGTGGCTTGGGGTGTCATCGCGTTCCTTCTCTATCTGGTGTTGGCAAGCCCGTCCCGCCGGCTTGTGACTTGCTTTTGGGCGGTGATGCTGGTCGGCAAGCTGCTGCAAGAGACGCTGGCTCCTGGCATAAGCTGGTCGCCCTACTACAAGGTCGCCACCAAGGAAGTCGACGTAGCGGGTACGAACCTGCTTCTCATCGGCGTCAACGGAGTGCCCCACCAGATGATGGGGCCCGCGAAGTGGAAGCTCGAGCAAGGCGAAGGAACTTACAGGACGCCCTATCTTCGGCTGCCCGGTAATCCCCTTGATGACGTTCTGATCATCGGAGCGGGGTCCGGGTCCGACGTGGCGATCGCCCTGAGCAAGCAGGCCCGCCATGTCGATGCGGTCGACATCGACCCGCGAATTCTCAGGATCGGCATGGAGCAGAACCCCGACCGGCCGTACGCCGACAAGCGGGTGAATGTGCACACCAATGACGGGCGGGCATTCCTCGAAAGCACGAGCCGCAAATACGATCTTATTCTTTTCGCACTGCCGGACTCGCTGACGCTGGTCAGCGGAGCCTCGCAGATCCGGCTCGAATCATTCCTGTTCACGCAGGAAGCGCTGAATTCCGTGCGCGAGCACCTGAAACCGCACGGCGCCTTCGCCATGTACAATTACTACCGCGAGAACTGGCTCATCGACAGGCTGGCCGGAACCGCCGCTACGGTATTCGGGCACGCTCCATGCATCGACACGTTCGAGGCTGTGCAAGCGGTCATCTCAATCGGGATGACAGCCGCGGACCAGCGCTGCGAAACGACCTGGGCCCCGGATTCGGTCCACGGCGTGGTTTCTCCGTCAACCGACAATTCGCCGTTCCTCTACTTCAAGGGCGGCTCGTTCCCCGCGCTCTATACGATTACGCTGCTCGCTGTTCTCCTGACGTCCCTCCTCACCGTACGCACGCTGGGAGGGCCGCTGCGGGAGATGCGCCCCTATGCCGATCTGTTCTTCATGGGGGCGGCGTTCCTGCTGCTGGAGACGAAGAACGTGGCGACCTTTGCGCTCCTCTTCGGCACCACGTGGTTCGTCAACGCGCTGGTCTTCACCGGTGTGCTGGTTATCGTGCTCGCTGCGGTGGAGACGACGCGGAAGTTCCGGACGCCGCCACTGCCGGTAGTCTACGCCGGTATCGCGGCATCCCTGGCCCTGGCCTGGTTCATCCGTCCCGAGTGGCTGCTGCCTCTCCCCTTCGCGCCCAGGCTGCTGGCTGCGACGGTGCTCGCGTTCCTGCCGATCTATCTGGCGAACGTCGCCTTCTCGAAGCGCTTCCAGAGTTCGTCGGACTCGCAGTCGGCATTTGCGATCAACCTGCTCGGAGCGATCGTCGGCGGCTGTCTGGAATATGCGGCGCTGATAACCGGCTACAACAATCTGCTGATCGTAACGGGCCTGCTCTACCTCGCGGCGTTCCTCCTGATGCCCAAGGCCGCCGCCCGCTCCGGATGAAGGGACGTCGCGGTCGCGCCTTCCCTTACCGAGCGAAATCGCGGTCACCCTCGGACGAGGCAGACGTCCTCCGTCCGGCCGTCAAAGCGCCGCCGACCCGCTCAATTGTTCGGCGGCAATTCGATCTGATTGTTGTTCTGCTTGCCGGTGTTGAACTCGAAGATCTTGCGCAGCACGCCCGGCGCCATCGCCGAAATCGGATTGACGCGCAGGACCGGCTGGCCGGGCGTGCCGACCACTTCATAGGTCACGCCGATCAGGCCCTCATTGCTGCCGCCGCCGAGGAACAGGCCGAGCACGGGAATCTGGCCGAACATGTTGTTCAGCCCGTACATCGGCACGAAGGTGCCGCTCATGCGAACCTGATTGGCGACGGTGTCGATGGTGCCTTCGATGGTCGCGCCAATCATCGGTCCCTTCACGACGCCGTCACGGATCGACAGCTGCCCGTTCTGCCGGGTGAACTCGGCGCGCAACGCGGTGAAGGAAACGCCGCTTTGCGTGCCGGTGGAGTTGCCCGCGGCCACACGGTCGAGCGACGCCTCACCCCTGATCGAGAAGTTGCGGACGTTGATCAGGCCTTCCTTGGCACTGGGTTCGACCGTCGGTGGCTCCAAAGCAAGTTCGAGCTGTCCACCGGACACCTTGGAATACATGTCGGTGAAGCGGAAGAAAGCGCCCGCATCCTCGGTCTGCAGCACGATGACGTCGCGGCCCCGTCCCTGTCCCCGGCCGCGCAAATCCGCAGAAAGTGCCGTATCGCGCCCGACCTTTCCGGACAACGTAAAGGCTTTGACGACGCCGTTGCGTCGCGAGAACTTGCTGTCGACGCTGCGCAGCGCCTCGCCGTTGAAGCCTGCGACCGCACCGAGCTTGACGTCGATGTCGAGGTCGAGATTTTTCGACTTGCTCTTGGGGTCATCCCTGCCCGTGATCGCCGACTTCAGGAAGCCGCGGCCGTCGAACACGTCGCCGCGCATCGTGACCTTGACGACGCCGTCAGCGCTGCGCTCGGCCTTCAAATTGGTCTTGTCACCGTCCGACGGCGCGTAGGTCGGAAAGTTCGCACTCATGAGGTCGCCGTTCTGGTCGACCTCGAGCGATCCCTTGATCGAGACGCCGCCGCCTTCGACCACGATGTCCTGGAACAGCGTCGACTGCTCCTTCTTCACGACGTTGAACGTCGCCTTGCCTGACTTGCCGGGCACCTTGACCCAGCCCGGCAGGATGTTGTCGAGCCGCAGCGAAGTCAGGTCGGCCTCGATGCCGACGCGGCTGTCGTTCTCACCGATCTTGCCGACCACCTTGATCGGGATCGAGCCGCTGACGGCCGGTCCGAGATCGATGCCGAGGCGTGCGCGGCTGGCGTCGTCCAGCGTCGCCTGCAGGCGAATGTCGGCGTCGCCTTCGCTCGGCTTGCGATAGTCGAGCGAAGCCGCCTGGCCGTTGATCTTGACGTCGCCCCTTACCTGGTAGCCCGCATTGTTGGCCAGCACCTTCAGCGCGTTGGCTTCCAGCTTCTGGTTCATCACGAGCTTGTCGGCGGCAAAGCCGTTGAGGTCGCCGATCACCGTGTAGGTGGTGTCGGCCTTGGTCATCGAACCCTTGACCGGCATGCCGAGCGTGATGGTGGCGGTAACGTTTCCCTTGCTGGCGTTCGGATCGACCAGCGTGCCCGAGAGATCGCTGATGCGGTCGGACGCCAGAATCTCGGCCGCTGCCGGCACCGGACAATCCACCCGGAACCTGACTTTCGACGGCGACGGCTTCGGCGCCATGTCCGGCACCTCGAAGCTGAAATCGGAAATGTTGATCTTGCGGCCGCCGGGCGTGTCGGCAATGCCCTGCCCGATCGTCACCGTGGCGGTGCGCCCGGTCACCCTCGCCTTCAAATCCGCATCGCGGACGGCGGGCATGCCGTCGACCGGGCGAACCGTGACGCCCGACGCAACGATATTGACGGCGAGGCCATCATCCGGAATTGGCGGCCCCTTGCGCGGCAGGTTGCGCACCGGCGAATTGACACCGACCTCGATACGCTGAAGCGTACCCTTCTCGATCCGCTCGATCACCCATTCGCGCACTTCGGGCACGATCAGGATCGGCCATATCCGTTTCAGCGCGGAAGCCGACATCGGGGTGCCCGCGAAACCGAGCTGCAGGCGTGCCTCGTTCGCATAATCGATGCTGCCGGTGCCGGCGATGCCGATCTCGCCGTTGCTGATGTCGGCTTGGGTCAGCGTCACGCGCTTGCGATCCGTATCGAACTTCATCCCGATCGCGATGCGGTTGAAGATCAGCGGCGGCTCGTTGTCGGTGCCGGCCAAGAGGATCGTGCCGCCGCTCAGGCCGGCCTGCCATTCGGTGGTGGCGCCGTTCGGCGGCTCGAGATGACCGAGCAGCGTGATCCGGTTCGCGCCGGAAACGACCTTGAAGGGCGCAACCAGCACGCGCCGCCC
>Ga0081455_10008545_pt1 | contig 10627 bp, 11 predicted proteins | sample TabmetS3T2R1_FD_70207 | JGI IMG/M metagenome (GOLD analysis project Ga0081455, IMG submission 70207) | Tabebuia heterophylla rhizosphere microbial communities from the University of Puerto Rico - S3T2R1 | ecosystem: Host-associated > Plants > Roots > Rhizosphere ... | reverse complement strand
AAGAAACTGGTCCGAAGAGCTGAACCAGCGCAGTGAGGTAGTAAGGCCCAAGATCAAAGAGTGGCCCGGCGCCGACCGCATAGAGGAACGCCGGGTTCGGATGCCATGACTCCGGTCCCGGCAGCTGCAGCAACGCCAAGCCCGTCAGCGGAATCCCGATCGTGCCCTGGTCGGCAAGCCGGCACGCCGTCTGTAGCCCGGAACCAAGGAAGGTGTCCGGAGCGCAGCCGACCATCAGCCCGGCCGCTTCCGCCTCGTTGAGCAGGGTTTGGCCGCTGACGCGGTCGAGGGCCAAGGGCTTCTCGTTCCAGACGTGCTTGCCCGCTGCAATCGCCTGACTCGCCACCTCGGCGTGCGCCGCCGGAATGGTGAGGTTCACCACGATCTCCACATCTGGCTCGTTCAGCACAACATCGACATCTCCAGCGACGGGAACGCCGTACTTATCTGCCTTTCTCTGGGCAGCTTCGGGAATGATGTCACCGATTGCCAGTACCTCGGTGTCGGCAAATTTTGTGAGGTTCTCCAGATAGGTGTCGCTGATCGTGCCGGCACCAATCATGCCAATTCCGACGGGGCCAGCCATGATCAAACTCGCCCGGCGAGCAGGAACTCTCGACCTTCTCGTACGGCCTCGAGCAGGTCGGTTTCAGAGTCATCCAACTCAACGACCCGGAGCGCCTCTGGAGCCGCCGCGACGATGTCCCATACCGGCAACACTCCCGTTCCCAGGGGAACTTGTTTGGTCGTATCAAGGCTGCCATCGCCGTCCTTGAGGTGTAAGGCGACGACTCGATCACCTAGCCGTTTGATCAACGCAGGCACGTCGGCGCCGCCCGCATACGCCCAGTAGGTATCCACCTCGAGTACCACCTCCGGGGCTAGCCGATCCGCCAGCACCTCCAGTCCATGGACGCCGCTGATCTTGGACTCCAGCTCGAAATGATGGTTGTGATAGCCCACACGGAGACCGTGATCGGCCGCCTTGCTTGCTGCCGCGTTCAGCTCGGATGCAACTTCGCTGATGCCGGCCTCGCTTTGCCAGCGGGCTGGATCCACATAGGGCTCAATGACAGTCTCGATGCCCAGCTCGGCTGCCAGCGCAAAGATCGCATCCTGATCTTCATCCACTAGATGCATGTGCGTCGTCGGCGCGGTCAAGCCGTTGTTGGCCAGCCCGTCTCTTAGCTCGCCCGCGAAATTGAGAAGCGCGAACGGCTCGACGTGGTTGAACCCGAACGCCGCGAGTTTCCCCAACGTTCCGTCGAAATCCTCGGCAAGGGCGTCCCGCACCGTGTACAGCTGGACAGACAGCTCAGACATCGATCACATCCTTTCTGACGACTGGTCACTCTACGTGGGCTCGCCGAGGAGTTGACGGGCGAGTATGGTGCCGCCAGCTGTGGCAACGGGAAATACCACGACTCCTGCGAACGGAATGGCGAGCAGCAGGAAGGTCGGCACCGCGAAGCCGAGGACTCGTAGGCGTCGTGCCCGCATCGCAGCACGCCGATCGGAAAGCCGAAGCATCCCGCGGCGCTCGAAGGGTGCGCCGATCAGTTCGATCCCGAGCATCCAGCCGCCGAAGATCGCGGAGAGTACTGGCGCCACGATCTGCCCTGCGACAGGAACAAAACCGGTCGCGAACAGCAGCAGCGCTCCGATGATGGAGACCGCGATGAGCGCAAAGGCTTGTCGTAGCGCCCGGAACACTCCCCGCGCTACGCTCTCGTCGAGCTCGGGCACCTCGCCGAACTCCCGCTCGACAGACTCGGACAATTTGTCGTACAGCGGCGATCCCAGAGCCAGCGTCAGTGTGGTGAAGGAGATCACCATCAGCAACACGGCAGCCGCAAACACCGCGCCTCCCACCACGGCGCGAATCGTCCTGGCCGCGCCCCGAGCCCAGCCGTCGGCGAACGGCGTCAACCACTCCGCAATCGGTACGAGCTGGGTGCCCAACGCAATCAACAATCCGGTGAAGATCACCGAAGTGATCGCCGGCGGGATCGCTCCCAGCAGGAACATCCGGGGTCGCCGCGTGATCAGACGTAGACCCCTCGTCAGCAACCCGACACCAGACGCCAACTCGCCTACCACCGGGCGCACCATCGGTGAACTAGCGGAGTTCACTGACCTGGTCCTGCGCGCTGGCTCGGACAGCCGCACCTTTGGTTTCGGCGGTCTGCCTAAGTCGATCTTGAAAATCGAGCACTTGCTGACGCAGCTCAGGATTGCCGGCCGCCAGGATGCGTACGGCCAAGAGTCCAGCGTTCCGGGCGTTGCCGATGGCGACTGTTGCCACCGGCACTCCTGCCGGCATCTGGACGATCGACAGCAGCGAATCCATCCCGTCGAGATACTTCAGCGGAACCGGCACCCCGATCACCGGCAGCGGCGTGACGGCCGCCAGCATGCCAGGCAGATGTGCCGCGCCACCCGCTCCCGCGATGATCACTTCCAAGCCGCGACCGTGGGCCGTGCGGCCGTAGTTGATCATCGCATCTGGCATGCGATGTGCTGAGACGACATCTGCCTCGAAAGCCACCCCGAACTCGTGCAGCGCCGACGCGGCGGCGCTCATCACCGGCCAGTCTGAATCCGAACCCATCACGATCCCGACCCGCGGCTGCTGGTTGTCATCAGGCATTGGGATCTCCCATCAGGTAAGCCGAAGCGTGCAGTGCCCGTTTGCGGGTATCGTCAAGATCCTCTCCGAAGGTGGTGACATGGCCCACCTTGCGACCGGGACGTACCTGCTTGCCGTATAGCTGGACGCGCAGTCGCCGGTCTCGGGCGAAACAGTGCAGCAGGCCCGACGGTAGATCCTCGATGCTCCCGCCGAAGATATTCGCCATCACGGTCCATGTCTGTTTGCTGCTCGGGTCGCCGAGCGGGAGATCGAGCACTGCGCGCAGGTGGTTCTCGAATTGCGAGGTATGAGCACCATCGATCGTCCAGTGGCCGGTGTTGTGCGGTCGCATGGCCAGCTCATTGACCACTACCGATCCGTCGGCACGCTGCATCAGCTCGACCGCGAGCATCCCGACCACCCCGAGCTCATGAGCGATCATGAGCGCCAGTTCTTGGGCGGCAGTGGCCTGCCCGTCATCCAAGCGTGGCGCAGGCGTGATCGTCTGGACACAGATGCCGTCTCGCTGTACTGACTCCGAGATCGGATATGCCGCCGCCTGCCCCGATGGCGACCGTACGACGAGAGCGCTCAACTCGCGAGTGAAGTCAACGAACTCTTCGCCGATGATCTGTACGCCATCGGTCAGGCCGGCGAAGGGTTTGCCAGCCTCAGCCGCCGAGTCCAGCCGCCAGACGCCCTTGCCGTCGTAGCCACCCCGGGACGTTTTGGCCACAATCGGCCAGCCTCGCTCCTCGCCGAACGCGGCCAACGACGCTTCGTCGGCCACCACACGGCTGATCGGGCAAGGGGCCCCAAGAGCTGCTAGTCGATCACGCATGATCACCTTGTCCTGGGCGTGGATGAGGGCGGCCGGTCCTGGTCGAACCACCACCCCGGCGGACTCCAGATCCCTGAGCAGTCCGGTAGGAACGTGTTCATGGTCGAAGGTCACCACATCGCAATTGGCGGCAAAGCTCCGCACCGTCGCCGGGTCGGTGCAGTCACCGACGGTGACGTCGTGCACCACCGTCGCAGCCGAGGTGTCGGGTCCCTCGGCGAGCAACCGGACGTTGATTCCCAAACCGATGGATGCGGCATGCAGCATTCGGGCAAGCTGCCCACCGCCGATAATGCCTACCGTGAAGGTCCGACCACTGGTCACTCGCGGAAGCGTACCGGTCACTGTGACGGGCGGCCTGCGCCGACAGCAGGAGCTCGCGCTTGCTGCGTGCAAAAGCTGGCTCCTGTTGCGACCACTCACTGCAGCCTGAAGATCACCGAACGCTGCACGATGAAATTGACGGTGGTGGCGACCCCTTGGGCGATGACGAAGGCAATGATCTGAACGGTGAGCCGGCTCAGGCCTTGTGAGGTGAGAAAGGTGAACAAGACGCTGAACAGGCCGACCTGAAGAGCGAACGTCACTGCGTACAAGGCCACCACTGCGATGAACCTGCGCGTCGAGGGCGAGGCCCGGAAGGTCCAACGCCGGTTGATCAGATACGCGGTTGTGGTACCGGCGATGAAGGAGATCGCCTTGGCCGGGGTATGACCAAGGCCCAGCGCCATCAAGATCACCAGTAGTCCGAAGTCGACGATCGCCGAGAAACCGCCAGTGATGACGAACCGGGTGAGCTGGGCAGGCAAAGGTAGCGAACTTTCACGCTCGTCGACCGGCAGCTCGACCGGCTGCGGGAACTGGTGCGGATGTTCGGTCATCGGCCGTTCTCCTGCCAGCTTGGCCAGTGCGCAGCTCGCCGCTGGTTGAAGGCCTCGATGCCCTCGACACGATCGGCTGAGAACGCCACCTCGTCCCACGCTCGGCTTTCGATTTCCAGGCCGTTGGCCAGGGCGACGTCGACGCCCTGCCGAAGTGCGCGCTTGGCCGCACGCAAGCCGATCGGCGACTTGGCGGCGATTTCCTTTGCGAGCTGATGCGCGCTCTCGCGAGCGGCACCCTCCGGAACGAGCCGGTCGGCAAGCCCGATGCGCAGCGCTTCGCCGGCAGCGACTCTGCGTCCGGTGAATACCAGATCGGCCGCGCTGTTCAGTCCGATCCGGCGAGGCAACAGCTGGGTACCGCCGCCACCCGGAACCAGGCCGAGGCCTACCTCCGGCAGTGCGAAGACGGCGCTGGTCGAGGCGATGATCAGGTCGCAGCACAGCGCTACTTCGCAGCCGCCGCCCAGTGCGAATCCATCGACGGCGGCAATCGTCGGGACGGGCAGCTCGCGCAATGCACTGAAGGTCTCCCGGACCACGAGCCGTTGCCGGCGAAGACCGTCATTGTCGAAGTTGCGACGTTCCTTGAGATCAGCTCCTACGCAGAAAGCCCTGTCCAGGGCGCTCGAGATGATCACCACACTGACGCGATCATCGGCAGCGAGCTCGGTTGCGGTACTGCTCAACCGGCGGAGCTGGTCGGTGGACAAGGCGTTCATGGCCTCGGGACGGTTCATGATCACCTCGGCAACATGGTCCGAGGGCCGTTCGATCTCGACAGTCATGATCGAGGGGCAGGTGGGTGCTGCGTGCCCTGCGGACCGAACAGCAGCTGACTGACCTCCCGGCTTACGTGCTCAACGTCAGGCACATCCCGCAACACGACCATGCCGTCCTCGGCAGCAGTCTGAACGATCAGGGAGCCACAGCCGAGTATCCGATCCATCAGGCTGCGCTCGTAGGAGACCTCATTGATCCTGTTCAGCGGGAGATCCTTACCGACCTTGTTGAGGATGCCGCTGCGAGTGATCAGCCGACGGTTGGTGATCGTGTAGGTGGTGGTGCGCCAGCGCAGGAAAGGCAGCACCACCAGCCAGATGGCCAGCACCACACCGAGTACGGCGATTGCAACTTGTCCGATGGGGCGAGCCTCACGTGGGATCAGCGCCGCCCCGGCGCCGACTGCAGCAGCGATCAGAACGAACGCCAGCGCAGGCAGAATCATCGCCTTGACATGGGTCCTGGTATGGATGACCACGTGCTCATCGGCACCAAGCAGCCTCTGCGGAAGAGCCACGTCCTCAATGCTGACACACGCGCACACTTAGGACTGGAGATGAATGACGTCGCCGGCACCGTACACAGCCGATCCTGAGTTAGTCCGCACCACGAGCCGTCCGTCCTCATCGATACGGTCCGCGATCCCCTCGACGCTTCGCTCCGCGCTCAGCAGCACCCGGACCTGACGACCGATCGTCTCGCAACGCTCGATGTAAGAGGCGGCCAGCGAGGCGTCGCTGCCTGCCTGCGCCTCCCACCGGCCGTATAAGAGTTCAAATGCGGCCAGCACCGTGGCGATAACGGCGGTACGCGATGGTTGCACGTCGCCGCGTTCTCGTGCGGCGATCGCAAGGGATGTGGCAGTCGGCACCGGCAGTTCATCCTCCGCGAGGCCGACGTTGATCCCGATACCCACCACGCATGCCGGACCCTCGGAGGTATCGACACGCTCGGAGAGAATGCCGCAGAACTTGCGGTCATTGATCAGGACGTCATTGGGCCACTTGAGCACCGCTGGGAGTTTGGCCGCGCGGCGCACACCGTCGGCGACCGCCAGACCTGCCAACAACGACAACCAGGTCCAGCGGCTCGGATCGATATCGTTCGGGCGCACGAGGATGGACATGGCGATGCCGGACCCTGGAGGGGCGGTCCAGGTGCGGCCCTGCCTGCCGCGACCGGCCGACTGGTGGTCGGTGATCAGCACAGTGCCCGGCAGTTCGCCTTGGCGAGCTCTGGCTGCCAGATCGACGTTCGTCGAGCCGGTCTCAGCCACCAGATCGACCCTCTGCCAGAACCCACCGGGCCTCACGAGCTCCTGCCGGAGCTCCGTGAGGTCGATCACGTCATCGGTCGGCATCCTTGAACCCTATTTCGTCGGCTGGACTCAGACCGGCCTCGTCCCTTGCCACATCCCACGCTGCGTGGGATGTCACCACTGTGCATGGCCTGCGTGCCGTGTACAGCGTGGAAAATCTCGGCACAGCCCTGAATGCCAGAGATGACCGCGTTGGATTCCAGCGCAACGCACGAGCAGCGCAGCCAAATCGTTAGAGTCACCAGTCATGGATCGTACGATTCCAGCTCCGGACATTCACACCACCGCCGGAAAGCTGGCCGATTTGGACCGCCGGATGGATGAGGCGGTTCATGCGGGATCGGCGTCTGCAGTCGAGAAGCAGCGCGCCAAGGGCAAAAAGACCGCTCGCGAGCGGGTCACGATGTTGCTGGATCCAGACTCGTTCACTGAATTGGACGAGTTCGCCCGGCATCGCTCGACGTCGTTCGGCATGGAGAAGCGTCGACCGTACGGCGACGGTGTCATCACCGGCTTCGGCACGATTGACGGTCGGCCCGTTTGCGTGTTCAGCCAGGACGTGACTGTCTTCGGGGGCAGCTTGGGCCAGGTCTACGGCGAGAAGATCGTCAAGATCATCGACTTCGCGTTGAAGACCGGTTGTCCGATTATCGGCCTGAACGAGGGCGGCGGCGCCCGGATCCAGGAGGGCGTCGTCTCGCTCGGTCTGTATGGGGAGATCTTCCGCCGCAACACCCATGCCTCCGGCGTGATACCGCAAATCTCGTTGATCATGGGCGCCGCTGCCGGTGGCCATGTCTATTCTCCGGCGCTGACCGACTTTGTGATCATGGTCGATCAGACTTCGCAGATGTTCATCACCGGGCCTGATGTGATCAAGACAGTGACCGGTGAGGATGTCTCGATGGAAGAGCTGGGCGGTGGCCGCACGCACAACACGAAGTCGGGAAACGCCCACTATCTAGCCGCAGATGAAGAAGATGCGATCTCATTCGTACGTACGTTGATCGGCTTCTTGCCGCAGAACAATCTCGAGGATCCGCCGGTCTTCGACGTAGAGAACGACCTCGTGCCAAATGACGGGGATCGTGATCTTGATTCACTGATTCCCGACTCTCCTAACCAGCCGTACGACATGCATGAGGTGATCTCGCGAGTTCTTGACGACGCCGATTTCCTCGAGGTGCATGCGCTCTTCGCACCCAACGTCGTGGTCGGGTTTGGCCGGATCGATGGACACAGCGTGGGAGTGGTGGCCAATCAGCCGCTGCACTTCGCGGGATGTCTGGACATCGATGCTTCTGAGAAGGCTGCACGTTTCGTCCGGACCTGCGACGCGTTCAACATTCCAGTGATCACTTTCGTTGACGTACCGGGCTTTCTGCCGGGTACGGATCAGGAATGGAACGGCATCATTCGGCGCGGTGCAAAGTTGATCTACGCTTATGCGGAGGCGACGGTGCCGTTGGTCACGGTGATCACCCGCAAGGCCTACGGCGGCGCGTACGACGTCATGGGATCCAAGCATCTCGGCGCAGATCTGAATCTGGCGTGGCCGACGGCACAGATCGCGGTCATGGGAGCACAGGGGGCGGTGAACATCCTGTATCGCAAGGAACTTGCGGCAACCGATGATCCTGAGACGCTGCGCACCCGCCTGGTCACCGAGTATGAGGATGAATTGGCTAACCCATACCTTGCAGCCGAACGTGGCTACGTCGACGCTGTGATTTCCCCGCACGAGACGCGCGGAGAGATCACTCGGGTACTGCGGCTGCTACGCACCAAGCGCCAGACCTTACCTCCGAAGAAGCACGGCAACATCCCACTATGAGCAGCACCGACGAGGAGAAGCAGCAATTCTCCGTAGTCAAGGGCTCACCGACTGAGGAGGAGCTCGAGGCGGTGATGACTGTTCTCAGCTCGAGGTTCGCTCGGCCACGCCATGAGCAGCCGGCACGGGCACGATCTGGCTGGTCGGCGTACTGGCGATCGGTGCGTAGCCCGATCCAGCCGGGTCCCAGTGCCTGGCGGATGTCCGGACGGCCGCAATAGTGTTGCTGCCAGGCAATCGGTACTAGCGTCGTCAGAAGTGCCATACGTACCGAACGAGCGCTGCTCCTGGCAGCTGGCAGAGAGGCTCAACCGTGAGTGCTGTAGAGGACATCCTGGCCGACATTCCGATGGATCAGCTCGCCGCACAGCTGGGAGTTGATGAGACCACCGCTGAGCAGGCCGCACGTCAAGCAATTCCTGCGCTTCTCGGCGGAATGCAGGCCAACGCCGAAGATCCTGCCGGCGCCAGGTCGCTGGCTGGAGCGCTCGGCGATCATCCCAGCGACTTGATTGACGGCGGAGTCGCTCTCGACCAGGTTGACACCAATGACGGCCAGAAGATCGTCGGCAACATCTTCGGCCCCAATCAAGATCAAGTAGCGCAGACCCTCGGCGGCAATCTTGGCGGTCAAGCCGGCGGACTGATCCAGCGCTTGCTGCCGATCCTGGCGCCGATCGTCCTCGCCTACCTCTCCAAGCGCCTCATGGGTCAGCGCCAGGGCTCCGGCCAAGACGACCCGCTCGGCTCGATCTTGGGTGGCGGTACCACGGGATCGAGCAACCCACTCAATGATCTGCTGACCTCCATGCTCGGGGGCGGTGTCGCTGGTGGTAGCTCGAGCCAATCGTCTGGCGGGTCCATACTCGACGTCCTCGGGGGCCTACTTGGATCCGGCCGACGTTGATCAGTCGAGGTCGCCGACAGCAAAGATCCGCGCCCCTCTACGCTGTGGCGCATGTCCGTGAGCCCAGGGACTCAGTCGGATCCAGAGGACCGGCAGGCCAGGCCGAGCATCCGCGAAGTCGACGCCATCGCAGATCGCTACGTCGATGAGTGCGTCACGCGCTATCCCGAGACTGCGACCTATCTAGGAATTCCTGATCATGACGACTCCTGGAGCGACTACTCCCCCAGCGGCCTAGCAGACCGAATCGCCCACATCCGTCGCACGATTGCCGCGCTGCATGCAGCTGCTCCGTGCGATGAGCGGGAGAACACGGCGAAGGAGGCGATGCTGGAGCGGCTTGGCATGGATGTGGAGCTGTACGACGCCCACATCACGGCTTCCCGGGTGAGTGTGATCGGCGGTCAGGCACAGGAAATCCGAGCCATCTTCGACCTGATGCCGACCGACTCCGAAGGGGCCTGGCGCAACATCGCCGCCCGACTTCGGTCGGTCCATCGCCCGCTCGGTCAGGTGCGCGAGACTTTGAGCGCCGAGGCGCGAGAGGGAAACATCTCCGCTGTGCGCCAGATCGATGCGACCATCGAGCAGATCCGGTCCTGGACAGGCGAGACCGGAGAGGACGACTTCTTTGCGACATTGATTGCCCGAGCGCCCGACGATGACGCGCTGCAATCCAGCCTTAGGGTGGCGGCCGACCAGGCACGTCGGGGGTACTCCGACTTCGCTGATTGGCTGGGTAGCTCGTTGGCACCGCTCGCCCCGAGCCTCGACGCCGTCGGCGAGGAGCGGTACGCCCTCGACTCACGGTATTTCCTCGGTGCGGTGATCGACCTCGAGGAGGCCTATCAGTGGGGATTCGAGGAGTTGCATCGGATCCAAGAGGTGCAGCGTGCCATTGCGCAAGACCTCGTAGGCGAGCCAGACATCAAGGCGGCCTACGCGGCACTCGACGCCGACCCGGCACGGCGGATCGAGAGTGCCGAAGCGTTCCGCTCTTGGATGCAGGACCTGGCTGACGAGGCGGTCAGCAACCTTGCGGGTAAGCACTTCGACATTCCCGATCCGATCAAGAAGATCGAGTGCTGCATTGCCCCGACCCACGACGGCTCCATCTACTACACCGACCCGGCCGAGGACTTCTCTCGTCCAGGGCAGATGTGGTGGGCCGTACCAGAGGGGATCGATACCTTCTCGACTTGGAAGGAAGTCACCACCGTCTACCACGAGGGCGTACCAGGTCATCATTTGCAGATTGCACAGAATGCGTATCGGTCTGAGCTGCTCAATCGATGGCAGCGGAAGCTCTTCTTCTGTTCCGGCCATGGTGAGGGGTGGGCGCTCTACGCGGAGCGGCTGATGGACGACCTCGGATACCTGGAGCCGGGCGACCGGATGGGCATGCTGGATGCCCAAGCGTTCCGAACCATC
>Ga0081455_10008544_pt1 | contig 10628 bp, 7 predicted proteins | sample TabmetS3T2R1_FD_70207 | JGI IMG/M metagenome (GOLD analysis project Ga0081455, IMG submission 70207) | Tabebuia heterophylla rhizosphere microbial communities from the University of Puerto Rico - S3T2R1 | ecosystem: Host-associated > Plants > Roots > Rhizosphere ... | reverse complement strand
TCTCAAGCGCGAAGCCAAGCGTGACTTGCAGGCGGCGAGCCAGTCGGCCGCACAGGCCCTTGGCATCGCGTTCAAGCGCGTATCAGTGCGCGACCAGTCCAGCCGCTGGGGTTCTTGCTCATCGAGCGGCGTACTCTCCTATTCCTGGCGACTGGTGATGGCTCCTCCGTTCGTGCTCGAATATCTTGCCGCCCACGAGGTTGCCCACCTCATCGAGATGAATCACTCGCGTCGCTTCTGGCGGCTGGTTGAGAGCATTTGCCCGCACATGGGCCGCGCCAAGGCCTGGCTGGATGCCCACGGCGCAGATCTCCATCGCTACGGCCTGGATTCGCGCTAGCCTTTTGCTCTCGCACCAAGTTGGTCATCCTGCCGGCATGCCCGGGGCCAGGATACCTGGACAAACCGATTCGGCCCATGCTGCGTCCCGGAACATTCGCGCTTACCACATTGCTGGCGGCGTTGAGCGCGATCGGTCCGCTCACGACCGACATGTATCTGCCGTCACTGCCGGATATCGCCCGCCAGCTCAACGCCTCGACGGCGCAAGCGCAGTTCACCATTTCCGCCTATCTCATCGGATTTGCCGTCGGGCAAATTTTCTATGGGCCGGTGTCCGACCGACACGGCCGCAAGCCGATCCTGATCGCGGCGATCGCGCTTTATTGTATCGCCAGCCTGGCTTGCTCACTTTCGACGTCGATCGAAATGCTCATAGTGGCCCGCGCGTTCCAGGCACTCGGCGGCAGCGGCGGCATCGTACTGGCCCGTGCGATCGTGCGCGACATCTATTCCGGCGCTCGGGCGGGGCGCGAATTGTCGCTCATCGCCTCGGTGATGGCGCTTGCGCCGGTCCTGGCACCGATTGCGGGTGGATTCCTGCAGACCTGGTTCGGCTGGCGAGCCGTGTTTTTCACCCTAGTTGCCGCAGGCGTCGTCGGGGTGGTAATCGTGTGGGCGGCGTTGCCGGAAACACTAAAGTTGCGAGCCACGGAGCCATTATCGATAACTTCGATCCTTCGTTCCTATCGACTCGTGGCGCGCAACCCCGCGTATCTTGCCTATCTCGGCATTACCGCTGCGAGCTACGCCGGCCTGTTCGTCTGGATTTCCGCGGCCGCATTCGTGCTGCAGGATCTCTACCGGCTCAGCCCGGCTGATTTCGGAATCGCTTTCGCGCTCGGCTCGGTCGGCTACATGGTCGGCTCGGCCCTGGCCGCGCGCGTGGTCGTGGCATTTGGACTCGACGGCATGCTCGGAATTGGCGCGGGCACCTGCGCTGCCGGCGGCATTGCGATGGTGTTGGCTGTCGCCTGCGGATTTCCCTCGTCGTTGGCGCTCGTCTTTCCAATGGCCGTTTATCTTGCCGGTCTCGGTATGGTGCTGCCACAGGGCATTGCCGGCGCGCTGACCCCATTTCCGGAACGCGCCGGCGCCGCGTCTTCGCTGTTCGGGTTCGTGCAGCAAAGCGTTGCAGCCTTGTGTGGTGCGGTCGTGGGCTGGTTGCTCGGAGAGAGCGCCTGGCCCCTCGCGATAGGAGTTGCGGCGATGGGCTGCGTCACGCTGGTGCTCTGGTTGACGACGCAAGGCATACGCCGCGCCGCGCCGAAACAGTGATCAGCGGCGTCCGAAGAGATTGTTCAGCAGCCAGCCATCGAGTCCGCCGCTGGCCGCCGTCGAATTGCTGGCCGCGACCGGTTGGACGGGGGCCGGCGGCACGGGTCTGGAGTTGCCGTCGAACAGGCCGGAGAAGAAATTGCCCGTTGGAGCGCCCGGCAGGCTTGCGACCGGGACGCCTTGATGCGCGCCGCGCATGACTCGGCTCCAGATCTCCACCGGGAGGCTGCCGCCGGTCACACGCTTGGTTGGCGTTCCATCGTCATTGCCCAGCCAAACCCCGGTGACCAGGTGCGCGGTGTAGCCGATGAACCAGGCGTCGCGGAAATCCTGGCTGGTTCCGGTTTTTCCGGCTGCCGGCCAACCGGGCAGGCTCGCCCTTTGTGCGGTGCCGATGGTCAGCGTCTCGGCCATCATCGTATTCATCATGCTCACATGGCGCGCATCGATGAGGCGGCCGAGCTGCTGGATGTTGCGTGCATAGATCAGCCTGCCGTTCGTCAAGGTGATCTTGTCGATCACGCGGGGCACAAGCGCATAGCCGCCATTGGCAAAGGGCGCGTACGCGCTCACCAGTTCGAGCACTGAGACTTCAGAGGTACCCAGCGCGATCGAGGCATTTGGCTCGAGCTTGGAAGTAATGCCGAGACGGTACGCCGTGCGGACGACCGCCATGGGCGTGACCTCAAGCGTCAGCCGCACCGAGACCGTGTTCAGCGATTGCGCAAGAGCCCGTGCCAGCGTCACCGCGCCGAAATACTCGTGTCCGTAGTTCTCCGGCTGCCAGCCTTTGACGTTGATCGGCCTGTCCTCGCGTACGGTGTCTGGCGTCAGTCCGCGCTCGACTGCGGCGAGGTAGACGAACGGCTTGAACGCAGAGCCAGGCTGACGCTTTGCGGCGACTGCACGGTTGAATTGGCTTTCGGCATAGTTTCGACCACCGACCAACGCGCGCACTGCGCCATCCGGGCTCATCGCGATCAGCGCGCCTTGCGTGACCCCGTTCCTGTCGCCCTTCTGCGCCAGCTCGTCGTTGAGCGCTTTTTCGGCACTCGCCTGCAAAGCTGCGTCGATCGTGGTCTGCACAATAATGTCATCGTCGACGTGACCGATCGCGTCATTAAGCGCATCCATGACCCAATCGGCCACGTAGTGGACTGAACCCATGTCGGGCTGCGCCACGATCCGCGGCGGGCGGGCCAGCGCCGTGCGTTCGGCGGAGCGACCGATGAAACTGAGCTCGGCCATCGCTGCGAGCACGACCTTTGCGCGCTTCTCGGCTCCGTCAAAATTTCGCGTCGGCGCAAGACGCGAAGGCGATTTCACGAGTCCCGCCAGGAGTGCCGCCTCGCCCAGCGTGATCTGACGCGCCGATTTCCCGAAGTATCTTTGCGAGGCTTGCTCGATTCCGTAGGCACCGGCGCCGAAGTACACGCGATTGAGATACATCTCCAGAATCTGCGCCTTGGAGAACTTGCGCTCGAGCCACAGAGCCAGCAGCACTTCCTGCAGCTTGCGATTGATCGTCCGCTCCTGCGTGAGGAAAAGGTTTTTTGCCAGTTGCTGCGTAATGGTCGAGCCGCCCTGCGCAACAGTGCGGTGCGTGACGTTGGCAACGAAAGCGCGTCCGATGCCGAACGGATCGACGCCGTGGTGATCGTAAAAGCGGCGATCCTCGATGGCGATGAAGGCCTTTGGCACGTAGGCCGGCATTTCCTTCAGCGGCAATGGAGCGCCGGCGAGATCTCCCCGGCGCGCCAGCGCGCGACCCTGAATATCCACGATCTGGATCGAAGGCGCGCGCTTCGGGATTTCGAGCGACTGGATCGGCGGCAGGTGCGCGCCGACCCAGGCGACAAAGCCGGCGGCGCCAATGGCAAGCCACAGGCCGGCGACCAGGCTCCAGTAGGCAATCCTGCCGAGGAGGGCGCGCTTGCCGAGCCTGCCTCTTCTCCTGCGCGGGCGGCGCCAACCAGATTTGGCTCGTGGCTTGTCGTCCGCCTGAGCAGAACGGTCCTCGGCGGAGATGCGCAAATCGGAAGCTTTGTCGAACGCCGGCTCCCGGCGTGCGCGCGCTTGTCCCCTTTTCGACGCCATAACGCGAACCCATCCGCGCCGGCACGTGCAAGGTGCCGGCCCCGGACCGACGCTACGCGGGTCGATTTAAGGGGCCGTTAAGGAACGCCATGCCCTGGCTTTATGCGGGGGTCCGCAGGCGGAACAACCCGGCCATGACGGTCAGCTGGCGGCCGCTTTTGCGGATTTGCTGTCCTCGCCGGTTGCAAACAGCGCGATCAGCGCGCGCTTGATCGCCGCCTGGCGCGTCGGCGAGGTAATTTGCGCCCCCATCAGATCGGTGACGTAGAAGACGTCCACCACCCGCTCGCCGAACGTGGCGACGTGGGCGGAGGCAATGTTGAGATTGAGCTTCGAGAGCGTCGCAGTCAGCTCATACAGAAGCCCGGTGCGGTCGAGCCCGGTGACCTCGACCATTGTATAGCGATGCGACCATTGATTGTTGATGGTGACCGTGGGTTCTACCGCGAAAGCACGAATGCGACCCTTCGGCGGCATGCGTTTCGCCACGACATCAGGCAGCCTCAGTTCGCCGCGCAGGGCCTTTTCGATCGAGTCCGCGATTCGATTGGCGCGCCTCTCCTCATCTTCATCGCGGTCGAATTCGCGCGATAGCGAAATGGTATCGAGCGCGCGGCCATCGGTGGTGGTGTAAATCTGGGCATCGACAATGTTGGCTCCGGTCATGGCGCAGGCGCCGGCGATGATGGAGAGCAGCCACGGATGGTCGGGTGCCAGCAGCGTAAGTTCGGTGACCGCGCGTTCCGTATCGAACGCAATTGAGGTCGCGAGCCGCTTGTCCGCATCCTCGGCGGCGCGCACGAAATTGGCGTGCTCGATCTTGTGCGGCAGATCGACCTTGAGCCAGTAGGCCGGATAAAGCTTGGCGATATAGGCCTCCAGGCGCTCGGGCGGCCAGTCTTTCATCGCCTCGCGGAATTCGTTCTGGGCGATCGCCACGCGCTGGGCGCGGTTGACTTCCGAGAATCCCCCCGTGAGCACAGGCTCGGTTTCGTAGTAGAGCGTGCGAATGAGTTGCGCCTTCCAGCCGTTCCACACGCCGGGACCGACGGCGCGGATATCCGCGGTGGTCAGGATTGTCAGCAGCTTCAGCCGCTCGGCCGACTGCACGATTGCGGCAAAATTCTCGATCGTCCTGCGGTCGGAAAGATCGCGCGACTGCGCGACGCTCGACATGACGAGGTGATTTTCGATCAGCCACGCGACGGTTTCGGTTTCGGCGGTCGAAAATCCCAGCCGCGGGCACAATCGCCTTGCAACGCGGGCCCCGGCAATCGAATGATCCTCCGGACGTCCTTTCGCGATGTCATGCAGGAACAGCGCGACATATAGCAAGCGGCGATGCTCCGGCAAGATTTTGTGGATCAACTCGTTGGCGAGTGGCGTATCGTTGCTGGCGCCACTTTCGATTTCGGCAAGCGCGCCGATGCATCGCACCAGATGCTCATCCACGGTGTAGTGGTGGTACATATTGAATTGCATCATGGCGACGATTTTGCCGAACGCCGGCACGAAACGGCCAAGAACGCCGGCTTCGTTCATCCGACGCAAAACGGTTTCCGGGTCATTCTTCGAGGTGAGGATGTCAAGGAACAATTCGTTGGCTTCCTTGTCGTCACGCAATTTGGCATCGACAAGGTTCAGGGAGCGCGTGATGACGCGCATCGCGTCCGGATGGAACGCAAGGTTATGCTTCTGCGCCAGATGAAAAATACGGATCAGATTGACAGGATCGCGCTTCAATACGCCCGGTTGCGCAAGCCGAATGCGATTCTTGTCGACGATGAAATCGTCGCTTTCCAGAAGCGGGCGCCGCTTCACCGGGCGCAGTCGCGCCATCAGCCGGCTTAACACCGGCACGCTCTTGGCGTGGCTGTCTTCAAGCTCCGCGCAGAGGATGGCGGTCAAATCCCCGACGTCCTTGGCGATCAGGAAGTAGTGCTTCATGAAGCGCTCGACGTCCTGCAGACCCGGATGCTCGGTATAGCCAAGACGCACGGCGATCTCGCGCTGGATGTCGAATGACAGGCGTTCCTCGGCGCGGCCCATGAGAAAATGCATGTGGCAGCGAACCGACCAAAGGAAGTCCTCGCAGCGGCGGAACAGCTGATACTCGTGCTTGTCGAACACCCCGCGCTTGATCAATTCGTCGGGCTCGCGGACGCGGTAAACGTATTTCGCGATCCAGAACAGTGTGTGCAGGTCGCGTAGTCCGCCCTTGCCATCCTTCACGTTTGGCTCGACCAGGTAGCGCGATTGTCCGGTGCGGCGGACGCGATCCTCGCGCTCGGCGAGCTTGGCCGCCACGAACTCGGCGGCGGTGTTACGCACAACCTCGTTGTCGAATCGTGTCACCAGCTCGTCGAAGAGCTTGCGGTCGCCGAAAAGAAAGCGCGATTCAAGAATGGCGGTGCGAATCGTCATGTCCGCCTTGGCCTGGCGGATGCATTCGTCGACGGAGCGGGTGGCATGCCCGACCTTCAGTCCGGTATCCCACAGACAATAGAGAATCGCCTCGGCGATCGACTCGCCCCATGCCGTTTGCTTGTAGGGCAGCAGGAACAGCAGATCGATGTCGGAGCCCGGCGCCTGCAAGCCACGGCCGTAGCCGCCGGTGGCAATGATCGCCATGCGCTCGGCCTCTGACGGATTTTGCGAGGGGTACATCTGACGCGCGAAGTCGAACAGGATGCGGATGACCTCGTCTTCCATCCGGCAAAGCCGCTCGGCACAGCGCCGGCCGTGACGGTCTTTCAGCAGCAGCTGTTCGGCTTTGGCGCGGCCATCGGCGAGGGCGATCTTCAGTTGTTGCGCCAGCAATGACCGCAGGTCACGCTCGTTGCCGGTGTGTCCCTTCACAAGCTTTTCAAGCTGGGCAGTCAGGGCGCGCGTGTCGATCAATTCGTTCGAACCCCGCGGGGAACGTTCGAGAGCGCGCGTGTCATCGAGGGCAAGTGAAGCCATTTGCATCGTCGGAGATAGCGGAGACAGACCTTGAAGTCATCGTTGCGAGCAAAGATAATTGCCTACAAGCTCACCGAAAGGTTTGGAAATAAATACTACCGTTGGCAATAATTAGATAATATTCTCCTTTTGACCAAGTAATATCCAGTGTTTATAGAATATTTCTAGCGCCGATTTGAGCAAGCAGCTTGCGGGCGCTTAACAAATCCAGCCAAAGCGCGGGGCAAATCCCCTCGCCAGCTGACGGCGGATCAATCGATCCGCCTTCCGTTCACGAAGGCGCCGGCGCCGGCAAGCGCGGGTGCCTGCAAATGCGAGGAGTTTTGCCATGCGTCATCTGTCCCGTCGTTCGCTCTTTGCCTCCGTTCTCGTGGTCGGCCTGTTGCCGACCACGGCGATCTTCGCAGCCGACAAGCCGGACACCATCAATATCGATTGGGCGACATACAATCCGGTCTCCATCGTGCTCAAGAACAAGGGCTGGCTGGAAAAGGAGTTCGAGAAGGACAACATCAAGATCCGCTGGGTGCAGACGCTCGGATCCAACAAGGCTCTTGAATTTCTCAATGCCGACTCGATCGATTTCGGCTCGAGCGCGGGCTCAGCCGCCCTGGTGGCAAAGATCAACGGCAACCCGATCAAGTCGATCTATGTCTATTCGCGGCCGGAATGGACGGCGCTGGTCACGCGCAAGGACACCTCGATCGCGAGCATCGCGGACCTCAAGGGCAAGCGCGTGGCCGTGACGCGGGGCACCGACCCGCACATTTTTCTCGTGCGCGCGTTGCTCAGCGCCGGCTTGAGCGAAAAGGACATCCAGCCGGTGCTGCTGCAGCACCCCGACGGCAAGACCGCGCTGATCCGCGGCGACGTCGATGCCTGGGCGGGGCTCGATCCAATGATGGCACAGGCCGAAGTCGAAGACGGCGCCAGACTCTTCTATCGGAATGCCGCCGCCAACACCTGGGGCATACTCAACGTTCGTGAGGAATTTGCCCGGCAACATCCCGATCTGGTGAAACGCGTGCTCGCCGTCTATGAGGAGGCGCGAAAATATTCGTTGGGCCACTATGACGAGCTGAAGGCCGGGTTCATCGCGGTGTCCAAGTTGCCCGGCGAGGTCGTCGACAAGCAGCTCAAGGAACGCACCGAGCTCACGCATAGCAAGATCGGAGCGCCGCAGCGCGAGTCCATTCTTGCCGCCGGGCTCGCGCTGCAACAGGCCGGTGTTGTCCCGGCCGGTGTCGACGTGAAAAAGACGCTCGACGATCTGATCGACGAACAATACGTCACGGCGAAGACGAACTGATCCCCGCCTTGCCTTTCGCGAGTGGTTTGATGACTGTGGTGTCCGTGGAAGCAGCTGTCGAACCGGCAACCGCGAAACCGGCGGTGCGCAAGAGCGATCTTGCGCGATATGCGCGGCCAATTCTCGGCCTGTTGGTGCCGCTCGTTCTGGCAGGTGGCTGGGAGTTGGCCGTCTACCTTGGCTTCTCGAACGGACGCCTCGTCCCGCCTCCGTCGCGCATTTACGCGGAATTTGCCGAGCTGGCGCGTTCCGGCGAACTGACGCGGCATGTCACCGCGACATTGCTGCGTGTCGGCGCCGGGTTTGCCGCGGGCACGGTGGTTGCCACCGTGCTGGGTGCGCTTGCGGGCTATTCGACGTTGGTGCGGCGATTGATCGATCCCAGTCTGCAGGGCCTGCGTGCGGTTCCTTCGATCGCCTGGATCCCGTTGTTCATCCTGTGGCTGGGAATTTTCGAAACGTCCAAGATCGCGCTGATTGCGGTCGGCGTGTTCTTCCCCATTTACCTCGGCGTCATGGGTGCGGTCCTGTCGGTGGACCGCAAGATCGTCGAAGTCGGGCGCATCTTTCGGCTGTCCGGCCCGGCCATGGTGCGGCGGATCCTTTTGCCGGCGATCTTGCCCGCGTACGTGCTCGCGCTGCGCGCGGGTCTGGGGCTCGGCTGGATGTTCGTTATCGCCGCCGAATTCATGGGCGCCTCCGAGGGTCTCGGCTATTTGCTGATCGACGGACAGCAGCTCGGCAAGCCCGCGGAAATCGTGGCCGCGCTTCTCGCCTTTGCCGTTCTGGGAAAAACCACGGACTGGATTGTCGCCCTTGCCGCAGCGCCTTTCCTGCGCTGGGAAGATCGTTTCTCGCGTCAGGGAGAGACCTGATGCTGGTGCTGGAAAATCTCGGCAAGACCTATCCGAACGGTGTGCGCGCGGTCGAGGGCATCAACTTTGCAGTCGACCCCGGCGAGATTGTTGCCGTGATCGGCGGTTCCGGCTGCGGAAAGTCGACTTTACTGCGCGCCATCAGCGGACTCGACCGGCCGACCAGGGGTCGCGTTTTACTCGATGGAGAGACGATCACCTCGCCACACGAGAAGATCGGCATTGTATTCCAGGAACCGCGCCTGCTGCCGTGGCTGACGGTCGCCGACAATGTCGCTTTTGGACTGAACGACCTGCCTGTTTCGCGGCGGCGCCATCGCGCTGCCGGTGCGCTGTCACGCGTCGGCTTGGTCGACAAACGAAACGTCTGGCCGCGCGAATTGTCGGGCGGTCAGGCACAGCGCGTCGCCATTGCGCGTGCACTGGTCCCGCAGCCCGAAGTCTTGCTGCTTGACGAACCGTTCTCCTCGCTCGATGCCTTCACGCGGGTCGATCTGCAGGATCATCTGCTCGATCTGTGGACCGATCTGCGGCCGATGATGATCCTCGTCACTCACGACGTTGACGAAGCCATCGCGCTGGCTGACCGCATCATCGTGATGCGGTCGCGTCCCGGCCGCATCTTCGAGGAGATCGCAGCGGATCTGCGGCGCCCGCGCGACCGCCACTCCGCTGCGTTCGATCACGTCAAGTCGCGTGTGCTCAATGCGCTTGACCGCTCGCTTGTCGGCGAGCGTGTGCCGGAAAAGGCCGCGATCGAACATCCCGGAGCCGGCGCAGCCATGTGGTGGTAACCGCCCTTGTGCTTCGCCGTATCGAGCCTGTAGGTTTCCCCGTGGCACGCAAGGGAGAAATACATGGATGCAGGTGAATTGCGCGCGATGCAGGCGCCGATCAAGGAGCGCTACAAAGGCGATCCGAAGGCGGCCTACATCACGCTGAGGGCCAAGGGAACGCTCGATGACAGCGGCATCGCGTGCAAAGTCGATACTGGTCGTGCGCTTGCCATCGCGGGCCTTCATCCTGCGACCGGAGGATCCGGTCTCGAGCTTTGCTCCGGCGACATGCTTCTGGAAGCTCTCGTTGCGTGCGCCGGCGTCACGCTCAAGGCGGTGGCGACTGCGCTCGATATTCCACTGAAGTCAGGAAAGGTATCGGCCGAAGGGGATCTCGACTTCCGCGGCACGCTCGGCGTCGCCAAGGATGCGCCGGTTGGCTTTGCCCAGATCCGGTTGCGCTTCGATCTCGATACCGAGGCACCGCAGGAAAAGCTTGATCAGCTGCTCAAGCTTACCGAGCGCTACTGCGTCGTTTATCAGACGATCAGGAACGGGCCGCCGGTCGACCTGCAGTTGAAACGCATCTAGGCTTTTTTCCTGCTAGTGACGCGGACTGCGGAGTATGGTTCGCTGCTCCCGAGAACGAAAAAAAACCGGGAGAGCGTCCGATGCGTATGTTCCAGGTCTGTGTTTGCGGCCAGCCCCTGCAACTCAACGAACAGCCAACACCGCAGCCGACCGGCAGCGAAGTCTTGTTGAAGGTCTTGGCAGCCGGCGTCTGCCATAGCGATTTGCACCTGTCGGAGGGTTATTTTGACCTCGGGGGCGGCAAGCGCCTGAGCCTTGCCGACCGGGGCATGAAGCTGCCCGTTACTCTCGGCCACGAGAATGTCGGCGAAGTGGTCGCGCTTGGTCCGCAGGCCAAGGGAGTCAAGGTCGGTGACCGGGTGCTCGCACATCCATGGATCGGGTGCGGGACCTGCGATC
>Ga0081455_10008543_pt1 | contig 10628 bp, 6 predicted proteins | sample TabmetS3T2R1_FD_70207 | JGI IMG/M metagenome (GOLD analysis project Ga0081455, IMG submission 70207) | Tabebuia heterophylla rhizosphere microbial communities from the University of Puerto Rico - S3T2R1 | ecosystem: Host-associated > Plants > Roots > Rhizosphere ... | reverse complement strand
TCACCCGGGAAGCAGGATTATCCAGCAGGCTCTGCAATGATCTGATTTGAATAATTTCAGCGTCCCGAACCAGGCGCTCTACCAAGCTGAGCCACAGCCCGCTTTATCTATGAAAAACGACTCCTCAAAAATATCGATATTTCCTGCTTGTCCACCGAATTATCCACTGCGCCAAAATGTGATTTGAACCAATAAACCAGGGTGAATGCTTCTCTTGAAAACGCAAAATCGACAATCGGCATTCGACCATTGCGGGCGTCTCAGACACTTGTGCTTCGACCGGCACTGTCATTGCGGTGCGAAAAGACGTCGGCTAAATACGGCCAAATCCCTTCATTGCTAATCGTAAACCGTGATTCTATGACAGTTGCCGCGGCATAGATCCGAACTTTCATGCCAGGTTCCAAACAGATCGATTCCCTTTCATCCGCCCATCGATTCCTCCAGTTGCAGAATGGGTGCCGTACCTGGAGCAGGCATATCGGGCGAAATGGTTTTCGAATTTCGGACCGGTCGTATGCCAGTTTGAAACCGAATTGACCGTACGGATATGTCACCCCGGCGAGGTCATTACGACAGCGAGCAACTGCACCGCCGGCAATTCCGGCAAAACGAGTTGGAACTCGCGGAAAAGATCTTTTAGCTTTGCTTCCCTCACAGGGCCTACAAGAAAGTTGAATGGAACTCACGCTCGCGAAGAGAGCCGTGACAAGGCGTCATGCGAGTACATGCGTAAACTGTACTTCATCGTATTGTTACCCTTGTAGCTAGGTAAACGGGCGTTTATTGATCAATGTAGCGGCTTGTTATTGTCAGCCATTAGTGAGGCAGTGGCCCAACTTTACCCGCCTTATTGTTTTGTAGTTGGAGGTGAGGCAGTAGGATCAGATCCGCTATCGTCTTTAGCAGGCAGGTCGTCCTCACTCAGAAACACCAGCTTTGCCAGAGCTACCGATAAATAGCGGTCATCCTTTGACGCCGGACGTAGGAACCGAACTGGAATTACGTAAGGGGGACTCAATGTCAAAACGTTGAGCTTTTCGGTCGGGCGAAACGCTTCAGTCTCTAGTGAAACCCAATTGCCCTCGATGGGCGCTACGCGGTGAGTCAGACGAGCGCCATTCAAGGTCACCTCGATCTCTTCCGCTGGAAAGCAATCAGTGATGCAATAGAGCGTCATTCGCAGCCGGAGCAACTTTGGCGGTGCAAGGAACGCGATCAGACCCGTCTGGTTCGCGGCCAACCAGGCGAAACCATCACTCGACTCGAATTCATGAAACCCACGCCGTCCCGGAATATCATTGACACTTATCTCCTCTCCGGGTTGAACTCGCAGCACAGACATTCGTCCCAGCGCCGAGACGCTGCTGAAGTAGCTGCAAAAAGACTGGAGCACCGGCTCTATCAGACCCCAAGGTATCTCGATTTCAGACGGGGCCCTGTTGAGGAACCACGCTGCGAACTGCATTCGATCGCTGCCGGCCGGGTTCTTGTATGCTAATTGAAGGTCCGGCCGCAGACTATGTATCACCATCATGATATTAGTTAGCGTTCCGACAGGAACATCCGGATTCGAACTTGCCATTTCGCTCGGAGCCCGAAGCCAATTCCAAAAGCTCGCTCCCTCGGTTACCCACGGTTCCGGCCATCGAGCGCCGACGTTTGGTACCTTCTGCAGGTATATCTTCACAAGCGTGGGGCTAATCAGCTCACCGTTGTCGAAGCGGTCGTGACCACGAAAGGGATCTATCTTGTTGTAGTCGTATCCTGAAGGTTCCGGAGCGGACCCGCTCCAATCGTACCCATACGTTTTGCAAACGGAAGCGTAAGCCTGATTGCCGGCCATCGCATCGACGATCTCAGATGGCAGCTCTTGAACACCACGCCCTGCGGTCTGTGTACGAAGCAAGCGTGGGTCGACGACACTCGTGAGCAACTTGGGCTTGCAAAGAAGTACCGCCGCCTTCAATCTTTCCTCATCCAGCGGCACGATCTTGGAGGTGATCTTTCGGAGTTGCGACAGAGGATCGGCCAGTAGATCTTCGTAGCGGATTACGTGCGACCCAAGCTTGGCCCAGGCACGTGAATAAGCATAAATCTGCGGAAACACATAGTTGATGTAATTCAGGGCGTACCCTCCTGGACGGTCGCCGTCCTGCTTTAACATCGCAGCGGAAGGGTCTGACGCCGTGCCGCACCACCTTATATAATGAAAATAGGATAGGAACGCATCAGCCGGATGGCGTATTGTCGTGAGGGCGACGGCTTGGCTCTCGAGCAACCATCGGACAAGGCTCTCGCTTGGGAAGAGATGCTGGTGCGTCACAAATCCCGGAGGAAGATCGTCTGTGCATCCCGGAGCCCACTCCAGAGGTTTGATAATCTGAATTCCATAGGCGTAATGCAATAGCCAGCCCAGCCAGGTATTTCCCGTTTTCGGCGTCGACAGAATTACGATTTTCAGCCTGTCCGGGTCGACGGCAAAGCGATTCAATATCATCTCTGATTTCACGAATCCCTACATGCTGGATGCTATTGACTGACTTGTCTTACTGCAAGAAAAACAATGGCAAAACGGACTGTTCAGCTGGACGGGCTGATTGGCGGGTCGTGTGTCGTAGGCCGCGAATCGATGGGCGCTATTCGAGGAGTTAGACAAGTGCCGTTCAACGTCCAGTGTCTTCAGATCGACGATTCGTTGGATGTTGCGTGCCATCCACTCGGCACCGGGTGCGTCGCTGGCATTGGTCCGATATTCGCCCAAGTTGAACCTGGTAGAGCAAGCGTGCTGCAGCAAGCCCTGAGTAGATTGCATATCCTTTCAATTCACCTGATTACGGCGTCGCTATAGACAGTCCCCTTTTCGCTGGGACCGACACGCCGTTGCTTATCATTGTAGCGGGCCGAAACTTAACTTTGAAATGCTATCCCACACAAAAACTATTATCCTCTCGGCGGAAATCGCCGCGACAAGGGGAATCGATCAAGCTCTGCGTAAGTTGCGTGAGTTGTGTCTGGACGATTTCGGCGAGTTTATGCTGGGGTTGCCTGTCGCTGATCTCCCGAACCTTTCCTCCGTCTTGCCTAGGATGGCAAGCGAAGAAGTTCAAAGAAACTGGACTGGCAATAGCGGACTCGCGCTGTTGCAGCAGACGACGGGTTTCATTAGATCGGTTTCGTATAATTACCGTAAATTGTTAGGCAAGGACTTGGCCGAACGAACGATCTTAGATTTTGGTTGTGGGTATGGGCGAATTCTCCGGTTAATGTATTATTTTTCCTCCCCAAAACGAATCTGGGGAGTCGATCCGTGGGAAAAATCTGTCGGAATCTGTCGCGCCGACAACGTCTTAGGGAATCTGGCGGTATCGGATTATCTTCCGAGATCCCTTCCCGTGGGTCAATCAAAGTTTGATTTGATTTATGCCTTTTCTGTTTTTACCCATCTATCTGAACGTGCTACGAAACTAGCTCTCGTTACGTTACGTAGTTACATTGCTGACGATGGCCTACTGGTAATAACGATTCGTCCCAGCGAATACTGGCCGAGACTTGCCCCGACACGGCCAAATATTTACCCCGAAAGACTCGTGGAGCTTCATGATGGAGGCGCGTTTGTTTTTGTTCCTCACGGTCGCGAACCCGTTGAAGGCGAGGTCACTTATGGGGATACATCTTTTTCTTTGGAGTGGCTTATGCAGCACATTACAAATTGGGAAATGGTTGGATATGATCGTCTGCTAAACGACCCGCTCCAGTTAGTAGTCTACCTTCGCCCGCGGCCTCCAGATGCATAGTGATGCCACCTGTTTTTGAATGTGCAGGAACAGAACGGGCTTCGGCCGCGACAGCCTCTTGGTAGCGACAAGGCTCGGGGAGTCTTCGCGTGGCAAAGGATCCGGAATTCATCGCGGCACATCTGCTGTCCTACTTACAAAATAGCATGGCAACAAGGGTGTGTTGCCCAAAGAACGTTCGCTCAATTTTGTTGTACTACGGCGGCGACTATTTGGGAAGCCACCGCTCCCATGATGCGAACAAAGAACGAGGAAGCTCTCCTTAGCCATTCGGTTAATGTAGAGAAGCGGGTGCGGAGCGATCCTCCGTTGCGCCGGCTGACGGCGGCGATTGATTTTAGCTTTGTCGGGAAGGAATATATTACAAGTAACGCAACGTCGCACTGCACAGGACTTCCGCGACCACCTGTTTCCGGATGAAAAGGGTATGTGGCAAACCTATTTAGGATCGCGATCGCAGTCCCCACCTGCAATCGGGTAAATTGCAAGCTTGATGAACATGCGAAAATTATGAACTTTTTGCTCAGCGGTCCGACCTCCCCTGCCAACGCCACGCGAGATGGCAATGTTGTCCAAGCCCCGCGATACTGCGACGATCTGAAACCGCGAAAGATACGTTCCAATGCACGGTCGTGCTGCGTTGTGAGGCAGATTTTTGTTGGACTCCCCGCCAGATCCTTGTTTGCTGTGACCTCTTGAACAGAACAACGGCAGCTTTCTGGTCGTTTTTGCCTGTGAGAAAAAATTCTTAAATGAGTGGTAATCGCTGGCTTCCGATGAGTCTGGCCCGACAGAATGCACTGACAGCCGTGGCTGCCGCATTGCTGAGCGTGCTATTGACCTTGCTTGTGATGCATCTATGGCGCTTTGACCTTGCTGTACCTGCTGTCTATAAGGGCGACGCTCTTTATGTCAGCGTTTTGGCAAAAGCTCTCAGCGAAGGCACATGGAATTACCATATCGCGCGCCTCGGCGCGCCATTCGGGCTGGACGCAGTTGACTTTCCGTACGGCTGCACGCTCGATCTTGTTATCATAAAGATTCTGACGGCTATCACTCGCAATCCTTTTCTGTCGATCAATCTCTATTGGCTGCTGACTATCGCTATGGCTGGCGCATTCGCTGCTCTTTTTTTTAGGTCACTTCAGATAGGATATCTTGCCAGCGCCTCGTTCGCGACGCTTTTTGCAATTACTCCCAATGTTTTTTTTCGGAATATTTCTCACTTGCATTCGGTGCAGTTTATTGTTCCGGCCGCTGCGTACCTGTGCCTTGAGTTGGCGCGTGGGCGAGTCTTCGGAATTCCCGGAAGCGATGGTCCTTCAGAAAAACGGAGCCCCCAACGCAGAATTCTTCTGCTGAGCGTAGCCATTTGCGCAGCGATCGGCTTGACATTCACTTATTGGGGTTTTTTTGCATGCATCGTCATTGCTGTTGGCGCTCTTATCGGTTGGTTCCGCTCTGGAAGTAAGAAAATTGTCCTGACCGCATTACTCTATGTGGCGATTATCGGCACGATCTCGATAGCCGAAAAGAGCGCAAGTCTGCTTTACTGGTATAGGAACGGATATAACGGGGCGCTTTGGTACAAAGTCCCTTCCGAGGCGGACACCTACGCCCTGGGGATCCGCCAGATGCTAACGCCGATTCCCAACCATCCCTTGCCGCTAATGCGCAGTATACGAGATAAGATTAAGGCGGCTAGGTTTCCAAACGATGCCAATGAATCCTTTTTTGCTGCTCTGGGAACGATCGGCGCAATTGGGTTTCTTATCTTGATCTGTGTCGCGGTCGGCAGGCCACGCGGACGCATTTTAGGCGATGCTCGGCTACAGATACTTTCTGGCTTTGTCGTTGCTTTTCTGTTAATAGCCGGGGCCGGAGGGTTTGGTAGCTTATTCAACGTTTTTGTTGTCCACGAATTCCGGGCCTACAACCGAATCAGCCCATTTGTTGCTTTATTCTCTCTGGCGGCAGTGGCGATTACCGTTGATGCTTTCCTAGCCGGAAAAAAACGCTATGCACAGGGGTTGCTGTGCGGTTCTCTCCTAATATTCGGAGCCTTTGATCAAATATCGCTGGCGGCGTTTGGAGACCGGGAACACGAGAGACGACGGTTCTATGAGGATCAGTTTTTCATTCGTCAACTAGAATCCCGTGTCCCAGCCGGTACAATGGTGTTTCAATTACCGTACGAGGATTTCGTGTATGGTGGTCGCCGCGAGCGAATCCAGTCGGGAGATCAAATGAGACCTTACCTCCATTCAAAGACATTGCGGTGGTCATGGGGGGCTATGAGTCGTCGAAATGACAATTGGACCAAGGTGACCGCGGAATTGCCACTGCACCAACTCATCGAACGCATCAGCTTCGCAGGATTTGGAGGGTTACTGATTGATCGTGAAGGCTACAAGGATTCGGAGGTTGAACAATCAGTGCTTAGCTATCTTGGCCCGGCCAGTAAATTTGATCTGGGAGGGCGATGGGTATTTTTTGACCTCCGAGCTTTCCGAGAAAAATTGGAAAGCTCTCTCTCGAGCGAAGAACGCGCGAGACGCGAGGAAATCGCTAAACTTACGCTCCAAAAGCAATTTGAAACAGAGTTCAATGCATCGAATGAAATTATATTCGAAGCGAAAACCAGTGCCGATTTGGAAAAGTGTCGCGCATTGCAACAGTGCGAACTCAGGCCGAATGACAATGGCCTAAAAGTTGTTGCGAAGGGGGATGACACGGCCATCTTGCTTCCAAATTTTGCTGTTGGAAAGCGTTTCATGCTCCAGGTTACCATCGACAGTAACACGGAAACCGGAATCCAATTATTTTACATGATGCCAGGGCATAAAACCTACGACGAGGGGCATTCTGCGATGTGTCCTTTGAGAAAAGGTAAGAACGTCATCTATTTCAAAGTCGATCAAGATGTTGTTGATCCATTGAGACTCGATCCTTCGTACACTCCGGGCGAGTACACAATCGAAAGCATTATAGCCCGCTCGATTCCGTAGATATTCGTAATCGTTAGGAGACGGCGCGCTGTCTTTGCAGTAACGATCCTTATGATCGCTATGTCCTGCTTTTTCGGTTAGCTGCTGGATTCGCAGGTAGCCTAGCCAACACGCTCGATCCAGATATGTCCTCCAGTATTCTTGAAGCAATCAGGCATCCGCTCGCGGAACCAGTCACCATGGCGAGTGATCATGTGCGGAGTGAACAATTTGATACGGAAGCTTCTGTTGTACTGCAGAAATACGCGAAGAAAGTATTGTTCGTTCCACCCGCGACCCTGCAGTAGCCACTCCGTGGGATACTCAAAACGGTCGAACACGTCATGAAAGTGGATAAACGTGCCGACGTTGAGCTGTGGCAGAATGTTTGCAAACAGCGTCAGCACGTCACTTCCGGCTTTCACCACGTGACTGGAGTCGATGAAGAGAATGTCGCCGGCCTGGAGGGTCTTAAACAAAGTTGTTTCGACATCCTGTAACTTGGTCGCGACCAAGTGCACACGATCTGCATCTTGCGGTTTTAACAGAGAATGCAGCAGCTCCGGGTACGGCTCGATGAAAGTACAATCGATTTCCCAGTTAAAGTACAACTCGTTCACATCAAGAATGAGACACGACGAATGTCCGGAGCCTGCCTCAATGATTCGCCGCGGATGCAACTCACGCAGCATGCAGAAGAGAATGATCGCGTCACACCAGGAATAAGACGGATTGTTGAAGGCGAATCGGGTGCGGCCATCGCTATGCTCCGGAAATTGGACATCAGGATAGTAACGTGACAAGCGTTCGAGAAATGCCAGTTGTTCGGCTTCTCGCATATCAATGCCGAGCACGGGTGCCGAGCTGCCGAGCGCAGCGACGGCTCGCGCCAGGTCGTCGGAGCTAGGAACCGGCGAAGAGAAGTGACCTGGGCTCACATACTGCGGTGGCGATTCCTGCACGGGGTTTGTTAGAGTAGCGTTATGAGGGGATCCGTCTGTGGGCATGCCGGTATTTCAACTTTTCTGATGATACGCGATAAGATCGCCGAATGCGCGTACCGGAAGCCCAGCTGACCGCGCAAACGAGCATATGCTGTAATGTTCGGTAAAGCAGTTGGCTTTCGCTTCCTGATTGCGGTGAATGGTATCCTCTGACCAAACGGAATTCGTGGAAACAAAGTTACTCGATACAACGTCAATCTCATGTCTGCCGCCCCACCGATAGAGGTCAGCATTCACGAGGTAACATGAGCCTACCGAGTCCAATTCATAAACCGGGCCGATTTGATCGAAATAAGGTTGCGTGAAGCGTGCCCACCGCCCTCGTTCGACAAATCCTGCAACGTCGTAAAAGCGTCCAGGACCAAATCCGGCTTTGTTTGCAGGTTCATCGAGACGGCCTTCCATGATTACAAGCGGTGCCGCAACCCCGCCTTCAATACGCGCGATAAGCTGTTCGAGCAGGTGGGCCGGATAGGCGACAACATCGGCATCGACCCAAAATATCCACTTCTCGTCACGCAAATGACGTCCGATCATATTTTGCCGAAGAGCCGCCATTCCTGACTGGCGATGCGGATGACAACCCCTGGGTGGCGCCGCGCCGGTATCATCAAGAACAATCCGACAGCCTCGCATTCCCTCGGTCGCGCTCATGGCAAGCTGCTCCGCACGGTGCGCTGTAGCTTGATCAAGGGAAGGACTGATTGGTATTAGAACCAGGACTGAGGTGGCGGTGCTGCGCGGCCAGCGGTCGAGTGATAAACGTGCCGAGGGCATCGATCGTTCTGGGCCTGAAAGCTGACGTCCCGTCTGGATATCGGCGGCTGTGACTGGGTTGCCCTCCAGAAATCGTTCCAACGCAGCGATAAAGTCGTTACTCAATTCTTGACGCATGCAGGCCGTGTCGCCCCGCAAACAGGTGTTGTGGTTATTCCGTCCGAAGGAGTGATAGCAACCCAAACATGAGAGAGTGCCGTCAACGAAAACTCCGGATTCTTGCAAGTTCCAAAGTGCATACTCAGGGGCGGTTGCTCCGAGCCAGAAAAACGTCTTTTTGTTCATTAACTGGCTAAGTTCTGAAATCCAGTTATCGGTGGTTACGACAAGCTCCGCTTTGGCAATATCAAGGACTAGCTCCAAGCTGGAGGCTGTCGCCGCATACTTCCAAGGCGCCTTTCCCACGGGAAGCTTCTCTATTTCAAAGGTTCCCAGTTCGGTCCAAAGTTGAATTTGAAAACCACGGCGAGAGAGGAATTCCTCCATGGCCACATAACACTTTGGGTGTGGCTGTCGGCCGTCGAACAAAGGCTCTTTGCGAGCGACGTATAAAAGTGCGGTTTTGGAAAAGGTAGGCGCCACCTTATCTAAAGCGATCGAGTTCAGATGAGCGCGCGTTGCGTTGAAATCTGGCATGCACCCGACAGTGCTTGCAATTTGCACTGTCAGGGGTTGATCCGCTTCCGAGTTACGTTCGATCTCGTAGTAACGCAAATAGTCGTGTTTCTGAAATGTCTTCCAAAATGGGATGAGCCGAATGCGTGGGTGCTTGAAAATCGGTACGAGCTGCTCGTGCAGGCCGATTAAATCTAGCGTAGCTGTCGGATGGTCGGAGAGTAGCGCGAAGAGCGCCGGCAAACTGGCGCATTGCAATTGCCGATCGATGTTGAGAAAACGAAGCCCAAGTCTGTTCGGCAACTTCCGCATCTCGAGATAAGTGCCCCATCGTTCAAAGAAACGCGCCCGGTTACGATTGAGCACTCCTTCGACAGCGTACTGAGGGAGAAGGCGCGAGCTTGAACTGCGGTCATGTTCGCAGGGAACATCGAGAAGTTCCAGGCGCAGACCCATCTGCCGGTAGCGAAGGCAGAGATCGACGTCTTCAAAATAGAAGTAATCGAACGCATCAGAGAAGAGTCCATAACGCCGCGCCAACCCTGAACGGATCGCGAGGACAGAGCCATCGACGAAATCAAATTGCTCACTCGGTATTTCAATCGGTATGCCGCAGCCGTCTTCGCGCAATCTCGAGGCGCTCTTCGCGAGGCCCATCAGAGCCGCGTCGCTCTCGCGAAATCGGTCGACGAGAACTTGCAGCCAATTCTCCGCCAGGACGCGGACATCACTATTTAATATGAGGAAAAGATCGGACTGGCTCTCCTGAAAGATGGCATTATGACCAGCGCCGAAGCCAACGTTGAAACCGTTTTCGCGGATGTGAACGTCGTTTGCGCCCTCGGGGAAAACAGACTGGATAAGAGCCCAGATATCTGCCTGCACCGAAGGTGCAGCTTTGTAATTGAAGGCAAGGTACAATCCGCAGGAGATGTCCCCGCGGGACGTAACCGAGCGGATCTGAGGAAGAATGCTCTGTAAGAACGAAGGAATCAAATCGTCGCGATGATAAAACAACACCGAGATAGTTAATCGAACGGTGTCCGGTAGACGGGGCACTTCTATACATTGTTGGGCTGGAGGGGTGATATAGGAAAGATCGCCGTCTTGCGATTGCTGAGACGGTTCGTGTAGAGCGAAGGATGTTGCATTAAGCCAGGCAAACCCGAATCGCTCATCAGGCTCCAGATGACATCCTTCCGCCCACTCGTTCCAGGCATTGATGAAAATTAGTCGTTCGTCAACGGGTTTTGTGCTCGCGATAGCTACGACTGCGGAAAGCCACTCATAGTAAGACTCAGGACAGGAATTCACCCAGACAGTGGCCTTCCCGCGACGCCGGGCAGTGTTATCCCAGGAAGGCATTACTCCCGGATACGTTTTCGCGCTGGCCTGTCGGGCTTTGAGCTGATTGAGTGCGATTTTTTTAAGCTCGGTGTAATCGAATA
>Ga0081455_10008542_pt1 | contig 10629 bp, 12 predicted proteins | sample TabmetS3T2R1_FD_70207 | JGI IMG/M metagenome (GOLD analysis project Ga0081455, IMG submission 70207) | Tabebuia heterophylla rhizosphere microbial communities from the University of Puerto Rico - S3T2R1 | ecosystem: Host-associated > Plants > Roots > Rhizosphere ... | reverse complement strand
TGATCGAACAGCTCAAGGTAGGAGGCCGGCTCGTCATGCCCATGGGGTCCGCTTACACTACCCAGCAGCTCACGGTCGTCGAAAAGGTCGCCGACGACAAGACGACCACACGCGCCGTCACCTACGTACGCTTCGTGCCCTTTACGCGTTCAAAGGAATAAAAGGAGCCTCACTTCATCCCCATGCAGCTCGCATAGAATGTTGTGGTCGCCGGCCAGTCGGAAAACATGCCGCGGATGCCGACCTGCTTGGCCAGCACGTCCAGCACGGTAAGCGTGTCGCCGTCGCGATCGATCGCAGCCTTGACCGAACGGTGGTAGAAGCCGCCGCCCTTGTGCAGCGGGCCATCGCGTTCCAGCGACCAGCCGATCAGGTCGAGGCCGGCGGCCTTCGCGGCTACGGCATATGCGGATGGAACGATCTCGCCTTTGTCGTTGAGCGTCAGCATCGCCCAGATCGGCGGCGCCAGGATGCGCACGCCTGAGGCCTTCAGCTCCGCCATCGACGGTTTCCACGTCTCAGGCTTGTTCGGATCGAGGCCGCGTTTCTCGTAGCGGTCCTCGAGATAGACCGCCTGCGCGCCGATGGCGGGCTCGGTCTTCACCCAGAACAGGATGTCATTGAGGTCAAAGCTCTGGGCGAAGACGTGCTCGGGCGGAATGCCGGCTGCCTTGTAGGCTGCGATCATTTGCGTGGCATATTTCTCCTGGGTGTAGTCGCCGCCGAACGGCATCGGCACTTCCGGCGCTTTCAATTCCGGCGTGAACTTGGCGCCAAGGCTCTTGATCAGCGCGATGCTCTCGTCATGGGTCATCAGCGTGCCCGTGGCGGCATAGAGATCGGTACGCCAGCGCGGCGTGCCGTTCAAATATTCTTCCGGCGTCTTGGCGTCCGGATTGGAGCCGTCCATCTTGGCGGTGAGCCGCCTGAACTCCGCGAGCGTGATGTCGCTGGTGCAGCATTTGGCGGACGCCTTCTTGCCCGTGGCCGGATCGGCCGGGCTGAACGCCTGCGAGCATTTGGCGGCGAGGTCGGGCACGGCCAGGATATTGGTTGTCGTGTGCAGGTCGCATTGCGAATGCCGGCACACCAGTTCCCTGTCCTTGGTGAAGGTGACGTCGCATTCGATCACGCCGGCGCCCATGCGGGCGGCCGCGATGTAGGACTCCCTGGAGTGCTCGGGAAACATCAGCGCCGCGCCGCGGTGGCCGATCGAGAAATCGGTCTTGCGAAAAGGTCCGGTGCATTGCGCAAGCTGCTGCTTCAGCGGCCCATCCTTCATCTTGTCGACGAGATAGAACGGCCGCGGCCCGATCTGCGGCTCGCGCGGCAGGGCTGCGTCCTGTGCCGCCGCAGGAACGGCGCCGGACAGTGCCAGGAGGGCGAAGAGCAGGGCGGTACGGAAGCGAGCGGGCATGGGCGATCCCCGAAATGAAGCATTGCGGGCGCCGGGTATATCACAGGGCATGTGACAGTTGCGTGAGCGGAATTCTTGCCAAATCGCAACGATGGCCGAAAGAATGCACAGCAGGCGCCAAACGGCTTTCGTGGCGCTGATGCGCCCGGCCAGGGCGCGTCGTGATGCGGAGCGGGCCATGCCTGGTCCCGCCCCGCAATCTCGCGCGGCTCGCGTCAGGCCGCCTTGTGCTGCTGCTTCATGAACTCCGCGGCGCGCTTCTTCAACTCGGCCGGCGAGACGTCCTCGACATGAGTGCCGATGTGCCAGCGGTTGCCTGCCGCATCCTTCACGCCGCCGCTGCGGTCGCCATAGAACATGTCAGCAGGCTCGGTCAGCGAGGTGGCGCCGGCCTTCAGGGCCTTCTGATACACCGCATCTACATTCGGCACATAGAGATACAGCATCGCGCTGCTGGCCTGGGCGCGCTCGGAGGAATCGGAAATCATCACGACGGAATCGCCGATCCTGTATTCGGCGTGCATGACCTTGCCGTCGGGCCGCATCATCGGCTCGAAGACGGGCTGGGCGCCAAACGCTTCCTTCATGAAACGGATAACCTTCTCGGCGCCGTCGACGACGAGATAGGGCGTGACGGTGTGGTACCCTTCGGGAATGGGCTTGACCTGTGTTGCCATCGTAGTCTCCCTTAAAAGTGGATGGACATCTGCAAGACGGCCCTCTTGGCTTTTTGCGGATTCTCGGCGCCTTGTTGGTGGAAAATGTGACGCCTGACCCGCGCCGGCGCGTTCGCAACCGATTGTGATGAGGCAGGTTCCGCGAAACCCGTGTGACGGCGAAGGCTTTCGGGGAGCCTAGCGAGACAGCAGCGGAACGAAATCGTATTCCCCGACGCCTTGCAGCACCAGGAAGGTCAGCGACGTCGCGCCGCCATTGGTGACGAGATGCGGCCGTTTGGGCCTGACGACATAGACTTCGCCCGGCTTCAGATTCACTTGCCCTTTCGGATCCTGCAGGAACAGCCTCATCTGGCCTTCCAGAACATAGAAAGTATCCGAGACATTGCTGTGGGTGTGCCACGGCACTTTTTGGGTCGGCGAGAGCTGCAGCTCTATAATGCGAAAGCCGGGGCGCGCGGCGTGCTCGGCGCGGCGCTCGACTTCGTAGAGGTGACTGGCGTCCTTGACGGCTTGCGGCTGGGTCATGTCGGCTTCCTCGGATCATCCGTCGCGTGGCGGTGCCGCGCCATGATAGCCTCCCGCCGCCATTCCCGAAACCCGGCAGGCCGTCATGGGCAAGCGGATCAATCGCTGCGTCGAACTTCTGGAGCAGGATCAGGCCATCTATTATGACGGCCCGCACAGCGGCCATGTGCTGACGCAGGCGCAAGGCGCGCTCGATGCCGGCACCTGGGCCGATTACATGAATGTCGGCATGGAGCACGGCGCGTTCGACATGGCGGGCCTGGCTCAGTACATGGGTGGCATGGCCGATGCCGGGCCGACACGGTCGGGCCATCGCACGTCGACTGTCATTGTTGAGGCCCCCGTGAACGGGATCGACGCTGCGCATGTGCGCTACAATGCCTGGCAGTTCCGCCAGATCCTCGGCCGCGGCGTGCATGGCATCCTGTTGTGCCAGGCGGAGAGCGCCGATGCGGTGCGCGCCTTCGTGGAATCCTGCCGCTATCCGCACAACACGATCGGCGTCGATCCGAAAATTCCCTCGCCATTGGCGCGGCTGGAGGGCGCAAGCCGCGCGGCGGACGGCGGCGCCGATCCGGCCGGCCGCATGTGGCTCGGCATCGGCACGCGCGGACGCGGCTCGGAAAGCTCGGCAGCGCCAATCTGGGGCCTGTCGGTCGAAGACTACATGGAACGCTGCGATCCCTGGCCGCTCAATCCGAAGGGCGAGCTGCTGCTGGGTGTGAAGCTGGAAAGCCCGGAAGGCGTCGCCCATTGCGAGGAGATTCTGGCGGTGCCCGGACTGGGGTTTGCCGAGATCGGCCCGGGCGACCTCAGCCTCTCGCTCGGCTATCGCACGATTCCGCGCGAGCCCTATCCGGTGGAAATGCAGCGGGCGCGCGACCGCGTCCTTGCGGCCTGCCGCAACAACGGCGTTGCCTTCCTGCAGGGCTGCAACGTCGATAACATCGTCGAACGGATCGATCAGGGCGTCCGCGTGGTCGCAGGCCATAGCGAGGAAGCCGCCAAAAGAGGCCGGGCGTATCAGAAACGAACAATGCCGGTATAAGACAAACGGAGGAAACCATGCCTGCAGCCTATTTCATCGTTCGCGCCACCGTCGCCGATCCCGCAAAACGCGCCGCCTTCGACGCCTGGTATTCGCGCGAGCATTTGCCGGATGCGGCAAAATCCTTTGGCGCGCAGCGGGCGTGGCGGTTCTGGAGCGCCACCGATCCCTCGGTGCATCTGGCGATGTACCAGTTTGCAGACCAGGCGGCGCTGGAGCGCGCCACCGGCGGCGAAGAGATCAAGCGGCTGGTCGCCGACTTCAAGCGCGACTGGCCCGGCGTGACGCGCAGCCGCGAGGTGCTGGTGCTGTCTGAGGAGTTTATGGTGACCCAATAGGTGTCGTCCCGGCCAAGCCAACGGGTCGCGCGAATGCGCGCCCGATGACAGGCTCCGCGCGAGCCGGGACCCATAACCACAGGATCCGGCTGTTTGACTCGCTGTGGCCCCAGCGTGCGCGATGATAAAGCTCTGTGGTTATGGGTCCCTGCTTTCGCAGGGACAACAGAGGAACCGCACGCTTCCTCGCGACTTACCTTCCTCGCCACACGCGCCACGAATATGAACGCACGGTTCAGCACGCATTCATCACGGCGCAGCGAAACTGGTTTTGCACCACGCGCGACTGGAGGAGGGACAAGAAATGGAACGCCGGGAATTTCTCAAGATCGCCGCTAGCGTTGCCGCCGGTGTCGCGGCGTTCGCCGCAACCGCGCAGGCCGCGCCGCTGATGCCGCATCCGCTGAATGAGGATGCGAAGCTGCCGGAAAATCCCGCGCAGCCCGCCGTGACGTCGAAGGACGAGGCCGACCGCCTGCAGCCGGAAGAAGTGCGCTGGGGCCGTGGCCGCCATCGCGGCTGGGGTCGCCGGCATTGGGGCTGGCGCCGCCGGCGCTGGGGTTGGCGTCGCCGCCGCTGGTGGGGATGGCATCGCCGTCGCCGCTGGCGCCGTCGCTACTGGCGCCGCCGCTACTACTGGTGAGCGCGGCCGGTAACGGCGCTGCCACGCTGCTGAACTAGACAGATTCGCGAAGCTCTCAACGGTCCAACCAGAAAAGGGGATACGTACATGAAGATATTTGCCGCATCGGTTTTGGCGCTCGGCCTCGGCCTTGCCGCGGTTGGCGCGTCACAGGCGATGCCGGTCGCGCCGCTTGGCCCAACACAGGCCGCGTCCGAAGATATCATTCAGGTTGCGCAGGGCTGCGGACCGGGGTTCCATCGCGGCCCCTATGGTGCGTGCCGTCCCCTCTACAGCTGCCCACGCGGCTGGCATCCCGGGCCGTTTGGCCGCCGCTGCTACCCCAACCGCCGTTGGTGACCGGTAGCACATGCGGAAGGGCAGGGATCGCCGCACGATCCCTGCCTTTTCTGTTGCCGGGCAATATGAGTGTTAGCCCGCGCCCGCGCCGAACAGCGCGGCAAAGCGCTTTTCTCCGGCGCGGGTGAAATTGACGACGCGGCTGCCCGGCGTAGCATCGCGCGCCGCCCAGTTCAGTTCGGTAAAGCGCGTCATGATCGCGGCGCCCAGCGTGCCCGCCAGATGATGGCGCCGCTCGCTCCAGTCCAGGCACGCCTTGCACACCGGCCGGCGCGGATGGGCCAGGCTATCTGCATCGATCTGCAAACTCTCGGCCATGAAACGCCTGCCTTCGCCGGTGAGCTCGATTGCCTCCTTGGTCTGCCGCACCAGTCGCTGTTTTCGCAAGCTATCGAGCATCTGCACGCCGAGGTCGCCGGCAAGGTGGTCGTAACAGATGCGGGCGCGGCGCAGCGCCGGATCCTTTGGTCCCGTACGTACACGCATATGCCCCGCACGCGCGGCAAGGCCGGCGAGACCCTCCAGCACGTGCGCAACGTCGGACCCGGTGAGGCGGTAGTAGCGGTGGCGGCCCTGCTTCTCGGGCTCGATCAGGCCCCCGGCCTCGAGCTTGGCCAGGTGCGAGCTCGCGGTCTGCGGCGTGATGCCGGCCTCCTGCGCCAGTTCGCTTGCGGTCAGCGCGCGGCCGCTCATCAGCGCTGTCAGCATGTTGGAGCGCGCGGGATCGCCGACCAGCGAGGCGACCATGGAAATATCGGGGCCAGCTTTCATAGTTCGATGATAGCCGAAGCATTGATGTCAGGCAAGAGGATACAACGGCGACATCGAATTCGTCATTGCGAGCCAACGGGTCGCGCGAACGCGCGCCCGATGACAGCCTCCACGAAGCGATCCATCGTTCCGCGCGAACGGAGATGGATTGCTGCGTCGCTGCCGCTCCTCGCAATGACGGCGCAGACAAATCGAGGCCGCCTATGACCGTCACCGTCTTCATCCGCTATCAGCTCGACCCCTTCAAGCGGGCGATGTTCGAGCAGTATTCGAAGAACTGGCTCAGCATCATCCCGAAATGCGGCGGCGACCTGATCGGTTACTGGATGCCGCACGAAGGCGCCAATAACATCGCGTTCGCGCTGATCTCCTTCGACAGCCTCGCGTCCTACGAAAGCTATCGCGCAAGGCTCAAGGGCGATGCGGAGGGATCGGCGAACTTTAACTTCGCGGAGGAGAACAAGTTCATCCTCGCCGAAGAGCGCACCTTCCTGCGCAAGGTTGTCGCGTAACGCGGCTGGCGAAGGCGGCGTTGCGTACCTATGTTCCCCGCGCAAACAAACAACATGGGGAGAGATCATGCTGACAACTGCTGACAAGCGCGCCGCCTTCAAGAAGCTCCATGAGTCCGGATGCTTCATCATCCCCAATCCCTTTGACGTCGGCAGCGCCAAGGCGCTGCAGCATCTCGGCTTCAAGGCGCTGGCCTCCACCAGCGCCGGTTTCGCCTGGACCATGGGCAAGGCCGACAACCGCGTCACCGTCGATGATGTCTGCAACCATCTCGCCGCGATCTCCGCGGCGGTCGACATCCCCGTCAATGCCGATTTCGAGGACGGCTTTGCGCACGAGCCGGACAAGGTTCACGCCAATGTCGCGCGCGCCGTGAAGACCGGCGTCGCCGGCCTTTCGATCGAGGATTTTACCGGAGATAACGCAAAACCATTGTTTGATCGCGCGCTCGCCGTCGAGCGTATCAAGGCGGCGCGCAAGGCGATCGATGCCGACAATTCCGGCGTCCTGCTCACTGGCCGCTGCGAAGCCTTCCTGCGCGGGGTGAAGGACCTCAACCTCGTGATCGACCGGCTCACCGCCTATGCCGAAGCCGGCGCGGATTGCCTCTACTCACCCGGCATCTCGACCAAGGAAGAGATTTCCGCCGTGGTGAAGGCGGTGCATCCAAAGCCCGTCAATCTGCTGGTCGGCGCAGCCGGCTCACTTGCGGATATCGGCGCGCTTGGCGTGCGCCGCATCAGCATCGGCGGTTCGCTGGCGCGCATGGCCTGGGCCGGCTTCATGAAAGCGTCGAAGGAAATGGCAGAGAAGGGCACGTTCGCCGAATTCGCCAATGGCTATCCCGGCGGCGAATTGAACAAGATGTTCAGCAAATAAAAGAAGCGCCGCGGACGATGTGTCCGCGGCGCAGGTGCTCTCGCTGCTTAGGCGTTACCTCACTCCTTACTTGGCACCCGGATTATCCGTCTGCGGCGTGCCGGGCTGGGCCGGACGGGCCGGCGCTGCGCCGGTGGTCGTGCCAGGCTGATTGTTGGTCTTCGGCGTCACGTCACGCATGCCGGGAGGCGCGGCTGGATTCCGCTCGGTCTGCGCGGTACGCGCACCCTGGTCGGTCGTGGCCTGGTTCACGCTGGTGTTGTTCAGCCCGTAGAACAGGGCGCCGAGCACCACGGCGATGGCAACCGCGAACATCGCGACCTTGGTGCCGCTCGGTCCGCCCTCGTCGAGCATCGGATCGGGCTGGATCTCGTTGTCGAGGCTATTCAACCGCGCCTGACGGGCAATCTCCTCTTCCGACATAGGCGCGCGGTGGGGATCGGTGGGTTGGTAAGCCATGATCGGTTCCTCCTTGGACCGCGAGACAACCTCCGGCAGCGGTGGAAGTTCCGGGGAACCAGCGCGATGTCTGTGGACGGCACGCGGTGGAACCCGCAAAAGATTCCGCGCGCCCAGAGAAGCTGAACGAGGAGAAGAAACTAGCGCCGCGCCTTGGCGACATCGGCCGCCGTCACCGCGGACGCCTTATTGCCCCAGGCGTTGCGGATGTAGGTCGTTACATCGGCGATCTGCTGGTCCGAGAGCTTTGCGGCATAAGCCGGCATCGATCCCTTGTTCGGCGCGCGCGGTGTGGTGATGCTCTCGGCGCCGTCGAGAATGATGCGGATCGTGCTTAAGGGATCGGCGGACTGCAGATTGGCGTTGGCCGGCAGCGGCGGATAGATGCGCGGCGCGCTGGAGCCGTCAGCCTCATGGCAGGCGATACAGGCGCCGCGATAAATTTTCTCGCCCTCCGCCATCTGCGCCGGCGAGGGCGTTGCGACCGCCGGCTCCGGCACGCCGGCGGGGAGGGATTTGAGATACACCGCAATGGCGCGGATATCGCCATCGCTCATCTTCGAGGTTGAGTTGAGGACGACCTCGGACATCAGCTGCCACGCATGGCTCTTCGCGTTGCGTCCGCTCTGCAGATATTCGGCGATGTCGTCCACGCTCCACGACTTCAGTCCGCTGCGCGCCGCGCCATCGAGCCTTGGCGCGAACATGCCGTCGACGCTGCTGCCGCCAAAGGCCTGGTCAGCCTTGTCGGCGCCAAAGCCGTTCTTGGGCGTATGGCAGGCGCCGCAATGAGCGAGGGCCTCGACCAGGTAGCGTCCGCGATTCCATTCGGTGCCTTTGGACTGGTCGGGCATGATGATGCCGGGCTCGAAGAACAGCCAGTTCCACACCCGCATCACCACGCGGAAGTTGAAGGGAAAGCGCAGTTCCGGCGGCGGTACCGTGTTGCGGAGAGGCTCGAGCGTCCCGAGATAGGCGCGGATCGCCAGAATGTCGTCGCGGATCAGCTTGGTGAAATAGGGGTAGGGGAAAGCCGGATAGTAACGGGAGCCGTCGGGCGCGATGCCGTGGCGCAGCGCCCGAAGGAAGTCTTCGTCGCGCCAGCTGCGGATGCCGGTTTCGCGGTCGGGCGTCAGGTTTGGGGCATAGATGCCGCCGAAGGGGGTGTCGATCCGCTTGCCTCCCGCAAAGGGTTTTGCGGGATCGGCGGTATGGCAGCTCGCGCAGTCGCCGGCCACCACCAGCGCCTTGCCGCGGGCGATGGTCTCCTCCGACGGCTCAGCCGCGCCGGCGCAGGGAGCGACTGCACCGCACAAAATCAGGCCAGTGAGGATCGCGGCGAGGCTGAGACCGGATGGCTGCATCCTTCCCCCTGTCGGGCGCATTATAGCTGCGTTACGCCGTTTCGTGCCAAGCCCTTTGCGCGACACAAATTGAAATGGGTTGCCGATTTGCCCGGCACGAAATTGCGATTTTTGCGAAGGCGGCTTGCCGGCCGAGATTTGTGCTGCAGAGGATGAAAAATCCGACATAGACTGGTTCTAACCGGCATGGATGACTAGCTAAAATCAGTCGTAGCGACCAAGGCTTACGAGGGCTTCAATGGGAATCAACCAGGGTCCGATCAGTCTCGACCAGAAATACACCCAAGGCTCCGGCCACGTCTTTATGACCGGCCTCCAGGCGCTGGTCCGCCTGCCGATGGCGCAGATCCGGCGCGACCGCGCCATGGGCCTGAATACCGCCGGCTTCATTTCCGGCTACCGCGGCTCGCCCCTTGGCGGCTACGACCAGCAGCTCTTCGCGGCGCGAAAGCATCTCGAGCAATACAACATCAAATTCCAGCCCGGCGTGAACGAGGACCTGGCTGCCACCGCGATCTGGGGCTCGCAGCAGCTCAGCCTGTCGCCCGGCGCCGAGTACGACGGCGTGGTCGGCATCTGGTACGGCAAGGGCCCCGGCGTCGACCGCTGCGGCGACGTCTTCCGCCATGCCAATACGGCGGGCTCAGCCAAGAATGGCGGCGTGCTGGTGCTTGCCGGCGACGACCATGGCGCAAAATCCTCCACCGTCCCGCATCAGTCCGACCACGCCTTTATCTCTGCGCTGATGCCGTATCTTTATCCCTCCAGCATCCATGAAATGATCGAGATGGGCCTTCTGGGTATCGCGATGTCGCGCTACTCCGGCTGCTGGGTCGGCATGAAGGTGATCACCGAGACCGTGGAGACCACGGCCGAGATCGACCTCACCGACGAGATGAAACCCTTCATCATTCCGACCGATTTCGAGATGCCGCCGGGCGGCCTCAATCTGCGCTGGCCCGACGATCGCTATCTGCAGGATCTTCGATTGCAGGACTACAAGGGCTATGCGGCGATTGCGTTTGCCCGCGCCAACAAGATCAACCGCGTCACCATGGATTCGCCGAATGCGCGCTACGGCATCATGGCGTCAGGCAAGAGCTACGAAGACATCCGTCAGGCGCTGCGCGAGTTGGGCATCACCGAAGAAGTCGCCGCCAAGATCGGCCTGCGGCTCTACAAGATCGGCATGCCCTGGCCGCTGGAGCCGGAAGGCGTGCGCAATTTCGCCGTGGGTCTCGAGGAAATCTTCATCATCGAGGAACGGCGCGAGATCGTCGAGAACCAGGTCAAGCAGGAGTTGTTCAACTGGCGCGACGACGTCCGCCCACGCATCGTCGGCAAGATGGACGACCACGACAAGCGCTTCCTCACCTTCGCCGCCGAGCTTTCTGTCGCCTCGCTTGCGAGCTCCCTGACCGAACGCCTGCTTCGACTTAATCTCAATCCTGAAATTGCAAGCATGCTTCGCGCCAAGGCCGACTGGTTCAACGGCCGGCAGGCGACCCAGATGCAGGCCGTCGCCCCCGTTACCCGCACTCCGTATTTCTGTTCCGGCTGCCCGCACAACACCTCGACCAAGGTGCCGGAGGGCAGCCGCGCCTTTGCCGGCATCGGCTGCCATTTCATGGCGCTGTGGATGGACCGCAACAC
>Ga0081455_10008541_pt1 | contig 10630 bp, 6 predicted proteins | sample TabmetS3T2R1_FD_70207 | JGI IMG/M metagenome (GOLD analysis project Ga0081455, IMG submission 70207) | Tabebuia heterophylla rhizosphere microbial communities from the University of Puerto Rico - S3T2R1 | ecosystem: Host-associated > Plants > Roots > Rhizosphere ... | reverse complement strand
CCTCGAGACGATCGTCGACGCGTGCAATCTCGCGCGCTTTCCGCTGTTCGGCATCTCGCAAGGCGCGTCGATCGCGATCGCGTACGCGGTGAAGCACCCGGAGCGCGTGACGTACCTGGTGCTCTACGGCGCGTTTGCAGCAGGGCTGAACCACGTCGGCAAACCACACGAGCTCGAGGGGCGCCGAGCCCTCGTCAGCCTGATGCGACTCGGCTGGGGACTCAACAACCCGGCGTTTTGCAAACTGTTCACATGCCGGTTCATCCCCGAAGCGACGCCGGAGCACGAGCAATGGTTCGACGAGCTCCAGCGTGTGTCGACTTCGCCCGCGAACGCGGCGCGCCTCATGGAGGTCGACGACAACATCGACGTCCGGCCGCTGCTGTCTCGCGTGACGACGCCGACACTGGTGATCCACTGTGATCGCGACCGCGTCGTGCGTGCGGATAAAGGTCGCGACATCGCGGCCGCTATCCCCAATTCACGTTACGTCTCGCTGCCGGGCGCCAATCATCTGATGCTGGAAGAGGAGCCCGCCTGGCCGATGTTCCTCGAGGAGCTCGGTCTGTTCCTCAATTGGTAACGCGATGTCATTGCGCTCGCAGTTCGTCTCGTTGACTCGCTGATTCACCTCGCTGCACTGCACGCTTGCGGGACGCACTGTTCGCATCTGGGACCGGACATTTCTTCGCTTACACTCGTCAAATATCAGGGAGAAAACAACGTGGACAGATTGTGGTCTCCGGCGGTCGCTGCGCTCTTCGCCGTCTCAACTGTCCCGGCGCTCTTCGGTCAAGCGCCGGACGCGGCGCAAGTCATGGCGTCGGCCCGTGAGGCGCTCGGCGGCGAAAAGAAACTATCAGCAGTGAAGAGCTTCGTCGCCACCGGCCGGACGCGCCAGGTCCGCGGGAACAACCTTGTCCCGATCGAATTCGAGATCAACTGCGAGCTGCCGGACAAGTTCGTCCGCAAGGACGAGATTCCCGCGCAGGACACCGACCCGACGACGCGCGGGTTCAACGGCGACGCCTTGATCCAGGTCCCGCCGCCCGGCGCTGGTCGCGGCGGTCCGCGGGCCGGCGGTCCAGCGCCCGGCGGTCCACCGCCTGCCGCCGGCGCCCGAGGTGGTCCGCCGCCAGGCGGCGCACGCGGCCCCGCAGGACCACCGGTGCCTCCCATCGTGGCGGTCAAACAGGACTTCGCGCGGCTGATGCTGGGAATGTTCGCGGCGTCGTTTCCGAGCTTCCCGCTGACCTTCAAGTACGGCGGTGTCGGCGAAGCGCCCGAAGGCAAGGCCGACGTCCTGGACGTGAACGGGCCCGCCAACCTCGTCATGCGATTTGTCGTCCAGCACGACACGCACCTTCCCGTCATGCTGATGTGGAACGCCCCCGTGCCCGGACAGCCGGCTCCCCCCGAGCAGCGCATGTATTTCGCCGACTATCGGGACGTCGACGGACTCAAGCTTCCCTTCCGCATCCGCCGGGCGGTGGGTGCCGACACGATCGAAGAGACCATCTTCGACCGCTTTCGGATCAACGCGAAAATCGATCCACGAAAGTTCGAGATGCCGAAATGAAGACCGTCCTGTTCGTCTTGAGTCTTGCTGCCACGTGCGCATCGAGCGTGTTCGCGCAGACGACCGCGACCGCGGCGCTTCGCGTCACCGTCCTCGACCAAACCAACGCGATCATCGTCGGCGCCACAGTCACCCTGACCGGCGCTGAGCCGGCCACACGCGCCCAATCGGTACCGGAAGCGAAGTCCGCCGAAACCGGCATCGCGACCTTCACCGGCCTGACGCCGGGCCGCTACACGATCCAGGCGGACTTTCCGGGCTTCGAGACGCGCACGCTACAGGAGGTCAGGCTTCGCAGCGGCGAAAACCGGCAGGTGGCGATCCTGTCGATCTCGAAGCTCGAAGCGTCCGTCACCGTCGAGCAGGACAAACAGCAGGCCGCGGCCGACCCGCGCGGACGATCCTTCGGCACGACGCTGACCCGCGAGGAAATCGAAGCGCTGTCGGACGATCCGCAGATACTGCAGCAGCAGCTGCAGGACATGGCCGGCCCGGGAGCGGTCATCCGCATCGACGGCTTCGAGGGCAGCGCATTGCCGGCGAAGGCGCAGATTCGATCGATCCGCATTTCGCGGGATCAGTTCGCGGCCGAATTCCACAGCGCTGGGGGCGTGTCGATCGAAATCATCACACAACCGGGCCTCGGACCTGTCCGCTACTTCACCAACTTCAGGGTCCGCGACGATGCGCTCACCGGCACCAGTCCGTTCGTCAGCTCGAGAGGACCGGAGCGCAACACCAACTTTGGCGGCGGCCTGAACGGCGCGCTCATCAAGGACAAGAGCTCGTTCGGCCTGTTCGTCTTCGGGGTGAATTCGTACGACACGCCGAACCTCAACGCGGTGCTGCCCACCGGCACACAAGCCGAGTCGCTGAAACTGAGAACCCCGCGCGAGAACCTGTTCGTCAACGGCCAGATGGACTACGCGGTCACGCTCGACCAGACGCTGCGCTTCGGCTACAACCTCAGTCGCTTCACGAACGAAAACCTCGGCGTCGGGGGCTACGACGAACCCGAGCGCGCGTACTCCAACCAGAATCGCACGCACAACATCCGCGTGCAGCATTTCGGACCGTTGGGACGCCGTGCCTTCTTGCGATCGCGAGTGCAGATGTTCGTCGCGGACTCCGAGTCGGTGTCCGCCACTCAGGCGCCGACGATCCGCGTCAACGACTTCTTTACCAGCGGCGGCGCGCAGCTGGCCGGCGGCGAGCATTCGAAGCGTTTGAACGTTGCGTCCGATCTGGACTACGTGCGCGGCCGCCAGTCGTGGCGTGCCGGCATCGTCGTGGACGGCGGGTGGTATCGATCCGATGCGTCGGCGAACTACCTCGGCACGTACACCTTCGACAACATGGACGCCTATCTGGCCAACCGTCCGAGCAACTACTCGCGGCGGATCGGCGATCCGAATCTGTCGTTCGGAAACGTGCAGTTCGGCATCTATGTTCAGGACGATATCCGCCCGAGGAAGAACCTGACGCTCAGCCCAGGCGTACGGTTTGAAGCGCAGTCGCACGTCGGCGGCGCCGCCAACATCGGTCCGCGTTTCGGTGTGACGTGGGCGCCGACGGCATCTGGCCAGACCACCCTGCGCGCCAGCACCGGGATCTTCTACGACTGGCTACCGACAGGCACGTACGAGCAGTCACTGCGGGTGGACGGTGTCCGCCAGCAGGAGCTGAACGTGTTCAATCCGTCGTTTCCGGACCCGGGCAGTTTCGGCACCATCCCGCCGATCAACAAGTACTTGCTCGATGCGGGCTATGAGATGCCGCGCATCACGCGAATCAGCGGAGGCATCGACCAGGGCTTCCTCAGAGTGAACCGGGTGGCGGTGACCTACAGCTATCAGCGCGGGTCACGTCTGGCGCGCGGCGAGAATCTGAATGCTGCGATCAACGGAGTCCGCCCCGACCCGGCGTTTCGCAATATCATCCAGGCCGTCTCGGATGCCGCATCGACACAACATCAGGTGATCGTCGACGGCAACCTGAATCCCGGCGCGATGCTCCCGGCCTTCAAGGGACCGCTCATCAGCTGGAAGCGCACGACGGTGTTCGTCAACTATCAGCTGAACTGGCTGAGGAACAATACGGACGGCGCGTTCGCCATCCCCGCGACCGGCGACTTGAACGCCGAGTGGGGACCGGCGACAAACGACACCCGGCATCGCGCGAACATCGCGTTCAACAATCAGATCGTGCGCAACGTGCTCGTGGGCCTGAACGTCAACGCGACCTCGGGTGATGCTTACAACCTGTTGACCGGCAGCGACGACAACCGCGACGGCGTCTTCAACGATCGCCCGTTTCGTGTCGGCCGCAACACGCTGCGTGCGACCGGCCAGACCAACGTCAATCTGTTCCTCGCGTATCAGCTCGCGTTTGGCCGGCAGGCCACGCTGCCTCCGGGCATCGGCGTTTTCGGCGGTGGCGCCGCGGCGACGGTTCGGACCGTGGATCAGAGCGGCGGGCGTTATCGCGTGCAGTTCTACATCCAGGGCCAGAACCTGACCAACCAGTCCAACTATCTCGGCTATAGCGGAACGATGTCGTCGCCGTTTTTCGGCCGACCGACAGCCGTACGGGAAATGCGCAAAATCGACGCGGGCATTAATCTAAACTTCTAGTGGACTGTCGTCGACGAAGCCGCACCGCCGCACGATAGCCACGAAAACACGAAGAATCTCAAGAATTCGTGACTTCGCGTCTTCGTGGCCACCACGAGGATCGCCATGCCCGTGACCGTCACGCTCGACCAGATTCTGCATCTGGCTCCCAATGCCCGCTCGAGCTATCGCGAGGCCTTTCAGAACGGTCAGCGTCTCCTCGACCAGTTCGGGATCTCCGACGCGCCGCTGCGCCTGTCGCATTTCATGGCCCAGGTGCTGCATGAGTCGGACGGACTGGCTAATCAGATTGAAAGCCTGAACTACAGCGCCGAGCGGCTGCCGCAGGTGTGGCCTTCGCGATTCAAACCGACCGGACCGCTCGACCCGGCCGACTTCGCCCACAACCAGCAGAAGCTGGGCAATGAGGTGTACGGCGGCAGAATGGGAAACACCGATCCGAACGACGGCTTTACCTATCGTGGACGAGGCCTCCTCCAGCTGACGGGGAAGGACAGCTATCGCGAAGCGACGGCGATACTGCGCGCCAGTAACCCTGCCGCTCCGGATTTCGTGGACACGCCGGACGCCGTTTTCAGCGCGCAATGGTGTCTGGCGGTCGCCGTCGCGGAGTGGGCGTCGAAGGGCTGCAATGCGCTCGCCGACCAGGACGACATCCGCAAGGTCACCAAAGCGATCAACGGCGGCTTGATCGGGCTGAGCGATCGAACGGAGCGGCTTCGTCTGACGAAGGCCGTCTGGTCCTGAGGTAGCTATGTCGTTCAAGGCGTCAATCGTCAGCGGATGTGGTCTCGTGGTCGCGTTGTGCTCGATGACATCGACGGTCGCGTTGTACTCGATGACATCGACGGCGGCGCCGACGCTGCAGGCGGCGTTGCAACCGACACCGCATCGCTGCTCGGGCGCAGCGATCGAACAGGCGTCAAAACTCCTCGCGTTCCATTTCGGTCCCGACAGCCGCATCGAGATCGACAAGACGGCCAAGGCCCTCGCGCCCATCCGCAACCCGGCCAATCGCGCCCAGCGTCTGGACGTGCTCGAAGTGTGGGGTCACATCTACAAGGGCCAGTACCGCATGCGCTTCATCTACATGCAGTCGTCGAAAGACTGTGTGCTGGTCGGCCAGGAAGTCCTCGAATACGCAGGCTTTTGAATTCTCCCATACAATCCTGTTCAGGTTCTTCGAATGCCGCGAAAGCCGAATATCGCCACAGTGGCCGAACACGCCGGTGTCGCGGTCAGCACCGTGTCTCGGTACCTCAACGATCGACACGTAAGCCAGAAGGCGCGCGCGGAGATCGCCAAAGTCATCGAACGGCTTGGCTACACCCGCTCGTCAACCGCGCGAAACCTGAGCCTTGGCCGTCACGGCTGCATTGGCGTCGTAGTCGACTCGAGCCAGGATCCATGGTTTACGCGGCTGCTCGGTGGCATCGAGACGGAATTGTCCAAGCGTGACAGCAGCCTGATGCTCGCCAGCACGGAGTTGACCGGCACATACGATCCCGGCATTGTCTTCGAATGGATTCGCGAGCGGCGCGTCGACGGACTGATCATCGCGAAATCGCAGCGACGGGATCGCCCGTTGATCCGCCGCGCGGTCGAGGCGCAGCTTCCCACGGTGCTGGTCGCGCCCGACGAAGCCTTCCCCGGCGTGCAGCTCGTTCGTTGCGACAACCGCGATGCGGGCGTCGTGGTCGCGAATTACCTGGTACAGCTGGGTCACACGAGAATCGCATTCGCCGGCGGACCGCGGCACTCGATCGACTCGAAGCACCGGCTCCTGGGACTGCGAAAGGGATTGCAGAAGCATCGCATCTCGCTCGACCCGAGGTGCGTCTTCTCATGCGGCAGCTACGAAGTGGCCGCCGGCGACGCGTTCGCGCGAACGTTCTTCGAGGTGCCGCGTGACATGACCGCGATCGTGTTCGCCAACGACGCGTTGGCATCGGGGTTCATGCGTGTGGCGCATCAGCTCAAGATCCGGATCCCGGAGGATCTGTCGATCGTCGGCTTCGACGGGCTGCCGGAAGACGAGCTGCTGTGGCCGGCGCTGACGAGTGTGGCCCAACCGATGCTGGAGATGGGCAGCGCCGCGTGTCGCCGGCTGTTCGAGGCGATCGACTCGCCAGACCGGCTTCAGACGATCCAGTTCCCGATGTCTCTCACCGCCCGCGAAAGTACGGCAGCACCCGCAGTACGAGTCTGGTCAGCCGCCAGCGCGTCCTAACTCTCCACCGCGATCGATCCGTCGACTCAGCGCCGAATCCTTGACACGGCAGATGGCAACGTGATAGAAGGCCCTCGCTGGAACCGGTTCCACAACAGCAGCTGACGTTGATACAGGCCCGGCGTTTCGCGCATGGGGCGCCGCGGTCCGGAGCCTCTGCATTCTGGCGCAGACACGTCGCGAGCACGCCAGACGACCGATAGTCCGAGCGCCCGTGTTACTCGAACAGTTTGTCAGCCACAAGTTGCAATTACTGGAGGAGGGTTCATGCGGCTCGTCAGAGGTCTCACCGCCGGACTGGGTTTCGTTTCGATAGCCCTGGTTTTCGCGGGCTATCCCACCGTTCTGTCTGCGCAAACGACCAGCGCGTCCGTGACGGGATCCGTCCAGGACTCACAGGCGGGGGTCCTCCCGGGCGTCACGGTCACGATGACCAGCCGCACACAGGGAAACACTTTGACGGCGGTCACCGACGACGGTGGCCGTTTCGTGTTCCCCATCGTCCGTCCCGACACCTATACGCTCCAGGTCACGCTTGCGGGCTTCAAAACGGCGGAACGGACAAACCTGGTCGTGAACGCGAACGACAAGCTGTCGACGGGAGCGCTGACGCTGGAAGTCGCCTCGCTCGCCGAAAACGTCACCGTTTCGGCGTCGAGCCCCGTGACCCCGCTGCAGTCGGCGAGCGGCGAGCGCTCGTTCACGCTTCAAAGCGAAACGTTGAAAAACATCGCGAATAACGGTCGGGCGCTCTTCAACTTCGCGACGCTGGTGCCCGGCGCGCTCTCGCAGAACACCGGCAACACCGAACTGGGCCAGGTCAGCAGCTTCACCGTCAACGGCCAGCGGCCGAACTCGAACAACATCACGATCGACGGCGTCGCCAACATCGACACCGGCGATAACGGCGGCAACATGGCGACCACCAACATCGACGCGGTCGCCGAGTTCAAAATCCTGACCAACGCCTACCAAGCGGAGTACGGCCGGGCCGTCGGCGGACAGCTCCAAGTCGTCACCAAGAGCGGCTCGCAAGACTTCCACGGCTCCGGTTACTGGTACGGACGGCGCTCGGATTGGGACGCCAACACGTATTTGAACAAGCGCGAGACGCCGGAGGTCCCGAAGGCGAAGACCGCACGCAACGACTCCGGCTACACGTTCGGCGGGCCAGTCACGTTCCCTGGTTTCAACACGGAGAAGAAAAAGCTGTTCTTCTTCTGGAGCCAGGAATTCCAGCGGCGCAGCAACCCGGCGACGGTGCATCAGACGCGCGTGCCGACGGCCCTCGAACGGCGTGGCGATTTCTCACAGAGCGTGGACAGCAGCGGCAATCCATTCCCTTACATCAGAGACTTCAGCACCAACTTGCCATGCAATGCTGCCGACACGCGGGGATGTTTCCAGGACGGCGGCGTCCTTGGCCGGATTCCCGCGAGCCGGCTCTATGCGCCCGGCCTTGCCACGCTGAGCATTTTCCCGCAGGGAAATTTCTCGGGCGGCAGCGGCCTGAACTTCACGAGCCAGGATCCGGACAGCCCGAAGCGCCGCGAAGAACTGCTGCGCATGGACTTCCAGGCCACGGACACCTGGCGGGTCACCGGCCGCTACATGAACAACCGCGAAGACATCCTGCAGGCGTACGGCACGACGTGGGCCGGCAACGGCAGCGACCAACTCCCGACCCCGACGCTCTTCGTGCACCCCGGCTCGAACTACATGCTCTCCGCGACCGGCACCTTGAACTCCTCCACGTCGCTCGAGTTGAGCTGGGGACGCGCCGCTAACTCGCTGAACTATCAACTCCAGCAACAGCAGTTGTTCCGTGCGAACGCGGGCGTCTCGGCATTGCCCCTGCTGTTTCCGAGCGCCGTCCAGGCCGACTACGTGCCGTGGTTCGTCTTCCGCGGTGCCAACGGCACTGGGCGCACGGGCAATTCCGGCCAGTACCAAACCGATCGCGGCCCGTTCACCAACGAGAACATCACACACGACGTCATCGTCAACCTGACGAAAGTGTGGGGAGCGCATTCCTCGAAGGCCGGGTTCTATTTCCAACACAGCTTCAAGCCGCAGAGCATCTTCGCCAGCTTCAACAGTCAGATCGATTTCGTCGACAACTCGAGCAACCCGTTCGACACGGGGTTCGGCTACGCGAACGCAGCGACGGGTGTGTTCAATTTCTACCAGCAGGCCTCGAAGTTCGCGCTTCCCGAATGGAACTACAAGAACGTCGAGTGGTACGTGCAGGACAACTGGAAGCCCAGCGCCCATCTGACGCTCGATTACGGCGTGCGATTCTACGCACTGACGCCGCAGTGGGACACGACGCTGCAGGCGTCGAATTTCCTGCCGGACCAGTTCAATCAGAGCCAGGCCGCGAAGCTCTATACGCCGGTGTGCGTTGGCGGCGCGCCGGGCGCGGGCTGCGTGCGCCGCGGGATGGACCCGACCCTCATCACCGCCGGTACGACGCCGACGTTGGCCAATACCGTTGAAGAGCGCTTCATCGGCCGGCTCACGCCCGGCTCGAATCGCTTCAACGGCAGCTTCCAGGCGGGCAGCGGGATCAGCGACCAGCTTCAGGACGGGAACGCCTTCCGGGTGTCGCCGCGCGTCGGCGCGGTCTACGACCTGACAGGTACAGGAGAGACGATTCTCCGCGGCGGCTTCGGGATCTTCTACGACCGGCCGCAGGGCAACATGGTCTTCGACATGATCGCCAACGCGCCGGGCGTGCTGAACTCGAGACTCGACTTTGGGCGGCTGCAGGATCTGACTGCGGCGGGCAGCGATCCCTTCCCGACGCTGTCGCTCAATCCGACCGCGTTCGGCTTCAAACCGCCGCGCGTCGATCAGTGGAACATCGGCATTCAGCACAAGCTGATCCAGGAATTCATCATCGACGTCGCGTACGTCGGCTCCAGGTCGACCGACCTGCTGCGGCAGGTGCAGATCAACGCGGTGCCGTTTGGCGCGACGCTCCTGCCCCAGAACCAGGATCCGACCCGTGTCCCGAGCGCGACGCTGGGATCGTCGGCGCTGCCGAACGACTTCCTCCGGCCGTACCGCGGCTACGGCGGCATCAGGATGTGGGACTACAGCGGCTATGGGGACTACAAGGCGCTGCAGACGTCGGTGACCCGCCGGTTCGCCCGCGGGTTCATGCTGTCCGGCTTCTGGGTGTGGAGCAAGGCGCAAGGGATCAACAACGATGACTTTGCCGCCGGCGTGCCGAATCTGAGCGAGGAGCAGACCCGGGCGCTCGACTACGGGTTGCTGAACTACGACCGGACGCACAACTTCACGATCAACTCCATCTACCAGACACCGACCGTAACGAGCAACAAAGGTTTGGGTCTCCTTGTGAACGACTGGCAGCTCTCAGGCGTCTACCGGTGGACGAGCGGCCGTCCGAATGCGATCAACTTCTCGATTCCCGGCATCGGCGCCGCGAACCTGACCGGCACCGACGGCAATCCGAACGCGCGGATCGCCTTGACCTGCGATCCGGGCATCGGTTACAGCAGCGATCCGTACAGGCAGTTCAGCAACCCCGAGTGCTTCGCGCCGCCGCAGCCGGGGAGCAACGGCAACGAAACCCCGCGCTTCTTCGCCCGTAACCCGCCTCTCAACAATCTCGACCTGTCGGTGTCGAAAAACATGCCGATTACGCATGGGGTGAAGTTCGAGATCCGACTCGATATCTTCAACCTCTTTGACAAGGTCCAGTTCACAGGCCTCAACAGCACGGTGAACTTCAGAAGCCTGACCGATCGGACGATTACCAACCTGCCGTACGACGCGCAGGGCAATCTGACGCAGCGAAACGGATTCGGGACCATCAACGGCACCGCGCCGGCGCGCACGCTTCAGCTCGTCACTCGCATGACGTTCTAGCATCAGTCATGGGGCTCGAGGGCGTACGGCCTTCGAGCCCCAATCGCTGTTCGGACGAAGACGCACTCCGGCTAGAATCAGCCCGATCCGAGGATGTCTATGCCCTCGTTTGGCGGGCGCCAGCCTCGAATTGACCTTTCGCAATGGACGTCAAGAGCTGCTGGCTTCGCGTGCGCTCGAAACCGTGTGCGGTTGTGCTCGTGGTGTCCGCGGCGCTTGGTGCGATTGGCGTCTTCATGCCGACCGCTGCAGCTCAGCAAGCCCGGATTCAGGCGCAGGATCGCACTC
>Ga0081455_10008540_pt1 | contig 10630 bp, 11 predicted proteins | sample TabmetS3T2R1_FD_70207 | JGI IMG/M metagenome (GOLD analysis project Ga0081455, IMG submission 70207) | Tabebuia heterophylla rhizosphere microbial communities from the University of Puerto Rico - S3T2R1 | ecosystem: Host-associated > Plants > Roots > Rhizosphere ... | reverse complement strand
ATCCAGCATAACCTTCTGACCGCGCAACACGAGGATCCGAGGATCGAGCGCGTGATGTCTTCGAACCGGCACGAGCTGCAGCTTCGGCGTCGGTACCCCGCTCGGCGGTTGCGCTTGCTCTTGCCCGATGAGAGTCTCGACGGAGACGGCGAGCGCCGTGCGATCGCCTGCATGAGCGAGACCGGCAGCGCCGGCGACCGACTTAGTAGGAGGCGACCATCTCCTGAGTGAGGTCAAGGGCGGCGCTGCTTCCGATCGATACCAGAAGCTTCAGGTTTGTCGAGCGCCGGAGTAGTCTTCCCCATGTCCTCGCACAGGAACATTAGATCATGGCCAACTTGCTCGATCGAATCACCGTGAACCCCGCGCAGTGCGGGGGGCGCCCTTGCATTCGAGGCATGCGCATCCGCGTGATCGACGTGCTGGATATGCTGGCCTCCGGGCTGTCCGTCAAACAAATACTCGAGGATTACCCCGATCTCGAGGCTGACGATATCATCGCAGTGCTGCAGTACGCCCGCCGGAGAGTGGATCATCCGGTTCTTGCTGCGTGACTCTCTGGCTCGACGCTCAACTTCCTCCGGCCCTTGCGTCGTGGAGGACCGCACAGTTCCGCGTGCCTGCTGCTGCGGTCCGTGACATCGATTTGCGAGACGCTACTGACCAACAGATCTTCGCGAGTGCGCGGGAAGCTCACGCGATCGTAGTGACCAAAGACAGCGATTTCGTTGCGCTGGTCGAGCGGTTGGGTCCACCGCCACAGGTTGTCTGGCTGACGATTGGCAATACGTCCAACGCAGCGCTGCGCGAGCTGTTCACCAGAAACTGGGCGTTGATGGTGGAACTGCTCGAAAACGGAGAACCCCTCGTCGAGATCGGCGCGTAGATTCGCTGGATTGCATGGTTCATTGCGGCGATCAACGGAGCGGAACCCGCCGCGCATTTGGAGCAGCAGCTGCCGAACGCCGCAGTGGAGCGGCGGCTGATTGCAAGTAAAGGCTCGGCTCATTGCTAGGTAAGTTCGGCTGATTGTCACGGCCACCTGGCGCCGCGGTCGGGCTGCCGAGATCCGACGTTCCCTACTTTCGCATGCGTGGCCGCTGGCTAGAACGCGCCGGCTTCGCGATTGGTAAGAGCGTCAAAGTCGACGTCAATAGAGCTTCACGGGGACGCCGCGGGAATTCCGCTCGATGCACTGGAGATACGCTTGGAGAAGCTCTCGAATCTCCACTCGTCCATCCCGAGAGACGTTCAAGATCTCTCCAAACTTCTCCACGAACAGATCTGCGCCATTCGTCTGAAACTGGTGATCGGCCAGCGGATGCTCGCTAGGGAAACGTCTCTCCAGAAAGCGCAGCGCCCGGCGAACTTGCGGAAGCGCAATGGTATGTTTCCGGCGTATGGCCGCCAGAACGAGCAACTCGATCAGATTCAGGAATGAAAGCCGGCGCGTCTCGCGATCTGCTGGCCGGATCACTGGCTGGAATACACCGGGTCTCGCGCTACTTCCGTAGCGTTGGCCGAATGTCCACGGACGGTTGACGGCGGCAGCCGCAGGTACCGCGCAGCCTCTGCCACGCTGTACAGCGAGGCTTCACGGACATCTCGGGCGGACTTACGCGTCATCAACGACCCCAGTCAGATAGGGCGCATTACACGGGCGCGAGTGTCCAACGCGCTGGCGATCATGGGGATGATACGCCGCTCCGAGTGACCGGCGCCGGCGCTCTCGGTGAATGCGGCTCGGGCTTCAGATTCGTATCGAAGAACCGCACGATCGTTTCGTACCCGTGCGGCCCCGTGGCAGCGAATCGCAACATGCCATGCTTACTCCCCGGGTACGTCATCATCTCGAACGGCTTGTTCAAGTCCTGCAAACGCTTGAACAACGACGTGCTGTGCGTGAACAGCACGTTGTCGTCCGCCATCCCGTGCATGACGAGTAGCGGACCGCGGAGCTTGTCCGCATACGTGAGCACGTTGCCCGACTTGTAACCCTCGACGTTGTCCTGCGGCGTGCTCATGAAGCGCTCGGTGTAGTGCGTGTCATAGAGGCGCCAATCGGTGACTGGCGCACCCGATACACCTGCAGCGAATTCACCTGGCGCCTGCATCATGCACATCAGCGCCATGTAGCCGCCGTAGCTCCAGCCGAACACGCCGATGCGTGCAGGATCGACGAAGGGCAGTGACTTCAGAAACTGCACGCCCGTCACCTGATCCTCGACTTCGACCGACCCCATGCGCCGATAGAGCGCGCTCTCGAACTTCACGCCGCGGAAGCCCGAGCCGCGATTGTCGAGCGTGAACACAACGTACCCATGCTGAGCCAGATACTGGCGGAAAAACCCTTCATTACTGCGCGGATAGCCGCCCCACGCGCGACGCACGCGCTGCACGCCCGGGCCGCCGTAGACGTCGACGATGACGGGATAACGCCGACCCGGCTCGAGCGTCTTCGGCTTCAGCATTTGGTAGTAGAGCGTCTGCCCATCGCGCGCTTTCAGCGTGCCGAATTCCGTAGCGACGTGCTCATCGAGGAATTCGTTGTACGGATGGTCGAGCGAATGCACGTCATTCGCTACGAGCACCGCAAGCGGGTCGCCTTTCGTAGCGTGCAGGCGTAGCGACGGCGGCCGATCCGGCGTCGAGAACGTGTCGAGGTACACGCGCGCATCACGCGACATCGTGACCGCGTGCCAGCCCGCGTCCTCCGTGATTCGATGCGGTGTGCTCCGCGAACGCAGCGAAACAGAGTAGAGGTGCCGCTCGAGCGGCGTTTCCGCGTCGGACATGAAGTATACGGTGTCGCTGCGCTCGTCGACGCCCCGAATCGCGCGGTCACCGCCTTCCCCAACCACCTCCCAGTCGCCTTGCGTGAGCGGGCGGATGAGCTTGCCGTCGTAGTCGTAGAGATAAAGATGCGTATGACCGCTGCGACTCGACGCCCAAATGAGGTGCGGAGAATCCTTGAGCAGCGTGAGCTCGTTGTTCAGCTCGACCCACGTATCGCTGCGCTCGGTGATCAGATCGCGCGTCTTGCCGCTCCCCGCATCCGCGCGCAGGAGCGTGAGCGTTTTCTGATCGCGACTCTGCCGCTGCACGGCGAGGGATTTGCTGTCCGGAAACCAGTCGACGCGCGCGAGATAGATATCGGTGTTGTCGCCGAGGTTCATCTCCACGGCAGGCGCATCACCATTACCGAGATTCGCGACGAACAACTTGACGAGCGCGTTGCGCGCACCGGCCGCGGGATAGCGTTGCTTCACCACCTTCACGGCATCCGCGTAGATCTCGAAGCGCTCCACCTCTGCGACGGGCGACTCATCAACGCGCGTGAACGCGATGCGCCGATCATCCGGCGACCACCAGTAGCCGGTGGTGCGTCCCATCTCTTCCTGCGCGATGAACTCCGCGGTGCCGTAGCTCACGAGCCCGCCGCCGTCGCGCGTGATCCCCCGCTCGTTGCCGGTCTTCAAGTCGTACACGACGAGGTTCTGATCGCGGATGAAGCTCACGTAGCGACCGAGCGGCGAGAAGTGTGCGTCGGTCTCGAAGCTCTCGGTGCTCGTGATCCGGCGCACGGCCGCGTCGGGTGCCGCGCGCAGGTCGTACACATAGAGGTCGCCGCCGAGCGGCACGAGAATCGAATGGGAGTCCGGGGCAAACTCATACTCCACGATTCCCGAGAGTGACGAGGTCCGCTGCCGCTCGCGCCGCGCTTCTTCTTCCGCGGAGAGCGGCCGCTCCTCGGGCACGAGACGCGCGGAGTCGACGAGCAGCGTGTGCTTGCGTGCCTGGATGTCGTAGGCCCACAGGTCGAGACGGTCTTTGTTGCGCTCGCCGCCGCGCAGATAGGCGACGTAGCGCCCGTCGGGCGAAAGGCGCGCGCCGCGCAGGCTCGCGCCGGACAGGTCGGGCGCGGCGAAGATCCGTTCGATCGTCAGCATTTCGGCATCCGCAGTGGTGGAGAGCAGGGCGAGCAGGACGAAGAGAAGGCCGCGCGCGATGAGTGGTGGGGTCATGATGTTGTGCGTGTTTGTTAGACTGCCAGGCCTCTTCCGAATCCGGACGCGAGTGTAGGGATGAAAACACACTTGAGCTACCCGCGGCTGGCTCTCGCCGCCTCCATCGCGACTCTGTTCGCCGCGTGCACGGGCGGACCGAGTGCCACGAAGTCCACGCCACCGCCACCGCCACCGCCGCCGACCGCGGCCGCGCTTGCGCAGGCCGCTGCAGCTTCGATCGCGCCGACGACGACCGCGCTCACGCCGTCTACGTCGTTGGTGTATCCCACCGCGACGCGAGGTGACGTCGTGGACAACTATCACGGCACGCAAGTCGCCGATCCGTATCGATGGCTCGAGCAACTCGACTCGGACGCGACGCAGCAGTGGGTGAAAGCCGAGAACGCGGTGAGCCAGCCGCGGCTCGAAGCACTGCCCGCGCGCCCGTGGCTAAAGCAACGCTTGACGGCGCTCTGGAACTACGAGCGCTTCGGCGTGCCGACCAAGGCAGGCAAGCACTACTACTTCACGCGTAACGACGGCACGCAAAATCAAAGCGTGCTGTACGTCTCCGAAGACCTGCAGTCGAACGGCAAGGTGCTGTTCGATCCGAACACCGCGAGCAAGGACGCGACGATCGCGCTCGCCGACTTCACCCCGAGCCCGGACGGCAAGGTCGTCGCCTATGCGCTGTCGGATGGCGGCACCGACTGGGAGATCTTCAAGTTCAAGCGCGCCGACACGGCTCAGGATCTGCCCGACACGATCGTACGTACCAAGTTCTTCGGTGTGTCGTGGGCTCGCGATGGTTCGGGGGTGTACTACAGTAAATACCCCGCTCGACCCAGCGCGCCCGAAGACTCGAAGGGTGACGACGCCGGACGCCCTGACGTGTACTTCCACAAGCTCGGCGAGCCGCAGGATCGCGATCGGCTGGTGTACGTCGTGAAGGATTCGCCGACGTACACGCCGCAAGCGACGGTCACGGAAGATGGACGCTATCTCATCATCACGCTGAACGAGGGAACGGTCGCCAATGGCGTCGATGTACTCGATCTGAAGACGCCGAACGCGAAGCCGCGGCGGGTGTTCACGAAGTGGGACGCGCTGTACATCTTCGTCGGCTCGAAGGGCGACGAGCTCTACTTCCAGACGACGAACAAAGCGCCGCAGGGCCGCGTCATCGCCGTGGATGCGAAGCGCAACGAGCCCGCGCCGTCGACGTGGCGGACCGTCGTGCCTCAGTCGGACAAAACGATTGATACGACACATCTCGTCGCGGGTCGCCTGATCGTCACGTACGTGAAGGACGCGCACGGCATCGCGCGGCTGTTCGAAACGGACGGCAAGGCGGTCGGCGACGTGCCGCTCGCCGGTCTCGGCAGCATTGCGGGCTTCTCCGGCGAGTCGAGCGATCAAGAGACGTTCTTCTCCTACACCGACTACGTAACGCCGACGACCATCTATCACTACGACCCGCGCAAGAACGCGGCGACGGCGTGGCGCACGCCGCGCATTCCGGCGAAGACGGACGTCTACGTCACCGATCAGGTGTTCTACAAGAGCAAGGACGGCACGCGCGTGCCGATGTTCATCACGCATCGACGCGACATGCCGAAGGACGGCAATCAGCCCGTGCTGCTCTATGGATACGGTGGTTTCGACATCTCGGCCACGCCGGCCTTCCGCGCATCCGTGCTCGCCTGGCTCGACATGGGCGGCGTGTTCGCCGAAGCGAATCTGCGCGGCGGCGGCGAATACGGCGAGGCCTGGCATCTCGCCGGCACACGCGACAAGAAGCAGAACGTGTTCGACGACTTCATCGCCGCCGCCGAGTATCTGATCGCCGAGAAGTACACGAATCCGAAACGCCTCGCGATCCACGGCCGCAGCAATGGCGGACTCCTCGTCGGTGCCACGCTGCTGCAGCGGCCGGACCTGTTCGGCGCGGCGCTGCCGGCGGTCGGCGTGCTCGATATGCTCCGGTATGACAAAGCGAGCGCGAATGCGCGCCAATGGTCCACGGACTTCGGGCTCAGCGAGAACGCGGACGACTTCAAGGCGCTGTACGCGTATTCGCCATATCACAACACCAAGCCCGGCACCTGCTATCCGCCCACTCTGGTGACCACGGCGGATCACGACGACCGCGTCGTACCGTGGCACAGCTTCAAGTTCGCAGCTGCTCTACAGAACGCGCAGGGCTGCCCGAACCCCATCCTCATCCGCATCGAGACGCGCGCCGGGCACGGGGCCGGGAAGCCGGTGTGGATGCAGGTGGAGGATTTCGCGGATCAGTGGGCGTTCGTCGCGAACGCGCTGGGGATGACCCCTCCGAGCTGATCGCTAGCGCTCGTCGTCCGGGCGGTTCGTTTCGTCGGCAGATGGAGCCGACTCGCCCGGGATCGCGCGCTGTTCGGATAACCAGGCACCGAGGTCGATCATCCGGCAGCGCTCGCTACAAAAGGGCCGAAACGGGAACTGCTCCGACCACTCGATTTGCCGCCCGCACGTGGGGCATTTCACTTCAGGCACAGCAGCTCAGGATGAACGGCACGTCCTCTTCGCTCTGAGTGGGCCGAGTCGCGAGGCCGTTCCACCTCAGGAACCGCAAGCTGCAGCGATAGTGGCTGCCGCTGATCTCCGGATACATCCCCGCTGCCTTCGGCAGCGAGATCCGCAGCAGCTGAATCGGCGTGTCCCGCTCGAAGGTGATGTGGAACGAGCCGACCTTGGCGACTTCCTGACGCGCGCGGCCATTCTGCCGCGTGAGCCACAGGAGCTCCGCGATGGCATCGCATAACGGGCGCAGGAGCCCCATCCATTCGTTAAAGGTTTCCGCGCGCGTCTCGGCCGACTGGCTCAGCCAGTAATAGTAGTCCGGCAGATCGAACTCGCATGTGCCGCCCGGAATGGCGCTGCGGTGCTTGATGGCGCTCAGAAACTCCGAATCGCGCAGCGGCTGCAGGAAGGCGGAGCCGGCAGTCATCAGCTCCGAGCGCAGGCGCGTGAGGTTCGACGTGACGGTTTTGAGCCGACCGGTATCGACGCCGGGCTTCGACTGAAATTCGTTCAGCGTGGACACGTGACGCTCGAGCTCCTTCAGCACGTCCGAGCGGATGTCGCCGCGCGTACTGATGGTGAGCACGTCGAGCAGGCACCCCATTGCTGCACGGCTGCCCCACTGACTCGCCACTTCGTTGTGGTACAGCGCCTGCGTGTACAGAAAATCGAGCCGTAGGAACGTACGCATCCGCTCGCTGAGCGGCTGCTCGAATATCAGCGTCTCGTTTTCCGGTGCGGGAGCCTGCTCCCGGAGATCTTCTGCGGCCATCGCCGTATTCTGCGTGCCCGTGCGCCGCACGTAAATGTCAAAAAGCTCGAGTCCGGGCTTGGCGGGCGTGCTCGCGATAGCCGAGGTGAAGCGCGGCGACCCGATCGCGCAGCTGCCCGAGGTCGCCATTGTTCTCAATGACGTCGTCCGCCACCGCGAGTCGCGCGGCGCGGCTGGCCTGCGCGACGAGAATTGCGCGCGCTTGCTCGATGGTCGAGCCGTCGCGCGCCTGCAGCCGGCGAATCTGCAGCTCTTCGCTGCAGTCCACGACGAGCACGCGCTCCACTCTGTCCCGCCCGCCCGTTTCGACGAGCAGCGGAATCGCGTGAATCTGGTAGTCGCCGCCGGCGGCAGCCGACCGCTCTTCGAGCAGTGCCCGAATGGCCGGATGCGTGAGCCGCTCGAGGTCCGCGCGCGCCGCGGCCTCGGCAAAGATCAGCGCTCGGAGCGCGGCGCGATCGAGTGCGCCCTCAGATGTGAGCACGCCCGCGCCGAAGCGCGCTGCGATTTGCGCAAGAAGCGGCTGGCCGGGGCCGACGACCTCGCGCGCCAGCACATCCGTGTCGATTACCGGGACGCCGAGTGCTTCGAAGAGCCGTGCAACGGTCGACTTGCCGCTCGCGATGCCGCCCGTCAGGCCGACGCGAAAGGCGCGCGCGGTCATGGGTGGCGCGCGTAGAGAGCGAGGTATCGATCGACCAGCTCGTGGCCGAACATGAGCATGAGCCAGCCGGCCGCGGCCAGGAACGGCCCGAACGAGATGGGCGTCTCGTGGCCGAGCTTCTTGCGCGACAGGATCACGATGCCGCTCATCGCCCCGACGAGCGCCGCGATCAGGATGATCGGCAGCAGCATCTTCCAGCCGAGCCAGGCGCCCAGCGCCGCGAAGAGCTTGAAGTCGCCGTAGCCCATGCCTTCCTTGCCTGTCAGCAAGCGGAACAGATGGTAGACCGTCCATAGGCTGAGGTAGCCGGCCAGCGCGCCGAGCACGCTGGAGTGCAGATCGACCGGAAGGGGGGCACCGTTCGCCGCCGGTCCCCACAGGCTGGCGAAAATGCCGAGCCACATCAGCGGAAGCGTGAGGTTGTCCGGCAGGAGCTGGTGATCGATGTCGATGAAGGTGAGCGCAACGAGGTACCACGTGAGCAGCAGCGCCCCGACGACCGGCCAGCCGAAGCCCAACTTCCATGCGACCGCGGCGGACAGCACGCCGGTGAGCGCCTCTACGAAGGGATAGCGCGCCGGGATGTGCACCCCGCAGGAGGCGCATTTTCCCTTCAGGAACAGGTAGCTCACGACGGGGATGTTCTGGATGGCCGTGATCGGCGCCTTGCACTTCGGGCACGCAGAGCGCGGCACGACGAGGTTGAATTTCTCGGGTTCGCTCCCGATCGCCGGCGCGGCCGATGCGCAACCCCCGGCGCACAGCTCGGCGCAGTCCGCGCGCCACTCGCGCTCCAGCATCGCTGGGAGGCGATAGATTACGACGTTCAGGAAGCTGCCGACCAGCAGCCCCAGCGCGAGGCAGGTCCCGATGAACAGGGTAGGGGATTCGGCCAGGACCCGGAGAACATCCATCAGTGATTCCGCCTCAATGAAAACGCCGCGCGGGGCGCGGCGTTCTCGGGAGCTTGGGGGACGTCGCGCCGGGAAAAGCGCCGCAGGCGACTTTTCCCCAATGAAAAGTTAGACGACGGCACCAAGTTTGAAGATCGGCAGGTACATGGCGATGACCAGGCCGCCGACGAGCACGCCCAGAATCGCCATGATCAGGGGCTCGAGCAAGCTCGACATGGCGTCGACGGCGTTGTCGACTTCCGCCTCGTAGAACGTCGCCACCTTACCCGACATCTCGTCGAGCGAGCCGGACTCTTCGCCGACCGCGATCATCTGAATGACCATGTTCGGGAACAGGCCCGAGTTCTCCATCGCGCGCTGCAAGCGCTGACCGGTGGAGACTTCGTCGCGCATTCTCAGCACGGCGTTCTCGTACACGATGTTGCCGGTGGCACCTGCCACCGACTCCAGCGCTTCGACCAGCGGCACGCCGGCCGCGAACATCGTCGAGAGCGTACGGGCGTACCGCGCGATGGCTGCCTTGTTCAGGATTGGACCGATGATCGGTAGCTTCAGGATCAAACGATCGAGAAACTCCCGCATTTTCTTCGAGCGCTTCTTGAAGTACACGAAAGCCCAACCGGCGCCGCCGGCGAACAGCGCGATGAAGATGCCCTCGCTCTGGACGAACTTCGACAGGTTGATCACGAATTGCGTGAACGCCGGCAGATCGGCGCCGAAGCCCTTGAACAGCGCTTCGAACTGCGGGATCACGAAGACCAACAGAATGGTGGTGACGATGACCGCCACGACCAGGACCACGCCGAGCCAGGACCGCTAGCCAGCTCGACCATCGATGCGACGGTGCGGGACGCGGGTGAAGGAGCAGCAGCATGCCGGCGTCCCGCTCCGTCGTGTCCATGCAGTTGAGTGAGCTGGGAGACTTTTCTCTACACCCTCAAGGCCGACCCTGCAGTTGCCGCCTACGGCGGCCGTCCCCGCGCCGGCACCACCCGACGGTCACCGAGGAACCGGCCTCACCGCACTCCTCGACGGCCTCATGCACCTGCCGAGGTCGGCGCCTCCCCTCCTCCGGGCGGTCTATGGCTCGCCGCGATACCCGCCCAGGCCGGGTCCTTCCTCTTCTACGATGGCTTCGTGGATGTGCCCAAGGTCGGCGCCACCGCCCCCCTCGGGATGGGCCTGGTGCTCATGGTCACGGTAGCTCGCCAGGCCGGGGCCTTCCCCCTCCTCGAGGATGGCTTCGTGCACGTGCCCCAGGTCGGCGCCACCGCCCCCCTCGGGATGACGCTCGTGCTCGGGGTGTTCGTCGACTCCCATCATCCTCACCCTTCCCCAGGCGGCACGCCGGCCGTCGTCGGCGACCGACCCATTCGACCCTCGGAGCTATCCTCCCAGCGGGTCGGTCCCGAGCCATCCTCCTGTTGGGATGAACTCCGCTCTCGGCAGGTTCGGACGGCCAGCGCGCAGATCCCCGCCCACACCTGCCGGGGGCCACATCGGGGCCACATCCGGGCCACGAACGACCGGATCACAGCGGACACCACCGGTCAACACCGGGGCTGACCACCCGATGGAACTCCGGGCCCATCGAGGGTCGCGTGAATCATATCAAAATGCTCAAACGGCAGATGTCTGGGTGCGGTAGCGCAGGTACACCGCGCCGTTGCCGAACCGGCGCTCGTCCAGCAGTTCGAGCTGGAGCCGGACC
>Ga0081455_10008539_pt1 | contig 10631 bp, 7 predicted proteins | sample TabmetS3T2R1_FD_70207 | JGI IMG/M metagenome (GOLD analysis project Ga0081455, IMG submission 70207) | Tabebuia heterophylla rhizosphere microbial communities from the University of Puerto Rico - S3T2R1 | ecosystem: Host-associated > Plants > Roots > Rhizosphere ... | reverse complement strand
TTGCCCCCATTGTTTCTCTGCCCATTGGAAAACTTCACTATTTGTTCCTTGATTCATTCCACCTTTTTACGACAAGTAAAAATGTGGGTAAAGATAAGGCTTTACTCTGACGCCCGCTCAGCGGGCTTTAGAAAAGAGCTTTTAAAATACGCTCTAAGGTGAAGACTTAGGGCAAGTTTCTCAAGAACGGCCCGTGGTTTGCGGAAAACTCGAAGTTGTTCGCCGCGTCATGGAAGACGTTCCAGGTCATTAACCCTCTGAAGTTCGGATACGCTCCGGTCGGTTTCTGAAGAGTGTAACTGCGACCGGCGTACTCAGTGCGCTGGGTCAGATAGCGGATCGCATTCTGGACGGCTTGCACCGTCGTAAACCCTGACCCCGCCGCCGCAGTCGAAGCAGGTAACCCGAACGCCACCTGATCCTCTCTCAGCGCGGCGAAGACGCCGCCTGGGCTGGCGTCGCGGCTGCCGACCTGAAAGCCTCGCAGGAGCATTTCCGACATCGCCACATGGAAGTCGGCGTTGCCCGAGCCATAGACGTTTCCGTCCAGACCTAGCATCGTTCCCGTATTATAGTCCTGTGTATGAACCCAAGAGGTGATGTCCCTCAACGCGTCGATGACGGGAATATAACAGCCCAACGTCGTTGCCGTCGAGCTGGCGTAGAATTGGAAGCCCGCCTGCAAGAAGAATGTTTCCGGGGCGAAGCTCAGAATGAAACAACGATTGGGGAATGCGGTTGCGAAGCGGTTCCGGATATCCCTGAGGGCCAGAATCGCGTTCCTGATTCTCGGAGTCGTTGGATTCCGGAAGTCATTGTCATTGGGGTTCCTAAGAATGGGATTCCCCGGGCCGCCGCCTTCAAAGTCGACGTCGATGCCGTCGAATCCGAAGGTCGTAATCAGGTTGAACACCGAATTGACGAAGGTGGTCCTATCCGCATCCGTATTGAGTTCGAAGGCTCCGCCCGCCGCGCCGCCGATCGAGAGAACGACTTTTCGCCCCTGCCCCTGGAGCGTCGCAACGTCGTTAGCGAAGTCCTGGTTGGTCGGATAGAACTGTGTGGGTACTTCAAACTGTATGGTCGGATCGGTGGGAGACCTCGGCAAGCCGAACGCGATATTGACGACGTTGTAATTACTGGAGACTTGTCTGAGCGGGAAGAATTGACCGGAGTTCGGAAAGTTTGCCCAGTAACCGATCAGGATATGCTTGGGAATATTACAGCCCGGCTGCTGCTGGGCCTGGACAGTAATGTTCATCGTCGCCGTGTCCGACCCTCCACGGCCGTCGGACACGCTGACCGTGAACGTGTTCAGGCCCTGGTTGGCGGCGGCCGGAGTACCAGACAACGCGCCGTTGCTCGCGACCGACAGCCACGCCGGGCCGCTCACTTTGGCGAACGTCAGCGCGTCACCATTCGGGTCCGTCGCGTCTCCGGCGATCGAGGAGCTGTATGCCAGGCCCACAGTCGCGTTGGGCTCCGTAAACGGATCGAGTGTGAAAGTCGGAGGAGCGTTGGCTGCGGCTACGACAGTAATATTCATCGTCGCCATGTCCGACCCACCGCGACCGTCGGACACGCTGACCGTGAACGTGTTCAGGCCCTGGTTGGCGGCGGCCGGAGTACCCGACAGCGCGCCGTTGCTCGCGACCGACAGCCACGCCGGACCGTTCACTTTGGAAAACGTCAGCGGGTCGCCGTCCGGGTCTGTCGCGTCTCCGGCGATCGATGAATTGTATGCCTGACCCACAGTCGCGTTGGGTTTGGTAAACGGGTCGTTGGTGAAAGTCGGAGGGCGGTTGGCGCCCGCGGCGGCGCTGCGAATAACAAACCCAATCAACGATTGCCGGATCGGAGCCGAGTGTGTCACGCTGGGTGTTTCGGTCGCGCCCGTCGCGGGCTTCGATCCCGCTACGCCGTCCGCCGAGGTTATAGTCAGTTCAATCGCTTCGACGAAGCCGTTGTTAACCGTGTAGCTTCCCGTATTGCCGTTGGTCGCGGCCAGAATGACCAAATCGCCTGAAGCGGTAGCCAGCCCCGCCGTCGAGACGGTCGCGCCCGTCGATACCGCGCTCGCCGATGCGCCCACAGGACTTGTCTGATTGACATTCACAAGAAAAACGCTCGAAAAGGCCGGCGGCCGCTCGGGCGTCGCGGAAAGGACTGGCGTGAACGTACCATTGGTCGCCGCCGCAATGCCGCTTTCGTTGAGGATGAACGCCGCCGTATAGGCGACAAATGCGCTCCCCGCTGCGGTCGCGCTCCGTTCGATAACTTTTGTCATCGTCCTGCCGCCATAAGTCACCGAATTGAGCGTAATCGCCGCGCTGTGTTCGACATGCGCCGTAAAGATCAGCAGCCGGTTGCTTCCCGCCTCTCTCGCATGCGTGGTCCCGGCTATCCAGCTCCCGACGATGCGCGTTCCTTGTGAGCCGCCGCCGCCGTTACAGGCGCCGAGATCCCTCCACCGGACAGGATCTGATGGCGGCGTGACTATCTGAGAAGGAACGATGCATTCATATAGGCGGCCCTCAAATACGACACGGGCGCCTATATCATAGATGGTGGGCAGCTCCCACTGCGGCACGCCCGTGCAATCTACCTGGGCCATCGCTGTGGGAGTCCCAAGAATCAGAAAAAAGAAACAGACCAACCCCAAATGTCTTAGCTTGAGCATAGGTATCCTCCTGTAAGGTCAGTTTTGATACGCTTATTCAGAATGGCTGCTATACAAGTGAGCATTCCCTCGCTCCGGAGGAGCGCAATGGTTATAGCTCGGAGCCGTTTGGCGCCCCTAGCTCCGTCAGGAGCGACATCAGTGGATGGTCGGATGCCGCCCCTGACAGAGCCAGAAGGCATAATTCATCGAGTAGCTATAAACATTGCGCTCCTGACGGAGCGGGAAAGCGTTCAGTCGTCAGCAGTCAGTTCATTTACGGCGCTTGACCGTCCAGGTTAAAGACGCCGTAGTTTCACTGACTGCTTGCCTGTTGGCGCTTACTCTAGGCTTGAGGGGAAAAAAAGGAAGTGTGTTTACTGATACTTAACCTGTTAAGTTACGGTTATTTGCTACTCGTAAGCATTGAAAGAGGCCGCATGTCGATGCCGAAGTCCTGTGGATGTTCGCCGATGATGGCGGCGGCGACGAGCGCCGGGGTATAGCTCACGCCTTCGCCCTGAAAGTGTATTCCGAGTGTGTCCTTCTTTTCGGTCAAGAGGCAAATGCTGCAAGCGGAGCCACGGGCTTCGCTGACGGCGTCGAGCAGCTTTTCGACTGCTCTTTCACCCTGGTTATACGCGAGCAGGCTTAACCACATGTCGCCAGCAAAGCGTCCTTGCATTTCGGAAAGATAGCGCGCCGCCGCATCCGCGGCCTTCACCGGATCGTTGCGGTCTTCGGCGGTGAGCCCAAAACGAAACGCCGTCCGTTCCATAAATTGAAACATGCCGGACGATCCCGCCGGGCTTACCAATTCATTGCGATATTCCGATTCCATCAGCGGCAAGTAGATGCCTACCAACGGCGAAACATTGCGCGCCTGGAAGATTTTAGCGAATGTCGGCGCATACTTTGCGCCGCGCTCCAAAACCAGGCGCAAATCTTCCTGGCCGGCGGCGCCTTGGGCGTTGGCGCCGATGCGTTCGGCATATGCTTCGACGCGCGCGGCGACGAGCGCCAAGTAAGCGGGCGATAAATCGGACGAACGTCCGGTAATCGCGGCGCTGACGCGGTGGGCCTTCTCTTCCACATAGGCTTGTTTCTCAGCCGCCGTGCGCTGCTGAAAAGTTTGCGCCTTCGCGCTGGTCGATGAGCAAGAAATGTGCAGACAGCAAACAGTGGCAAGAATAGAGATCTTAGAAATATGTTTCATCATCTGGATTCTCCTCAGAAAAATGTACCGTAGGTTGTCCAACCTGCGGAGGCTTCGTTAATGAAGCGTTCAGTTGGCGCCAAGCGGCTTGATTACGAAGTCTCCGCAGGTTGGACAAACCTACGGTACATCGCCCGCCGCGTTTTCATTGTTTCTGGTCGTCGCCATGCGACATGCCGAACTCCTAAAAAAAATATCGCGTGCAAAGCGGACGCAGTTGTAATTTCTGGGGGTACTTGCGATCAAAATTGTTTGCGCGCGCCGTAAGCTTGCTTAATAAAATCAGGCGCGTCGGGTTCGAGCTTGAACTGCTCGATCGTGGGTTGATGTTTTTGTGTAAATGCCCAGCGTTGCAACCAAGAAATTCCCGCTCGGGCGATGAACCGATCCTCTAATTTGTACGCTTTGTCTCGCAGCGCCTCTTCCAGCGAAATGAATTGATAGCCGCGCTTTTTCATCCTTGTGATCAGTTTGTCAAAATGATCTGCATTCAGCATGTTCGCGTGGACCAATAGAATTTGCTTGATTTCGTAACCCAACAGTGTGGAAGATTGTTTCTCATAGAACTCCAACATCGCTTCCATGTAAGGTATGTAGGCCTCGGCTACGCGGCTCATCATCGTGTGATCATTATTTTTCAAGGCGTCTGCATACACAGCCGCAAAGACAAAGTCCTGATTATCGACGGTGACCGGCGCTATGATGTATTTGCGTTCAGCCAAAATATTATCGAAGGCGCTTTTCATTTCAGGGGATGCGCCCGTATTGAGGAAGGGATGGCGAAAATACCGCAGCTCCATTCCTTTGGCGGCCAGCAATTTTTGCGTGGTTCGCTCGCCCGCAATCAAATCCTGCTTGAACTCCTCGGCCGAGGCCTTGAACATATCCAGGTGCGAATACGTGTGGTTGCCGAGCTCAAATCCCGCGTCAACCCAAAGTTTCAAAATCGCGGCGCGCGCTTCAACTTCATTGGGCCCTCGTTGATGCAGTTTTCCTTCGTTCACAAAACCGACGGCTGGAACTTTATTTTGCTTGAGTATCTTGAGTAATTTTGTCGTGAGCGCTTTCATTTCTCCCACGTCATATGTCGGCACAGACGGCAAATCGTCGAAGGTGATGGCGATTTGTCTTTGTGGCTCCGCGCTGATTGAAGAGATGATAGTGAAGACACAACAGACAATGGCGACAACTGCCATCGCAAAAAATCGTTTCATAGCTTGAGTTCTCCTATTCTCGTTTGGCCCGCCTCACGGCTGTCGACTATGGTTCGGGACAAAACAAATTCTTACTGCCTTCCTTCAGGCGCCGGGCCTCAATACAGCGCGGAGGGATACTGTTAAAGGTGCGGTCACTAAAATTCGCGGTCATGACAATCTCATTGGCAAATTCCGCTTGCTGGACCATCCGATCAGACGTTAGCCATTCGAATCTGGTGAGTGGCTTACTGCCTATGCGACGATGAATGGGCGCGAAGAAGTCATTCATGGCTTTGATTCGGTTTCCATCATCTGTGATCGCTTTCCGGTCGAGAGTCCAAAGTGACGGGACGTTGTAAAGAAGTAATAGCAAAGACCGCGTTTGAACCAGATTCGTGAACTTCGTGAGTGGCGCGCCCACAAAGTCAAGCGAGATCACCGAGTCATGGAAAACGGCTTCGAACAGGGGGAGCCGGTATATGGGATCGAATGAGAACTTCGCGAAGTCATCTGAGGCGTCATATCTCATAAACCTGGGCGATCGTCCGCGAGGCCATGCCCCGCCAATGCGCTCCCTGTTCCTTAATGTCTGCCATAAGAGGTAGCTCTTCGGAGTTAATGTGCCATGAGAAAAATGGATGGCCGGTGTACTCCACGCGACAGCGCTCTCCGAACCTAGAACCAGTCTCTTTTGTCCACTGACAAAACCCATCCGCCGGAGCCGGTTCGCGCGGTCAGTCGCTATCGTCATTGGGTGAAGTTGATCGAAATCATCGTACAATTCACCTGTCGCATCTACGTCGATAAAATAACTATTGATTCCGGCTTGAAGATGAAAGTTAACGCGCTCTTCCATAAAAGGCCTCTTGGCTCGTTTCAACGCCTCCGAGCTGAGGCTCCACCCGCGACCGCGAAAACCCGCCTGGCGTGTTCCATCTTTCTTCAACACGCCGCCCGTCCGATACAACCCATCGTCGTATACGGATTCGAAGCCGTCGGCTTTCTTCGGATCCTGTATATTATTGAATGTGTCGTAGGGGCCGATGAGATATCCGAGTTCTTTGGCTCTGGCGATCACCGCCGGCGTTAAATATGCGGAGTCGCTTTCACGTTCTCTAGGATCTTGCTCATACACCAGGCAAGCGCGATCGACGCCGAGCAGGTGGAGTTGGTTGATCGCCGCCGGCGTCCGGCCATCGCCTAGTAGATAAGCGTGCATCGCCCCCAAAAGCTTGACTGCCTCAGGTGTCCGCTTCACTTTTTGAGCGAAAGAAACAAACCGACCTGTTTTAATCAGCCATTTCCGATAAGCCATGGCGGGGCCGATGGGGGAGTTCTCAGTCAGAGCAATTCTTATCTCGTATGGTGGAAGTCCGTCTCGTTTCAAAAATTGATGTGTTGTATTTAGAAATAGCCTCTCCCCGGAGTTTCCAAAGCAAACTTCAGAGCGAAGGTCATCTGGCAGGAAATACGCGACTGTGGCCCGTTCGAACTGGAATCCCCAGAAAGGCATGGAGATTCCGCCCCAAGTATCACGACACAGCCCTCGCGTCTGGTCCCGCATTTTGAGCCAGAAGGGATCAGTCACCGGGATGTATAGTCCTTCGCTTTCAGGAAAGATCGCCGCCACGGCATGAGGGTCGGTTCCCGTCGTGGGCCACTCCAGTATTTGCTCTCGGGTCGTCGTCAACCGGATAGACAAGACTGATTCAGTTAAACGCGCTTCCACCAACAACGCTTTCTGTGGAACACGCCAGGAAAGGCCGTCTTTACGTACTTTGAGATCGGCGATCGGTTCAGGCCGGCCTGTCGGCGAAGCGAGCGTTATTTCTTGAGCGTCGCCAACAGGCTTGCCCCAAAGGCCGAGCTGCGCCGGCATTATTCTTACCTGCCACCGACTATTGTGCAGGTTGAAGAATTCCTGCGGGTTTGCCGATAAAGGAGAAGTCGTTGTCCCAATGACAATGAAGATTGAGACCGACAGAACTCTCAGTATTGACCCAAATGGTCTTAAGGGTTGGTTCTCCATCCTATCTTAATCATTACCCAAATCTTTTCAGTTTCGCGCCGGAGGCGCAGCGGAAATTGGCCGGTGGTGAAACCACCGGGTCCAGGAGACCAATTCTTCGCGCCCCGGCAGGGGCGCGGGACGTGAATGCAATCGACGAAATAGTTATGGATCGAGCTACGGTCCCGCGCCCCTGCCAGGGCGCAAAGGCAATAATGACGGGTTTTCCGGTGGTTTCTCCACCGGCTAATATCCATCGCCCTTCCAGGGCGAAAAGCAGCGATTGCGAATCGCGAAAGTTTTGGGTAATGACAATCATCCTATTCCTGCCAAGCGACTGCCTACCATCAAATGGCTTCCAAAAAAGGTGGTTGAGCATTTCAATCGTTTTGTTACACTGTTAGCAGAAGTTGTGTGAGAGCAGTCTCGAACAAATTTTGACAGCGGCAAAAAACTCAGAAGGCAAGGCGATTTTCTTGTGCGCTTGCGCCTTGCGCTCGCAGCTCTTTGCCGCCCTCATGAATTAACGCGACAAAAACGAAATGAAGACGACTCGCTGATAAAAAAAAATCCGCGCGAGGCTGAACAAATGAGGGTTGGCAATGACCGAATCGGCAAAACGGAACCCCAGTGAATTAACGCAATTACTCATCGCGTGGAGCCAAGGGGACGCGCGCGCGCTGGAACAATTGACGCCGCTCGTCTACGCCGAACTGCGCAAAATCGCGCATCGCTATATGAACCGCGAGCGCGCCGGGCATACGTTGCAGACCACTGCGGTGGTCCATGAGGCGTTCTTACGCCTGCTCGGCAATCCGCAGGAGAATTGGCAAAATCGCGCGCACTTCTATGCGATTGCTGCGCAGATGATGCGGCGCATCCTGGTTGATTACGCGCGCTCCAATTTGCGGGCGAAACGCGGTGGAGAAACGATACGCGTCGCCCTCGAAGACATTGACGCGCCGGTCGCAGATCTTGCTCTCGATCCGGATCTCATTGCTTTGGACGCGGCGTTGGAAAAGTTGGTTGAGATTGATCCGCGTCGTGGCCGGGTGGTCGAATTGCGCTTTTTTGGCGGACTCAGCGTCGAAGAGACAGCGCATGTGTTGCAGGTCGCCCCGGACACGGTTGTGCGCGATTGGCGAGTCGCTAAAGCCTGGCTGTTTCGCTATCTGAATCATGCAAACTAGAGAAGGGCAAACTAGAGAAGGGCAAACTAGAGAAGGGCAAACTAGAGAAGGGCAAACTAAAGAAGGGCGAGCTAACGAATGGGAGAAAATCAGCGAACTGCTCGATCACGCGCTGGCGCTCTCGGCGGCGGACCGCTGTGATTATCTTGCCGAAATCGCGCGCGCCGAAGGCGAAGCGATCAGCAATGAAGTCAAAGCGCTATTACAAGCGGATCGAGATTCGGATGGGTTCCTGCAAACCAGCGCATTGGGTCTGGCCGCGCGACAACTCGCCATCAGCTCCAATGACGCTGAACGGATTCAACTGAATACAAAGTACGGGAACTATCTCATTCTCGCCCAGCTCGGCGCAGGCGGCATGGGGGAAGTCTATCTGGCCCTGGATGAAACGCTCGGCAGACGCGCGGCGCTCAAGTTTCTACCGCAGCTTTTTATGCGAGATGAAGAGCAACGCGCGCGCTTCGAACGCGAGGCGCGCGCGGCGTCGGCGCTCAATCATCCCAACATCCTGACCGTCTATGAAATAGGCAGCGCGCGCGGGCGCGCATTTATTGCGACGGAATACGTCGAAGGAAAAACTCTGCGCGCCAGAATAGCCGAACAAAACCTCTCGCATGAGGAAATCCTGCGCATTGTTGAGCAGGTCGGCGAAGCGCTCAACGCCGCCCACGCGGCAGGTCTCATCCACCGCGACATCAAACCCGAAAACATCATGCTGCGCCCGGACGGCTATGTGAAGTTGCTGGACTTTGGGCTGGCCAAACCTCTTCACATCGAAGAGAACGCAAGGTCGGCCACAGCTTTTGCGAGTCTTCAACAACAAACCCAACATGGCCTGATTCTGGGCACGCCAAGATACATGTCTCCGGAACAAGCGCGCGGGGCCACGCTCGACGGCCGCTCCGACCTCTGGAGCCTGGGGGCGACACTCTATGAAATGCTGACAGGGAAGGCTTTGTTTGCGGGCGATGCGACCGGACGCGCCGCCAATGGGCAAATGGCGCGAGATGCGGGCGGGCAAGTAATGGTCGAATTGAAACTGAACGACGACCGGAAACAGTTTCAGCCAATCCTCCAAAAAGCTCTTGCGCAGGAACTGGATCAACGCTACCAGAGCGCCCAGGATTTTCTCGCCGAGGTCAGGCAGGCCAAATTGGTTTTGGAAAAAAGCCTGCCGAATGAAATAACCAGGCGAGTGAAAAGATGGGCCGTGGCTGCGTCGGCGCTTTTCATAGCGTCGCTGGTTGGACTGATGGTATGGCGTAATAATGCCGCGGTGGTCGCGCCTACAGCGGGTTCACAAAGTTCATTCGGCCAGGCGCGTGTCCAGGCGGAAAAGCTTTACTGGGAGCTCAGCGAATCCGAAAAGACGGCGTTTATCCAGAACGCGACGCAAAACGTTGCGAAAATGCTGGGCGACAATCCTTCGGCGCTTACGCCTGAGCGGATCACGTGGGTAAAAAAGCATGTCGAAGCATACGCGGCCAAGCGCAATAGCCTCTCGACTGCGCCGGGACAAGAAAGCATCAAGGCCGTCTATGCGCGCGCGAGCGTCTACGCGCCGTTCATCATTGAAGCCTTTCACGCCAGGGGCCTGCCGCCGATCTTAGGCCTTTATATCGCGATGAACGAAACAGACTATCATCCGTGCATGAAGTCCGGCGTCGGCGCAAGAGGCTTGTTTAGCTTTATGCCTGTAACCGCCGAGCGCTATGGATTGCGGTTGACCCCGGAAGATGAGCGTTGCGATCCGCGCAAAATCGCCCAGGCGGCCGCGCGTTATTTGGAGGATTTGACGAGACTCTTTGGCCGGGACGCCGATGCAATGACGTTGGCAATGTTGGCTTACAATTGCGGAGAAACCTGCGCTACAAGCGCCATAGCGGAAGTCAAAGCGATGAACTTCCAGCCAATCAGCTTTTGGACGCTCCTCGAAAATAACGAGAGGCTTTCTGTTCCGTTGAACGCCGAAAGCCAGAATTATGCGCCGCGCTTTTTTGCGGTGGCGATTCTGGGGGAAAACCCGCAGCGCTTCGGCTTGGAAATTCAGCGACTTTCAACCTACACAAGCGCAAGGTAATAAGCCATGACATCTTTTATTGAGCTTCAGACGCCACGCTTTACAATGATTGCCTAGTCTGCCCCGCTGCGTAGCGGCGCCGTGAGTTTAGCCCGGCGTTCTAACGCCTTGTTGTTACCCAAACTTTTGCACGGAATGGCTCTTCATATTTTCAGCCTGCGGAGCAGGCGACAGAATAAAGCCTTGTCTTTACCCACATTTTTCATCAGTGGGTTGCCAGGCAAGATCCTGTAAACGGAGCCAGCCGCGCCAGATTGTTTGCCAACCTGGGTCGCCATCGCT
>Ga0081455_10008538_pt1 | contig 10631 bp, 16 predicted proteins | sample TabmetS3T2R1_FD_70207 | JGI IMG/M metagenome (GOLD analysis project Ga0081455, IMG submission 70207) | Tabebuia heterophylla rhizosphere microbial communities from the University of Puerto Rico - S3T2R1 | ecosystem: Host-associated > Plants > Roots > Rhizosphere ... | reverse complement strand
GGCGGACGGCGTTGCGGTTTACCGGTCATACGCCTAGACGTCGAGCAGCGCGCCGAGAAAGATTAGCCGATTAGATATCCTGGCCCTCGACCTCGCGCTTGAGGGAGTCGACCGCTTCGCGCGCGCCATCGAGGAACGGGTTGACTTGAAGCGCCTTGCGGTAGGCCTCCAACGCCTCTTTCTTGGCGCCGAGCGTCTCGAGCACGACGCCAAGGTCGTTGATCGCCTTGTAGTGCTTGGGGTCGATGTTGAGCGCACGCCTGAGATCGGCAAGGGCGAGCTCGTAGTCCTTCTGGAGATAGTGCACGGTCGCCCGCCGGTGCCACGCCTCGGCATTGTCGGGCGCAATGTCGACGGTTGCGTCGAGGATCTTCAGTGCAAGGTCGAGATCCGATTCCTTGACGAACCGCTCCGCCCGCGCCATCAGCAGATCCACCGTGTCGCTTCCCGATAAGACCCAGAGCCGCTCTATGGTCTCGGTGATCGGCGCCGCGTCGTGCGCGTCATGCGCCGCGCCGAGCTGCGCGTAGAGCCTGGCGAGCATCTTCGGTCTCTCGACAGGGTCGGAAAGCGGCAGATCGTCGGTCGACAGATCGAGCTTGTCCTCCTTGCTCTCCTCCGCCGAATGCGGCGGCGCCGCCTCGTCGCCGCCCTTCTTGGCGTCGGGCTTTGCGCTCTCGTTGGGCGGGGACTCGCTCGGCCCCATCTCCTGCGGTGCAATTTCGTCCGGGGCCAGCTCGTCGGGCTCGATCAGGTCGGGGCCTTCTCCCGCGTCATCCGCGGGCCCGTCGTCGAACTGCTCGAGATTCGGTTGCGATTGGAGATCCTGCGCGGCCGCCCTTGAGCAGGGCGTAGTCGACGCAAGTAGGAGAAGCGCGAGCGTTGCAAGGCCAAGCGCGATGACACCGGAAGGCTTCAGGCTGATGCTTGCGCCCGGCCGCATCGTTCGGCCCTAGCCTTGGCGGGCCTTATAACGGCGGTTGGTCTTGTTGATGACGTAGAGCCGTCCCCTCCGCCTCACCACGCGGTTGTTGCGATGGCGCTTGCGCAGGGCCCGGAGCGAATTCTTGATCTTCATGGCAAAGCATCCATCGTTGCTGGAAGGTGGCCGGGGCGCGTCTTGGCAACAGACCGACCCGAAAGCCGTGCGGACCATAAAAAGGGCTACTCGCTCTGTCAACGACCGTGCCCGCGCCGGCGCGGCAGAATTCGAATCCGAACCGCGGGTTGACAGCCGTCACGCCCGTCACTATACTTAACCACATGGTTAAGTATCAGGAAGCCACGCTCGACCGCACCTTTGCCGCGCTCGCCGACCCGACGCGGCGCGCGCTGCTGGCGCAACTCGATCTCCGCGAGAACGTTTCGGTCAGCGAGCTCGCCCGGCCATTCCCGGTCTCGCTCCCGGCCATCATGAAGCATCTCGACGTCTTATCGGAGGCCGGCCTGATCACGAGGACGAAGACCGGCCGGACGGTGTCCTGCCGGCTCGCGGCGGCCCCTATGGAGGAAGCCGTGAGCTGGCTCAACCACTACCAGCGCTTCTGGTCGGAGCGCCTCGATCGCCTTGCAGCCTTCCTAGAGGAGGAGTCATGTCAGCCCAACCCGCCGTCGCCCAGAGGCCAAGCCTCATCCTCAAACGTCGTCTCAATGCAGCGCCGGAAAAAGTCTACGCCGCGTGGACGGACCCCGAGAAAATCGTGAAATGGTTCGGCCCCGATGCGGGCCCGGTAAAGCGGGCCTCGGCCGATGTGCGGGCGGGCGGCCGCTACGCGGTCCAATTCAGTACCGAGGACGGCGAGGAGCACAATGTAAGCGGCATCTACCGCGAGGTGGTGCCGAACGAGAAGCTCGTGTTCACCTGGGCGTGGCGTACCATGCCCGAGCGCGAGTCGCTGGTGACCGTCCTGATCAAGCCTGAGGGCTCAGGCTCGCTTCTCACCCTCATCCACGAACAATTCTTCGACGAGGCCGCACGCGACCGGCACCAGCAAGGCTGGACGAGCTGCCTCGACAAACTCGAGCGTTATCTTGCGTAACCAAGAGGAGACCGAAATGGCACAAACAGCAAAGAGGCACGAAGCGCAGCAGGCGGACGCCGGCTGCGCGTCGCATGGCACGTTCTGCTGGAACGAGCTGATGACGCGCGACGTGGAGCGCGCCAAGAAATTCTACGGCGAGACAATCGGCTGGACCTTCTCGCCCATGCCGATGGCCGATGGCGGTACCTATTGGTGCGCCATGGTTGCTGATAAGCCGATTGCCGGCATCTTCCCGATCGATAAGCCCGAGTTCGATGGCGTGCCGGAGAGTTGGATGTCCTATCTCGCGGTCGATGACGTTGACAAGCGCGTCGCCAAGGCGGTCAAGGCCGGCGCCAAGCTGATGAAGCCGATCTTCGACATTCCTGGCGTCGGCCGCATCGCCATCCTCAAGGAACCTGGCGGCGCCGGCGTCGGCTGGATGACGCCAGTGAGCGCGTAGCGCCTGAGCCCGCCCCCCCATCAGTGGAGTTGACCATGCAACCGCATAAGATCGTTTCCGAACAAGAATGGCTCGCCGCCCGCAAGGGACTTCTCGCCAAGGAGAAGGAGCTAACCCGCGCCCGCGACCAATTAAGCGCCGAACGGCGTAAGCTCCCTTGGGTCAAGGTCGACAAGAATTACGTCTTCGATACGCCGGAGGGGAAAAAATCTCTCGCCGAGCTGTTCGACGGGCGGAGCCAGCTGCTCGTGTATCATTTCATGCTCGGCCCAGACTGGATCGAAGGCTGCCCGAGCTGCTCATACCTCGCCGATCATTTCGACGGCATGCTGCCGCATCTCGCCGCCCGCGACGTGACCTTCACCGCGATCTCGCGCGCACCGCTTGCCGAAATCGAAGCCTACAAGCGCCGCATGGGCTGGCATTTCCCGTGGGCGTCGTCCTTCGCCAACGACTTCAATTTCGCATACGGCGTGTCGTTCGAGCTGGACGAAAACGGCCACGGCAGAGGAACGTATAATTATCAGGAGCAGGACATCGATAGCGACGAGATGCCTGGCTTGAGCGCCTTCTACAAAGATGCGAACGGTGACATCTTCCATACCTATTCGGCCTATGCGCGCGGCCTCGATAATCTGGTTGGCACCTACAATTTCCTCGATGTGGCCCCGAAGGGGCGCGACGAGGACCAATTGCCCTGGACCATGGCCTGGGTGCGCCGCCACGACGAATATGACGACAACGATAAGTCCCAGTCGCGCTGCGGATCGGAAGGCCGCAAGGACGACGCGGCCTGATCCGCGCAACACGACAAATCTGCAAGGAGTGCCCATGGCGATCACTGCTAAGATCAACCCATGCCTGTGGTTCGACACCGAGGCCGAGGACGCCGCGAAGTTCTACTGCTCCGTCTTCAAGAACTCCCGGATGGGAAAGGTCTCCCGCTACCCCGACGAAGGGCAGGAGATCCACGGCAAACCGGCCGGATCGGTCATGGCCGTCGAGTTCGAACTCGAGGGTCAGACATTCGCTGCCCTCAATGGCGGGCCGCAATTCAAGTTCGACGAGGCGATCTCGTTTCAGATCCACTGCAAGGATCAGAAGGAGGTCGATTACTACTGGGCAAAGCTCACCGAGGGCGGCGGCCAGGAAGGACCCTGCGGCTGGCTGAAGGACAGATTCGGCCTGTCATGGCAGGTCGTTCCCGACGCGCTCTTCGCCATGTTGATGGACCGCGACGCCGCGAAGGTGAAGCGGGTCACGCGAGCCTTTCTGCAGATGAAGAAGTTCGACATCGACGCGCTGACCCGCGCCTACCAAGGACAAAATCCATGACAGCAAAACCGGCGGCCAAAACAAAGCCGAATGTCGCCACGAAAGTGGAGGCAAAGGAATTCACCATCTCCCGCATTGTCGACGCGCCGCTCGACCGCGTGTGGAAGGCGTGGACCGACGCAAACCAGCTCAAGAAGTGGTGGGGACCGAAGGGCTTCGAGATCGTCTCGACCAAGGTCGATCTCCGTCCGGGCGGTATGTTTCACTACCACCTGCGATCGCCCGACGGCCAAGACATGTGGGGCAGGTTCATCTATCGCGAGATCGTGCCGCAAAAGCGTCTCGTCTTTGTGGTTAGCTTTTCCGACGAGGCGGGAGGCGTGAGCCGGCACCCGTTGCATCAGGAGTGGCCGCTGACGATTCTGTCGACAGTGACCTTCGCGGAGGAAAACCGCAAGACGACCGTCACCGTGAAGTGGATCCCCGTGGACGCGACCGACGCCGAACGCAAGACCTTCGAGGAGGGACGCGACTCGATGAAGGCTGGCTGGACCGGAACGTTCGACCGGCTCGTCGATTACCTGGCCAACGCTTGAGTCTTGGCCGCCTTCGCGGCCCGAGTTCCAGAGGAGTGAATGATGAAGTTGAATCCCTATTTGATGTTCGACGGAAAATGCGAGGAGGCCTTCAAGGCCTATCATAAGATTCTCGGCGGCGAGATCGTGGCCATGCTGCCCCACGAGGGCACGCCGGCGGAAGGGAACGTGCCGCCCGAATGGCGCAAGAAGATCATCCATGCCCGCCTTGTCAGCAACGGCATGGTGTTGATGGGGTCCGATGCCCCGCCCGATCGCTATGAGCCGATGAAAGGTTTCTCCGTCACCCTCAACGTCAAGGAGCCGGCCGAAGCCGAGCGTGTCTTCACGGCGCTCGCCGATAAGGGGACGGTGAACATGCCGCTCGGCGAGACCTTCTTTGCCACGAAGTTCGGCATGTGCGTCGACAAGTTCGGCACGCCCTGGATGATCGTCTGCGAGAAGGCGCAGTGACCGGTCCAGCCAAACGGGCAACGCCCGTTGGCCACGTGGTGACGATCACGCGGGTGATCAAGGCGCGGCGGGAGCGCGTGTTCGCCGCTTGGACCGATCCGAAGCAGATGGCGCAATGGTGGGGTCCCGATACCTTCACCAACCCTGTCTGCGAGTTGGATGTGCGGCCCGGCGGCGCCTATCGCACCGTCATGCGCTCCCCCGACGGCACCGACTACCCCCTCAAAGGTTTCTACCGCGAGGTCATCGAGCCCGAGCTGATCGTTATGACCATGGACCTGTCCGAGCATTCCGACGCTTGGCACGACAGGCTCGATCCCGGTCGCGACAAATCGAAGGGAAAGCCTTCGCTCGACCCGCTGTGCACCGTAAGCTTCGAGGATGCGGGCGGCGGCAAGACCAAGCTCACCGTCACCATGAGCTTTACGACCACCTCACTGCGCGAGGCTTTCCTGAAGATGGGCATGGAGGAGGGCTGGAGACAGAGCCTCAACCGTCTCGAAGACCTCATGGCCCGCGCATAGACCATGCGCCGGGATGACGAGCGTGCCGTGTCGCTGAAGCTCTATTTTCACCCGCTGGCGTCCTTCTGCTGGAAGGTTCTCATTGCTCTCTATGAGAATGGCACGCCCTTCGAGCCTCACATCGTCGATCTCTCTAACGACATGGCCAGTGCGGAATTCAAGAAGATTTGGCCGATCGGCAAGTTCCCCGTGCTGCGTGACGACGCAAGAGATGTGACGATCCCCGAGTCGAGCATCATCATCGAGTACCTGTCGCAGCATTACCCGGGCAAGACCGAGCTCGTGCCCGCAGACGCCGACCTCGCACGGCAGACGCGGCTGCGCGATCGCTTTTATGACCTATACGTGCACGAACCGATGCAGAAGATTGTCGGCGACCGATTGCGCCCGCCGGGCAAGGCCGATGCCTGTGGCGTCGAGCATGCGAAGGGGCTGCTCGAGACCTCCTACCGCATGGTGGACGCGGAGATGACGGCGAAAACTTGGGCAATCGGCGACGCATTCACGATGGCCGACTGTGCCGCGGCACCTGCCCTCTTTTATGCGAACAAGGTTCTGCCCTTCGGCGAGCGCTACCGAGAGGTGTCGCGATATCTTGAGCGTCTTATGAAACGCCCCTCTTTCGCCCGAACAATCAGCGAAGCGCAGCCCTATTTCGCCCTTTTTCCACAATGAGGAGGACTTGAGATGGCCTATGTCGATGGCTTCGTCGTGCCGGTTCCCAAGAAAAAGCTCCAGGCCTATCGCCGGCTGGCGAAGCAGGCCGGCAAGATTTGGCGCGAGCACGGCGCGCTCGAGTTCCGCGAATGCGTCGCCGACGACGTCAAGGTCGGCAAATGGACCTCGTTCCCGCGCAGCGTCAAGCTCAAGCCGAGCGAGACAGTGGTGTTCTCCTACATCACCTACAAGTCGCGCGCGCACCGCGACCGCGTCAACGCCAAGGTCATGAAGGACAAGCGGATCGCCGGCATGGATCCCAAGACCATGCCGTTCGACGGCAAGCGCATGATCTATGGCGGCTTCAGGGTCCTGGTCGAGGCTTAGACTCAGTCAGACCACCAGCTGGACCACCAGTCGGACCACCAGTGCTCCTTGGATCGAGCGATTGTCGGAGCCTTGGTCGGGAGCGCCCGAGCCGAAGGGCTGACGCCGAGAGCGGCGCTGCGCGGCTTGGCCATGGAGCTCTTGTCCGGCATAGCGCTGCTCGGCATGACTAGGGCCATCGAGCTCTTGTCCGGCGCGGCGCTGCTTGGCATCGCGGCAGCGGCACCGTCCGTGCCACGCGCGGCGCTGCTCGGCACCGCCATCGCTATTGACCTCTTGTCTCTCGCGGACGCGCTGCCTGGCATCACGCCGGATCTTGCACTAGCGCCCTTCGCAGCGCTCGGCGTTGCCGCAGCTGAGGCTGGGCTCTCGCCCTTCGCGCCTGTGTTCGGCACGGCGAGAGCGAGCGACCCGCTACCGATCGCAGCACTGGTGGGTATCGTGCTTGCTGCTGGGTTGGCCTTCGCCGCGGCCCCGCTGCTCGGCAGCGCTGCAGCCGGGGAACCCGCACCGAGCGTCCCGTTGCCCAGCGCCGCTCTGGCACCGGAATCGGCCGGAAGGGCCGCACTCGCCGGCACGGCGCCGGGGGCGGGCTTTACCTTTTCACCCGAGGTTTCGGCAGATGCGCTAGCGATGCCTAGGCAGGCAAGAGCAGCAATCGCCGCGAGATGAACCAGCCTCTTCATGGATATTGTTACCTTCTTGTTGAAGATTTCGAAGCACCCAGCCAGGTAAAGCATGGCGCGCTATCATGGCGTTTTGAAGATCGCGACCTTGCGTCACTAACTTCTATTTGGCCAAGTCCGCGCCAACACCGATCCGCTGCGCCCGAATGAGGTGCGGAGGCGGATCGGTGTGCGGAGATCGGCGTCATGGCCGTGCGGTCAACTTTACTGGGTCACCGACAGGTTGCTGAACACGAAGGTGGCGCCCTCGGCCGAGATGCCAAGCCCAAGTTGGCGATTTGTGTTGGGCTTCACCTTGAACTTGAACAACGCCTGGTCGTTGACGAACACCTGGATCGTGGGATCGGCAGGCTGATTTGATCCTTCTGCCGGCGGCCCGCTCCACACGACTCTGAGCGTGTTCGTCGCGCCGTCGCCGGTCTTGATAGCGGGGTAGACCTTAGGCTTCACTGGATCGAGCCAGCCTTGAGCGTTCGCTCGGGTGACGCCCGACTTACCGTCAGGCGTGACATACGCAGCATAGGTCGCGTCGCCGGAGGTGAAGACTATGCCCGCCCACACGCCGGCAGGGTCCCTGACGGCCGGCATCGTGATATCGACGCAAGCATCGGCGGCGGGAAAGAATGCGCCGTCATACGACATCACGCCCCAATAGCCCGGATTGTTTGTTGCGGTGACCTTGCCGTCGGCAATATCGAACGAGCTGTTATCGGGCCACCACACGGACCAAGCGGGATCGGCTTCAGTGAAATCGTCACGCAAGAGGCTTTCCGCGCCCTTGCACGCCATGGCTGGGCTTGCTGCCATCGCAAACAGCGCGGCAACTACTAACGCACTCATCGCACGTCTAACCGACATCGGACCTTTCCTCCATACGTAGCAACGACCGCATCGCGGTGAACAATAATCGAAGTGTAGTGCGAAAGCCATTGCCGGTCGTTCGCGATGAACGAGATTTAATGCAAGCCTCGCAAGTACGAAGGGCGCGCAACGACCACGCGCCGCAGCCATCTTGTCGAACGTCGCAAGCAAGAGCTAGTATCCCGTGCTCCTGACGGGTCGTGCATTTGATCGTTGAAACTAAACTGTCACAACATCGATCGATCCCTCTCGATCGACGGAATCGGGCGTTGCCAATGGTACGCGAATTCGTCGTTGCATCGATCTTTGCGTTGGCGGCGTGGCTCATCGATCCTGCGGGATCGGTCGCGAAGACGACGACGTGCAAGGACTGGCACACCGATCAGGATTGGAAGCTTGGTCAAATCGATATCGCTTATGTCGAGCCCAAGGATCCTGCCTTCGCGTCGATCTATGACCGTCTGAAGGAGCGCAAGATTCTCGAGGAGTTGCAGGAATTTCTCTCGCCGCTCCGCCTGCCGAACAAAGTCCTGGTGCGAACCGAGCAATGCGATGCACCCAGCCGCCCCTATCAACCGGGCACCCCTGTTAGCATCTGCTACGAGTACGTCGCCAAATTGGCTATGCTCGCCAACAAGATCCCGCAGAACGGGATGACCGAGCGCGGCGTGTCGCGCGACGACGCCATGGTCGGAGCCTTCGTGCAGGCCGTGCTGCACGATATGGCGGATGTGATGTACGACCAGCAAAAGATCCCGGTCTGGGGACGCCAGGAGGATGCCGCCGACAAACTTGCCGGCTTTCTCATGCTGCAATTCGACACCAAGACGGCCCGCAAATTCCTGAACGGCGCAGCCTTCTTCTTCGAAGCCTCTGACCGGACCTGGACCGGCAGCGATTTCGCCGCCGTGGAAAGCACCGAGGCCCAACGCTTCTACAACTATCTCTGCATCGCCTATGGCAGCGATCAGCAGGCATTCGGGGACTTCGTTCAGCCCAGCGGGCAACAGACAAGCGGCAGTTCGAGTTCTGCCGCCTCGCGCGCCGACCTTCTGCCGGCGCGGCGCGCGGTTCGGTGCCCCAGCGAATATGCAGACTTCAAGTTTGGCTACGAAACCCTCATCAAACCCTGTCTCGACCAGGATGCCTTGAAAAAGGTTCTTGGCCGATCCGACTGGCTCAAGCCGGGAGACTGAGCGTGAAGCTTGTCAGGCAACGCATCCTGCTCGGCGCCGTCTTGGCACTCGCTTGCATGTGGCCGGCCGCTATGCGCGCGGAGGACACGGCGCCAAGCGAGCCGGTCGCGCTCGAGAATGACAAGATCGAGATCGTTTACGTCAAGCCCGGCGCCTCGCATCTGATGCCGCTTTACCAGTCGTTGAAGGAGAAGAAGGTCCTCGAGCAGCTAAAGCAATTCTTGTCGCCCTTGATCCTGCCGGTGAAGCTCAAGATCACCATGTATGAATGCGGCGAGACCAACTCCTATTGGGGCGGTCGGGCGAGAGGCCTTTCGCTCTGCTACGAGTGGTTCGATTTCGCCGAGCGCATTGCCCCCAAGGACATGACGCCCGAAGGCTATACGCGCGACGACGCCATCACCGGCATGTTCCTTCAAGTGACGTTCCATGAACTAGGGCATGGAATGTTCGACATCTACGACATCCCGATCCTGGGGCGCGAGGAAGATGCCGCAGACCAGATGGCCGGGTTCATCCTCTCCCAGTTCGGCCCAGAGGTGGCGCGCCGGACGCTGCCCGCCGCTTCCTATGTCTGGCAAAAGTTGTACGAGGCGGGCGGGGAATGGCCACACTGGGCCTACTCCGACGAGCACGGCCACGATCTGCAGCGCTCCTACAACTATCTCTGCATGGCCTATGGCAGCGATCCGCAGACCTTCGCCTACTACGTCGATTCAGGACTGTTGCCCAAGGACCGCGCGGCCCACTGCAAGCGCGAATACGAACAGCTGACGAACGCGTTCCAAAAGACCATGCTCCCGCATATCGACCCCGCCAAGATGAAGGCCGTGCTGGAGAAGAAGGACTGGCTGCCGGCCGTGGTCGGGTTGTAAGCCGCCGCGCGCCGTCTCCTTGCCTAATCGGCGACAAGGGAACTTTGCGCGGGTAGGTTCGTTCACCCTGTCCTTTGGTGTCGGCGCTCGCCCTCCCAACTGTCATGGGCGCCGACGCCCGCTCAGGATAGCGAACGAAGAAGCCCGGGTCTCAGCTCCGGGCTTTTTCTTTGCGCCGCGTAGGCGCGCCGACGCTTTCCTCGAGCGCCGCCTTCAACCCGACCGGCTGCTTGTGCTTCTTGAGGAAATCCTTGAACGCTTCGTCGGCGATCTCCTGAAAGGTCAGGCCGTCGCGCGAGGCCACCGCGTCGATCGCCTGCCACGTCTCATCGTCGAATTGAACGCGCTTGCCGGGCATCGGCGCACCTCGTGTGGTGGGCAGGACAAACGGTGGTGGGCGCGACTGGGATCGAACCAGTGACCCCTGCGATGTCAACGCAGTGCTCGTACCGCTGAGCTACGCGCCCGTTCCGAATAGGACTGGCTTCTATATCGGGTGCGCCACCGTCAAGGCAACCCGCCTCCGCCTCAAGCCGCGAGCAGGCGCTCGACCTGATCGACCAAGTCGCGCAAGTGGAACGGCTTCGACAGGATCTTGGCGTCCTTGGGGGCATGGTTGTCGGGATTGAGCGCGACC
>Ga0081455_10008537_pt1 | contig 10632 bp, 8 predicted proteins | sample TabmetS3T2R1_FD_70207 | JGI IMG/M metagenome (GOLD analysis project Ga0081455, IMG submission 70207) | Tabebuia heterophylla rhizosphere microbial communities from the University of Puerto Rico - S3T2R1 | ecosystem: Host-associated > Plants > Roots > Rhizosphere ... | reverse complement strand
GGACCTGCCACTGGTCCTGGATGAACAGGGCGACGACGTTGTTGTTGAGTTTGACGAACGGATCGCCGGTGCCGTGGAGATAGATCACGGGGTGCGTCAGCGGATCGTCCGGGTTGTACGGATCGTCGCTGATGAACTGGAAGAGGCCGTCGAAGTACTGGGGAATGAAGGCGTCGAGGTTGATGTGGTTGTAGTCGAAGCCGGCCTTGAACGCGTGCTCGCCGTTCGCGCCGAGCGTGAAGCTCACGGAGTCCAGAAACTCGTACCGCTTCTCCTCGAAGGTCTGAGGGTGGTTCGGAAGCTTGCCCGAGAGAAGCGAAGGCCGAATGATCGTCGGGCAGCCGGGACAGTTCTGATCGGTCGTGTCGGTCGACTGGTCCGAATACTGGAAGCGGGCCTCGTTCAGCGTCGTCGGCGAGATGACCCAGGAGTCCGAAAGCCCGTAGTCGTAGTTCTGCGTGTCGAGCGTCAATCCGGCTTCCGACGTGATGATGACGCCGCCGCCGGCGTCTTCGCCGACGAAGGCGTTCGTCGTCTTGGGGTTGTCCATCCGGAAGCGGCCCGTCAGCGTGTTGCTGCCGGTGGCCAGGAAGTCGACCTTGGCGACCACGCGCGGCTCGCGCAGGTCCTGCGGAACGGACGTTTCGACCGGCAGTCCGAGCGACGCCAGGACAGTCGGATCCACCGCGACGACGGCCGTCGCGTCCCGCCACGTCTGTTCGTACGATCCGAAGTAGAAGAGCCGGTCCTTGATGATCGCCCCTCCGAGAAACGTGCTCAGGATCCACTGATCGAACGGCGTCTCCTCCTTCTCGCCGGTGTCGGGATTCCTCTGGGCGAAGGGGTCGCTCGCATTCAGAGAGTCGGCGCGGTAGTAACCCGACACCCGGGCATGGAAGTCGTTGGTGCCGGACCGCGTCAGCACGTTGATGATGGCTCCCGAGGCCTGACCGTACTGGGCGTCGAACTGGCTCGACATGACCTGGAACTCGCCGATGGCGTCCGGGGAGTAGTCGCCCCGCGTTCCGCCCAGCGAATCCTGGTCGTTGCTCATGCCGTCGATCAGGTACGTGTTGCTGGCGCCGTTGCTTCCGGTCGCCGAGACGGTCGTTCCCTCTCCGGTCACGTTCGTCGTGATTCCGGGGGTCAGGAAGATCAGGTCCTGGAAGTTGCGCTCCGAGAGCGGGAGCTCGTCAATCTGGCGGGTCGTGATGTTCGCTCCGATCGCGCTCTTGGTCGTCTCGACGATCGGCGCCTCGCCCTGGACGGTGACCGTTTCGGCAACCTGCGCCACCTTCAGGGTGAAGTCGATCGCAGACTGCTGCCCGATCTGCAGCTGAACGCCCGTCCGCACCTCCGTCGAGAGCCCGGACGAGCTCACGGTGATCTCGTAAGCGCCGACGGGCAGCTCGACCATGCGGTAAGCGCCGTCCGCGTCGCTCGTCACCGTGCGGCTTTGACCCGTGCCGACTTTCCGCGCCGTGACGGACGCCCCGGCGATCGGTCGGCCCGATTCGTCCGACACGCGGCCGAAGATGGTGCCGCCGACGGCCTGACCGAATACGGCCGACGCCAGAAGGAATGTGGCCGCAGCGACGGCCCAGGTTCTGCGCGATGGACTCATGAGTTCCCCCCTCCTCTTCGGGTCGCCGGCCTTCGCGCCCGCACCCGACCCACGCGATTGGGCGGAGAATGCATCAACCGTTGCCTAGTGTCAATACACCTACCAATGTTGCGAAATCGATGCTCCTGCGCGCTCAGATGGGGCTCATGAGAGTTGCAAACGCATCACATATTGCAGGGCCGGGGAGGCCCGCCGCAGGCCTCAGCGCTCGAACACGTAGAGCGCGCCGTCCCCGTGCGGAACGAGGGACACGGCCTCGTAGCCGCGGCCGAACAGGGCTCCGGCGGCCCGTCGCAGCCGCGTTCTCGCGCGGCGGGCGGCCGCCGGGTCGCTCGCGTAGAGGTCCGGCGCGCCTCCGGGAATCTCCACCGCGATGCGCCGGCCGGCGGGCACGCGGCCCGAGCCGGTCCTCGGAAGATCCTCGGCGCGCCGGGGCTCGGGAGCCCGGCCGCGCGCCGCCTGCTCGACCTCCGGCGAGTCGAGGCGCCACAGCACCTCGAAGCGGTCGGTGGGCAGGCCGCCGTAGAGCCCGCCCAGCTCGCCGTACACGTTCGGCAGATAACGGTGGGCGCGGGCCCGCAGGCGCACCAGATTCAGCCGCGCATTGCGGACGAGGAGTGGATCGTACGTCCACGTGACGCGCCGGATTCCGCGCGCGAGACACCAGGCGCGCTGGAAGAATTTGAGGCGGACGGCGACGCCCCGGCCCCGGAACTCCGGCCGCACCGCGAGCAGGTGCGAGTGATGGCACGGCCGGCCGAAATTCGTGCGGGCCAGGCCGTGAACGAAACCCACGAGGTCACCGCCAAAGAACGCGCCCGCCGTCAGGCCACCCACGTGACCCACGACCTGCAGGTCGAACGTGGACGGCAGCTGGCGGTCCTCGAATCCCCAGACGTCGCGGGCGACGCGCTGCGCCGCGACAAAGTCCGGGAGCGTGCGGAGCTCGCGGATCTGAAGCCGGCTCATGGTTCCGTCGCGAGGGCGGCGAGCAGGGCCGCCCGCCGCGGAAGGTCCGAGAGCGACACGAACTCGTCGCGGGCATGCGCGTTTCCGCCCCTCGGGCCCAGCCCGTCGAGCGTCGGGATGCCGGCCGCGGCCGTGAAGTTGCCGTCCGACGCCCCCCCGACCCGCGCGGCTTCGAGCGCGAACCCCAGCGTTTCCGCGACGGCGCGGGCGCGTTCGTAGAGCGCCAGCGAGGCGGGAGTCGGTTCGAGAGGCGGCCGGTCCATTCCGCCCTCCACCTCCATCGCGACGCGGTGGTCGCCCGGCCGATAGTCGCGAATGCCGCGTTCGACCCTCGCCGCTTCCTCCGCGGACCATGCGCGAACGTCCACGCTCAGCTCCCCCGCTTCGGGAATGACGTTCGTCCGCTCGCCGCTCCGGGCCACCGTCGCGGCGACCGTGGTCTGCCGGCCCGGATCGGCCAGCGTCTCCAGAAAGAGCACGCAGCGCGCCAGCTCCGCGAGCGCCGAGGCGCCGCGCTCGGGCTCGAGTCCCGCGTGCGCGGCGCGACCGCGGAAGAGGAGGCGGAACGCCCCGTGTCCCTTGCGGGCGACCTTGGCGGCGCCGTCCAGGGAGGGCTCGAGAACGAAGACGCGGCGGTGACCCGCGGCGAGCTCGAGGGTCAGGCCGCGCGACGCCGCGCTGCCGACCTCCTCGTCCGGAACCAGCAGGAGACTCGCCTCGGCTTTTCCGTCCTCGGCGAGCGCCTCGAGCGCCGCCATGGCGACGGCGATGCCCGCCTTCATGTCGAAGGCGCCCGGTCCCGAGACGCGATCGCCGTCGATTCGCCAGGGAAAGCTCTGCAGCGTCCCGGCCGACCACACCGTGTCGAGGTGTCCGAGGAGCAGGGTCCCGCCGCCGCCGGATCCGACGCGCGCGACGAGGGCGTCGCCCCGCCCCGCGCACGGCCGCGTCTCGGCCGCGACGCCCCGCTCGCGGAGTCGATCGCCGACGGCGCGCGCCAGCGACGAGACGCGCTCGGAATCCTCGGACGGACTCTCGTGGGTCACGAGGAACTCCAGGTCCGCCGCGAGGCGTTCCCGGCGCGCCTCGAAGCGCCCGAGCCACTCCGCCGATCTCACGGCATCCCGTCTATTGCCGCTGCGGCCGCTGCGCCTGCCGCGGCCGCCGCTTCTCTCGCTGGGCGGATCCGTCTCGTCCGGGAGACACCGCGTCGTCGTCGTGCTCCTGGTCGTACCACCGCGGTCCGGAGAGGTATTCCTCCTCGGTCTGCCGCAGGAGCGCGAGAGATCGTTTCGGCTTCAACTGCGCGCAGGCCACGAGGACGGCGTTCAACACCGCCATCGGCGCCGCGTAGGAGCCCGTGTACGTCGACGCGGAGATGGGAGCCAGCAGGTACGCGTCGCACGCGCGGGCGATCGGCGTCGTGTCGCTGTCGGTGATTCCGAACGTCGCGACACCCCGGGCCTTGGCCTGCGTCGCGGCGTCGATCGTGACACGGAGACACCGACCGAAGCTGATGGCTACGAGAAGATCGCGCGGAGTCAGGGTTCGCACTTTGTGCTGCAGGTTCCCGGCGCTTCCGACCGGAGCCTCGACGTCGAACCCCAGCGCCTCGAGGCCGTACGCCAGGAACCAGGACAGCGAGGCCGCGAGGTCCACGCCCACGACCAGGACGGACCGGGCCCGGTGGATCCGGCGCGCGAGGTCCACGGCGCGCGTCGGATCGAGACCCGAGCGGACGGCGTCCAGGTTCTGCAGGTCCCGCTCGAGGCTGTGCCGCACATGGTCGGCGATGCTGCGCTTTTCCCGGACGGTCGCCTCCAGGATCCGGTAGGGCGTGACGCGCTGGATGAAATGTTCCCGGAGATCCTTGAGGAAATCGGCGTACTGGCGATACCCCAGCACCTGGATGGTCCGCACGATCGTCGCGGGATCGACGCGGTGTTTCCGGGCGAGCGCGCGCGACGACAGGAAGAACGTCTCGTCGGGGTTCTCCAGAGCGGCCTGGATGATGCGGCGGCGGCGCGGGTTGAGGCGCGACTGCGCGTCCGCCAGGCGCTGCTCGATCGACGTGCGGGTGGGCATGTGGTGCTCTCCGGGGCGCCGCTAGAATCTCACGACACCGAGACCGTATCTCCCCGGAGCGTGAGCCTCTCCACGTTCTCGGTCCGAGCGGACACGTAATCCCGGTCGATCACGAATCCCAGGCCCGCGCCGGTCGGAACCTCGACCGTGCCGTCCGAAGCCACCTCGACTTCCGGCACGATGATGTCCCGGGCGAAATAACGGCGGCTGGCGGAGATGTCGTTGGGGAGCGTGAAGCCGGGAAGGCTCGCCAGCGCGATGTTGTGCGCCCGCCCGATTCCGGACTCCAGCATCCCGCCGCACCACAGGGGCACTCCGCGCGACCGGCACAGCTCGTGGATCGCGAGCGCTTCCGTATAGCCGCCGACGCGGCCCACCTTGAGGTTGACGATGCGGCCGCTTCCAATCCTGAGGGCCTGGCGCGCCGCCCGCACGCCGCCGATGCTCTCGTCGAGGCAAATCGAAGTCTCGAGCTCGCGCTGGAGCTCGGCATGATCCAGAAGGTCGTCGTGCTCCAGCGGCTGCTCGATCATGAGGAGCCCGAAGGCGTCGAGCTTCTTGAGGTGATCGCGGTCGGCCAGGGTGTACGCTGCATTCGCGTCCACGGAGAGAACGATGTCGGGGTGATGCCGCCGGACTTCCTCGACGACAGCCACGTCCCAACCCGGCTTGATCTTGATCTTGATCCGCCGATAGCCCAGACGCACGTGCCGCTCGATCCGCTCGAGCAGCGAGGCGACGTCGCTCTGGATCCCGAGGCTGACACCGGATGGGACCCGGTCCCGGGCGGCGCCGAGAAGGCTCGCGACGGATCGGCCGGCGGCCCTCGCCAGCAGGTCGACGAAGGCGAGCTCCAGGCCGGCGCGGGCCATCGGGTGGCCGCGGAACCCGGCGAGCCGTCCCGAGAACTCGGACAGGCCCCGAACCGGCCGGCGAAGCACGGCCGGCGCGAAGTAATCGCGAACGACGTGCAGGGCGGTTCCGACGGTCTCGTAGCTGTAGAGGGGCACCTCTCCGGCGACGATCTCGCCCCAGCCCTCGAGGCCCTCGGCCTCCATTTTCACGAGGACGAAAGGCCGCGACTGGACCCGACCGAAGCTCGTCTCGAACGGCTCGACGAGCTCCAGGCGAAGCAGCCGCAGCTCGACGGCGTCGATCCGCAGAGGGGGCGCCGAGCCGCCGAGGTCTGACAACATTTGTTGCTTCAACGTAACAGAACGCCTCTCGGGAGGTCAAGAAGCGGTCTAAATGGTCAAGCGAGGCGGGGCTGTTCGCCGCCCTGCATCACTTGTTGCACGATGCCGGGGAGCGGGAGACCGAATCGCTCCTAGCGGTTCTTCAGATAGGCGTCGAAGAAATCCAGCGTTTCCTTCCAGGTGCGCTCCCATTCGGCGCCCTGCCATCCATGCTCGCCGCCGAGGAGGAATTCCACGCGGCCCGGGACGCCGGCGGCGGAGAGCTTCTCCATGAGGGCGACGGCCTGCGTCGGAGGAAGAAGCGTGTCCCGGGACCCGTGGAAGATGAGCACGGGCGCATCGTCCGCGTCGACGTAGGTCACCGGGGACGCTCGCGCCGCGAGCTCCGGCTTCTCGGACGCCGGGGCGCCGATCAGGCACTGCACGAATCCCCGGGCGGTGTTCGAGAAGTCCTTCGCGGTGAGGTCCGCCGGGCCGAAGAAATCCACCACCGCCTGCACGCGGGCGCTCGGGACTCCTTTGGACGCGGCGCCGTCGAACCCGTCCGTGGGGCCGGTCATGCCGAGCAAGAGAGCCAGATGCGCGCCGGCCGAGAACCCCATCGCGCCGATCCGGTCCGGATCGACCTTGAGCGACTTCGCGTTCGAACGCAGGAAGCGCACGGCGGCCTTGACGTCTTCGAGCTGCGCCGGAAACGTGTCCTTGGGGCAGAAGCGGTACTGCGGCGACGCCGCCACGTACCCGCGGCGCGCGAACGCCATCAGGTAACGATGATTCTCTTCGCGCCCGCCCTCGTGCCAGGCGCCGCCATGGATGACCAGCACGGCCGGAAACGGTCCGTCGCCGATGGCCGGCTGCACGATGTCGATGCGCAACTCCGCTCCACCGGCCGTCGTGAACGGCACGTCGTAGCTCGTCGACACCGTCGGATCGTCCGCGGAGAGCGCGGGCGCGAAGATGCACGAGGCCGCGAAGATCCACGATGCGACACGGAGCCGGCGCGTCATGGGAAACCTTCAGGCAGCGTATCAGAGCCCTTCGAATCGCCCGGATAGAATCGGCGCAGCACCCGATGCCGCTGAATGCGGGCTCTCGCCTCGGCCCCTACGAAATCCTCGGCCAGATCGGCGCCGGGGGGATGGGGGAAGTCTACAAGGCGCGGGACACGCGTCTCGAGCGAACGGTCGCGGTCAAGGTGCTGGCCCGGCACATGTCGAGCTCGGCCGACGTTCGCCAGCGATTCGAGAGAGAGGCCCGGACGATCTCGCAGCTCTCGCATCCGCACATCTGCGCGCTCCACGACGTCGGCCGCGAAGACGACGCGGACTACCTGGTGATGGAGCTGCTCGAAGGGGAATCGCTCGCCGAGCGCATCGCCCGGGGCGCGCTGCCTCTCGAGCAGACGGTCCGCTACGGGTCCCAGATTGCCGACGCGCTCGACAAGGCGCACCGGCAGGGCATCGTCCACCGGGATCTGAAGCCCGGCAACGTCATGATCACGAAGTCGGGCGTGAAGCTCCTCGACTTCGGCCTGGCCAAGAGCCTCGCGCCGGCCGGCGATGCGGGACTCACCACGTCCCCGACCCAGGCCCACCTGACCGAAAAGGGCACGATCCTCGGCACGTTCCAGTACATGGCGCCGGAACAGCTCGAGGGAAAAGAGGCCGACGCGCGGACCGACATCTTCGCGCTCGGCGCCACGCTCTACGAGATGGCGACCGGGCGCAAGGCGTTCAGCGGCTCAACACAGGCCTCGCTCATCTCGGCGATTCTGCGCGACGATCCGACGCCGATTTCCCAGGTCCAGCCCATGTCGCCCCCCGCGCTCGATCGGGTCGTCCGGGCGTGCCTCGCGAAGGATCCCGAAGACCGCTGGCAGGCCGCTGGCGATGTCGGCAAGGAGCTCCGATGGCTCTCCGAAGGCGGGAGCGCTGGCACGGCGTCGGTCGTCGCTCCTCCCGAGCGAGGACGAGCGCGACGCCTGCTGCCCTGGGCCGCGGCCGGTGTGATTCTTCTCGGCGCCCTCTTCCTCGCCGAGCAAGTGAGAAAAGCGCGCTCGGCGCGGCCGGAGCCGAGATCCCCAGGTCGGCGAAGACCTGCTCGTAGAACTCGTGCTCGCCCTGCAGGTAGGCCTCGACCTCCTGCAGGAACTGGCCGGACTCGGCGCCCTGGATGATGCGATGGTCGTACGTCGACGTCATCGTCATCACCTTCTCGGCGCCGATCGTCGCGCCGATCGCGCCGAGGCCCGGCGGGTAGCCGATCGCGCCGGTGGCGACGATCGTGCCCTGGCCGTTCATCAGCCGCGGGACGGACGCGATCGTGCCGATCCCGCCCGGGTTGGTGAGCGAGACGTTCGCGCCCTGCAGGTCGTCGGCCGTCAGCTTGTTCTCGCGCGCCTTGGCGATCAGCTCGTTGAAGGCGTCGAGGAACTGCGGGAACGTGAGCCGGCCGGCGTCGCGGATCACCGGCACCATCAGCGTGCGGCCGCCGCCCTTCTTCTCGACGTCGACGGCGATGCCGAGGTTGACGCCGCCGTCGTCGACCACGTGCGGCTTGCCGTCGATCTCGGCGAAGTGGGTGGCCATCACCGGCATCCGCTCGGTCGCGGCGCGCGCGATCGCGTGCGCGATCAGGTGCGTGAAGGAGACGCGGTGGCCCGCCTCCTTGAGCTGCTTGCGGCGCCCGTCGAGGATGCTGACGGTGACGGTGCGGAACGACGTCGCGGTCGGGATCGCGCGCGACTCGTCCATGTAGCGCGCGAGCATCGCGCTCGCGCCCTTGAGCAGGGTCGCCTGCTCCGGCGCCGCGGCGGGCGCGCCATTCTCCGAGTACGAGAGGACGTCGGCCTTCGAGATGCGGCCGGACGGGCCGGTGCCGTGCACCTTGCCGAGATCGACGCCGTGGACGGCGGCGGCCCGCGCTGCAACCGGCGTTGCATTGACGCCGTCCGGCGCCGGCGGCGCCGGCTCAGCCTTGGGCTCCGGGGCCTTCGGAGCGGGCGCGGGGGCGGTCGCGCCGTTCGTGCTCGACGTCATCCGCGCGATGACCTGGCCCACGGTCACGGTGTCGCCCGCGCTCGCGAGGACCTCCTTGAGCGTGCCCGATGCGGGTGCGGGGACTTCAGCATCCACCTTGTCGGTGGAGATCTCGACGATCGTCTCGTCTTCGGCGATCGCCTCGCCGGGCTGCTTGGCCCACTCGAGGATCGTGCCTTCGGACACGGACTCGCCCATCGCCGGCATGACGATGTCGACAAGCGTCTCCTCGCCGGTCTCCGGCTCCGGAGGCGCTTCCGCCGCCTCGACGGGGCCGGCGCCGTTGGTCGGCGCGATCTCGGCGAGCACGGCGCCGACGTGCACCGTGTCGCCTTCGGACGCGTGGATCTTGACCACTGTCCCGGAGATCGGCGCGGGCACCTCCGCGTCGACCTTGTCCGTTGATATCTCGACGAGTGTCTCGTCTTCGGAGACCTCGTCGCCCTCCTGTTTGTGCCACTCCAGGATGGACCCCTCGGAGACCGAGTCGCCCATCGCGGGCATGACCACTTCAACCGTGGTGTTGACCGCCATATCGAGCCTTAGACCATACCGCGCCTTACAGGACGTGCTGTGGAACTTGCACGCCGTTCTTCATACAGAAACCCAATGGTGCCCGCGAAGGGCCCGACGCCTCCGACGACAGCGACCATGACGCCGAGCCAGAGCGGGATCGTCCGCGTCCGGACGGCGTTGATGCACAGCAGCGACATCACGATCCAGCCGATGCCGTGGGCCCAGCCGAGCACGTACTTGGCGCTCTCGGCCTCGGTCGCCCAGCAGATGAGCAGGGCCGTGTAGATCGCCGAGTGCGTGAACGACAGGTACTTGAGCGTCCGGAAGCTCATACGGTGCTCAACAACGTCGCCATCCCGCGAAGTTGCGGGTGAGCCTCGTCGGGCCATTCGCGCGGGTCCGGAGGCCACCAGGCATGTGCGTCGTGCTCGTGGTCGCGGATCACCTCGGCGTCCGGCGCCAGCCACGCCTGGCCGACTAGGAACGTGCTGTCCCCGGGCGCCGCGACGAGCGCCTCCACGAGCAGCCGCTCGGGCACCACGCTCCACTCCTCCTGCAGCTCGCGCGCGAGCGCGCGCGCAGGATCCTCGCCCGCGTCAACCGCTCCGCCGGCGCCGAGCGCCCACATGCCCGACCACGTCGCCACCCACGAGGCGCGCCGGCCGGCGAGCCAGCGGCCCTCGTGATCGCGCACCACGCACAGCACCGACAGCGCGCCGGACGCGCCGTGGCGCAGCCGCTCGAGATGAAGTCGGACCACACCGTCCGCGGGGTCCCTGGCGTGCAGCGCTTCGAAAGCGGCGCGCGCTTCAGCGGCGCCGCGACGGAGCAGATCATACGCTGACATGTATTCCTGCAAAGTCAAAAGCGCGCCAGCCGGCACCGGCTCGAACACGGCGAGCCGGGTTGATCGCCCCACCAGCCCCAGCTCGGCGACCGGACGCAGCGAAGCGGTTCGCACCAGGCGCGCCGTGCTTTCGCTCACGACAATCGAGGTGTTGAGGAACTTGTTGGCGCCTTCGAGCCGGGCGACGGTGTTCACCACGTCACCATGCGCCATGTATTCCATCCGCGCTGCGCCGCCGAAATTGCCCACTGTGGCACCGCCGCTGTGGACGCCGATGCGGGTCGCGCCGAAATCATGGCCTTCGGCTGCGGCACGGGCGCGGAAGGCTCGGGCAAACCGGTCCATGGCAATCGCGCA
>Ga0081455_10008536_pt1 | contig 10632 bp, 15 predicted proteins | sample TabmetS3T2R1_FD_70207 | JGI IMG/M metagenome (GOLD analysis project Ga0081455, IMG submission 70207) | Tabebuia heterophylla rhizosphere microbial communities from the University of Puerto Rico - S3T2R1 | ecosystem: Host-associated > Plants > Roots > Rhizosphere ... | reverse complement strand
CTGGGCCTAGCCGAGCCGAAACTCGCCGCAAGCCACGACGACCGCCGAGCCGCCCACCTCGACGCTCTCGATGCTCTCGGCCGAGCCGGAGGCGCGCGCGTGCAGCGTGCTCGGACGCCGGATCTCGGCGCCCTGCGAGATCACGATCTCGCGGCCGAAGTCGATCCGCCCGTGCCGGGCCAGGTGGCAGGCGAGCGGTCCGGCGGCGGAACCGGTGGCCGGGTCCTCGGGAACACCGTCCGCGGGAGCGAACATCCGCGTCTTCCAGCGGTCGCCCGTGCCGGCGAAGCAGTTCGTCCCCACGATGCCCTGCAGGCGCTTCAGGGCCTGCTGGTCGGGCTCGAGGGCCTCGACCGCCTCGATACTCGGAAGCGCGATGTACACGTGCCGCACGCCGTTGTCGTAGAGCTCGACGGGGAGTTCGGAGCGCTCGACGCCGACCGCGGCGAGGAGCTCCCTTTCGGCCGCGAACGGCTCGATGCTCGGCACCGGCTGGGTCATCCAGCCGAAGCTGATCCGGTCCTCCTTGCGCTCGAGCCGCACCGGAATCGGGCCCCTGCCCGTCTCGAGCACGATCTCGGGAAGCTGGAGCGGCGCGGCGAGCACGAAGGCTGTACCGAGAACGGGATGGCCTGCGAACGGCAGCTCGTCCATCGGGGTGAAGATCCGGATGCGCGCGTGCCCGCCCTGCTCCGCCGGGTAGACGTAGACCGTCTCTGAGAGGTTCAGCTCCCGCGCGAGCGGCTGGAGCGTCTCCTCCGGGAGCTCCCTGGCGTCGGTGAACACGGCGAGACCGTTGCCTTCCAGCGGCGTGTCCGTGAAGACGTCGACGATGACGTAGCGGAGGGCGGGCATCTCAGTCGTGGAGCTCGAAGATGTGCTCGAGGCCGTCCTCAGGGTCCATGTGCTGGCCGGTGCGCACGAAGCCCAGCTTACGGATGATCGCGAGCGAGGGTACGTTGTCGGGAGCGACGGACGCGACGAAATGGGCGATGCCCTGGGTCCGGGCCCATCCGATCAATCCCTTCACAGCCTCGGTCGCATAGCCCTGGCGCCGATGCTCGGGCTGGATCCCGTAGCCGATCTCGAGGGCGTCTGGCGCAGACGCCGCGTTCACGCCCGGCTGGCCGTGGAACCCGACGTTCCCGATCATCAGGCGTTCTTCCTCTCGCCGCACGATGGCGCGCGCGAGCCACCGCTGGACGACCGGGTCCTGCCGAAGCTGTCCGATCCGGTGACTGAGGAAGCGCTCCACAGCCGGGTCGACTGGGGCTGGTGGAAGGACAGCGCCGATTAGGCTCGCGGCCTCGTCGAACCGCCCCGCGAGCACCGCCTCCATGAACTCAGGCGTCATCGAGACGAGGTCGAGCCTCGCTGTCCGGATGGGGTCGACCCGGGTCAGCCCGCGATCTCGTCGGTCGCCACGACGGCGGCGTAGCCGTCCGCGAGCGCAGCGAGGAAGGCCGCATGCACCGAGGCGGCGGGGATCGCGGTCCCGCCGAAGTCGAGGTCGCACGTCGCGCATGCGTCGTGTGCCACCGTCGTGTCGAAGCCGAGGTCGACGGCAGCGCGGACGGTCGCGTCCACGCACATGCTCGTCATCATCCCGCAGACGACGAGCTCATCGACGCCGGCCTTGCGGAGCTCCGCCTCGAGCTCGGTGTCGCGGAAGCTGTTCGGGTGCTCCTTCGAGATCACGGTCTCGCCGTCGAGCGGCGCGACGCTCTGGTGGATCTCGACGCCCTCCGAGCCGGGCCGCATGAAAGTCGCCTCCTCCTCGTCCCAGATGTGGCGCACGTGGAAGACGGGGTCGCCGGCAGCGCGGAAGTCCACGAGGAGCCGCGCCGCGGAGGCCGCCGCAGCCTCCGGCCTCTCGAGCGGATGGGCGCCACCCGGAAAGTAGTCCTTCTGAATGTCGACGATGACGAGTCCGCGGGCCACGGCGGAAGTAAACCAGGGCAAACCAACCAGCCGTCAAGTCGTCCTATCCCGCAGTGAGGCGGGCGCTTCCGATCCTGCTGGCTCTGACCATCGTCGCCGCTGCGTGCGGCGGCAGCGACGGAGGCGGTGAGCGCGCGGCGGTTTCGACCTCGCCCACGACCCTGGACCCCGACCTCCTGAGCCAGTTCGACTACGACGCCTCCATGCCACTGGACGTGCAGGAGGTCAAGTCGGAGGTCAAGGACGGCGCAGTGGTGCACGACATCACATATGCGGGCCCCGAGGGTCGGATCGACGCGTTCCTCATCACCCCGCAGGGTGACGGGCCCTACCCCGCGGTCGAGTTCATGCCAGGGGCCCCGGGGGCCAAGTACACCTTCTACACCGAGGCGATCGAGCTCGCGAAGACCGGCGTCGTCTCTCTGCTCCCGAACCCGCCGTACGCGCGGCCGCCGATCGAGGACGTCGTCGTCTTCGAGCCCTCCGACAAGGACGGGATCGTCCAGGAGGTCAAGGAGATGCGACGCGGGATCGACGTGCTCGCCTCCCGCCCGGAGGTCGACCCGAGCCGCCTCGGCTACGTCGGCTTCAGCTGGGGAGCCTCGCTCGGCGGGATCCTGTCCGCGGTTGAGCGGCGCGTGCACTCGTTCGTCCTCATGTCACTCGTCCCGCACCTCTCCACGGACATGCGCAAGCTCGCGGAGGAACAGGGTGCGGACGGAGACCTCGCCGCGTACGAGGAGGCCATGCAGCCTATTGACGCGTTCGACTACCTCCCGCACGCGGCGCCTAGCACCGTCTTCATCCAGGCCGGTGAGCTGGACACGCGGCCAAGCCCGGAGGACACGCAGGAGGCGTTCGCGGCGGCAAGCGACCCGAAGAAGCTGCAGATGTACCACACCGAGCACGACCTGAACCCTCAGGCCAAGGCGGACGCCCGCGTCTGGCTCCTCGAGCAGCTCGGAGTGAGCTAGCTGCCGTTTGTAGAGAAGTGTTGATAGTCCTTGGTCCCACCTGACCAGGACCCGCCCCACTCCCAGCCCACCGACGCGAACGCGCGCACGACCTTGTCGCCTGAATGGATGATCGCGCGGTGGCAGCAGCGGTCGGCGTACTTCGTGCCCTTCTCCGGGGAGACATGGCTTCCCGAGACGTACGGGTTCTCGACCGGGTTCAGGTCGATCGCCTTCCCGTAGGCGTGCATCGACCAGTTGGTGGTGCCGGCGACGTAGCGGCAGTTGAAGGCCGAGGTGTTGTCGGCCTTTATGGAGCGGTCGTCGTCGGCCCCGTAGGCGTCGACGAGACGCATGCGCCGTACCGGATAATCCGCGCGCCAGAGCTTGTGGAAGACCCTGACGATCTTGTGCGCCTGCCTGCGGTGGACGATCAGCCGCGCCAGTCGCTTCGACCCGTCGAACTTGTGGATCGACACGCGGACGAACCGGAGCCTGCGGAGCGGCACCGGGCAGCCGGGGTGCCAGGACGAGCCGGTCACGCGCTCGCGCACGTCCGGCGGAAGACGGCTGACCGAGGACTGGAAGGCCGCCGAGGCGTTGCTCGAGACCGCGGCCAGCGCCAGGACACTCGTTCCGACGGCGAGAGCCTTCATGGCCGCAGTGTAGGGCGGCCCGATTTCGAGTCGTCAGTATTCTGGCCGCGTGAGCGCGATCGAGGTCTCGGGACTGAAAAAGTCGTACGGGCCCCGCGAGGTCCTGCACGGCGTCAGCTTCCGCGTCGAGCCCGGTGAGGTTTTCGCGCTGCTCGGCCCGAACGGCGCGGGAAAAACGACGACGGTCGAGATCCTGGAGGGCTATCGCGAACGGGACGAAGGCACTGTCCATGTCCTCGGCACCGACCCCGCCCGGGCGGGCAGCGAGTTCAGGGCGCGCATCGGCATCGTCCTGCAATCGTCGGCGGTCTATCCCCTCCTCTCGGTGCGCGAGATCCTCGAGCTCTTCGCCGGCTACTACGCGCGCGCGCGAAACGTCCGCGAGGTCATCGAGCTCGTCGGGCTGCGAGAGAAAAGCGAGACGCGCGTGCGGACGCTTTCTGGCGGGCAGCTGCGTCGCCTCGATCTCGCCCTCGCCCTCATCGGGGACCCCGAGCTGATCTTCCTCGACGAGCCGACCACCGGCTTCGACCCCGCCGCGCGCCGCCAGGCCTGGGAGACCATCCGCGACCTGCGCGCGCTCGGCAAGAGCATTCTCCTCACCACGCACTACATGGAGGAGGCGCAGACGCTCGCCGACCGCCTCGCCATCCTCCGCGACGGCCGCATCGTTGCGACCGGCTCGCCGCGGGAGCTCCTCTCCGGCGCTGCGGGTGTCGAGATCCGCTACCGCCGAGACGGCGAGGAGTTCGTGATCGCGACGGACGAGCCGACGCGCGTCCTCCACGAACTGACGGGGCAGGCGCTCGCCGAAGGCTTTGAGCTCGAGGGGATCGAAGTGCGCCGCCGCTCGCTGGAAGACCTCTACCTCGAGCTCACGCGCGAGGAGGCCGAGGTCGGATGAGGCTCTTCTTCCACGAGCTCGCGGCGCAGCAAAGGATCTTCTGGCGGAGCCGCGAGGCCGCGTTCTTCACGTTTCTCTTGCCGATCATCTTCCTTGTCCTGCTCGGGTCGATCTACGGCGACCGGGACACGATCGGCGGCGTCAACGCGGGCACGTACCTGCTCGCCGGGCTGCTCGGCTACGGGATCGTCTCGACGGCGTTCGCCGGTCTCGCCATCCAGCTCGTCGTGCGGCGCGAGTCGGGCGTCCTAAAACGTGTGCGCGGCACCCCGCTCCCGCCGAGGATCTACATGAGCGCGGTGATCGGCTCGACCCTCCTTGTCATCGGGCTCGAGGCCATCATCCAGCTACTCATCGGGCGCTTCCTCATCGACGCAGACCTCCCGCAGTCGCCGGGCACGTTCATCTTCACGCTCCTGCTCGGCACAGTCGCCTTCGCCGCGCTCGGCCTCGCCCTGACCGGGCTCGTCAAGAGCGCGGAAGGCTCCTCGGCGATCGTGAACGCGATCTATCTCCCCATGGTCTTCATCTCGGGAGTCTTCTGGTCGACCGAGTCCATGCCGGCTTTCCTCCGCGCAATCGCCGACGTGCTTCCGCTGACGTATCTCCTCGAGCTCATGCGAAGCGTGTTCCTGGAGGAAGACGCTCTCTCGGATTCGGTCGGCGCCATCGCTGTGGTCTCCGTGTGGGGAGCCGTCGGAGTAGTTCTCGCGCTCCGGATGTTCAGGTGGGAGCCCCGAGAGGGTATGAGCGGCACGTGACCGATCCCACGCGTGTCTTCACGACGGAAGGACGCGCCGGCGAGCGCCGCCACATCGTCCCTTGACCGGATCGCCTCAGTGGGTGACGCTCACGAGCTGGAATGCTTCGTGGTGGCCCTTGACGACCTCCTCCTTGACCTCTCCGACTCCCGCCACGTAGTACTTCTCCTCGGTCTGCGGCTCGAGGGGGCTGTACTCACTCGTCACGAGTGAGCGCTCGAACGTTCCGTCCGGAACAGTGATCGGGCCGCGATAGCCGACCACGCGCGCCTCGTCGAGAGCCTTCCCGGGCGGGTAGTACTCCTGTCGGTACAGGTCGCCGGGCTGAGGCTCGGCGGGCATGATGATGCCCGGCTCACCACCGTTTACGCCGGAACGCCACGAGTCGCTCGCCTTGACGAAGTGCCCGTGCTGCAACTCGAAGGAGTCCTCGCCCATGTACCAGACGTTTCCCTGCTTGTCCTGGGCGTAGAAGTCGCGTGTCCGCTCGATCGGACGGCCGTGCTCGGAGACCGTGTCCCGAACGACCGTGCACCGAACGCCGAGGAGCTTCACCGTGCCGTGGGTCACGACCTCGTCGTCCCTCTGCGGCACATGCCCGCGGACTCCGCGGAAGTGAAAGCCTGTCCCGGGCGAGAGCGGCCAGTACGGGTTGTCGACCGTGATCACGAAATTTGCAGGATCGATGGACGGTGAATAGGGCTTCCGCACCGGCGCCAGGCGCGACGCAGACGAAGCTCGGTTCATGGTCGTCGCCGAGGACGGTTGTTCGACGCTCGAGCCGCAGCCCGACGCGAGGACTAGCGCGATGAAGGTCGAGGCGGTCGCGGAGGCCGTGACTTTGTCGAGTGGTCCGAGCAATGTGCTCCTCCTTGCTCGCCCGCCTTAGATAGCTGACCGTCCTTTATAGCGAACCGAAATGAGACGAAGATGAGAGCCGCTTTAGCGCCTATGCGAGCGTCCGCTTTTTACGCGAACGAGATCCTCGCGCGCGTCTAGGTCTCGCCTTCCCAGTAGTCGAGCTTCGGCTCGTCACGCAGCATCGCCTGGTAGCCCTCCTCCTTCGTCCAGATCCCGACCTTGCCGCTGTCCGGGTAGTGGACGACGGCAAGCGGCGACTTGGAGGAGAGAAGGAGGACGCGGCATGGCTCGTTGGTGCGGTTCTCGACGAGGTGGGCACCGCCGGGGCCCTCGGGGAAGACCGCGACGTCGCCCGGTTCGAGCTCGCGTTCGCCGTCGGACCCGCGTAGCGTCGGGCGGCCGGAGACCGCGATCAACCATTCCTCCGCGCCGAGCTCGAAGTGGTACGGCCACGTCTTCTCGCCGGGCGGGAGCTCGTAGAGGCTGCCGCCGAGGAGCGACGCGCCGAGCTGCTTGCCGATCGCGGTCACCCGGTGCCGGTAGCCGTCGCGGTCGTTCTCACTGTCCCAGTCCTGCTTGGCGAAGAGGTTGAAGACATCCATGCGGCGAATCCTATGGAGTGAGCCTCACCCAGTACTACACGGCGACCACCCTCGACGGCTTCATCGCCGACCAAAACCATTCACTCGAATGGCTGTTCACGCGGGACCAGGACAGAGCGGGCCCCGGGAACTACGCTGATTTCATCGCGAACGTCGGCGCGCTCGCCATGGGGTCCACGACCTACGAATGGATCCTGGATCACGAGTTCGCGGGCAAGGACCCGTCCGAGTGGAGGTGGCCCTACGACCTCCCGTGCTGGGTGTTCAGCAGCCGGAAACTGACGGAGGTGCCCGGCGGGCGGATCGAGTTCGCGAGCGGCGACGTCGCTCCCGTGCACAAGGAGATGGTGAGAGCGGCCGGGAGCAAGAACGTCTGGATCGTCGGCGGCGGCGACCTCGCCGGACAATTCGCAGACGCCGGCCTTCTCGACGAGGTCTGGGTCTCGATCGCCTGCGTCACGCTTAGCGCCGGCGCACCGCTCCTGCCTCGCCGCCTCGAGCTCAAGCTCGAGGAAGCCGCCGCGAACGGGGACTTCATCGCGGCGAGATTCAGTGTCGCCGGGCCGCTACCCTGACGTCGAGCCCCCGTAGCTCAGTGGATAGAGCAGCGGTTTGAGACGGAGAAACCGGGGCTCCCCCGTAAGCACCGCTCCCGGTCGTGTAACGAATTGGCTCGACCCGAGACCGAACGGCGTCAATCGCTATCTGAGCCGGAGGAAGCCATGTCGAGCAACAACGAGAACGGAGCAGTCTACGTTCAGACGAACGAGCCCGAGAACAGGGTGATCGCGTTTCGGCGCGGCACCGAGGGAACACTCGAGCGGATCGGCGCCTACGCGACCAGCGGCGCGGGAAGCGGTGCCCCGCACCTGCCGTCGCAGGGATCGGTTACCCTCAGCGGCGACGGGTCCTGCCTGCTCGTCGCCAACGCAGCGAGCAACGACGTCAGCCTCTTCGCGGTGGAAGCAGACGGGCTGCAGCTCCTCCAGACGCTCCCGAGCGGAGGCGACACGCCGCGGAGCATCGCCGAGCACAGGGGTCTGGTCTACGTCCTGAACGCGGGGGACCCGTCGCTGGCCGCGTTCCGGCTCTCGGACAACGGCCTGGGGCCGCTGGACGGTTCGCGGACGGAACTGCCCTCCGACGCCGATCCGGCACAGGTCGGCTTCACGCCCGACGGCTCGAAGGTCGTCGTCACCGAGCGCGGGACGAACGCGATTGCGTTCTACGGCGTCGACGCCAACGGCCGCCTCGGCGAGCCGCACCTCACGCCCTCCTCCGGGCCAACGCCGTACGGCTTCGCCTTCGCGAGCGGCGGGACGCTCGTCGTCACCGAGGCGTTCGGCGCCCAGAAGGGCAAGGCGGCGGCGTCTTCCTATCTCATCCGCAACGGGTCGGCGACCCCGGTCTCCCGCTCGGTCGGAAACGGCCGCAGCGAGATCTGCTGGGCGGTCGTCACGAACGACGGACGCTATGCGTTCACGACGAACTTCGCCGACGGTGCGGTGTCCCGCTACGCGGTCGCTGCGGACGGAAACCTCGCACTCGAGGATGCTGTCGCAGGGACGGCGATCGACGGCGCGACCGGACTTCGCGACGAGGACATCAGCCGCGACGGCCGCTTCCTGTACGCGATCGACGCCGATTCCCAGCGCATCTTCGGGTGGGGGATTGGTGACGACGGGGCGCTCTCGCCGCTCGGCTCGTGGGAAGGGCTGCCGGCGACCGTCGCGGGGCTCGCGGCCAGCTAGTCCGATGCGGCTCGAGCCCCTCTACCACGCCACGTTCACGACGCCGGAGAGCTGGAGCGTCGAGATCGAGGGCGAGCACGGATCGGAGGGCCAGAGCTTCCTGATCGCCGAGGGGCGCCTCGAGGGGCGCCTCTCGGCGCGTCTTCGCGGGGCGAACTTCCCCCGCCGCCGAACCGACGGCACGCTCACGCCCGATTTTCGCGGAGCGCTCGAGACGGACGATGGAGCAACGATCCTCTACGCATGGCATGGCTACGGCCGGGCGGGCCAGCATGGAACCCACGAGCTCGTCGGGAGCATCACCCACGTAACCAATGACGAGCGGTACCGCTGGCTGAACACGACGGTGTGCGCGCTCACGGGCCGGGTTCGCCCGCATGAGGGCGGAGGCGGGTTCGACGTCGTACTCGAGGTGGCCGAGATCGTCCCGGAGCCTGTCTAGGTAGACCTGCGGCCGATCGTGCGCTTATGTAGCAGGCGTGGCGTGCTTGCCGTCGGTCGAGGAGCGAGAGTTGCTCCAGAATCTGCGACGCGGTGACGAGCGCGCCTTCATGACGCTCGTCGACCGACACGGCGCCGCGATGCTGCGCCACGCACGTGTGTTCGTCCGCGACCGAGCGGTCGCGGAAGAGGTCGTCCAGGAAGCCTGGCTCGGCGTCCTGCGCGGCATCGAGCGTTTCGAGGGGCGGTCATCGCTCCGCACCTGGCTCTTCGGCATAGTCGCTAACGTCGCGCGAACGAGAGGAGTGCGAGAAGCCCGCTCCGTGCCGTTCTCAGCGCTCACCGACGACGGTCCTTCGGTCGCATCAGAGCGCTTCCTCGGAGCGGGCGACCGCTGGCACGGGCACTGGGCCACACCGCCGGAGGAGTGGGGTCGGCCCGAGCGCGAGCTTCTTTCTACCGAGACGCGCGACGTGCTCGGTGCGGCAATTGCCAACTTGCCGGACACCCAGCGCCAGGTGATCTCACTTCGGGACGTCGAGGGTTGGGACGCAGACGAGGTCTGTCACGTCCTCGAGCTGTCGGAGGCCAATCAGCGTGTGTTGCTCCACCGAGCGCGCAGCAAGGTTCGCCGGGCGCTTGACGAGTATCTGACCGGGAGAAGCGAGTGAGCGTCGAGGATCTGACCTGCCAGGAGTTGGTCGAGGTCGTGACCGAGTACCTCGAGGGCGCCATGCCCGCGGAACAACGGATGCGCTTCGAGGAGCACCTGGCGTACTGCTCTTGGTGCCAGACCTACCTCGCCCAGATGCGGGAGACCGTTGAGGTTACGGGAATGCTGAGGGAGGACGATCTGAGCGCCGAGGCTCGCGATGCGCTCCTACGAGTCTTCCGGGACTGGAAGGAGCCCTGACGCAAGCCTTCAAGTTCTTGCGGCCCGGCCGGATTGCGCCGTTTACGGGAACGGTGTGGCCCCCACCCCGCGAGTGGCTCGAGGGAGGGGCCGAGGGGGTGCACGCGATCCAGCCAGACGTGCTCGCGATCTGGATCTCCGAGGAGCTCTGGCGAGTCGAACTCGAGGGGGCCGCGCCGATAGCCCCCGGTGTGCTCGCCGCACCGCGCGGGCGCCTCGTGTCCCGAGTCGACGAGTGGACGGACGAGGCTGCCCGCGACTTCGCTCGCGCCTGCGCAGCGCACGTTCGCGCCGTCCCCCCGGGCTGGGCCGCCGAGTACGCGGAGGATGCGGCGGCCGACGCACAGCGCGCACGAGCCGACTCGACCGCAACCCTGGTTGGATACATGGCCGCCCGCGCGGTGGAGGCGGCGGAGCCTGGATCTTTGGCCGCGGAGCGCCGGCGGCAGTCGCTCTGGTTGGCGGAGCGGCTCGGCCTGATCTGAGAAGACCGCCCGGGTGGAGGAACCTCTTCGGACCGGATTCGGGAAAAGCCCTGCTAGCCTGGCCCTTCGGCCCCCGTAGCTCAGTGGATAGAGCAGCGGTTTCCTAAACCGCGTGCGCAAGTTCGATTCTTGCCGGGGGCACTCTCGATTGTCCTGCTAGAACCAGCCAGTTTGCAGGAATTCTTTCTTACTTACTTGACTCGCAGGCGAACGACCTCGTCGACGGCCGAGATGGTGATTTAGGTCCAGGGACTGTCGCGCGACTGTCGCGCGGAACGTCCGATGCCCCTACTAGCGTTCCCGTCGTGGCGCAGCGAACCGGCATCGAGGTCAGGCACAAGAAGGGGTGCGCGGCCCGCCGCGG
>Ga0081455_10008535_pt1 | contig 10634 bp, 9 predicted proteins | sample TabmetS3T2R1_FD_70207 | JGI IMG/M metagenome (GOLD analysis project Ga0081455, IMG submission 70207) | Tabebuia heterophylla rhizosphere microbial communities from the University of Puerto Rico - S3T2R1 | ecosystem: Host-associated > Plants > Roots > Rhizosphere ... | reverse complement strand
ACCATCTTCACGGCCTCGTCCCGATACTCGGGAGAAAACTTCCTGCGATTTCTCGACACCTATCCCTCACTTTCCGGAATGAACCTTAGTAGATCCACTGTCCGGAAGATCAGGGGCACCTCACCATGCCGAGGCTCGGGAGATCGCGGAGCGTCTCGGTCGTCTGGCCGCCAGTCGTGCGCCGGATGCTCTCCGGGCATTGGCGGAGGTGCTGGACCGCTTCGAGGAAGCCGGCGAGAGCGGGATCGTCTACCAGGTGGTTGTGGACGCTTGGCCGGAGGATGACTCCAGCCGGGTCATGCGCGTATCGGTGACGGTGGATGGGGGCCGTGTCAGCGCTCTGCACCCTGTGAGCTGGGGGCCCCGTCAGGTTGACGGACGGACGCAGTGGAGTCGCGATCAGAATCGGCCGCGACCAGTCGCCGGGCCGCTGGCCGGAGCGGAGCGGCAGGCCGGGCGGCTACTGGCGGCGCGCGTGCGCGCTGGACATGATCCGCATCGATCACCTTAAGTGATACGCGAAAGACAACGCGCGATGTCCCTGGATCCACCCCAACGGAGCACTGGACACGACGTAGGAGGACGTTCACGCTGTGAGTTCAGGGAGGCACCTAGGGCGACGAGGTCAGCGGTGGACATCTTCACGACGTGCGAAGAGCACCAAATGGCCGGGACGTTCCTGCTAGACCTCGGCGTGGCTGAGCGTGAGGCGATGGACGTAAAGATGGGAAGGGGGCGGACCGCAGTCGCAGGCGGCTGTAACGCTGTACAGCCGGCGGTTGATTAGCCTTCCGAACAAGTGCACGAGGTCGGTAGGGGGTTCCAGGTGGCCGTTGAGGTGTCGGAGGCTCAGGTCGAGAAGGCGTACAAGCTCTTCTTGAAGTACGCCGACGTCAGTTCGCCCAAGGAGGCCGCCGACGACCTCGAGGCCGCGGGCATGGACCCGGCGGTGATCCAGAGGGTCCGGGAGAAGCACGAGGCCGAGACCGTCCGGATCCGGAACCTCGACGAGCCGCCCTCGGTCTGGTTGGACGGCCGGACCACCTGGTACACGGGACCGAAGGACACTGACCGCAACTGGCCGGCCATCGTGAGGTCGATGCAGAAGAAGAACTTCGGCGAAAAGAATATCGAGTCCGTCGACGAGGCGTCGACGAAGATCCTCTCGCTGCTCGACCACCCGAAGCAGAATGCCTTTCAGACCCGCGGCCTTGTCGTCGGCTTTGTCCAGTCCGGCAAGACCACGAACTTCACTGCCGTAATGGCCAAGGCCGCCGACCGCGGCTACAAGCTCTTCATCGTCCTGTCCGGCATACACAACGCCCTGCGCAGGCAGACCCAGCTCCGCCTCGGCGGCGACCTGATCTACCCCAACCCCGCGCAGTGGTACGAGGTCACCACGCCCGAGAAGGACTTCGCCCCGCCCGGCGGTAACGCGAAGGCCTATTTCGCGTCCAAGGGCCAGACGATGCTCCTGGTTGTCAAGAAGAACGCCGTAGTGCTGCGCAAGCTCCGGGACTGGCTGGACTCGGCCGGCGAGTACCTGACCAACATTCCCACGCTGATCATCGACGACGAAGCCGACCAGTCGACGGTGGCCACAAAGAAGATCAACCCACTGCTCTATGAAGTCATGAGCAAGTTCCCCAAGGTCGGCTACATCGGGTACACAGCCACCCCGTTCGCGAACCTGCTGATCAACGCGAGCGACGAGCAGGACTTCTACCCTCGCGACTTCGTCGTCAACCTGCCCCAGCCCAAGGGCTACCACGGCACCGAGGTCCTGTTCGGCCGCGAGCTCCTGCCCGGCGAGGACCCGTCGGAGCTCGAGGGCGGCTTCAACATGATCCGCACCGTGCCCGACGCGGAGGTCGACGAGCTCAAGCCCAAGACCAAGAAGGACGCAGCCGACTTCTACCCGAGCATGACCCACTCCCTGCGGCGTGCCGTCGAGTGGTTCTGGCTTGCCACAGCCGCGCGCAAGGTCCGGGGTGGGGGAAACCCGCACTCGACGATGCTTGTCCACACGACGACCGATACGACGGTCCACGAGCGCTTCAAGGACCCACTGCTGAAGCTGCGCGAGCGGATGCTGCGCGGCCTCGACACCCGCAGCGAGGAGCTGCTCGACCGCCTGCGGAGCACGTGGGCCCGTGAGACGGCGCTCGTGCCGGCCGCGGACCTCGGCGAAACCCCGGTCGCTTTCGAGGCGCTGCTCGAGCACCTGCCCAAAGTCGTCCACGATACGAAGGTCGTGATCGACAACTACCGGAGCACCGACAGGCTCGACTACGAGTCGGGTCCGGTCACGGCCATCGCGGTCGGCGGCAACACGCTGTCCCGCGGCTTGACGCTGGAGGGCCTGGTTTCCAGCCTGTTCGTCCGCGCCGTGTCGGCCTACGACACGCTGCTGCAGATGGGCCGCTGGTTCGGCTACCGCGACCACTACGCGGACTTGCCCCGTATCTGGATGACGGACGAGCTCAAGGACTGGTTCAGTCACCTGGCCACCGTCGAAGCCGAGATGCGCCAGGACATCAACCGCTACATGAACCCGGGGGTCAACCCGCTCAACTTCGCCGTGCGCCTGCGCACGCACCCGAAGATGAGCATCACGGCCAAGGCGAAGATGACCAGCGCTGTCCGGGCCACCGCGGCCTACGGCGGTCTCCTCGTCGAGTCCCGGTTCTTCGACGTCACACCCGATGGCACGCCCTGGCTGGAGCGAAACGCCGCGGCGGCACGCGATCTTATCGGCCGGGCAGCCAAGGACGGGATCCGCACAGAGTCCCGGGACGAGACCGCCCTGTTCACGGGCGTCCCGCACGAGGACGTGTTGGACTTCCTGAGCTCTTACTCCTTCCACGCGAATTCGCCCGACGCCGACCCCGCCCGGATCTCCGAGTACATCCGGCGACGGGTTCGGGCCGGTGCACTGGGTCGATGGAGCGTGGGCGTGATCGGCAACTCTCAGGCCAATCCCGACATCAAGCGCTGCGACCTCGGCAACGGAGTGGATGTGCGGATGGTCCGACGCGCCCGGATGCCGCACGAGGGCGACGGCGAGTTCGACGGCGTTGCCGACATCAAGACCCTGACCAGCCGCCGGGACGAGGCGCTGGACCTCGATGCGCCCAGCACTACGGGGATGAGCCGCAAGGATCTCGTCGAGCTTCGTCGGCGCCAGCGGCCGACCGAGGGACTCCTGCTGTTGTATCCGATCGACCCGAGGTCGGAGCCGTCCGCCAAGCGACGTGTGGCACTCGACGCCCCCAACGACGATGTCGTCATGGGAGTCGCGCTGGTCTTCCCGGAGCCGCGGGACAAGGACTCCGACGTCGAGTACATGAGCGCGGACCTCTCCCAGGTCGTCGTCGAGGAAGAAGACACCTCGATCCTCGACCAGGACGACGTATGACGGTGGACGTGGCGCGCCTCGAGGAGCTCTGGTCCGCGGCCGGGGCGAAGCCACCCGTCAGTCTCTTCCGGACGGCCGATTGCGACGTCGCGACGCCACACGGACCTATCCTCGCGGCGATCCGCGACACCGGCGCGCGGTACCTGCTCGTCCCGATCGACGCGAAGCACACCCTTAAGGAGGACGTCGACGGTCGCGCCGTGACATTGCGGCGGCAGATCCTCGAGGACGCCACGAGCTACAACGTATACGCCGCGCTCGCCCTGGCCGACGACCGCCTGCGCGACCTTTTCACGGCCCTGTGCGCCGAAGTGGTGGAGCGGATCGCCGCCAAGCCGAACCAGGCAGTCGCCGCCCTGCGGCAGACTCTTGCCGACTGGCGTTCCCTGCTGTCGGGGTCCCGGCGGACCTTGAGCCCCTCCGAGCTGGCTGGGCTGTTCGGGGAGCTGACGGTGCTGCGGGCGATGCTCGAGCACGATCCCGGCGCGGTCGCGTTCTGGACGGGCCCGACGAAGAGCGAGCAGGACTTCCACCGCGCCGACATGGCGCTGGAGGTCAAGTCGACGACCTCGCTCGAATCCCACACCGTTCGCATCCACGGTCTCGGGCAGCTCGACGGTGGCTCCGGTCGGCTCCTGCTGACCTGGGTCCGGCTCCGCTGCGGCCGGGGCCGGTCGGTCCCCGATCTCGTCGACGAGATCCTGACGGTGACGGACGACCAGGCTGCATTCCTGGCTGCTCTCGTCCAGGCCGGCTATCTCGAGACCGAGCGGGAGATCTACTCGCGACGTGTGTTCGAGGTGATCGAACGACGCGCCTTCGAGGTGGGCCCCGGTTTCCCTCGCGTGATCGTCGCCGGGCTCGCGGGGGATGCGACCGTCGCCGGCCTCGACAACATCGACTACGACGTCGACCTGGAGAGCGCCCCCGCCACCGCGGCACGTGTCGACGTCGATCCGATCGAAGCGTTCCTGGAGCTCGCGTGACGACGCCGACGTGGTGGTCCCAGCCCTTTCCCCCGACGGGAGCGATCGCGTCGGAGGGCATCCGGAATCAGCTCGGACGCCCTCCCGTCGATCCACTCACGGTGTTCGTGAGGGAGACGGCCCAGAACTCGTGGGACGCACGCATCGGCGACCGTCCCACCGAGTACCGCCTCGAGCTCACCACGGTCGCTCCCACCCACCGCCCGAACTGGGAGCGTCTGCTGAGCCCACCACACGGGCGAGAACCGCATCTGGGCATCGGCAGGCTCGTGCGCACCCCGAACGTGCGGCTGTTGTCCGTCGTGGACCGCGGTACGCGGGGGCTCGGCGGCCCCACCCGCGCCGACGAACTCGCCGTCGGTCGCCGCGACTGGGTCTCGTTCGTGCTCAACGTCGGCGAGAAGCGCGACACCTTCCAGGGCGGTGGCACCTACGGCTACGGCAAGGCCGTGCTCTACCTCCTCTCCCGGGTCGGAACGATTCTGGTCTACACACGCACGGAGGTCCCCGACGTCGGGCTCGAGTCCCGCCTGATCGGCATCGCAATGCGCGAGTCCTTCGACGGCCGAGAGACCCCGACCGACGAGCCCCGACCGTTCACCGGCCGACACTGGTGGGGCGATGTCCGTAAAGACCATGTCGAACCCCTGCGCGGCCCGGACGCCGACACCGTCGCCCGCAGCCTCGGCCTGCAGCCGTTCGCGGAAGACGAGTCCGGGACCACGCTGACGGTGCTCGATCCCGACCTCGGCGAGTTCGAGGACGTCGAGGAAGCGGCCCGCCACCTCGCGAACACCATTGCCTGGCAACTCTGGCCGATCATGCTGCCCGAGCGCGAGGAGAACCGACTGATAGCCGAGGTGCGTGCGGGCGGGACGACCTTCCCCGTACCGGACCCTGCTGACACCTACCCGCTTGAGATGTTCGTCGCCGCCTACCGCAGGCAACGTGACGGCGACGGCACCGTCCTGGAGTGCCGCAGCCCCAAGCGTGTCCTCGGTCGCTTCGCCGTGGAGCACGAGTTTGTCGTCCCGATGACACCGGGATCCGCCAGTCTCGCCGCCGAATGCGCGGGTGTCCCTGGCGACCCGCACCACGTGTGCCTGATGCGCTCGCCCGAGCTGGTCGTCAACTACCTCGAGCAGACCGAGACCGGATCGGTGAACCGGGCTTACGCCGGGGTATTCCGCGCCGACGACGGCCTCGACGACGTCTTCGCGGCGAGTGAGCCACCGACCCACGACCATTGGGTCCACGAGCAGTTATCCGGGCACGACAAGACCTTCGTCCGTGTGACCTTTCGCCGGATCAGGGAACAGCTGGCCAGCTACAAGGCCGCCGTCGTCGCGACGGTGCGCGGCGAGGGCGGTACCGCACTCGGGGCGGCGAGCAACTACCTCGGCGGGATCGTCGCCGCCGCGTTCGCCCGGCCCGACGCCGTCCCTCCGGGCGGAGGAGGCGGCGGGGGTCCGGCGGGCCCGGTCGGACCGGGAAACGGCGGCTCAGTAGGAGGCAGCACTCGTCCGACGCCGATGCCGCGCGACAAGATCCGCGTCACCGCGCTCACCGAGCCGACGGTCGACGAGCGCGAGGGCCAGGTCGTCCTCGTCCAACGCTTCTCAATCACCGGACCCGGTCCCGTTCTGCTCCAGGCCCAGCTGTCGGTCGGGCTCGGGGACCGGGCCCGAGAAGCTGAGGCACCCGTCGGCGCCGCACGTCCGCAGGTACTCTCCTGGGCCACGCCTGACTGCCAGCGTGGATCGGAGACGTGCATCGTGGCCAGCCCGTCCGAGGTCGAGCTCGCCGTCCTGCCGGTGCCCGACACGATCACCGACATCACCGTCGTCGGGACCCGCGCCGAAGGGGTGGTCGCGCAGTGAGCCGCGCCTACCCCTACCGGCGCCCACCGGTCGACGTCGTCACTACCGGCCCGTGGCTGCGTCTCATGGCCGACTCGTTCGACGAGCTGCCGCCCGATCTTCCGGAGTGGGATTACGGCACTGTCCTTCACCTGCGGCGACCGATGAGAGTCGACGGCCTGCGCGCACGCTCGGACTGCGGACTGCAGCCAGACTCCGAGCTGACGTTGACCGTCATCTGGTCCGCGGCCAACTCCTCGCTGCGCGGCCGAGCCTGGCAGACAACGGTCCCCGCCACGGCAGAGGTCGAGCTGGAGATCGACTTCGCACTCTCGGGGGATGAGCTCGGCGGCCGACTCGACCTCGAGACCTGCCTGACACTCCGTTCCCCCGGATCACAGGGCTCGCTGACGGCGCCGACCCGCCCGGGCAGCGTGCTCTGGCGCGACGTCCGCTCCGTGATGCTGCAGGGCGACGCCGTGCTCTTCCCGCTCTCCATCGTCGACTTCGAGCACCTCCCCTACCCCACCGGCGCAGCCTGGCATCTGGAGCTCGGCCACGATCTCGAGTTGCAGGCCCTCGGATCGATCCTGTTGCTGGCCAACAAGCGGCGTGAGGCCGTAACCGCTGCGCTCGCAGCGGCGTCGGACCCGTCGGACGCCGACCGACGCGTCCTGTCCGCCATTCGATGCGACGTCGTCCGATCACTTGTCGAGCGCGCCCTCGTCGACGATGAGTTCGACCCCGAAGCCGACTACCCGACGGGATCCGTAGGGGCAGTGCTCGCGTCCGTGCTGCGAGCGACGTTCCCCGACCGCTCCCTCGTGGCCTTGCGCCGTGAACGCGATCATGAGCCGGTCTTGTTCACCACGCGCATTCAGAACGCTACCGGTCTGTTGGCGGAAGCATGAGCAGCAGCATTCTCTACCCCCGCCTGCTCGACGTCGCGGCGATCGACATGCACCGGAGGTACACGCACCTGACCGTCGAGGAGCTCAAGGACTGCTACGCCTTCCAGCACCCATCCGCCGTCTTCGCTGCCACCGGCGGTGACCGCGTACCTCGCCAGCACCTCGAGGACCTCCGCGAGCGTGTTCTGAAAGCCGCCGAGGAAGCGGGCTTCCCCAGCGGCGGGCGTCGCCGCGCCCACTCTGAGTTCGACCTCGACGTCGCCCGCCTGCTCCACGAGCGCATGGGTCTCGTGGCCGCCGAGGCCGCGGTCCGGCCCATTTGGGCGTTCCTCGCCCTCGTCGTGCTGCCCGACGTCTCCTACTGGCGCTACCGCAACCCTCCCGTCGACCGGGTCCTCGGCACCGACATCACTCGCCACGTGTGGGGCCGGCTGTGGTGGCGGGCCCACCTGCTCGCCGTCCCGAACGGGATGGATCCGTATCGGCTGCTGAGGATCTTCAACGAGTCGGACTTCGACCAGATCTATTCACGTCGCTCACTCTTGGGCGGCAGCCGTTCGGTGGTGCGCGCGTTGGCCGACGTGTGGCCCAGCGTCGACACGGGAGGCTTCTCATCTCGCGACGTGCTGCGGGACGCCCTCAGCCGGCTCCTGCGTGCTGCCGCCGTCATCGAGTTCGACGCCCTGGACTACGCCGATCTCTGCGGCGAGATCCGCCGCGCGGCCGCAGCTTCGGTGGCCGCGTTCCGCGACGAGGACCGCCAAGCACCGTGAATCAGCCGCGCACGGCGCGTTCGACGATGTCGACCGCAGACAGGAGGTCCTCGTGCTCCCAGAACCTCAGCACCTTCCACCCGAGCTGCCGGAGGTGCTCGTCGGTTTCGCGATCACGCGCGACGTTGCCGTCGAGCTTCTTCTGCCACCACGCGCCGCGGGTGGCGGGATCGGTCGCATGCTCCGGGCAGCGGTGCCAGAAACATCCGTCGACGAACACAACGACCTTGGCCCTGGTGAAGGTGATGTCGGCACGACGTCGTGGTAGGCCCGGTATTGGCAGGTTGACCCGGTACCGCAATCCCATGGCGTGCAGTTGCTTGCGCAACAGCATTTCGGGCTCCGTGTCCGTCCGCTTCTGAGCGGACATCCGCGCCGATGTTGCAGCAGGAACTGCTTCGACAGCTCCTGACTCCGTCGACCTCTGGCCAGCGGTTTCACTCTCGCGAGGCACGAGATCAACGTAACCCATACCTCGGCCGGCGCGCCGCCGAGCGAAGACACGCCGAAGCCGGCTATCGTGATCACGTGTCTGCCAGCATGCGACAACCAACCGTGCCGCGACGTCGTCGACCGACGTCGCGAGCGATGCGCGTGCTCGACCTGTTCGCGGGCGCAGGCGGCTTGACCCAGGGTTTCCGGGAAGCTGACGCCCGGTTCAAGTCGGTGCGTGCCGTTGAGATGGATATCGCGGCAGCCGCTTCCTACGCGCACACCTTCGGCGATGTCGTCTATCCCGGAAGCATCGAGAACTGGCTACGAGATGAAGACGTCCCGAATGTGGACGTCGTCGTCGGCGGGCCTCCGTGTCAGGGGTTCTCAACGCTCGGTAAGCGCGACGCGGAAGATGGGCGCAACACGCTGTGGCAGGAGTACGTCGAGACAGTCCGTCTGGCCCGACCGAGCTTCTTCGTGCTCGAGAACGTCCCGCAGTTTCTGAAGTCACCACAGTTCGCACTATTTCGCGCTGCCACGCGCCGAGGCGGTCAGCTCGCCGACTACGACTTCACCGCCACCGTTCTCAACGCCGCGGACTACGGAGCGCCGCAGGCCCGGAAACGTGTCATCGCCATAGGCCGTCATCGAGACTTGCCCCCCATTGGCCCACCGCCCCCGACACACGTCGGACAACACGTGACCGTAAGGGAGACGCTGACGAAAGACCTCGTTCCGAAGCGCGTCGTGCACGTTGACCTTCCCGACATCCGCACAGAGTTTCACGGCGTCGAGTTCCCGGGCGCGTTCAAGAGCGCCGAGCTACATGTGACCCGCAATTACACCGAACTCTCGCTCGCTCGCTTCGCGACGATCCCTCCTGGCGGCAACCGCTTCGACATCCCTGAAGACCTGCTCTCCGCGTGTTGGCGGAAGCATCAAACGGGCTCGGCTGACGTCATGGGCAGGCTCCACTGGGACAAGCCCTCGGTCACCATCCGCACCGAGTTCTTCAAGCCGGAGAAAGGCCGCTACCTCCACCCCACCGAGCACCGGGCCATCACTCATTACGAAGCGGCATTGCTCCAGGGCTTTCGTCCGGAACATCAGTGGGTCGGGTCGAAGGTGTCGATCGCTCGCCAGATCGGTAACGCCGTCCCCGTTCCTTTGGGTAGGGCCATCGCCGAGCACCTGGCCAAGGCGCTCGACGCTTCGAGGTAGGCCCTGCTCACCCACGGCAAGTCCGGCTCTCCTGCGAGACCTGCTCACGAGAAGGGCAGCGGGCCAGACGGTTGCAAATCGGCCTCGACGGCCAGCATCCAAGCCCCATCGCCGAAGCAGATCTCGAACAGCTGGCCGCCATATGGATCACTGTCCAGGGCGTTGACCATGTAGTAGGGGTGCCCATCGCGCAGCTCGGCCTGGTAGTCGCGCGTCTTGACAGGATGAAAGACGCCGATGGCCTTGGGCCGACCACCTCCATGCACGCAGGCCATCGACTGTCCTCCCTCAAATCCGCGGTCGTCTGTTTTCTGAATCATCACGTGAGCTCCTCTTGCTCGGTCTTGACGGTGGCCGTCTTTTTGGTTTTTTCGCAGTCCGCGGCCCTTTGGGCCAGTGGGCTGGTCCCCTGCTTTTGGGGGGCCTGCCCGCGGGCGAGGGCGACCACGGTGCCGGAGGCTCGCGGTCAAGGATCGCGCTCGCGCGACCGGCGAAGCCGGCTTGTCCTTGACCGTGAGGTGGCATCGTGGTCGCCCTCGCGGCGCCCCAACCCGGTGAGTGGCTACGTTTCAGGCGGAAGACAAGCAGCGCCGCCGCAGGCGGCACGGTGAGGGTCTTTGGCCAGGCAAAGCCAACTCCCGGACACCACCAGCAGTCGATTGGCTGGACGCGGACACAGCGGGCTCAGTAAACGCTTTCCCTGACCTTTCGGGCACGTCACACCACACAGTCGAGTGTCAATACTTTTGAAACCGTTGGCCACAGCGGGTTCTTGAGGCGGACCCGATGCGATACGAAAGCATTACCTCCTGAACCATAGTTGCGACGACGGCGTGTCGACTGCAGGCTTCCTGGGCGAACGCCAGCGCCACTGGCGGTCACGTGGGCATATCCGGCATCACTGTGCGTCGTTTTGTAAGGGCTCAGGACATCCTTGACGTGTTGTCGTCAGGAGATGCTTGACGTTTCGTCGGGCTTGACGCCAGCGCCGGTGACGTGGAGGCGGGTGATGGGTTTGGTGCTTCGGCGAG
>Ga0081455_10008534_pt1 | contig 10635 bp, 12 predicted proteins | sample TabmetS3T2R1_FD_70207 | JGI IMG/M metagenome (GOLD analysis project Ga0081455, IMG submission 70207) | Tabebuia heterophylla rhizosphere microbial communities from the University of Puerto Rico - S3T2R1 | ecosystem: Host-associated > Plants > Roots > Rhizosphere ... | reverse complement strand
TGTGCGATACGCTTCGAGCATATCCAGGTTTAGAGGCTGGAACAGCAACCCGCCGTAAAGCACATAACGCGGCCGCACATCGTAGCTGTGACCTTGAATCGAGTATGGCCACGGCTTGAACAATTTAATCGTGACCGTCATTGGCTGCTTGTCCCGGAGGATGTCGACCTTCACTGAATCGCCCTTGAACTTGCGCTCCACGACTTCCTCGAATTGCGAGCGCTCGCCATCCAACTCTACGTTCGCGTCGCTTGCGATCGGATGACCGTCAATTGAAAGAAGCACATCGCCGGATTTCAGAATATCGTCGGACGGACCTGCCGTCACCACGGAGCCCACAAGCACGCCGCGATCGTCATCTTTCAATCCGAGATACTTTCGTTGCGCCGGATTTTGTAACTTTACATATGTGATCGCCAGATCGGGATATTCGTCATAACGCGCGTTGGTAATGTCCTTCAAGAACCGGTTGATTACCGGTGTCGGAATCATGTAGGCGACGCCCTGAGCGACATCGCCGCTGTAACCCTGAAACGCGACGCCAACGACTTTGGCGTCCTGCATGACCGGACCGCCGCTATTGCCCGGATTGATCTGCGCGCTGATTTGGATAGCCAGATGCTGGTCAACTGACGAATGCGTATAGAGCTGAAAATCAATTCGCGACACAATGCCGGTCGTAACGGACATGCGTTCGCCGCCGATTGGATAACCATATGCCGACACTGTCGACTCCAGCGCGGGGATTCCGCCAAACTTCAACGGCAGCATGTTCTTGAAAAAATCCTTCGATGCCACGGTGATCAATGCGAGGTCGCAATCGTTGGCGATGAATTGCACCTGGGCTGGATACTTGTTGGGATCCCCGTCGCGCTCCACCGTGATGTAGCGGCTGTTCGCGACGACGTGCGCATTTGTCATGATGCGGTTGCCGCTAATCACAAATCCTGCGCCAACGCCGCGCTGCAGCGCGCCCGCATTCCACGGTGCTTTGTAATCGGGATCCACCGCTGTGGCTGTGATGCGGACAAGGCTTTTCTGGACCGGCCCGTTTGGTTTTGGCGGGGCAATAGGCACCGGCACTGGAACCACCTCTTGTGCGGGAGGGGTTGATTTCCATGGACCCGGCCGCTGTGGACCTTGCGGCTCCATTGGGGGAGGCGCAGGTGTGCCTTCCTGGCCGTACAGAACAGCCGCGAACAGCAAAGTAGCGTAGCCGATTATCAAAAAGCGTTTCATGGACGGAAAGGCTCGAAACCTAAACAGCCTTATCAAGAATCAAGATGGCGGATTTCAAATTGCAACTGCCCTTTTGGCGACATACTGACATGGCACGGGGCTCGGGCGTTCAAATCAAGGAGGCGTTGGAGCGCGCTATGTCTGCCGAAATAGTTCGTTTAAGTCTGCGGAAGCCGCGTTGTTAGCGAGAAGATTGAATGTGCCATTTGTTTTGATGTCTTCGACTGCCCGGAGGAAAGCGCCCCAGGCTGCCAGTGCGAGACCGGAACCGACAGAAATTCGGCGAACACCAAGGTCGGCGAGGGCGGAACGTGTGAGCTGATGGTTAAATCCAGAGACGAGCACGTTAATCGGTTTCGGCGCGAGTGTTTTTACAATTTGCGCGATCTGACTGGGATCACTAACGCCTGGCGCATACAAACAATCAGCGCCCGCTTCAGCGTACGCGGTAAGTCGCTCGAGGGCGGTGTGCAGGGGATTGGGATCACCGACAAGCCAGGCTTCGCAGCGGCCGGTCAACACCACGCCACTTTGCGAAGCGTCGATCGCAGAACGCGCCGCACGCATCCGTTCGATCGCGAGTTTCTTCTCATACAAAGGGTTATCACTGCGTCCAGTGCTGTCCTCAATGGATAAGCCGCCGACTCCGGTCTCGACACAGAGTCGCACGTTCGCCGAGACATCTTCAGGTCCATCTGCATAGCCACCATGGAAATCTGCATTCACAGGCAATGACGTCGCTTCCACAATTTCTCGGATGTGTGCGAGCATCTCGTCACGGGGAACGCCGCCATCGGGTCTGCCCCGCGAAAACGCGAATCCTGCCGAAGTCGTTGCGAGCGCTTTGAATCCAAGGCGTTCCAGATAAGTCGCGGTGCCGATGTCCCATGGATTTGGAAGCACGAAGCAGCCCGATTTGTGGAGCGAGTGAAATTTCGCGGCCAAAGATCTCTGCGTTGATTTCATGTTCGAAGATTAAGCCGCTCCGGCGAGACCGCGATTGTTTTCCATCGCAATCGACGGGCAGGGACTGCGGTCCATTTTGGTAGAGCGCGTTACTCCGCGCGCGCGGACTTTTGAGGTTAACCTCGCGCGGATTTCCAGATCTTTCGCAGCGGACCGTCGGCGCCGTAGATTGGATCGTAATCGGGAATCGGCAGAGCGGCGATGGTGCGATCGGATTGTGGCCGTTCGCCCGGCAAACCGCGAAGCAAATCCCACTGGCGTCCATCCGGGTAAGCTCCTACTACGCTAAAATCCGGACTCCCGCCGATGTTGTGGTGTACGACACCGGCCGGAATGAGAATGACGTCGCCGGCGCGGACCTCGACAGTCTGACTGTGCTCTCCGCCAAGGCGGAGTTTTGCAGTGCCATCAAAGACACCGAGCGCTTCGTGCGACGTGCTGTGATAATGGGCAAATAGATAGACGCCGTTTCGCCAGGAATTGCGCCAACCGTTCTGAGCGAAGGCACGCTCGAAAACGGAAGCGCGATCCTTTGCTTCTGCGGTGATTGCCGCCCGATATATTAACAAAGGCAGAACATTGCCCGGATAAAGGCCGTCGTCCTCAAAGTGTAACTGCTCCGGCTGGACGATTGCTTGCTTCTCAGCCATCGGAAAAACGCTCATAAATTCCACGGCAATATCGCGTGAGCGGAGAACAGCGGTCGTATTTAATTAAATCCATCGCAGACAATTGCGTGTTGCGTCTCCGAGTGTCACTCATATTAGCGCGGTCGCCAACTTATTCCATATGCAGCAGCCCGAAGGCGTATCTCAATTGGTCGAACACCTTTTTCGCCATGAGTCGGCAAAAATGGTGGCAACGTTGACCAGGATTTTCGGGATTGAGCATTTGAACCTGGCCGAAGATGTCGTCCAGGAGGCGCTTGGACGCGCATTGCAAACGTGGCCATACCGGGGCATCCCCGAAAATCCTTCCGCATGGATCATGCGCGCGTCGCGCAATCTCGCACTCGATGTGATCCGGCGAGAAAAAGTTTTTCGCGGAAAAGAAGCAGAAATCACCCGGTTGATCGAGGCCGGCAGATCCTCCTCACCCGGACTGGTGAGTTTTTCGGAAAACGAAATTGCAGACGACCGGTTACGGATGATGTTTGTCTGCTGTCATCCGGTAATCCCTCTGGAAGCGCAAGTGGCGCTGGCGTTGAAGACGCTCGGCGGTTTCAACGTTAGCGAAATTAGTCGGGCTTTCTTAACGACCGAAGCGGCGATTGCAAAGCGATTAACACGCGCAAAGCAAAGGATTCAGGAAGCGCACGTTCCATTTGAGATCCCCGTCGGCGATGAGTTGGCGCGACGCCTCGAAAGCGTGCTGCAGTCTCTGTATCTTCTGTTTAACGAGGGCTACAAAGCATCGGGTGGTGACAAGCTGATTCGGGAAGAACTGTGTCACGAAGCAATCCGTCTAACGGAACTACTGACACAACATCGCGCTGGCAATCAGCCTAAGACTCATGCGTTGCTGGCGTTGATGCTGCTGAATGCTGCTCGCACCCGGGCACGTGAAGATGATCAAGGCAACCTGCTTCGACTCGAAGAACAGGACCGGACGCGCTGGGATCAGACAATGATCGCGCGAGGCATTTCGCACCTGCGCGAATCGGCTGACGGTAGTCAGATTAGCGAATATCATCTTCAAGCGGGCATTGCTGCGTGCCACGCGACTGCAGTCGATTATAAATCAACCGATTGGGCAAGGATCCTCTCACTCTACGATCGATTAATGGAATTTGATGATTCGCCTGTGGTTGGGCTCAATCGCGCCGTGGCTGTTGCCAATGTTCGCGGTCCGGAAGCAGGTTTGGAAGCGATACGCGGCATACGCGACCGCGAAAGATTAGATTCCTATTATTTGTTATATTCAGTGATCGGCGAGCTTGAGATGCGATTGAACAATCGTGGAGCCGCTACCGAACAATTCCGTAAGGCGTTTGAACTCGCGGAAACGAAGTCGGAACGAGCGTTTCTTTTGAAACGATTACAGCACTGCGCTGACGGCGCGATCGCCTGATTGGAATTCATCGCGGCCCTGTCATGTTCGGCGAAGCGCTGCAACGAAATGCGAAGTATGAGGCCAGGCTTTTCAAACATCTCTGATTGTTTCCGAAAGAACAATTCAGAAAATGACCGAGATTCCTCGCTTCCCTCAAAATGACAGCAGGACGGATTGTAAAAGCTTGTCCCTAATCGGTCCACTCGTTCGTCGTATCTCCAAATAACGGGGCGATTACTGGCACAATGAGACCGGCGGCGCCGACGACATGCTCGACGACGCGATCAAAAGCGCAAAACGATAGCGAGAGCCGATTACTAACTACATCAGCGCAGACTCGGTTACCGAATTTTTTAGAAAAAATTGAGAAACTCGATGGCAAGATCTGCCTGGCGAAAACGGGCAGGCCGCAGATGGGATATTTCGCTGTAAGCCGGGATACCATTTGGAATTTGGCAGAGCGACGCAACCGGGATAGCTAGGTCGTCCACTCGTTCGTCGTAATTGCAGAAACCACGTCAACAGAAAGGAAAAACATGACCAAGTCAGAGAAGAAACAAGCAGCAATTGTCGTGCACCAGTACGGTCGCCCTGAGGTGTTGACGTACGAAGAGATTCAACGGCCCGAGCCAAAGGATGATGAGATTCTCATTCGAGTAATCGCGGCCGGGGTGAACGCCGTCGATGCGTCAATTGTCGCGGGCAAATTTGAGAAGGTTTTCGGGACAAAACTACCTTTCATTCCCGGGTCCGATATTGCTGGCGTGGTGGAGAAGTTGGGCTCGAAAATCACGAAGTTCAAGAATGGTGATTCAGTATTCGCATATACCGATCTGAAAGATGGCGGCGGCTATGCTGAATACAGCGTTGCAACCGAACGGGAAGCGTCACCCAAACCGCAGTCGCTTACTCACCTCGAGGCCGCGGCAGTACCGATCGTCGCATTAGCTGCATGGCAGGCGTTAATCGACACAGCGAAACTCACCTCGGGTCAGACCGTGCTCATTCACGGCGGATCGGGTGGCGTCGGCACGTTTGCCATTCAAATCGCTAAGGCACGCGGAGCGAAGGTGATCGCCACTGCGTCGACGCGAAACCAGGATCTTCTTAAAGAATTAGGCGCAGATGTGGCGATCGATTATACGAAACAAAAGTTCGAGGACATCGTAAAGGATGTCGATGTTGTGCTTGACTCGCTCGGCGAGGACACGCTGAAGCGTTCCTATGGAGTGGTGAAGAAAGGCGGATTCATTGTGTCGATTGTGCCGGGCCCAGACCCGGCTGAACTCAAGAAACGCGGGATTCGCGGCACGTTCATCAGTGTGGAGCCTAATGCGGACGAGCTCTCTGAGATCGGCAAGTTAATTGACCAGAAGAAAATCAAAGTGATTGTGTCCCAGACGTTCCCGCTTTCTGAAGCAATAAAGGCCCAGGAACAAATCGCGACTGGTCACACCCGCGGCAAGATTGTTCTCGAAGTTGCCGAGGAACCCAAATAACAGTTAACTATTTACCTGTCGTATAACACAGAGGTGGGAATGAGACGCGAACAGTGCAATTTCGCAACTAGCCATCCTAACGGTGCGGTCGGGTTGAGCGAAACGAATCGTCTCTGATTTGTTACCGCAAGAGCGATTCAGAATGATCCGGGATTCTTCCGCTCGCTCAGAATGACACTGTAGGACGGGTTCTAGGAAAAATTTGTCCCGAATCGGCGGGCGTATTCGTCGTATCTCCAAAATCACATCAACAGAAAGGAAAAAACATGAACAAGTCAGAGAAGAAACAAGATGCGAGTATCGTTTGGTTTGAAATCCCGGCTGACAACCCTGAACGCGCGAAGACGTTTTACAGCAATTTGTTTGGCTGGAAGATCAATCCATTTCCCGGAGGAGGGGATTACTGGCATATCGACACCGGCGGCGCGGACGATACTCCGGACGGCGCACTCAAGCGGCGTAAACATCCGCAAGAGCCGGTCGTCAACTACATCGGCGTGGATTCGGTAGACAAGTACGCAGACAAAATTGCAAAACTCGGTGGCAAAATCTGCATGGGCAAAACGGCGGTGCCGCAAATGGGCTATTTCGCCGTCTGCCAGGACCCCGAAGGCAACGCGTTCGGAATTTGGGAAAGCAATCCGTCGGCAGTCTGAAAAATAATTTGTCCTAAACGGGGTTGCCCGTTCGTCGTATTTCTGAAAGTGGGAAAACCATCAACCAAGAACAAATAAACTATCGTGAACACACAAAATCAGAACGAATACATGCTGTTGTACCGCAGCGATGAATGGTACAACAGGCTTTCGCACCAGGAGCTCCATTCACTCATGGACCAGAATAAAGTCTGGATCGAAAAACTTATGGCGCAGGGCAAAGCCAAACCTGGACGGGCGCTTGAACGCGAAGGCGCGATCGTCTCTGGCAGAAAGGGACGGGTAGTTACGGACGGCCCTTTCGCTGAATCGAAGGAAGCCATCGGTGGATATCTAGTGCTGGATGTCGAAACGATCGAAGAAGCCATTGCCATCGCGCAGAGCAGCCCCGGCCTCGCTTACGGCGGTTCAATCGAAGTACGGCCGCTGGCTGAAGAATGTCCTCTCGACGTCCGCGCGCGCGAATTGGCACGAGAAGAACAACTCGCAACGGTTTAAACCTAACAACAGTTAACCATCAACCAACAACAACAACTATGAACACAGATAATCAGAACGGATACATGCTGCTGTTTCGCGGCAACGATTGGATTAAGGACCTTTCGCCCGAGGAAAAACAGAAGGTCACAGACCAATGGATGGCCTGGTTCCGGCGACTAACGGATGAAGGCAAAGCTGTCGCTGGAAATCCGCTCGAGCGCGAGGGTAAAATTGTCTCAGGCAAAAATCGCGTCGTGTCGGACGGCCCATTTGCGGAATCGAAAGAAGCGATCGGCGGCTATTTTCTGCTCGATGTCGCGAGCTTAGATGACGCGGTGGCGATCGCGCAGGAATGTCCCGGCTTGCCGTACGGCGTTAAAGTAGAAGTCCGGCCGGTGGCGGCCGAATGTCCCGTCGCGAGCGATCTAAAGCAAGAGGCGGAGTTCGCTACTCTCTAGGGAAAACGAACAGCTTTACGGGACGATCGACAAACGGAGGCATTTCATGTGCCCTGTTTGTCTTGCGAACGTGGGGCTCGTCGCGGCGGGCATCGCGTCCACCAGCGGGTTGGCTGCACTCGCTGCGAAAAGGGTTTTGTTCAAATGGCAGGAAAAATCATCAACCAAACGAGACTTAAGGAGGACAAATGAAAGCAGAGACATCGGAGCCAAAAACACAGAAGAGCGAGGTCAGTCCTAGCAAGGTAGTGTCCAAGGCTGAGTGGCTCGTTGCCCGTCAGGATTTGCTGACACGCGAAAAAGATCTGACGCGATTGCGCGACGAAGTGAGTCGGCATCGGCGCGAGCTGCCATGGGTGAAGGTCGACAAGGAGTACGTTTTCGCCGGGCCGAGCGGCAGAGAAGCGCTAGTCGATCTTTTCGAAGGGCGTAGTCAATTGATCCTCTATCATTTTATGCTCGGACCCGGCTGGGAGGAAGGCTGCAAAAGCTGCTCGTACCTCGCGGACCACTTCGACGGCGCCAATTGGCATCTGCCGCATCGCGACGTGAGCTTCGTGGTCATCTCTCGCGCGCCGCTTTCTGAGATCGAGGCATACAAGAAACGGATGGGCTGGCGGTTTAAGTGGCTCTCATCTTACGGCAACGATTTCAATTTTGACTATCACGTGTCGTTCACAAAAGAAGACGAGGAAAAAGGCATCGCCTACTACAATTACGCGACCCAAGAATTCATCAGCGACGAATTACCGGGTCTGAGCGTTTTTTACAAAGACGAAAATGATGACGTGTTTCACACGTACTCTACGTACGCTCGCGGCCTGGACACCCTTGTTGGCGCCTACAACTTGCTGGATCTAGTGCCGAAAGGGCGCGATGAAAACCCGGACTCAACGATGGATTGGGTGCGGCGTCACGACGAATATTGAGCCCCTGCTAAAAGGAAAGGAGCAAAGAAATGAATCGTGTTACTCACTTTGAAATTTACACTCATGATCCACAGGCGGTGCAGCCGTTTTACCAGGAAGTGTTCGGATGGAAGTTCAAAAAATTCGAAGGCGGCCCCATCGAATACTGGCTGGTGACAACTGGCAACGATAAAGATCCGGGAATCAATGGCGGCATGACTCGTCCGCGCGAAGGGCAAAACCCCGGCACTCTAAACACGATGGCTGTGGAGTCGTTGACTCAAACAATTAACAAAATCGAGCAACGCGGTGGAAAAATTTGCGTACCGAAAATGGCGATCCCGAATGTCGGGTGGCTCGCCTATGCTGCAGATCCCGCCGGCAACGTCTTCGGAATTATCGAACCAGATGCCAAAGCAAAATAAGAAAACGAAAACAACCTATGCAAACTAATACTATTCGGCTTCACCGAGTGATCCGCGCTACGCCTCAGAAGATCTACAAAGCGTTCCTTGACCCTGACGCGATGGCCAAATGGCTTCCGCCTAATGGATTCACCGGCAAGGTGCACCAGATGGACGCCAAAGTTGGCGGGAATTACAAAATGTCGTTTACGAATTTCACGACAGGCAAGAGCCATTCCTTCGGCGGAAAGTACGTCGAACTGACGCCGCACGAACGCATTCGATACACGGACAAATTTGACGATCCGAATTTACCCGGCGAAATGCAGACGACGATCACTTTGAAACCAGTTTCGTGTGGGACCGATCTGAACGTCGTGCAGGAAAGTGTGCCCGGTGTTATTCCCGCCGAAGCATGTTATCTCGGCTGGCAGGAATCTCTGATGCTATTGGCGAAACTCGTTGAACCTGAAATTCCCGATCAGTTGTAAAACTCTCGATGAAAATTCCGATAACCGGCGGCTGCGTTTGCGGCGCGGTTCGTTATGAACTTCGTGCAAAACCAACTTTGATGTTGAAATGTCATTGCCGGGATTGCCAGCACATAACGGGCAGCGGCTTCGCGCCGGCATTGTTGGTGCCGGCAGAAGCGTTTCGGCTAACGCGCGGCCAAGTGCGCTACCATCTCACATCCAGCATCAGGCGTGGAAAGCACAAGCGCGGATTCTGTCCCGAATGCGGTTCGCGAATTACAGGCGGCGAATTTGAAACAGGTGAATCGCCGTTTGTCGGAGTCCTAGCCAGCTCGCTTGACGATCCGGGTCTCTTCCAGCCGGAAATGGATATTTTCGTGTCGGACGCGCAATCGTGGGATCAAATGGATCCAGCGATTCCCAAATTCGAGCAATATCCGCCGATACCAACAAAGGAATAGTGCTATGCAAAAGATTACGCCACACCTGTGGTTCGATAAAGAGGCCAAGGAAGCGGCGGAGTTTTATCGTTCTGTCGTCCCGAATTCCAAAATCACCAATGTCACCACGCTTCACAATACACCGTCGGGCGATTGCGATGTTGTGTCGTTCACGCTAGCGGGCCAGTCGTTTATGGCCATCAGCGCCGGACCGCTATTCAAGTTCAATCCTTCCATTTCGTTCTTTCTCAATTTCGACCCGACCCGAGACGAAAATGCTCGTAAAAATCTCGATGCAATGTGGGCCAAACTCTCCGATGGCGGCACCGTGCTGATGCCGCTCGATAGATACCCGTTCAGCGAGCGATACGGCTGGATTCAGGACAAATATGGACTCTCGTGGCAGATCATCCTCTCGAATTCTGAAGGCGAGCCGCGGCCATTCATCGTCCCGTCACTGATGTTTGTCGGCAGCGTCTGCGGCAAGGCCGAAGAAGCAATTGAGTTCTATCAATCCGTTTTCAAGAATTCACGCCGTGGTCTGACGGCGCGCTATTCAACGGAAATGGAACCGGACAAGGAAGGCACGATCATGTTCGCCGATTTTACGATCGAGAACCAATGTTTTGCGGCAATGGACAGCGCCCGTGAACACAAATTCAATTTCAATGAAGCCGTCTCGCTTATCGTCGCATGTGCCACTCAGGAAGAAATCGACTACTACTGGAAAAAACTTTCCGCGGACCCAAAAGCCGAACAATGCGGTTGGTGCAAAGATCAGTTTGGCGTCTCCTGGCAGGTGTCGCCAACAATCCTCAACGAAATGATGAAAAACGGCACGCGCGAGCAAATTGACCGCGTCACTCAGGCGTTTTTGCCGATGAAAAAGTTTGACATTGCCGCGCTCAAGCGGGCTTACGAAGGAAAGTGAATGTGTTCAGATTAAGCGACGGCATCACCACTCGATGACGGTGCTAGCCCAGGTGAGACCGCCGCCGAACACGACCATCAGCACGTAATCGCCGCGTTTAATTCGCCCAGTGCGGTTCGCTTCATCGAG
>Ga0081455_10008533_pt1 | contig 10636 bp, 10 predicted proteins | sample TabmetS3T2R1_FD_70207 | JGI IMG/M metagenome (GOLD analysis project Ga0081455, IMG submission 70207) | Tabebuia heterophylla rhizosphere microbial communities from the University of Puerto Rico - S3T2R1 | ecosystem: Host-associated > Plants > Roots > Rhizosphere ... | reverse complement strand
CGGCCGGCCCCTCGGCCAGGACCGGCTTCTCCAGCCGGTCGGCCAGGAAGGCGACGTTGGCGATCATCGGGGTGGCCAGGTAGTGGACCTTGGCCAGGCGGTCGGCCACCTCGGCGACGTCGCTGAACCGGTGAGCCATCAGCGTTCCTCCAGGCGCCGCTGGACCGGGAACAGGCTCCAGCCGGTGCGGTCGGCGACCAGGCCCCACAGGCCCCGCTTGGCCACCACGGTGACCAGGACCGCGACCGCGCCCAGCAGGACCAGGTACCAGGCACCGTATCCGGAGAGGGTCTCCTGCAACACGAAGAACACGATCGTACCGATGATCGGGCCTTCGATCGTGCCCACCCCGCCGATGACCACGATGAAGATCATGAAGGCGGTCCAGTTGACGCTGAAGGCCGCCTCCGGCTGCACCCGGAGCAGGTTCAGGTAGATGACGGCCCCGGCCAGCGAGCAGCCGAACGCCGCCACCAGGTAGGCGGCGAACTTGGCCCGGAACACGGGCACGCCCAGGCTCTGGGCGCTCTGCTCGCCGTCGCGGATGGCGGTCAGGGCCAGGCCCAGGCGGCGCCGGAGCAGGACGTAGGTGCCGGCCACCGCCCCGACCCCGACGGCCAGGGCCAGCTCGTAGGTCAGGTACAGCCGGGTCGTGCGGTCGAAGGCCGACGCCGCCCGCAGGGTCAGCCCCGACCCGCCGCCGAGCTGGGAGACGTTGGTGATGACCAGGCGGTAGACCTCGGCGATGACCCAGGTGCCGATGGCGAAGTAGCCGCCGCGGAGCCGGAAGGCGAGCAGCGCCGTCGGCACCGCCACCAGGGTGCCGACCACCCCGGCGACCAGCACCGAGGCCAGCAGGGGCAGGCCCAGGGTGTCGGCGAACAGCAGCAGGCCGTAGGCGCCCAGGCCCACGTAGGCCTGCTGGCCGATGGAGACCAGGCCGGCGTAGCCGGCGAGCAGGTTCCACATCTGGGCCAGGGCCAGCAGGGTCAGGAAGCTGATCAGGGTGCGCAGCACGCTGTCCAGGGCCCACAGCGGTCCCAGGGCCAGCACCACCACCGCGGCCAGCCCCACCCCCAGCCCGATGCGGCTGGGCAGGGTCGCCCGCTGCACCCGCAGCGCCGCCGGGGCGGCCACCTCGCGGGTCGTCATGCCGGCACCTGCCGGCCGAGCAGGCCGGTGGGCCGGAAGGCGAGCACGGCCAGGAAGACCAGGTGGCCGGCGAGCACCCCCCAGCCGGGGGAGAGCTGCGCCCCCAGGGCCTGGGCGACCCCGAGGACGAGCCCGCCGGCGAGCGTGCCCCACAGCGACCCGAGCCCGCCGATGATCACCGCCTCGAAGGCGAAGATCAGCCGGGTCGGCCCGACGCTGGGGGTGAAGGTGGTCCGCACGCCCAGGAACAGCCCGGCCACGGCCACGGTGGCCAGGGCGATCGCGGCGGCCATGGCGAACACGTGCCGGTGGTCGAGCCCGACCAGGCTGGCCGCCTCGGGGTCGTCGGAGGTGGCCCGGAACGAGCGGCCGAGCTGGGTCCGGCTGATCAGGAGCTGGAGGCCGGCCAGGACGGCGACGGCGGTGACCAGGGTCAGCAGCGGGAACCAGCCGACGGCCAGCCGGTCGCTGAGGCGGATGCTGGCGTTCTCGATCCGGCCGGCGTCCAGGCCCTGGGAGTCGGCCGAGAACACCTCCAGGAGCAGGTTCTGGAGGATGATCGAGAGCCCGAAGGTGACCAGCACCGGCGGCAGCGGGTCGTTGCCCCGCAGGGTGAAGTTGAGCAGCCCCCGCTGCAGCAGGTAGCCGACCCCGAACAGCAGCGGCACCACCACCAGCAGGGTCCACAGCGGGTTGACCGGGACCGCGTCCACGATCGCCAGGGCCACGAACGCGGCCACCATCGACAGGTCGCCGTGGGCCAGGTTGACCAGCCGCATGACCCCGAACATCAGCGTCAGCCCGGCGGCGAAGAGCGCGTACAGCCCGCCGAGGAGCAGCCCCTGGACGACCACGTTCACCCAGGTCATGCATCCCCTTCCGATCGGGGGGCTAGGCTTGAGCCCCCCGAAGCCCCCAACCCGAAGTACGCCCCGGTGATCTGCTCGCGGGTCAGGTCGGCGGCCCGGCCCTGGAGGGCGACCCGGCCCTCGAGCAGGCAGTAGACCCGGTCGGCGCCGGCCAGGGCCTGGCCGATGTCCTGCTCGACCAGCACCACGGTGGCCCCGGCGCCGGTGATCTCGGGCAGGGTCTCGTAGATCCGCCGCACCACCAGCGGGGCCAGCCCCAGGGAGACCTCGTCCAGCAGCAGCAGCCGCGGGTTGGCCATCAGGGCCCGGCCGATGGCCAGCATCTGCTGCTCGCCCCCGGAGAGCAGCGACCCGGGCCGGTCGCGCTTGTCGGCCAGGGCCGGGAACAGCGCCAGCACCGAGGCCACCTCCCAGCGGCCGGGCCGGTCCCGCACCGCCCCGACCTTCAGGTTCTCCTCGACGGTGAGACTCGGGAAGATGCGCCGGCCCTCGGGGACCATGGCGATCCCGAGGCCGAGCCGCAGGTGGGTCGGGACCCCGTCCAGGGACCGGCCGTCGAAGGCGACGGTGCCGGTGGCCCGTTCCTGGAGGCCGGCCACGGTCCGCAGCAGGGTCGACTTGCCGGCCCCGTTGGCCCCGATCACGGCCACCGTCTCGCCCTCGGCGACCTGGAGCGACACCTCGAACAGGGCCTGGAAGTCGCCGTAGAAGCTGGCCACCCGGTCGACCTCGAGCAGCATCAGACCGCCTCCACGCCCAGGTAGACGTCGCGGACCTGGGGGCTGGCCATGACCGCCCGGGGCTCGCCCTCGATCAGCTTGCGGCCGAAGTTGATGGCCACGATCCGGTCGACCAGCGACAGCAGGGCATGCACGATGTGCTCGATCCACACGATCGACACCCCGGCCTGGCGGACCCGCCCGATGGTGGCCACCAGCTGGTGGACCTCGGGCTCGGTGAGCCCGCCGGCCACCTCGTCCAGCAGCAGCACCCGGGGGCCGGTGGCCAGGGCCCGGGCCAGCTCCAGGCGCTTGCGCTCCAACAGGGTCAGGCTCCCGGCCAGCCGGTTGGCGTAGCCGGTCAGCTCGGCCAGCTCCAGCGCGGCCAGGGCCGCCCCGTGCGGTTCCTGATCACCACCGAACGTGGCCCCCACCAGCACGTTCTCGTACACCGTCATGCCCGAGAACGGCTGGGGGACCTGGTAGGTGCGGGCCAGGCCGAGCTGGCAGCGGGCCCGCGCCGGCAGGCCGGTGACGTCCCGGCCGCCGAGGCGCACCCGCCCGGCGTCGGGGCGCAGCTGGCCCGCGGCCAGGTGCAGCATGGTCGTCTTGCCGGCCCCGTTGGGCCCGACCACCCCCAGGGCCTCGCCCTCGTCCAGGCGCACGTCGAGGTCGTCGATGACCTTGAGGGCCCCGAACGACTTCGACAGCCCCTCCAGCTCCAGCAGTGGCGCCACCGGGGTCCTAGCTGTAGGGGATCGGCTCGAGCTCGCCGGCCTTGGGGATCTCGGGGTGGTCCTTGTTGGACACGATCACCAGCTCGAACGGGTACTTGCCGGTGCCCTTGCGCCACTGGCCGCCGACCAGCGGGGTCTTGGCCACGTTAGGCACCGGGCCGCCGCTCCAGGAGATCTTGCCCACCACCGTGTCCAGGTTGACCCCCTTGATGGCGTTGGCCAGGGCCTGCTTGTCGTCGACGTTGCCCGACGCCTTGAGGGCGGCCGCGGCCACCTCGAACAGGGCGTGCGCGAAGCCGATGGGCTGGGTCCACTGCTTGCCGGTCTTGGTCTGGTACTCCTCGGCCACCTGGGCGGCGGTGGCGCCGGTGAGCGAGGACTTGAACGGGTGCTGGGGGCTCCACCAGACCTCGGTGGACATGCCGTCGCCGATGTCGCCAAGGGCCTCGACCGACGCCGGGAACAGCAGGGCCTTGCCCACCGAGGCGATCTTGGGCTGGAAGCCCTGCTGGGAGGCCTGCTTCCAGAAGGTCGTCCAGTCGGGCGGGATGGGCACGCCGGTGACGATCTCGGCGTCGGCCGCCTTGAACTTGGCGATCTGGGAGGAGAAGTCCTCGGTGCCGTTCTGGTAGCGGCCCGGGTCGACGATCTCGTAGCCGGCCTCCTCCAGGGCCGGCGGGAAGCCGGTCTTCTTGTCGCCCCAGGCGTTGCCGTCGCCGTCGTTGGGCCACAGCGCGGCCACCGACTTGTTGTTGTCGACCTGGCTCCACATGTCGGTGAACACCGCGATGATGTCCTCCAGGCCCCAGAAGAAGTGGTAGGTCCAGAGGAACGGCTTCTCGGGGTCGCCCTTGCGGCCGAAGAACCAGGGCTGCCAGGGGGCCACGCTGGAGATGCAGGGGATGCCGTTGGCCTCGCACTGGTCGGCCACCGGGTTGGTCGTCTCCGGGGTGGAGGCGACCAGCATCAGGTCGATCTGGTCGGCGTTGATGAGGTCGCCGGCCACGGCGGCGGCCCGGTTGGGGTCGGACTGGCTGTCCTTGGTGAGGATCTCCACCGGATAGGACGTGCCGCCGATCTCCAGGCCGCCCTCCAGGGCCTTGCGGACGCCGTCGAGGATGAAGGCGTCGGCCTCGCCGAACCCGGCCAGGGGGCCGGTGGTGGGGGAGACGTAGCCGAGCTTGAGGGTCCGGGCGGCGGCGTCCGAGCCCGACTCCGACTGCTTGCAGCCGGCCAGGGCCGCGGCTCCCGAGAGCCCGGTGAGCTGCAGGAACCGGCGGCGATCGATGCCGTGGGCCACGTTCGACCTCCTGGTCGATGGGGCAGCCGTCAGGTGATCGGCTGCAGGGTGCTGTCGGCGGGGATCTCGGGGTAGGCGTTGTTGGAGACGATCTCGAGCTCGAACGGCCAGGTCTCGCCGCGGCGCCACTGGCCGCCGACCAGGGGGGTCCTGGAGACGTTGGGGTAGTCGGCCTGGGCGCTGGTCCAGTCGACCGGGCCGACGATGGTGTCCATGCGGGTCGCCTTGATGGCGTCGGCCAGGGCGCGCTTGTCGGCGACGTCGCCGGCCCGCTGGAGCACCGAGGCCGCCACCTCGAACAGGGCGTGGGCGAAGCCGAGCGGCTGGGTCCACTGCTTGCCGGTCTGGGTCTGGTAGGCCTCGGCCAGCTGGCCGGCGGTGGCCCCGGTCAGCGACGACTTGAACGGGTGCCGGGGGCTCCACCAGACCTCGGTGGAGACGCCGTCGGCGGTGCCCATGGTCTGGATGAACGCCGGGAACAGCAGCGCCTTGCCGACCGAGGCGATCTTGGGCCGGTAGGAGCGCTGGGCGGCCTGCTTCCAGAAGGTGGCGAAGTCGGGGGGCAGCGGCACTCCGGTGACGATCTCGGCCTCGGCCGCCTTGAACCGGTCGATCTGGGCCGTGAAGCTGCCGGTCTGGGCCGGGTAGCGGCCGGGGTCGACGATCCGGTAGCCCTGGTTGCGCAGGACCTTGGGGAAGCCCTGGCCCCAGGCCCTGCCGTCGCTGTCGTTGGGCCACAGGCCACCCAGGACGTGGTTGTTGGCGACCTGGCCCCACATGTCGGCGAACACCCCGATGATGTCCTCGAGGCCCCAGAAGAAGTGCCAGGTCCAGCGGTAGGGCTTGCGGGCCTGGGGGTCGGGGGGCGGGTTCCGGGCCAGGTACCAGGGCTGGTAGGGGGCGGCGGTGGAGATGCAGGGCGTGCCCGCGGCCTCGCAGGCATCCGCCACCGGGTTGGTCGTCTCCGGGGTCGAGGAGACCAGCATCACGGCGACGTCGTCGCGGCCGATCAGGTCCCGGGCGACCTCGCCGGCCCGCCGCGGGTTGGACTGGCTGTCGCGGACCAGGATCTCCACCGCATAGGCGCGGCCGCCGACCTCCAGGCCGTCCTTGAGCACCTCGCGGACGCCGTCGATGACGAAGCTGTCGGCCTCGCCGAAGCCGAACAGGGGACCGCTCTGGGGTGAGACGTAGCCGAGCTTGATCGTCTCCCGGTCGCCGAGCCCGCCCGAGGTCTCGCAGCCGGCCAGGGTGGCCGCGCCGGACAGGGCGGCCAGCTGCAGGAGCCGGCGGCGGTCCAGGTTGCCGTTCACGTTGCGCCTTCCTGAGAGGTGACCCACCTTGTTCCTCTGGGGCGGCGGCGGTCAGGTCGGCGGCGGCCGTCGCCCCTGCCAGGCGGCGCCCAGCAGGGCCCGCAGCTCGCTCACCCCGGCCCGCCGCGGCGTCTGGACCACCCTGGCCACCGCCTGCTCCGCCGCCCGGTCCAGCTCGGCCTCGGCCAGGCCGAGCTCGGCCAGGCTGGCCGGGGTGCCGAGCCGCCGGCCCAGGTCCCAGACGCCGCCGGGCACCTCCTCGACCCCGAGGGCGCCGGCCAGCCGGGCCAGCTGGGGCCGGGCCGCCGGGGCGACGAAGGCGACCGCATGGGGGAGCACGACCGCGTGCAGCTCGGCGTGGGGCAGCCGGTAGGCGCCGCCGAGCAGGTGGCAGAGCTGGTGGTGGATGCCGACCCCGGCGGCGGCCATGGCCGCCCCGGCCAGCCAGGCTCCGAGCAGGGCGTCGGAGCGGGCGGCCAGGTCGGCCGGGTGGGCCACGGCCCGGGGCAGGCCGCGGGCCAGCGCCCGCGCCCCCTCCTCGGCCAGCAGCGAGGTCACCGGGTTGGCCCCGGGCGCGTAGGTGGCCTCGACGCAGTGGGCGAGGGCGTTCATGCCGCTCGGCCCGGTCACCTCGGGCGGCAGCCCGGTCGTGAGGGCCGGGTCGTAGATCACCACCTTGGGCAGGACCCGCAGGTCACGGCCGGTGCGCTTGCCCTCGGGACCGGTCAGCCCGTAGATCGGGCTGACCTCGGAGCCGGCGTAGGTGGTGGGCACGGCCACGATCGGGGCCTGACGCTCCAGGGCCACCGCCTTGGCCATGCCGGTGGCCGACCCGCCGCCCATGGCGACCAGGCAGTCGGCGTCGGCGTCGGCGGCCGCGGCCACCGCCCGGGCCGCCGCCTCCACCGGCACGTGCTGCTGGACGTCGGTGAAGCTGGCCGCCACCCGCGGGCCGAGCCGCTCCAGCAGGCCGTCGACGGCCCGCTTGCCGGCGATGGCCAGCACCCGGCGGCCCCCGAGCCGGTCGACCTCCTCGCCCAGCTGCTCGACCGCGCCCACCCCGAAGACGACCCGGCCGGGCAGCGCGTCATAGGCGAACGCGGGGGAGGGGGGCATGGCGCCCGACTGATAGCCGAACGGGTCAGGGAAGTCAAGGCGCCGCAGACCCGCCGGGTCCGGCATCAGCGTGGGTACCAGACGGGCAGGTCCGCGTCGACGTTGACCCAGACCGACTTGGGATCGGTGTAGCCGTGCATGGCCTCGAAGCCCATCTCGCGGCCGTAGCCGGAGTCGCCGACCCCGCCGAACGGCGAGCCCGGGCTGACCCGCTTGTAGCTGTTGACCCAGACCATGCCCGAGCGGATGGCCCGGGCCACCCGGTGGGCCCGGGACAGGTCGCGGGTCCACAGCCCGCCCCCGAGCCCGTAGTCGACCGCGTTGGCCAGCTCCAGGGCCTCGGCCTCGCCGGAGAAGGTGGTCACGGTCACGAACGGGCCGAACACCTCCTCGCGGTTGACCCGCGCCCCCGCGTCCGCCCTGACCACCGTCGGCTCCACGTAGCAGCCCCTGGCCAGCGCCGGGTCATCGGGGGCGCGGCCGCCGCAGAGGACCTCCCCGCCCTCGTCGCGGGCCACCTTCACATAGGACAGCACCCGGTCGCGGTGCTCGGGGGAGGTGAGCGGCCCCATCTCGGTGGCCTCGTCCAGCGGGTCGCCCAGGCGGATGCTGGTGGCCAGGGCCAGGAACCGCTCGCGGAACTCGTCGGCGATCGGCTCCTCCAGCAGCAGCCGCGAGCCGGCGATGCAGGCCTGGCCCTGGTTGTGGAAGATGGCGAAGGCGGAGCCGTTGACGGCCGCGGGCAGGTCGGCGTCGGCGAAGACGATGTTGGCCCCCTTGCCGCCCAGCTCCAGCTGGAGGCGCTTGAGGTTGCCGGCCGAGGCCTCCACGATCCGCCGGCCGACCTCGGTGGAGCCGGTGAACGACAGCTTCTGCACGCCCGGGTGGGCGGCCAGGGCGGCCCCGGCGACGTGCCCGTAGCCGGGCAGCACGTTGACCACCCCGGGGGGGAAGCCGACCTCGGCCATCAGCTCGGCCACCCGCAGCGAGGTCAGCGGGGTCAGCTCGGCCGGCTTCAGCACCACCGTGTTCCCGGCGGCCAGGGCCGGCCCCATCTTCCAGCTGCAGAACATCAGCGGGAAGTTCCAGGGGACGATCTGGCCGACCACCCCCAGCGGCTCGCGGACCACGTAGTTGAGGAACCCCTTCTCGACCGGGATGACGCTGCCCTCGAGCTTGTCGGCCATGCCGCCGAAGTAGCGGAAGGTGGCGGCCGTGCGGGGCACGTCCAGGCGGCTCGAGTCGCGGATGGGGTGGCCGGTGTCGGTCGACTCCAGCCGGGCCAGCTCGGCCGCCCGCTCCTCGATGGCGTCGGCCAGCTTCAGCAGCAGCCGGCCCCGCTCGGCGGCCGGGGTGGCGCTCCAGGCCGGGAAGGCCGACCGGGCGGCCGCCACCGCCCGGTCGACGTCGACCTCCCGGGCCTCGGCCACCTCGGCCAGCAGGCTGCCGTCGTGCGGGCTGGTGACCGGGATGGTCGCCCCGTCGGCGGCGTCGACGAACTCGCCCCCGATGAACAGCCGGGTCGGCCCGGCCACGCCGGCCATGGGCAGGGGCTAGAGCTCGACCGGGTAGGTGGGGAGCTTGCCGCTGGAGATGAGCTCGGGCAGGTCGCCGGCGGCGTTCTCCCAGACCAGCAGCATCGACCGCTTGGGGGCGTAGCCCTGGTGGCGGATGTCGGCCGGCATGGCGGCGACGTCGCCCGGCTTCATGACCACCTTGGAGCGGATCTGGCCGGAGTCGCGGTCCTCCACGTCCCAGTAGATCTCGTCCGACAGCTGCAGGAACCACTCCACCCGGTCGTTGCCGTGGATGATCGGCAGGATGTACTCCTCGGTGGTGGGGCAGAACAGGCTGTCCTTGCAGACCGAGACCACCGACGGGTTCCAGGTGACGTCGGAGCGGGACAGGTAGGCGAACAGGTTGAACGAGGCCAGCTCGTCCTCGAAGCCCGCCTCGGCCCGGATCTCCGGCTCGTCCTGGGGGACGTCGCTGAAGTGCCGGTTGATCGGGAAGCCGCTCTCGTCGCTGCGGATCTGCTCGTCGTCCTTGACCCCGACCATGCGGGCCGCCGCCACCCGGTGGCGGGTGATGGCCCTGCGGTTGTCGCCGTTCTTGGGCCCGAAGGCCGAGCCGGTCTCGTCCGGGCTGGCGAAGGGGTCGAAGCTCTCGTTGGTCCAGTCGTCCAGCATCGACTTGAAGGTCTCGCGGATGAGCGGGGTCGGCATGTTCTCGAGGTGGTCGAGCTCGGCCTTGCGGTAGCCGTCGTTGTAGCGGCCGGCGAACAGGTCGACGGTGCCGTAGTGGTTGACGGTGCCGATGACCCCGTCGAAGTTGACGATGCCGTAGAAGAAGTCCCAGGCCACGTCCCGCTGCAGCGCCTTGAGGAAGGCGTCGGCGCTCATCACGTGGCTGCCGGTCGGCCATTCGATGTAGACGAAGTAGTCGTCGCGGCGGAACCTGAACTCGCCCAGCTCGAAGGGGCGGTAGCCGGCCTCGTTGGGGTCTCCGGAGCGGATCTCGACGGCTGCCTCGGCTTCGGTCGTTGCCACGGTGCTACCTCCTGCCCTGCGCCCCGGCTACGGGGTGGTCTGGACGATCTCCGCCCACTTGAACACGGTGTCGGGGCCCTCGATGGTCTGCATCAGGATCACGCCGGGCCGGTCGGCGTGGAAGCGGTAGGCGGCGCCGCTGGGGAGCAGGGTCATGTGGCCCCGCCGGGCCGTGACCTCGCCCATGCGGGGGCCGCCGGGCTCACCGTCGAGGGCGACCGAGCCCTCCGAGGCCGGGTCGGGCGCCTGCCCGTCGCCCACCTTGGCCAGCTCGATCCGGACCTCACCGTCCATGACCAGCGCGAACTCGTCGTGGGCGCAGGTGCGCCACTCCGAGGTGCCCTCGGCCCGGATGGCCTCCAGCACGTACTGGCGGTTCTTGCCGACCGCCACCTTCTCGTACGGCCTGGACCGCGAGGCGGTCTCGAAGACGTTGGAGAAGGCGTAGTGATGGGGCTCGTCGTCGATCACCTCGACGCGGCCCTTGTCGTAGCTCTCCAGCGAGCCGAACCTGGTCGTGAACCGTGACAACCAGACCACTCCCTCCGTCGGGCGGTTGCACGCGCAACAACATCACGTCCAAGCATAAACGTACATCAGGGGGACTGCCGGGGGAACCGCGAGCGGCCGCCCCAGCCCTCCGGCGGGGGCGGCGGCTCCGAGCGGGGCGCGCCCGGGGCCAGCTGGGCCACGGTGCCGACGGTCATGGCCGTGGCCTGGGCGATCACGTCGTGGACGTCGGGGGCGCCGGGGAGCACGCAGCGCAGGTCGGTGACGCCGGCGTGGGCGAGGGCGATGACCCGTTCGTGACACTGCTCCAGGGTGCCGAACACCCCCGCCCGGGTGGGCGGCCCCAGGGCGGCGAAGGCGGGCTCGGCGTC
>Ga0081455_10008531_pt1 | contig 10637 bp, 10 predicted proteins | sample TabmetS3T2R1_FD_70207 | JGI IMG/M metagenome (GOLD analysis project Ga0081455, IMG submission 70207) | Tabebuia heterophylla rhizosphere microbial communities from the University of Puerto Rico - S3T2R1 | ecosystem: Host-associated > Plants > Roots > Rhizosphere ... | reverse complement strand
CCGGTGTGCACGGCCCACTGCTCGTAGCGCTCCAGCGCGGCCGCGGCCCGCTTCGGCTCCCCGGCCCGGACGGACGCCTCGATCAGGTCGGGCGCACTGCGCATGACCCGCACCTGGAACCGGGTCGGGCCGCCGGTGAGGGCCTCCAGCCGGGCGAGCGCGGCGTCGGCCCGGCCGAGGCCGAGGTCGAGCAGGCCGAGCGCCCACTGCGCCCCGGACGTGCCGCGCGCGCCGAGCTCGCCGTCGCGGCCCGGCCCGGCGTACTCGCGGCAGCGTTCCTCGTCGCCCTCGACGGCGGCGAGCAGGGCCAGGACGCTGCGGGCCTGGCGGATCCACTCGGGCTGGCCGGTGGCCTGGGCGATCCGCTCGGACTCCGACGCCGAAGCGCGGGCGTCGCGGTGCCGCCCGCGGTAGGCCTGCACGTAGGCCAGGTGGGCCAGCCCCTGGGGCAGCAGGCCGATCGCGCCGCTCGCCCGGATCTCGGTGACCAGGTCGTCGACGGCCTGGTAGGTCTGCGCACTGTCGCCGGCGATCAGGCAGGCGTCGACGACGAACAGCTGGCGGCGCAGCCCACCGGCGCCGATCCGCAGCGCCGCCGCGACGGTGTCGGGCAACGGCGGCAGGTCGGCCGTGCTCGCGCCGACCTGCCGGGCCACCCCCCAGCGCAGCAACTGGTGCAACGGCGTCAGCTCGTCGCCGGGCGGCAGCCGCAGCGCGTCGAGCAACTCGGCTGTCTGCACCGTGTCGGCGCGGTCGCCGGTGGCATAGGTCAGGAACGTCATCTCCATGAGCAGCCACAGCGCCTGCTCGGGCTGCTCGTCGTGGATGAGCGTGACCGCGGTGTGCAGCTGGCGGAACGCAGCCGGCAGGCGCCCGCCGGCGTGGTGGGCGTCGCCCCGGACGGTGGCCAGCCGGGCCTGCAGGACCGGGTCGTCGGCCACCACGAGTGCCTCGTCGACCAGGCGCTCGGCCCGATGCAGGTCACCGACCTCGGCCGCCGCTTCGGCCGCCACGGTCAGCCGGCGAGTGCGGGCTGCCGGTTCGGTGCTCAGCCGGGCGGCCCGTTCGTAGGCGGTCACGATGGCGGCGATGCCACCCCGTTCGCGGGCGTGCTCGGCGCTACGTTCGAGCTCGGCGGCAACCTGCTCGTCCGGGCCGGTCGCGAGCGCGGCGAGATGCCAGGCCCGCCGGGCCGCGTTGTGCTCCCCCGGCAGGGCGCCGACCAGCGCCCGGTGCGCGGCCCACCGTCGGGTGAGCGGCGCGTCCTGCAGCGTCGCGGCCCGGATGAGCGGATGCCGGAACGTCACGCCGGTGCTGGTGAGCCGGATCAGCTGCGCCGCCTCGATGCCGGCCAGGTCGTCGACGGAGGCGGGCAGCGCCTCGGCGGCGCGCAGCACGACGTCAAGGTCACCCGTGTCGTCGGTCGCGATGATCAGCAGCAGATTCTGGGCCGGCTCGGGCAGCGCGCCGATCGCGGCCTGGAAGATCTGCTGGATGCGGTGCGGCACCGGCAACGGGTCGAGCACCGACGGCTCGGCATCGCTCAGCGCGTTCGGCAGCTCGATGAGCGCGAGCGGGTTGCCGGCCGACTCGGCCAGGATGCGGTCGCGTACCACCGCGGACAGCTCACCGGCGTGCGCGGCGAGCAGCCGGGTGGCGGCGGCGCCGTCGAGCCCGGTCAGCGCCAGCTCGGGCAGCCCCGGCGCGCGCAACGGCTCACCCTCGTCGCGGGCCGCGATGAGCAAGGCGATGCCCTCCGCCTCGAGACGGCGGGCGGCGAGCAGCAGCGCTTCCATCGAGGCCGGGTCGACCCACTGCGCGTCGTCGACCAGGCACAACAGCGGGCCGTCGTCGGCCAGGTCGGCCAGCAGAGACAGCACGGCCAGCCCGACCAGGAACCGGTCACCACCGGGTGCGCGCCCGAGCCCGAGCGCCCCGCGCAGCGCCTCGGCCTGGACGGCCGGCAGCCGGTTCAGGTGGTCGAGGTGCCCGTGCAGCAGCAGGTGCAGCCCGGCGAAGGGCAGTTCGGACTCGGTTTCGATGCCCACCCCGCGCAGCACCGGCAAGTCGGAGCTGCGCTGCGCCGCGTAGTCGAGCAGTGCCGTCTTGCCGATACCCGCCTCGCCGCGGATGACCAACGCGCCGCTGCGGCCGGCCTGGGCGTCGGCGAGCAGCAGGTCGATCACCGCGCGCTCGTCCTCCCGCCCGTACAGCATCTGCTGCTCCCTCCCGTCGCGAAGGTCAATGACCGAAGTCGTACACCTCCTCGGCCTGCTCCGCGACGGTTTCCGGCCGGACCAGGGCGGTCCGGGATCGCACTACGTCAGGCCCGGGCGGCGCTCAGCGCGACCAGCCCGGCGCGGTAGGTGCGGTAGCGCGGCGTCCAGTCGAGCTCGGCGCGCGCCTTCTCGTTGGACACCCGCATCGACGCGTCGACGGCGAACGAGGCGACGTACGGCGCGGCCAGACGCATCAGCCACCGCGGTACGCGGCGCGGCTCCGGGGCGCCCAGGGCGATCGCCTGCCCGGTGTACATGTCGGCCCACGACACAGGCAGGTCGTCGACGATGTTGTACGCCTCGCCGGCCCGGCCGAGGTCGAGGGCGGCCACGGTGGCAGCGGCCGCGTCGTCGTGGTGCACCCAGCCGAGCAGGCCACCCTTGCTGATCGGCAGCCACCGCTTGGCCAGCAGCGGGCCGATCGTCGCGACGTCACCGCCGTACAGCAGGCCGTAACGCAGGGCGATTCCCTCCGGCGCGCTGAACGCCTGCTGCTCGGTGGAGAGCATCGCCGCGAGGTGGCGATCGACCGGGCCGCCCTGCGGCACGCCGAACGGGTCGTCCTCGGCGACGAGGCGATCACCGAGGTCGCGGTAGCCGTAGCCGAAGATGATCGACTGGGTGATGAACCGCTTCGCGCCGATGGCATCGGCGGCCGCCAGCAGGTTCGTCGTTCCCTCGATGCGCAGCCGATCGGTCTCGGCCATACCCGAGTGTCGGGTCGGCGCCTTGCTCAGCGCGGTCAGCTCGTGGATCACGGCGTCGGCGTGCACTCCGTCCACGGCGCGCAGCAGCGCGTCACGGTCGAGCGCGTCCGCCACGATCGGCGTAACCCCGTCGGTAGTCGGCCGATGTCGGCGGCCCAGGGCGATCACCTCGTGGCCTTCCGCGAGCAGCGCGGACGTCAGCCGAGTGCCCAGCGATCCGGTGGCGCCGGCCAGCAGAACCTTCATGTCGTCTCCCGATGTGCGTACGTCCAGCCCTTCGGCGGACGACGCTAGGTCGGGCAACGGCGCCGCGAATCCGTCAGGTGACTGGCCGACGTCGGGAAATCGCACCATACCTGGCCGTACAGCCGCCATTGCCGCTACTTGGGCCCGGTAAACAGTCGGGCTGTATAACCGGTGAGGCTGCTTGCCTGCGGCCGTCGGCGGCGCCACGATGGGCCGATGGCGCGCCTGCGTATTCAAGCCGCCGCCAGCCCTGGGGCGGCGGAGGAAGCGAACAAGCAGCAGCTCAACTTCGCGGTGTCGATCACCCGGCACGACGGGGACGCCGTGAAAGGCCTCGAGGCCGAGGCGTTCGACCTGCAGTCGCCGATCGTCGGGCCGGGTGGGCCGCCCGCCGATATCGGCGACGTCAGGGAGTTCGCCGACGGCGTCTACATCCTCAGCGTCTTTCCGCATCGACCGTGGGCTCGTGGTACCTACCTGTACATCCTCACGGTCGAGCACCACGACGACCGTGGGCAGACGGTCGTCCCGGTGACGGTGCCCGGCGTCTAGCCGTCGCGCGTCACGAGCGCCCGTTCCCAGTGCTGGGTGTCGGCGTACTCGCGCATCGCGACGATCTTCTCGTTGCGGACGGTGAAGACGCCGATGTTCTTCTGGTCGTAGGCCCGGCCGGTCCGCCCGGTTGCCCAGGAATCCCATTCGACAACAACCTGCTCGCCCGCAGCGAGGAGGTTCGTGACCCGCACGCCGATCTCCCGATCCGGGTCGAGGTGCGCGAACGCCGTCGCCAGGAAGCCGTTGATCACCTGGTCGCGGCCCTGCCAGGTGCCCGAGATCGGCAGGTCACCGCCGTACCAGCACGTCCCGTTCTCGGCCCAGGACGCCCAAATCACGTCCTGGTCGCCGCCGGCCAGCGCGTCGAAGTAGCGCTGCACGACGTCTCGGGGCTCGATGTTCGTCATGTACCCAGTCAAGCGATTCGCCCGAGGCTGAACCAGAAGCGATCGGTTACCGCTGCCATCACGAAAGGTGATCGTTCGGGGCTTCCCCGGCGGCCGTTACCGTGAGGGCTGGTCGTGACTCGACGGGAGGCTCACATGCGCTTGTCTGCTCGCAATCAGCTCGCCGGCACGGTCGCGGCGGTCGAGGTGGGTGCCGTGATGACGGTGGTCAAGGTCGATCTGCCGGGCGGCCAGCAGATCACGTCGTCGGTGACGAAGGAGGCCGTCGACGAGCTGGGCCTGACGGTCGGCTCGCCCGTGACGGTCGTGATCAAGTCGACCGAGGTCATGCTCGCCGTCGACTGATCCGGCCGGCGGTCAGTTGAGAAGCTGGATGGGCTCGTCGGCCGCGTAGTGCAGCGGAAACTCGAACTCGGTGACCGCGATCGTCACGGCGGCCGGGCTGAGCGTGACCTCGTAGACGTGCAGTGGCCAGTCGTGCTGCCGCACGACGTCGCCGGGGTGCAGGTCGCGGGCGTGGATGCGCCCGTAGGTCTTCGGCTGGTGGGCGTCCGGCGCGCCCGCGAGGGCCGCCCGCACGGTGTCGTTGGTGGTGCTGCTGATGTCCTGCATGGCTGCCTCCTCTGCCGCCTGCCTACGGCCGACACCTAGTGGAGACGTCGGACCGCGGTTCTGATGTCGCGATTCGTTGGATGGGGCGCCCGGGGTTCACAGTCCCGTGGCGCCGGCGTGCTTGACGAAGGCCGCGATGCGGTGGCTGCGCGTCCGCGTCCGGGCCCCCTTGGTCTTACGTCCGGTGCGGGAACGCCGCGCCGCGGCGGCATCCGCGATCCGCTGGTCCCGGCGATCGGTGGCGACCGCCTCGTTCAGGTAGGTGTTCATCTCGCGCTCCCTGGTTGCCTGATAACAGCAACATTCCGGGTAAGGCCGGGGCCGCCGCATCGGGAAGCAGACTTAGATGTCGCTCGCGGCCCCCTCAGATCCGGCGGGTAAGCGAGCCGACCCGCGGCTAAGGCCTTAGACCGCGGGATCATGGTTGCCATGACCCGACGCCGAGCACCCCGTTGGTCAGAGCTCAGCCCGCTGGTGCGGACGCAGCCGTTGCGGCTGAGCAACCGGGCCCGCCTCGCCCGGGCGGCGTCGGTCGCCGACCTCCGGCTGATCGCCCGCCGGCGCACCCCGCGGGCGGTCTTCGACTACGCCGACGGTGGGGCCGGTGACGAGATCAGCCTGAACCGGATGCGGGAGGCGTTTCGGCGCGTCGAGTTCGTACCGCGCGTGCTGCGCGACGTGTCCACCGTCGACCTGACGACGACCGTGCTGGGCGCGACGGCGGCGCTGCCGTTCGCGTTCGCGCCGACGGGATTCACCCGGATGCTGCACCACGAGGGCGAGCGGGCCGTCGCTCGGGCGGCCCGCGACGCGGGCATCCCGTACGCGCTGTCGACGATGGGCACGACGTCGGTGGAGAGCGTCGCCGAGGCGGCGCCGGACGGGCGGCGGTGGTTCCAGCTCTATCTGTGGCGCGACCGCGAAGCGAGCCGTGACTTCGTCGCGCGCGCGAAGGCGGCGGGCTACGAGGCGCTGGTGCTCACCGTCGATGCCCCGGTCGCAGGCCCTCGGCTGCGCGACGTCCGCAACGGGCTGACCGTGCCGCCGGCGCTGACGCTGCGCACCCTCGCCGGCCTGGCCGCGCACCCGACCTGGTGGGCCAACCTGCTCACCACCGAGCCGCTCGATTTCGCGTCGCTGCGCTCGTGGGACGGCACGGTCGCCGAGCTGGCCAACCAGGTCTTCGACCCGGCCGCGACCCTGCACGACGTCGCGTGGCTGCGCGAAGCGTGGCCGGGCAAGCTGGTGATCAAAGGGATCCAGACGCCCGACGACGCCCGCACGGTGGTCGACGCCGGCGCCGACGCGATCGTGGTCTCCAACCACGGCGGCCGCCAGCTCGACCGCGCGCCGACGCCTCTCGAACAGCTGCCCGGCATCGTGGACGAGGTCGGCGAGCGCACCGAGGTCTACCTGGACGGCGGGATCATGAACGGCGCCGACATCGTCGCCGCGGTCGCCCTCGGTGCGCGCGTCTGCCTGGTCGGCCGCGCCTACCTGTACGGGCTGATGGCGGGTGGAGAGGCCGGCGTGCGCCGGGTGATCGACATCCTCGGTCACGAGGTCCTGCGCACCATGCAGCTGCTCGGCGTCACGTCTGTCACCGAGCTGACGCCGGAGCAGATTAGGCTCCGCTGACATGGAGGTCGTCGAGTTCACGCCAACCGTCGAGCAGTACGCGTACACCTTCGGCGGTGTCGCGCCGGTCCGGCGGATCAAGCCCGGGACAGCGCTTCGGTTGTGGTCGGAGGACGCGTTCGGCGGCAAGCTGCGCAGCCCGTCGGACAAGTCGAGCGAGAACGTCGATCTGCGCTTCGTGAACGCGCAGACCGGCCCGTTCTACGTCGAGGGCGCCGAACCCGGTGACGCGCTGGCGCTGCACTTCGTCAGCATCGAGCCGGCCCGCGACTGGGGAGCGTCGGCCGCGATCCCGTTCTTCGGCGGGCTGACCAGCACCGACCGCACCGCGATGCTGCAGGATCCGCTGCCCGACACGACCTGGATCTACCACGTCGACAGCGCCCGGCGCACCGTCGGCTTCGAGGCCCAGCACAGCGACCTGCGGGTCGAGCTCCCGCTCGCGCCGATGCTCGGCACGGTCGGCGTCGCCCCGCCCGGCGGCGAGGTGCGCAGCTCGCTCGTTCCGGAGCGCTTCGGCGGCAACATGGACTGCCCCCAGATGCGCGAGGGCGTCACCTGCTTCCTCGGCGTCAACGTCGAGGGCGCGCTGTTCTCCATCGGCGACGGCCACTACCGCCAGGGCGAGGGCGAGGCGTGCGGCACCGCCGTCGAGGGCGCGATGACCACGACGCTGATCGTCGAACTGGTCAAGGGTGCGGCTCCGGCCTGGCCCCGCCTGGAGGACGACGACCACTGGCTGGCCGTCGGGTCGTCGCGCCCGCTCGAGGACGCGTGGCGTATCGCGCAGGTCGAGATGGTGCGGTGGTTCGGCGAGCTGTACGGCCTGCATCCGATGGACGCCTACCAGCTGCTGTCGCAGCTCGTCGAGGTGCCGGTGTCCAACGTGGTCGACGCCAACTACAGCGTCACCGTCTCGGCCGCCAAGGCGCTGCTGCCGGCGGCCGACGCGTTCGGTGGCCTGCACCGCGACCTGCGCGCCCGCGCGGCGAGCCTGCGCTAAGCAAGCGAGGAGGATCCATGGATCTGCAGCTGACCGGCCTGCGGGCGCTCGTCACCGGCGGCACGCGGGGCATCGGCCGGGCCACCGTCGAGACGTTCGTGAACGAGGGCGCCGCGGTGGCGTTCTGCGCCCGGACCGCCGCTGACGTCGAGGCGACCGCCAAGGCTGTCGGGACGACCGGGACGGTCATCGGCACGCCGCTCGACGTGGCCGACGGTGATGCGGTCGCGGCCTGGGTGCGCGACTCGGCCGAGCGGCTCGGCGGCATCGACATCGTGGTGTCCAACGTCAGCGCGCTCGCGATCCCCGACACCGAGGAGAACTGGTCCGCATCGCTGGCCGTCGACGTCATGGGCACCGTCCACCTCGTCAAGGCCGCGATGCCCTATCTCGAGGCGAGCCGGGCGGCCTCGATCGTGGCGGTGTCCAGCGTCTCCGGGCGCGAGGTCGACTTCGCCGCCGGCCCCTACGGCGTGGCCAAGGCCGCGCTGGTGCACTACATGCAGGGGCTGGCCTACCAGCTCGCAGCCAAGGGCATCCGGGCCAACACCGTCTCGCCCGGCAACACGTTCTTCGAGGGCGGCGTCTGGCACGGCATCAAGGAGGGCAACCCGGAGCTGTACGAAACCGCGCTCGCCCTCAACCCCACCGGGCGCATGGGCACGCCGCACGAGATGGCCCGCTCGATCGTGTTCATCGCCAGCCCGGTGTCGAGCTTCACCAGCGGCACCAACCTCGTCGTCGACGGTGCGCTCACCCGGGGCGTGCAGTTCTGACCGCCTAGAGCGCCGCGGCGACCATCCGCGCGTAGGTCTGCGCGCCGGCCCCGCCCGAGGGCATGTGCACGCCGTCGGGGGCGTCGGCGAACCAGCCCGGATTGGCCTCGGCGAGCCGGTACCAGTCGGCGACCGTGCAGTGCGTCGCCGCCGAGCAGCGGCTGCGGATCATGCTGTTGTCGGGAACCACCCAGCTGCAGTGCCCGCAGTGCGCGGTCACCACGACGAGGTGCCGGCCGGACGTCAGCTGGACGAGCTGGTCGAAGTCGCCGCTGGAGAAGGTGCCGTTCGTGCCGAGTGCGAAGACGACCGATCCGCCCAGTCGCCCGGAGGCGCGCATCGACTGCAGCAGTCCCAGGCCGTCGCTGACCTGACGGCTGACCGCGGCGTCGACGACGATTCCGGGGATGGTCGCCTGCAGGCTCGACGTCGCGTCCACCAGGACGGAGTCGCCGACCGCCGTGACCCCGGGCGCCGACGGCGGGGCCGCCACCTTGGTCGGCGCGGGCTTCTTCGCCGACGGCGGTCGCGGCTTCGGGCTGGGCGTCGGCGGCTTCGGCCGCGGCTTCGGCCGGGACGTCGTGGCTGTCCGGGTAGGGGTAGGGGTCGCCGTGGTCGTGGAGCCCCCCACGGCCGACGGCGGAGCCGGCGACGACAACCGGGTGGCCGACACCGGCGACCGCTCGGCGGCCGTCGAGCTCGAACAGGCGCCGATCACGCCGGCGACTACTGCGATCAATAGGGCGATTCCCCACCGGAACCGCACTCCCCGTACAGCCGGCAAAGTCATAGCCGGCCGGGAAATGTGTTCATCGCACTTTCCGTTCTCGCGGCGCGGTGGGTGAGCACGAATATCCGAGCGGCCAATCACATTACCGCGCAGGGAGCCGCGCGTACTTCCAGTGACGGCGCAATTACGTGGTTCACTTGGAACGGCGCGAGATCACGGGGCACCTCTTCGCTAATTCACGCCCCGTTTGCCCGCGGCCGGGTAAGTGTGTGCGTGGTTCGGGGGGGCCGCCGATGGGACCGGGCAGTTACCGGCAACGCATCGCGGGCGCCGTGCTGCCGGACCGCCCGCCGGCGCAGCTGCGCCCCAACCCGGGCCGGGCGCGGCCGTGGTGGCCGGGCCGGACCGACTCGCTCCGATCGCCCGGCCGGACCGACTCGCCCCGATCCCCCGGCCCGAGCGACTCGCCGCGATCGCCCGGCCGGACCGACTCGCCGCGATCCCCCGGCCGTCCGCCCGGACGGACAACCGACCACATGCCGGGCTTGGACGGCATGCGGGCAATTGCGGTCGCCGCCGTGGTGGTATTCCATCTCAACTCGAATTGGCTGCCCGGCGGTTTCCTCGGCGTCGACATCTTCTTCGTTGTCAGCGGGTTCCTCATCACCCAATTGCTGCTCCGCGAACTGCGGGACACGGGACGACTGTCGCTCGGCTCCTTCTACATTCGGCGGGCTCGCCGGCTGCTGCCGGCCGTCGCGTTCCTGATCGGTGCCGTCATCGTGGCGGGGACGCTCGTCTGGACGGACGAGCGGCCGACCCTGTGGCCCAGCGTCGGGGCCAGTGCCGCCTACGGGACGAACTGGTGGCTCATCCTCGATCACCAGTCCTACTTCGTCGCCAGCGGCCGGCCGCCGATGCTTCAGCACCTGTGGTCGCTGGCGATCGAAGAGCAGTACTACCTGCTCTGGCCGGTCACGGTGCTCGCCATCGTCTGGTGGAGCCGCCGGCGGCGCCGGTTCTCGCAGGCCCGCACCCGCCAGCTCGCCCTCGTGGCGCTCGCGTTGGCCGGAGTGTCGACCGGGCTGATGGCATTCTTCGCGGCTCGGTACGGCGTGCCGTACCGCAGCGACTCGGCCCGGGTCTACTACGGCGGCGACACGCACGCGATGGGCCTGCTGCTGGGTTCGGCGGTCGGCGCCTGGGTGGTGACGAACGGCGATCGGTCGCGCCGTTCACCCTTGTTGCCGGCGGGCTCGCTCGACCTGCTGGCCGTCGCGGGACTGCTCGTCGTCGGCTGGCAACTGCGGCACGTCACCGAGTTCCTGCCCGGCCTGTACCGGGGCGGCTTCCTGGCGTTCGACGCCGTCGTGGTGCTGGTGGTGTTCGTGGTGAGCCGGCGCGAGAGCTGGATCGGCCGTCAACTCGATCGACCGGTGCCGCGCTGGATCGGGCAGCGCTCGTACTCGATCTACCTGTGGCACTGGCCGGTCGTGATCGTGACCCGGCCCGGGCTGGACGTGCACGGGCCGACGTGGGCGCTGATCGTCTTGCGGGTCGGCCTGACTCTCGTGTTGGCGGACCTGAGCTATCGCCTGGTCGAGCGGCGCTTCCGCAGCCGCCAGCCGGACCGGGCCGCGCGCCCGCGCCGACCGGCTCGGCCGTCTCGGACTTTCGGCCGCCA
>Ga0081455_10008529_pt1 | contig 10638 bp, 3 predicted proteins | sample TabmetS3T2R1_FD_70207 | JGI IMG/M metagenome (GOLD analysis project Ga0081455, IMG submission 70207) | Tabebuia heterophylla rhizosphere microbial communities from the University of Puerto Rico - S3T2R1 | ecosystem: Host-associated > Plants > Roots > Rhizosphere ... | reverse complement strand
AATTTAATCCGTCTCAAATATTTTTTCAAGTTAAAAAAATATTTGGTAAAAGAAAGTTACAATATGATTCATCGTGCGCCACAAAAAGATTGGTTAGATTTTCTTGGTTATAAAATAGCTTCACCTGTGGGAATATCAGCATGTGCAGTTACAACAAGCAAAGGCATTTGGTTTGCTGCAAGACTGGGTTGTGATGTTTTAACCTATAAAACAATTCGATGTCATGCATGGCCAGTTCACCCACAGCCTAACATTGCATATGTTCATAGAACTTTACCTCTTACGTATGATGATATAGGAAAAACTATTATTTCATCTAATGAACCAGAAGGTTCAATCGCAAATTCATTTGGTAATCAATCTATGGATGCAGAGTGGACAAAAAATGATATTAAAAAAGCTAAAGAATCGTTGCTTGAGGGGCAGGTACTTATTGTTTCTATTTTTGGTAATACGCTTGATGAATGGATACAAGCTGCGCACATTGCTCTTGATGGTGGTGCTGATATTATTGAAGCAAATTTTTCTTGCCCCAATTTAAATACTAATAATGAGCCTGTATACACAAGGCCCGCAGATGCTTTTTTTATTGTACAAGCTTTAGTGCAAACAATTGGGCCTATTCCTCTTATTTTAAAAGTTGGGGTTTTTACTGATTATCAGTTAATGCAAGACGCATTAATAGCAGCAGCAAAAGCTGGAGCGCGAGGTATATGCGGTATTAATTCCGTGCCTATGAAAGTTACTAATGCTGATGGACGTACAACATTTGGTACAAGAATTTTTGCAGGAGTGTCAGGAAGACTTATTCAAGAATTAGCCCTTGATTTTATAAAGATGGCCTCTATAATCATACGAAAAGAAAATCTTAATCTTGTGCTTATTGGAGTAGGAGGAATTACGATGGCTTCTCATTTTTCTAAATTTTTTGCAGCGGGAGCAACAGTTGCACTTTCAGCAACGGGGATGATGTGGAATCCTTATCTTGCAGCTCAATACCATGAGCAATCAAATGCCATAATGCGTGTATTATATGTAAATAAAGAAGAGTTGGCCAATAAACTTTTTGATATTGGTGTGATTAAATTTGGTGATTTTGTTTTTAAAAGTGGTATTCGTTCAAATAATTATGTTGATATGCGTCTTGCGATGTCGTATCCGGATATTTTACAAGAACTTGCGTTGTGTATTAAAAATATTCAGCAGGAATGTCATGCTGATATCGTATGTGCAGTTCCTTATGCTGCAGTTCCGGTAACAACAGTGTTTTCTATGCTTTCAAAAATACCGATGATTATGGCGCGCAAAGAAGCAAAAAATCATGGAACAAAAAATATGATTGAAGGAGTTTATACATCAGGTCAAGAATGTTTGATTGTTGAAGATGTTATAACAACTGGCGCGAGTATTTTAGAAACTATTAAAACAGTGGAAGCTGCAGGTTTGATAGTTAAAGATATTGTAGTGCTTATTGATCGTCAGCAAGGAGGAGTAGAAAATATCACCAGTCATGGATATAGAGTGCATGCAGTGTTTACGTTGCAAGAATTATTAGATTTACTTAAAAATTCCCATCGAATAAGCCAAGAGATTGTTGATATGATACAGGCGCCTTGTGCGCAAGCACATAATAATGTAATGAAAAATTTAACGTATGAACAACGCGCTTTGTGTTGCGCTCATCCGATTGCACAACGATTGCTTGTTATTATGGAAGCAAAAGAAACTAATCTTGTTTTTTCTGCTGATGTCACTAACAAAATGGAACTTTTGCGATTGGCAAATCTTATAGGTCCTGAGATATGTGTGTTAAAAATACATTGTGATATTATTGATGATTTTGATCAAGATTTTATTAAGCAATTATGTTTTGTTGCAGATAAGCATAATTTTTTATTATGGGAAGATCGTAAATTTGCCGATATTGGATCAGTTGCTGCAATGCAATATGTAGGTGGTATTTTTAAAATTGCAGAGTGGGCTGATATTGTTACGGTGCATTCTATAGCAGGGGATGGTACTCTTGAAGCATTAAGGTCAAAATTAGGAACAAAAAATTCTGCATTTCTTTTAGTTGCGCAAATGAGTAGCGCTAAAACGCTTACGCAAGATTCTTATACCGATGCAACAGTGAAGTTGGCTTTGCACTATCCAGAAAATGTGATCGGTGTTATTTGTCGACAAAAATTATCTGATAATCCTGCTCTTTTGCACTTCACTCCTGGTGTGCAATTACATGAAGGAGCTGATGCATTTGGACAACAATATCTTACGCCAGAAAAGATACTTAACGAACTTGGCAGTGATATTATTATTGTTGGACGCGGTATTTTGCAAGCACAAGATCCTTTAGTTCAAGCACAATTATATAAAAAGGTAAGTTGGGATGCGTATCAGAGAAGATTGTGATTTAATATAATAAAATCATTGAGTATTTACACAAGAGCCATTTGATCGTACAATCATATGCAGTAAAAAGGTATGATGAGTGTTTTTTAAGTAAGGAGGATCATGGTTTCATTGTTAGTTATTTTAGGTGGTATAGCATTGCTTGGCCTTGTGGTTATAGCAGTGCTTTTTTGTTCAATTCGGAAATTAGAGGTTAGTAATCAGAAGGCCAAGCAAATTGCTGCAGCTATTCATTCAGGAGCAATGACATTTTTACGTGAGGAATATAAAATTATTGCCATCGTTGTTGCTATTGTAGCAATAATTTTGGGAGTGATTTTTAAGAGTATATTGGCAGCATTAATATTTGTTTCTGGTGCAAGTATTTCTATGCTCATCGGTTTTATTGGAATGATTGCAGCAACTTCTGCTAATGTACGCACCACAAGTGCAGCAAAAGATGGTGGTGAACAAGCAGCATTTATGATTTCGTTTTATGGTGGTGGGGTGATGGGTTTTGCAGTTGCAAGTTTTGGTTTACTTGCATTGACCAAAATTTTTTACTTATTTGGGGATCATCCTGATTTTGTTGCTTTTTTAACATGCTTCAGTCTTGGTGCAAGTTTAGTTGCATTTTTTGCACGTGTTGGTGGTGGTATTTTTACTAAATCAGCAGATGTTGGTGCTGATCTTGTGGGTAAAGTTGAAGCAGGAATTCCTGAAGATGATCCTCGTAATCCGGCAGTAATTGCTGATAATGTTGGTGATTGTGTGGGTGATACTGCGGGTATGGGAGCTGATATTTACGAATCCTATGTTGGAGCAATTGTTTCAACATCAATTTTAGCTATTGGTTCAGTGATGGAAGTTGAATATATTACGTTTCCTTTAGTTTTAGCTGGTATTGGATTAGTTAGTTCTATTGTTGGATTATTGTTTAATTTAGTATTGCGCTGCGAACCTGCTGCGATGCTTCGTAATGCAACGTATGTAGCGATAGCAGTTTTTCTTGGTATGACGTATATGTATCAGTCATGTAATGATATTGATATGGATTTATTTATTCCTATAATTCTTGGTTGTTTATCTGGTGTGGTGATTGGTCTTATTGCAGAATATTATACCAGTGGTAAACCAGTACATAATATTGCAGAATGTTCTCGTTCAGGTGCAGCAACTAATATTATTTATGGTCTTTCTGTTGGTATGGAATCCACTGCAGCGCCGGTGATTATTTTAGGACTCATTGTTTTAGTAGCAGATCATTTTGGTGGATTATATGGCATTTCTATTGCAGCTGTTTCTATGTTAGCAACGGTTGGTATCACGATGACGGTGGATGCATATGGCCCGATTGCAGATAATGCAGGTGGTATTGCAGAAATGGCAGGATTTGGTCCTGAAGTAAGAAAAGTTACTGATAAACTTGATGCATTAGGTAATACTACTGCGGCAATTGGAAAAGGTTTTGCAATTGGATCAGCATTACTTACGGCATTAGCAATACTTTCTGCATACGCACAACAAGCAGGCATTGATGCATTAAATATTTTAGATCCATATATTTTAATAGGCGTATTCATCGGCGGTACCGTTCCTTTTGTTGTTTCAGCATTGACTATGCGTTCAGTGAGTGATGCTGCAATGAAAATGGTCATGGAAGTTCGTCGGCAATTTAAAGAAATTCCGGGAATTATGACAGGATCAGCGCTTCCTGATTATAAACGTTGTGTTGCTATTAGTACTCAAGCATCATTAAAAGAAATGGTATTGCCGGGAATATTAACAATTTCTGTTCCAGTGATTATAAAATATGCGCTTGGCAATCATGTTCTTGGTGGAGTATTAGTAGGTTCAACCGTTGTTGGTGTACTACTTGCTTTATTAATGGCAAATAGTGGTGGTGCATGGGATAATGCTAAAAAATATATTGAAGCGGGAAATTTAGGAGGCAAAGGATCAGTTGCCCATATGTCAGCAGTTATTGGTGATACGGTGGGAGATCCTTTTAAAGACACATCTGGTCCTGCGCTTAATATTTTGATTAAGTTGATGTCTATTGTTTCATTATTACTCGTTCTTGTTGGCTAATTTCGTTTGATTTTCTTATTCCCGTTTGTACTGAGGCTGCTGAAGTGTCAGTATGAACGGGAGAATTTATATAATCATTAAAATTTTTTATCAAAAAAGAGTGAAAATAAATGTTTTATTGTTGATTTAGTTGCTCTATTTGTTCTCTAAGATAATTTTTTTGATTTTCTTTTTCTTTTGGTTTTTTTAAATAATATTCTGTAGGTTTTTCTTTATAAGTACATGCAATTGCTTTATCAACAGCTTGTTCTATTGTGGTAGGATTAATATGTTGTATAAGTGTATGCATAATTAATTCATTATATGGAAAATAATCACGACAGTCATCACAGCCATTATAGCTTTTGTGATTCCATCTGTCATGATCATAACGGCAAATAGAATCATTTGGATGCATACATTTTTTTTGCTCTGATGAATAAAAATTTTTATGTCTTTCTTGTAATTTTTTATATGCAATATCAAATAATGTTTGATTGTCAACTATTGTTGTATGAAGATCTATTTTTCCATGATGGATACATGTTGCTATAAAAGAATTAAAAAGTTTTATAAAATCATCCCATGAATTTTTCCAAACAAAAATATCTCTTGGAGCAGAATTTGCAATAATAGTAAGTTCACGTTTCATAAATATATTTTTTTCGTTTTTATTGAGATTTTTGAAAAAATTAATTTCATTTGGGTTATTTATACTATGTGACATAAAAGCTTTATATAAGACAGTTTGATGATCACTTGTTTTTTGAGTAATATCTCCATTATATTGATCAATAAATAAATTAAGCAGGGGTAAATTATTGTGGCATGCTATTTCTAATAATGGTGAGAAGTTGTATTTTCTCTTAAATGGAGAATTGTATTCATTATGTATTTTGTTTGGATCAGCTCCGTATGATAATAATAATTTTGGTATAACATTATTTATTTTTTCTTTTTTCAACCCTAATATGCAATGATATAAAGATTCAGATGAATTAATTGTTTCTTGATTAACATAAGTTGAATTCAATAAATTTTTAACAATATTTGTATAAGTTGTTTCTTTAATTTCCACAGATGCGTTTAAGCATGCTAATGCAAATGGAGTCTGTTCATAATAATTTTTTATGTTTATATCAGCACCATATTGAAGAAGCAAAAAAATAGATTTTAAGTTCCCTGATTTAATGGCTTTATGTAATGGAGTTGTTGGTTTTTTTTTATTTTTTTCATTAATAAAACGATGATCTTTGTTTAATAATAATTGTAACAGTTCACAATCAGAAACAATAAAATGAAATACAGTACCCTTTCGAGTTTGTGTATTGATATCAATGGCTGGATCATTAAGCAATGCTTTTATAATAGTGACAAACTTTATGCGATCGAGATTGGGATTTTTTATTTTTTTACATGCTATAAGTAATGGATTATAACCTTCGCTATAATTAATGTTATTAATTTTTATACAATCATTTTTATTATATGAAAGTAATAATGTAACAATATCAACGTATCCGTTTTCGCATGCTATATAAAGAGGCTGGTTATTATCTAATTTGATATTTTTATGATTAAGCAATTGTGTAATCATATTCATATCATTACGGCTACATGCTAATGATAAAATATTGGTAAGGTCAATGTTGTCTTGATTGAAAAGTAGTGAAAAAATATTTGTATGTTTATGAAAATAAGCGAGATATATAGCAGACTCATCCTTATTGTTTTGTGTATTGATATTTGACGCATTAAGCATGAGTAATTTTTGAACAATTTCTTGATTGCCCATTTTGCATGCGATATGTAAAGGAATATTGCCATCTTTTTCCCGTATAGTAATATCTATATTATTGCAAGCAAGTAATATTTCGACAATTTCTGTGTTGTTATTATGGCATGCAATATGTAAAGAAGTTTTTCCTCTTTCTTGAATATCACCTTGCATAGGGTGGTAAGTTACAGGATCACGCTTTGCATTGATGTCTGTGGTTGATATTTTTAATAATAATTTAACTGATTGTATATCATTATTTTCACATGCTATATGTAATTCAGTTGTGTTTTTTATTTTATTTTTTCTTTGAGTTTCTTTTTTTTGTAAGTATTGTGTAGTGCTTTGATTTAAAACTTCTGCTGTTATTTTTGGTATGATTATTGAATTTAAATTTTGTTTAGATGAATTTTGTTGTTTGATAGATTGTTCCATGTTATTTGTATGAAGAGATTGTGTTGGATTTTTTATGGATAAGGATGATAGGTTATTATTATTTATAGAATTATTTGGTTTATAGATTGATGCTTTATGATAAAAAGATTTAAACCAATTCAAAAATAAATGTTTATATTGGTTTGCTATATATAAGAATATTCCACATCCAGCGGTTATGTAAACGAGTATGCTTATTTTCTCAGTGGGTATTGATTGTTGCATAGGATAACAAATATTGCCTGAAAATATAATTGATATAATTAAAGCGTATAGTATGTTTTTCATAATTGTGTATGCTTTGATGTAGGTTTTAATTTTTATTTTAATTTTCTTTATTCATCAAAAGAAAGAGCCACAAATTCTGTAGCTCTCTTTTTTTTGCATCAGAATAAATGTAAGATTATTCTTCATCTTCCATAGCTTTTTTGATTTTTTCTATGAAATTATTAATTTGTGCTTGAGTTGCTCCTTGGTTTTTTATACGGTCAGCAATCCTTTTTAATTCATTTGCTTCATCTTTACTTATTTTTTGAGTCTGTAGATTAATTGCTATAATTTTTTTGCTTTCTTCTACAAAAAAATCAATATTTTCTTGAGTTGCTTTTTGGCTACGGATATCATTAGCAATTATTTTCATTTTTGCTATTTTTTGATTGTTTGTAGGCGCTGCTGGAGGAGTTGGTTGCTCAGGTGCTGGTGCAGCCGATGGAGCAGGTGCTGGTGCAGGATGTTGCTGTTGTTGCATAGCTTGTAGTTGAGCTTTACGTTCTTTTTTAATACGTTCAAGTTCTGCTTGTTTATACGCAAGCTCAGCTTGTTGTTGTTGCAGAATTTGTTCTTGTCTAGCACGTTCAGCCGCTAATTGAGCTTGAAGAATACGTTCTTGTTCAGCACGTTCAGCCGCTAATTGAGCTTGAAGAATACGTTCTTGTTCAGCGCGTTCAGCTGCTAATTGAGCTTGAAGAATACGTTCTTGTTCAGCGCGTTTAGCCCATTCAGCTGCTAATTTTAGTGAAAGAGCTTCTTGTTTTTCTTGTTCTATGCGCTCACGGGCTTCTTGTTTCTTACGTTCAATACGAGCAAGTTCTTGTTCAAAATTTACTTTTTGATTGAATTCTCCGTTATATGTTTGTGTATATTGATTTATTAATTGTGAGCGTTGTGGTTCAAGCATATTCCATAAATCATTGGCTGAAGAGATAAGCAGTTCTCTATCAAGGTGTGATGGTACATAATGAAAGTTATTATTTTTAGCTGTCTTAGTATTAATGTTAATGAAATCTTTAGCTTCTTTATATATTTTGTAACCATCTTCACATTGTTTGCTTCGATTATCACGTTCCTTTATTAAAAAATTGCGAGTAGCGGGATTATTGGTAAAAGAATTAATGATACGATTTATTGTTCCATTAAGATAATATTCTTCACGGAGCAATAATTTTGTTATTTCAAGTTGATTACAGCGAGCTGCGCTGCTAAATACGTTATCATTTTCTTTGTTGCAGAGCTCAAGCAATCCTGGTTGGGTTTGCAAAATATACTTGATTATTTTTATGCTTCCGTAATTTGCAGCAACATGTGCAGTAGTATTTCCTGATTGCGTGCAATCGGCGAGAGAAATTCCATATTTTTCAAGTTCTTTGATTGCATCAATAGAATCGGTAGTTGCTGCATAATGCATAGGAGTTAATCCATGTATATTAACTATATTTTTGTAGTCCGCTCCTCTTTGTATGAGTTGTTGCATAGCCGAAACATTATTATTTTTTGTGGTAAAAAAGATAGCAGTTTCTCCAGCATTATTTTTTTGATTAATGAATTTTGGATTTATTTTGCTTAATTCGGTTAATAAAGCATTATTACTTTTTTTAGCCACTTCATGAAAAATTGTATCACCTTGAGCGTTGATAGTATCAAGAGGAGATCCTGCATCCATTAATATTTGTGCAAGTTTGAATTGCCCGTTTTGAATAGCAGTAAGTAGAGGTGTATTCCTCTCAACATTAGTATCAGATAATAATCCTTTGTCATATTTAAGAGCAATTTGTGCTCCTTTTAAATCACCAGAACGTGCTATTTTGTGCAGTATATTTTCTCGAGTATTATCAGTGATGCGAATGTTTGCTCCAAGTTCAATATGTTTTTCCATCATATCATGATTTTGCTCAATGGTAGAACGCATTAATGCTGTTCGGCCATTTTTATCACGCGCATCAATATCAATGTTATATTTCTTTTTAAGAAGGTCAACGAGGTTAAAATGTTTTTGATATGCTGCAATAGCATAGGCATTTTCGCCTTGTTTATTGCATATATGTAAATTTGCGCCACAACTGAGTACATGAGTAAACATTGGTTCATTATTACTATCGATTGTGTAAAATAATGGAGGGTTGCCATCTTTATCGGGTTCATCGACAGAAATCTTTTTGTTTAATAGATAATTAAAAGCATTATATTTACCGTTAGCCGCTGCGTAGTGAATAGGTTTAATGGTATTATTTGCAAGATATGTGTTAATATTTTTTTCAAACCATGATAATAAAGAGATATTGTCAGCGTCGATAACAAGTTCTATTGGAGTTTTGTTATCTTTATTAGCAACAGCTTCGAGCGATGTATAGTGTGTACAATATTTAATAATGTTTTGTTTATTTGTTTTTGTTGCATATGTTAAAATTGTTTCGCCATTGAAGTTATGATTAACATTACTATATCTATGCTTAGTAAGATCTATATTATAAGCAGTAAAAAGATGTATGAATTGCGGGTTATCAGTATCTGTTGCAACAAAGATAGGAGAAAAATCTTTTTTATTACGTTTTTCTAAAAATTCAGGCTTTTTATTAATTAAATATTTGGCAGTTTTAGCTCTATTTTCATTTTTTGTTGTATTATTATCATGTACTATTACACTATGTAGCGGTGTATCGCCATCATTATTTACATCATCAAGACTAGGTAATTTTGGCTTGTAGCCCCAATAGTTCCAGCTAAAAAAATCAGGATTATCATTATACTCTATATTTTCTACAATCATGTGTATAATTTCTTCTTCACCTTCTTGCGCAGCAATATGAAATATCGTATTTCCCTTATCATCTCTTACCGAGAGGTCTTCGCTATTATCAAGTTGTTCTTGTATGGCTTTTTTATCGCCATTGCGCACATCTTGAAATATTTTAGGAATATTTTGTTCATTGGCATTTATTGAATGATACAGTAATGTACATAACAATAATGCATTAATTTTTTTCATGGAGAACCTTTTTATTGAAGAATAATGATTTTTTATAGTTAGTGAACAACATTATAATTGATTTTTATATTTTGCGTAAGGTCATATATGATACAATAAAAATAATTACATATTAAGTTTTATAGAATTATATATGTTTTGCGTTTGTCCTGAGCCTGTCGAAAGATATCCTCGAGCGCTCGAAGAAACCCTTCAACAAGTTCAGGGCGAGCGCAGGATATTAAATAATATATATTAAAAGTTATAAAAAAAGGAGAATTATATGACAAATCAATTTTATACAAGAATTTTTTCTCATTTTTTTTTGTTGTTAAGTTTATCTAATGCATTATATACAATGTCACCGTTTAAACTTGGTGTTGAAAATATTTCGCTTTCATTATTTAAAAAAATGTGTGTAGATAAAAAGAATGGAATATGTGCTATTGGTTTAATTACTAATCAGAGTGGTGTTGATCAAAAGGGTGCAAGAACCATTGACATTCTGATGAATCATAATGGATGCAGTTTAAAATATATTTTTGCGCCAGAGCATGGATTTAAAGGTGTTAGTGCGGAGCGTGATGTGCATGATAGCATTGATGCAAAAACAAAAATTCCCATTATTAGTCTTTATGGGAATGGTTCTGGTAAAATGATTGCTCCTCAATATATTAAAAATGTTGATGCATTAGTTTTTGATATTCAAGATTCTGGCATGCGTCAT
>Ga0081455_10008528_pt1 | contig 10640 bp, 9 predicted proteins | sample TabmetS3T2R1_FD_70207 | JGI IMG/M metagenome (GOLD analysis project Ga0081455, IMG submission 70207) | Tabebuia heterophylla rhizosphere microbial communities from the University of Puerto Rico - S3T2R1 | ecosystem: Host-associated > Plants > Roots > Rhizosphere ... | reverse complement strand
GCTCGTTACCGGCGCGACCGGCGGCATTGGCGGTACGATCGCGCAGGCGCTGCACAAGCAGGGCGCCAAGGTTGCGATCTCGGGTACCCGCCGCGAGGTGCTCGACGGCTTCGCGGCGAAGCTTGGCGAGCGCGTCCATGTGCTGCCCTGCAACCTTTCCAGGAGCGACGAGGTCGAAGCGCTGGTGCCGGCGGCGGAAGCCGCCATGGGCCAGGTCGATATCCTCGTCGCCAACGCCGGCGTCACGCGGGACAACCTCTTCGTGCAGCTGCGCGACGAGGACTGGGATGAGGTGATCCAGATCAATCTGACCGCGACCTTCCGCCTTGCGCGCGCCGCCACCAAGCTGATGATGCGCAAGCGCTTCGGCCGCATCATCGCGATCACCTCGATCGTCGGCGTCACCGGCAATCCCGGGCAGGCCAACTACACGGCATCCAAGGCTGGCATCATCGGACTGATCAAGACGCTCGGCGCCGAATATGCCAAGCGCGGCGTCACCGCCAACTGCATTGCGCCCGGCTTCATCAAGACGCCGATGACGGATTCGCTCAACGACAAGCAGCGCGAGGCCATCCTGTCCAAGGTTCCTGCCGCGCGGCTGGGGACGCCGGAGGACATCGCCGCTGCGGCGGTTTATCTCAGCTCGAACGAGGCCGCCTACGTGACCGGACAGACCCTGCACGTCAACGGCGGAATGGCCATGATTTGAGCCCATTAGCGGCCTCTCGCGGCGGCGAAGGGAGCCGTCCGAGGGCCGGTTTGGCCTTATAGTCAAGGGTTTGGAAGTGTGATAACCGGACCACGCAACGGATGGGCAAAGAACGCCTTGCAGGAATTTGAAACCCTGTATATTGCCGGAGCGAAGCCTGCCGACGTTCGCCGGGTCCAGGGACAAGACCGGGCCGAATCAGCGCGCGATTGCGAAGGAAGCTTAACGACCACGATGGCTCTATCGTCTTCGGGATGTGTTGGGGTCGGGACCTAATGGAACAAGCACGAGGTTGAACGATGAGTGAGATTGGCGAGCGGGTTAAGAAGATCGTGGTCGAACACCTTGGTGTTGAGCCCGAAAAAGTGGTCGACAGCGCGAGCTTCATTGACGACCTCGGCGCCGACAGTCTCGACACCGTCGAGCTCGTGATGGCGTTTGAAGAAGAATTCGGTTGTGAAATTCCTGACGATGCCGCGGAAACCATTTTGACCGTCGGCGACGCGACGAAGTTTCTGGAAAAGAACGCGAAGAGCTGACGCCCTCGCGGCGCTGACGAAGCCGGACGGGCCGTGGTCGAACGGTCCCCCGGTTTTCTGTTATGGGCCGCCATTTTCACGGCGTGGAGTTTGAGATGAGACGGGTGGTCGTCACAGGGCTCGGCATGGTCACGCCGCTCGGCTGCGGGGTGGAGCCGACCTGGACGCGAATCCTGGCCGGCAAGAGCGGCGCGAAGAAGATCGACACCTTCGACGCCTCCGACCTGACCTGCCAGATCGCCTGCATGATTCCGCGCGGCGACGGTTCCGACGCCACCTTCAATCCCGACCAGTGGATGGAGCCGAAGGACCAGCGCAAGGTCGACGACTTCATCATCTATGCGATGTGCGCCGCCAAGCAGGCGCTCGACGACGCCAACTGGCATCCCTCCACCGAAGAAGAGCGCTGCGCCACCGGCACGCTGATCGGCTCGGGCATCGGCGGCCTCTCCGGCATTGCCGACACCGCGATCCTTCTGAAGGAGCGCGGACCGCGCAAGGTATCGCCATTCTTCATTCCGGGCCGGCTGATCAATCTCGCTTCGGGATATGTGTCGATCGAGCACGGCCTCAAAGGTCCGAACCATTCGGTGGTGACGGCATGTTCGACCGGCGCGCATGCGATCGGCGATGCCGCCCGGCTGATTGCGCTTGATGACGCCGACGTGATGGTCGCCGGCGGCACGGAATCGCCGATCTGCCGGATCGGAATGGCCGGCTTCTGCGCCGCGCGCGCGCTGTCGACCGGCTACAACGAGACCCCGGAGAAGGCATCGCGCCCCTATGACAAGGACCGCGACGGCTTTGTGATGGGCGAGGGCGCCGGCGTCGTCATCCTCGAGGAATATGAGCACGCCAAGCGCCGCGGCGCGAAGATCTATGCCGAGGTGACCGGTTACGGATTGTCGGGCGATGCCTATCACATCACCTCGCCTTCGCCCGACGGCGATGGCGGATTCCGCAGCATGTCGGCGGCGATGAAGCGCGCCGGGATCACGGCGGCCGACATCGACTACATCAACGCGCACGGCACCTCGACCCCGCTCGGCGACGAGATCGAGCTCGGCGCGGTCGAACGGCTGCTCGGCAACGCCGCCTCGAAGGTGTCGATGTCCTCGACGAAGTCGTCCACCGGTCATTTGCTCGGCGCGGCCGGCGCGATCGAGGCGATCTTCAGCATTCTGGCGATTCGCGATAATGTCGCTCCGCCGACCATCAATCTCGACAACCCGTCGGTGGAGACAGCGATCGATCTCGTGCCGCACACGGCACGCAAGCGCGAGATCAATGTTGCGCTCTCGAATTCGTTCGGTTTCGGCGGCACCAATGCTTCCGTGATCGTGCAGCGCGTGGCCAATTGAGAGCGTGAGCGGAGTTAATCCACGGTTTTGCCGTATTCGGCGATGACTCCTAATTGCGGGCGTATGCTACTGGCAGGGCGAAGATTTGTCCGGCCACGATTGAACCGGCAGGAACCAGGTTGCATCGATGAGTGAGAGGCCGCCCATTTCGCCCCGCAGTCCGCGCGCCGCGCTCGAGCCCGAGCAGGTGCCGCCGCCGCCCAGGCGTTCCGAACGCGCCCGCAATCCGTTCGTGGTGGTCGGCAACGCCATCATCACCATCCTGATCCTGCTGATGATCGGCGCCGGCGTCTCCTACTACTACGGCAAGCAGATCCTGGAGTCGGCGGGACCGTTGAAGGAAGACAGGATCGTCAACATCCCCGCGCGGGCCGGCAAGCGCGACATTTCCGACGTGCTGCAGAAAGAGGGCGTGATCAACGTCAACCCCTGGATCTTCATCGGCAGCGTCTATGCGCTGAAGGCGAGCTCCGATCTGAAGCCGGGCGAGTATCTGTTCCAGAAGAATGCGAGCCTGCGCGACGTCATCGGCACCATCGTCGAGGGCAAGGTGGTGCAGCATGCGATCACCATTCCGGAAGGCCTGACCTCCGAGCAGATCGTGGCGCGGCTGTCCGACAACGACATCTTCGCCGGCAGCGTGCGCGAGATTCCGCGTGAGGGCACGCTGTTGCCGGAAACCTACAAATTCCCGCGCGGCACCACGCGCGAGCAGGTGATCCAGCGCATGCAGCAGACGCAGAAGCGCGTGCTGGCCGAGATCTGGGAGCGCCGCAATCCCGACATCCCGATCAAGTCGCCGGAGCAACTGATCACGCTCGCCTCCATCGTCGAGAAGGAAACCGGCCGCGCCGACGAGCGCAGCCGCGTTGCGGCCGTCTTCACCAATCGCTTGCGGCAGAAGATCAAGCTGCAGTCCGACCCGACCATCATCTACGGGATGGTCGGCGGCAAGGGCACGCTGGGGCGGCCGATCAGGCGCTCGGAAATCACCCAGCCGTCGCCCTACAACACCTATGTGATCGAGGGCCTGCCGCCCGGGCCGATCTCCAATCCCGGCCGCGCCTCGCTTGAAGCGACCGCCAACCCGGCGCGCACGCGCGATCTGTTCTTCGTCGCCGATGGCACCGGCGGGCACGCCTTCACGGAAACCTACGACGCGCATCAGAAGAACGTCGCCAAGCTGCGCGCGATGGAAAAGCAGATCCAGAACGATACCGCCGAGCCGGCCGAAGACGCGCAGCCGGCCGCCGGCGCGCCCGCCGCCGTCGATACCAATCCGACCGGCAGCCCCAAGCCGCCGGCGGCGAAGCGGCCGGCGCGGCCCCCGGCTCCACCTGCACCTGCTCAGCAGGCACCGGCCGCCCGGCAGGGAGCGGTGCAATCGACCACGACGCCACCGGTGGTGCAGCGCTAGCCCTCGCTCAGTGCAGGGCAAGTCGATTCCACTTGGCGTGAAATCGTCCTATGTTCGCGCGCGTCCCTTGAGTCTCATCCCCGCGTTCGGAGAATTTTTCGCGATGGCGCTGTCGAGCATGACCGGTTTTGCCCGCAGCCATGGCGCCAGCGGTCCCTATGCGTTCGAGTGGGAACTGAAATCGGTCAACGCCAAGGGCTTTGATCTGCGGTTGCGGCTGCCGCCCGGCTGGGACGAGATCGAGGCGCCGGCCAAGAAACGCGCGGGCGAATTGCTCTCGCGCGGCACCGTCTACGCCAATCTCAATGTCAAGCGCACCAATGCGGTGGCGCAAGTGCGCATCAACGAGGACGTGTTGGCGGCCGTGGTGAAGGTTGCAGGCCAGCTCGCCGGCAAGATCGATGCGGTCGCCCCGAGCGTCGACGGCCTGCTCGGCATCAAGGGCGTCATCGAGGTGGTCGAGCCCGAGAGCAACGAGGAAGAGGACAAGGCCGCCAAGGCGGCCGCGATGGCGGCCTTCGAGCAGGCTTTGACGAACCTCGTCGAGATGCGCCGGCGCGAAGGCGCCACGCTGGGGCAGGTGCTTATCCAGCGCATGGACGAGATCGAGAAACTCGCAAAACGCGCCGAGGCGGCGCCCGGCCGCAAGCCCGAGGCGATCCGTGCGCGGCTCGCCGAACAGGTCGCAGCGCTCCTGGAGGCATCCGATCGCTTCGATCAGGACCGCTTGACCCAGGAGGCGCTGCTGATCGCGACCAAGGCGGATATCCGCGAGGAGCTTGATCGCATTGCCTCCCACATCGCCCAGGCGCGCGAGATGCTCGGCAAGGGCGGGCCGGTGGGGCGGCGGCTCGATTTCCTGGCGCAGGAGTTCAACCGCGAGGTCAATACCTGCTGCTCCAAGTCGAACGACATCGAGCTCACCAATACCGGGCTCGAAATGAAAAATGTCGTCGAGCAGTTCCGCGAGCAGGTCCAGAATCTGGAGTGAGGTGATGGCGGCGGGCGGCCAAAGGACGGACAGGGTGGCGCGGCGCGGGCTGATGTTCGTGCTGTCATCGCCATCAGGCGCCGGCAAGACTACGCTGTCGCGGCTGCTGATGGAGAAGGTCGGCAACCTTCAAATGTCGGTTTCCGCGACGACGCGGCCGATGCGCCCCGGCGAGGTCGAGGGCAAGGACTACTATTTCGTCGACCAGAAGCGCTTCGACCAGATGGTCGCCAATGGCGACCTGCTCGAATGGGCTCCCGTATTCGGCAAGAGCTACGGTACGCCGCGCGTGCCGGTGGAAACGGCTCTCGCGCAGGGGCGCGATGTTCTGTTCGACATCGACTGGCAAGGCACGCAGCAGCTACGTGAAAAGGCCGGGCCTGATGTCGTCAGCGTGTTCATCCTGCCGCCCTCGGCCGCCGACCTCGAAAAGCGCCTGCATACCCGCGCGCAGGATTCGGCCGAAGTGATCCGCGGGCGCATGGATCGCGCCAGCCATGAGATGAGCCACTGGGCCGAATACGACTACATCGTCATCAACCAGAACATCGATGACGCCTTTGCCGAGGTGCAGTCGATCCTGAGGGCGGAACGGCTGAAGCGCGCGCGGCGCATCGGCCTCACCGAATTCGTGCGCAACCTGCAGCGCCAGCTCGAGAAGTAACGCCTCAGGCGGCGCGGCGCCTGTTCTTCGCGTGCAGCCGCTTTCGCTCCCGGTAAAGGTCGCCCGGCCGGCGTGCCTTGTCCGGCATTTCCAGCGGCGGCATCGGCGCAGCCCGCGTCCGCTCCGCCTTGCGGGAGGCGAGCCAGGCGAACAGCACGCTCACCAGCACGGCCAGGACCGACAGCCCGCCGGCGATGATGGTGATCAGCATCGGCCACGACATCGGCTTTTCGGATGCCGGCATGGGCGGGACGGCGCGGGGCATGACTTGCGGCTTTGTCGCCGGAGCGGGGCGCGCCTCTGCGTTCTGGTCGGCCGGCGCCGCCGGGGCTGACGGATTGGCCGCTGGGTTCACTGTCGACATCGGATCCGGCCAGCGCGTTGCGGCAGCCGGTGCCAGCATGTTTGCGCTCTTGGCGGCTGAGGGCTGATTGTTGTCGGCGACGGCTGGGTTTGCAGCCGGTGCAGGCGCGCTCTGCGTCGGCGCTGACTTTGCGTCCTGCTCGACGGTCGCTCGCGAGAACTCGGCGCGCGCATCGGAAACCGAGCGCGGCGCGGCTGACTTCTTGCGCTGCGGCGCGGGCGGCGCAGCGGCGGGCTCTTCCGGTGCTGCCGTCGCTTGCTCGGAAGCTTTGCCCGCAGCCTTTTCGACTTCATCCTTCAAGAACCAGCAGCGACGCCCGCTGCCCCGTTCCATACGGTAGCGCCAACGCGTGCCGGGCGGGGTGTATTCACGAGGAGATGTCAGGCAAGTGTCGGCTGGTTGCGGTTGCTCCGCATCGTCGGGGGCGGCGGCGGCCAGATTCGCGCTGGAAACAATGGAGGCGATAGCCGCCACCACAAATTTTGCAGCGCGGGATTTCATGGACACCTCCGGGACACGACGCAACACCACTAAGGGCCCGTTCTCTGCGAGAATCTGGGTCGCAATGAGCCACAAATCCGGAGTCGTTAAGGCTTAATTAAGACCTCGCGGACGGGCGCCGGCAGGGTCGAAAATCGGGCTGAAAACGAGCCTAATTCTTCAAGACAATCCGGCCGACGACCCGGCCGGCGCGCAGCTCGTCAATCCATTTCTGCACGTCCGCCATCGGCTCTTCGCGCATCGGCGGAGGCCTGATCTTGCCGGCGCGTGCCAGCGCCATCAACTCCTTGCCCTCGGCAAGCGTACCGACCATAAAACCCTCGATGGTCATGCGCTTGTAGACCCATTGCACCATCGGCAGGCTGAAATTGCCGCCCATCAGGCCGGACACCACGATCTTGCCGCCACGTGCGACAACCGAGGTGGCAAACGCCATCGACTTCTCGTTGCCCGCGAAATCGACGATCTCGTCAAAGCCGCCCTCGGTCTCCTTGACCATGCGCTTGGCGACGTCGGGCTCAGCGGGATCGTAGGCGACGGCCGCGCCGTTCTTCAGCGCTGTCTCGCGCGCCGCAGGGCTCAGATCGGCAACCGCAATCGGCTGCTTGAACATGGCCTGCGCGAACGACAGGCCCATCATGCCGACGCCACCGAGACCGATCAGCAGCAAATTGCGCTGCCGCGGCCGGTCGACCAGCCGCTTTAGCGCGCCGTAGGCGGTGATGCCGGAGCACATCAACGTCGCCGCCTGGTTCACCGGCAGCGGGTCATATTCCAGCAGGTACTTTGCGTCGGGCACGAGCACGTGGCTGGCGAAGCCGCCGTCGATGGAGACGCCGAGGAAGCGCTGCTTGACGCAGAGATTCTCGTCGAGATTGGCGCAGTCGCGGCACTGGCCGCAGCCGATCCAGGGAAATACCGCGCGCCTGGCGCCGATCAGCTCCTTCGGCGCATCGGGGCCGACTTCCTCGACGACGCCGGCGATCTCGTGACCGAGCGTGAAGGGCAGCACCATGCCGCGGGTGGTGTCGAGCTTCTTGCCGCCGCCGAGATCGGCATAGCCGTCCTGGATGTGCAGGTCGGAATGACAGAGCCCGCAGCGCTCGATGCGGACCAGCACCTCGGCACCCTTCGGCTTCGGCGCGTCGACGATGGTCTCACACAATGGCGCATCGAATTTGACGAGTGACTGGCGACGCATCAGCGCCATTGGCTCTCTCCCGCAGGGGTTATGATTGTTTGGCGGAGCGTATATCGGCCAATTCGCGCGCCATGGCAACAAAGCCCGAGACGGGAATCGTCTCCGCGCGCCGGGTCGCGTCGACCTTGGCGGCGGCCGCCAGCCGCGCCGGGTCGAGGCCGAGCGATTTCAGGCTCTGGCGCAGCATTTTGCGGCGCTGGCCGAAGGCGGCTGCCGCGACCTGCTCCAGCGCGCGGCGGTCGCAGGCCTCGGGCTTTTGGCGCGGCACCAGCCGCACCACGGATGAGGTGACTTTCGGCTGCGGCACGAAGGCTGATGGCGAGATGTCGAACAGGATTTTTGTCTCGGCGCGCCAGTTGGCGAGCACGGCGAGCCGCCCATAGGCCTCATCGTTCTCATGCGCGACGATCCGCTCGGCGACCTCGCGCTGAAACATCAGCACCATCATGTCGTACCAGGGCGGCCATGGCTCGACGGTGAGCCAGTCGATCAAGAGCTGCGTGGCAATGTTGTAAGGCAGGTTGGCGACGATCTTCGCGCGCTCGCCGGCGAGCATCGGGCGCGGGTCGAAGGTTTGCGCGTCGGCGCAAACGACCTCGAGCCGGCCGGGATAGCGTTTTGCGATGGCCTCGAGCGGCGCCAGCGCGCGCTCGTCGCGCTCCACCGCTATGACGCGTCGTGCGCCGAGGGCGAGCAGGGCGCGCGTCAGCCCGCCGGGACCGGGGCCGACCTCGATCACGGTGGCGTCCTCCAGCGGGCCTGCGGCGCGCGCGATGCGGGCGGTGAGGTTGAGGTCGAGCAGGAAATTCTGGCCGAGCGATTTGCGTGCCGACAGCGAATGCTCGCGAATGACCTCGCGCAGCGGCGGCAGGTCGTCGATCGCGCTCATAAAGGTTTTGTCGCCGCCATGCGGGCGGCGAGCTTCAGCGCGGCGATCAGGCTTGCTGGACTAGCCTTGCCGGTGCCGGCGATATCGAACGCGGTGCCGTGGTCCGGCGAGGTCCGCACGAAGGGCAGGCCGAGCGTGACGTTGACGGCGTCGTCGAAAGCGATGGTCTTGATCGGGATCAGCGCCTGATCGTGATACATGCAGATCGCGCAGTCATAGGTCTTGCGCGCCGCATCGTGAAACATGGTGTCGGCCGGCAGCGGCCCGCGCGCCTGGATGCCGCGGTTGCGCAAGGCGGCGATCGCCGGCGCCACGATCTCCTCGTCCTCGCTGCCGAGCGTGCCGAACTCGCCGGCATGCGGATTGAGGCCGGAGATCGCAAGCCGCGGATTGGCGATGCCAAAGCGCGATTTCAGATCGGCGACCACAATGCGGGCGGTGGTGACGATGAGCTCGCTGGAAAGCTGCGCGATCGCTTCGCGGAGCGGCATGTGGATCGTCACCGGCACCACGGCAAGCGTCGGCGACCACAGCATCATCACCGGTTGCGGTGTCTTGCCGCCCTCGCTCGCAAGCTCGGCCAAAAATTCGGTGTGGCCGGGATGCTTGAAGCCGGCGCGATACAGCACGCTCTTGGCAATGGGATTGGTGACCACCGCGCTGGCGTGTCCGGCAGCGACATCGTCCACCGCGTGGCGGATCGAGGCGAGCACCGCCTCGGCGCTGCTGCCATCGGGACGGCCCGGTGCGGCGGTCGCAGGCTTGCCGGTTGCGACCACCGGCAGGGCTTTCGCAAACGCCGTGCTTGCTTCGTCGGCTCCGACCTCCGCGAAGTCGGCTTTCAGCCCGAGATGTTTGGCGCGGTCGGCGAAAAAGCCGCGGTCGCCGAGCAGGTAGAATGGCGGGAGATTCGCCTCGCTCCGGCGCAGCCACGCCTCGATCGCGATATCGGGTCCGATGCCCGCAGGTTCACCGGATGTCAGGGCAAGGGGCTTTGCCATGCATCAACGATATTCGATCATCGCCGCCTTGCGGACTTCCTGCAGGTATGACTTCGACTTCGCCTCGTATTTCTCGACGAACATCTTGTCGCGGATTTCCTTCTTCTTCGGCGTGTCGATGGTGGTTTTGTTGCGCGCGCACAAGGCCACCATTTCGATACCCTGCTTGGTCGTCTCAGGCGGCGTCAGATGGCCGACCGGGGTCTTTTCCAGCATCTCGCGCAGCGATTCCGGCAGATCGGCCGAGGTCCTCGTGACGATGTCGCGGATGGCGGCGTTCTGCATCGACTTGAAGTAATTGTTGGCGTCGGCGCAACTTGTCACGCGTTCGCGGAGCGCCTCGGCTTCCTTCTTGCGTTGTTCGAAAGCCGCCTGTGGTGACCCGCGCGGCACGATCAGCACGACCGGCTGCATCTTGTATTCGGAGGCCTCGATCTCGAGCTTCTCTTCGCCGGAGCCGCGCACGGCGGCGGCGACGTCTTTCTCGCCGACCTGCAGGCTTTCCTTGTAGCGGCCGCGCACCAGGCTGCCCCAGACCATGTCCGCCTTGATGCGGGAGCGCAGCGTGTCCGGCCGCACGCCCTGCTTCTCCAGGACCTGGGTAAGCTGATCCGGTGTAATGCGCATGCGCCGCGCCATCTGGCCGTAGGACTCGTCGATGTCGCTCGAGGTCGGATCGACGCCGAAGCGCTTGGCTTCCTTGATCTTCACCTTCTCGTCGATCAGCTCGTTGATCACGTCCTGCCGGTTCTGCTGCTTGCGCGTGGTCATGAAGTTGAGCTTGCTGCGCTGCTCGATGTCCATGTTGGTGATCGGCTCGCCATTGACCATGACCGCGATGGTCTGGGCTCGCGCAGGGGCGCCGCAACCGATCGCGGCGAGCAGGATTGCAGCGAAAAGGGTTGAGAGGCGGAGCGAGGGCATGGCGGTCATGTTCCTAAGCGCTTTTTCAACCTGTTCGATCCGGGCCGCCCTCGGCGGCCAATGCTTCCCTGGGGTC
>Ga0081455_10008527_pt1 | contig 10643 bp, 8 predicted proteins | sample TabmetS3T2R1_FD_70207 | JGI IMG/M metagenome (GOLD analysis project Ga0081455, IMG submission 70207) | Tabebuia heterophylla rhizosphere microbial communities from the University of Puerto Rico - S3T2R1 | ecosystem: Host-associated > Plants > Roots > Rhizosphere ... | reverse complement strand
GCGTAACGTTTATAAGGTCGCTGTTGCGTATGCGGTCGTCACATGGCTTCTCATTCAAGCGGCGTCGATTTTCTTGCCGGCTTTCGACGCGCCGCCTTGGGTGATGAAGATATTTATCGTCGTCATCATTTTCGGCTTTCCGGTGGCGCTGATTTTTTCCTGGGCGTTTGAGATTACGCCGGAAGGAATCAAACTCGAATCCGACATCGATCCGAACAAATCGATCAAGCGACGCACCGGGCGAAAAATTGTTGCCGTAACGATCGCTCTTGCTGTCGTCGCGGCCAGTCTGTTCGTGTATCAAGTCGTGCGTTCAAGATCGACATCTATGCCTCTGAATAATGCCGGTGCGGCTCGCACGGAGGCGGCTACAGCGCCTCCCAACAAATCGATTGCGGTGCTGCCGTTCGAGAGTTTGAGTGAGGACAAAGCGAACGCCTACTTTGCCGAAGGCATCCAGGAGGAAATTCTGGCGCGCCTGGCGAAGATTGCCGATCTGAAAGTGATCTCGCGCACCTCGACGCAGAAGTACAAAAGCGCGCCGCCGAATCTGCGGGAGATCGCGCAGCAACTCGGAGTCGCGCACGTACTCGAGGGCACGGTGCAGAAAGCGGCCGATCAAGTGCGGGTCAATGTTCAGTTGATTAACGCGCTAACCGATTCGCACCTCTGGGCAGAAACCTATGATCGGAAGTTGACTGATATTTTTGCGGTTGAGAGCGAGATCGCAAAAGGAATCGCGGTGTCATTGCAAGCGAAGCTAAGTGGTCGCGAGGGACAGGCGTTAGCAATTAAACCGACAAACAATCCGGAGGCTTACGATGCGTATCTGCGTGGCCTGGCTTTTGAAACACGTAGCCACTACCCCTCCTTTAATCGCGATCTCCTATTGAAAGCCATTGGCTCTTATGAGCGGGCGGTGCAGCTTGACCCAGATTTTGCGATTGCTTGGGCACGACTCTCTCTCGCACACGCATTTCTCTCATTTAGCCGCGATGAGCCCACTCATGCCACTGAAGACGAGGCAGCGAAACATGCTTTGAACAATGCGCAAAAACTAGCACCAGACTCACCTGAGACGTTGCTCACGCTGGGTTATTACCAATACTGGGCGCGGTCGGATTACGGCGCTGCCAAAATGACGTTCGAGCGCGTAACCAAAATGTTACCCGCCAATAGCGAAGTGCTGCAGGCCTTGGGAAGAATTGCCCAACGCGAGGGCCATTGGGATCAAAGTGTTGCCTACCACGAGAAAGCACTCGCGTTGGATCCACGTAATGTGGGGTTACTCATGGACGCTTCGTGGACCTACTGCATGCTTCGACAATTCCCTGCTGCGCTAAAGCTGTATGATCGCGCGCTGGACATTACGCCAAACAATCCAGATGTTATGGCGTTCAAAGCTGGCGTTTATCAGGCGCAAGGTGACCTGCAAGAAGCCCCCAAACTGCTATCGCAAATAAACGAGCTGATGCCCGCTGAGACGCTTGGAATCAAGATCGATCAGTTGAGGCTTGAACGAAACTACAGAGAAGCTATTCGATTGCTACAAGCCCGACTGGCTCAATTCCATTTCGGTTCAGAGTCCGACAAAGCCTTTGTTGAGGTGGAACTCGCTTTGACGCAGCGCGTTGCCGGGGACATGACCGGCGCAAGGGTTACGGCCGAAGAGGCATATGATACGATCGACCAAATCTATACAATCCAACCAGACAACTTCTTCCTTGCGCTACTGATTTCTCAAGCTCTTGCACTAAGGGGGGAGAAGGACTTGGCCCTCAAGGAGGCGCAACGTGCGATCATGCTTTCGCGGAATGCTAAAGATGCAGTGACCGGACCTGGTCCGGAAGAGAGGCTGGCGCTAATTCAGATGATTGTCGGCGAGAAGAGCGGTGCCATCTCAACTCTCACGCACTTGTTACAAACGCCCTATAGTGGATGGACTTACTCAACGCCCATTACGCCGGCCTTTCTTCGGCTCGATCCGATTTGGGATCCTTTGCGCAGCGATCCCGCTTTCCAAAAACTCTGCGAAGAAAAGGCGAAGTGAGCAACCACAACTTCTTTGCCGAGCTAAAGCGACGCAATGTGTACAAGGTCGCGGTAGCGTACCTCGTCGGCGGATGGGCCTTGGCGCAGGGCCTCGCGCAGGTATTGCCGATTTTCTCTGTTCCGATCTGGGTCATTCAGCTCTTCGTGGTTCTAATCATATTTGGTCTGCCGGTTGCGCTCGGTTTGGCCTGGGCATTCGAGCTCACGCCAGAGGGACTCAAGCGCACCGAAGAAGTTGATGAAGCAACAGCAGCTGCTCACAAGAAGCGCGCCTGGATTTATGTGGTGATCGTCGGCGCGTTTGTGTCGATAGGACTATTTTTCCTCGGCCGCTATAGCGCCATGAACACAACGCCGCGACAGAGCGAGGCGGCTACAGGAATTCCGCAGAAGTCGATCGCGGTTCTTCCATTTGAAAATCTGAGTGAGGAAAAAGCTAACGCGTTCTTCGCTGACGGCGTACAGGACGAGATCTTAACCGCCCTGTCGAAAATCGCTGATCTCAAGGTAATCAGCCGATCCAGCGTGATGCACTATCGAACTGGTTTGGAGCGCAATGCGCGCAAAATTGCCGAAGAACTTGGAGTAGCGCACGTTCTGGAAGGCAGTGTCCAGCGCGTCGCAAATCGTATTCGGATCAATGCGCAGCTCATCGATGCCCGCAATGACGCCCACCTCTGGGCGCAGACTTACGATCGTGATCTGTCTGATGTGTTCGCCATCCAGAGCGAGATCGCGAAAACGATCGCGGACCAGCTTCAAGCGAAGCTTTCACCGCAAGAGCAGAGCGCGATCCAACTGGCACCCACGGGGGACATTGCCGCTTTTGATCTCTACACGCGGGCCAGAAATCTTTGGCTGACCGCCTGGGGTAGCAGCACGGGGAAGGACGACTTGCTCCAGGCAGCCGATCTTCTGAATCAGGCGGTGAAGCGCGATCCTTCTTTTTTCGATGCCTGGTGCCAATTGGCCGTTACCGAGGTCACCATTTATTTTCTCGATTGGGATCACACCCGGCCACGTTTGGTGAAAGCTAAAGCAGCTGTGCAAGCCGCTGGCTTTATCCGGCCGGATGCGGGTGAAACTCACCTTGCGGTGGCTCGCCTGCGTTATTTTGGATATCTCGATTACCAAGGTGCGCTGGCGGAATTGGAGCTGGCCCGCCGGAGCATACCAAATGATCCGTGGGTGCTCCTGCTGAAAGGCTACATCGAGCGTCGGCAGGGAAGGTGGAACGAATCAGTCCATGACCAAGAGCGCGGTATCGAACTCGACCCGCACAACACACTCGCCATTCAGCAGCTCGCAACAACTTATGAAGCGATGCGCCGCTATGCCGATGCGAAAGCCGTTTTAGCCCGCGCGCTAGCAAGCGATCCAAACGACGCCCTTACCAGGGCGTACCATGCGTTTGTAGATCTCGACTGGAAAGCCGATACGGTTCCCTTGCACCGAGTCATCGATTCCTTGCGGGCGACCAACGCTGCCGCGGTGCCAACCGTTGCCAACTTCTGGCTTATTGATGCACTGGCTGCACGCGATCCAGTTGCCGCGCATGATGCTTTGATGGCGTCAGGCGCCAATCCCATCAATGGCATCAGTGAGAATATGAATTTTAGCCGGCCGTTCATGGAAGGGCTTGTCGCTCGTTTGATGCACGATGAGGACAAAGCGCGCGCGGCTTTCACTACTGCACGCGCGGACCAGGCGAAAGCAGTGCAGGCGCAACCAGACTATGCGCCTGCGGCGTGTATGCTTGGGTTGATCTGTGCCGCGCTTGGACAAAAAGAGGAGGCGTTGCGTGAAGGTCAGCGCGGTGTCGACCTTCTCCCGCTCGAAAAAGACGCTTTTGGCGGCACGGAAATGGTGAAGTACCTGAGCGTCATCGCTGCCTGGGCAGGTGATAATGATCTCGCCTGCCAGCAACTGGAAATCGCAACAGCTCACCCGTCGGTGTTGAGCTATGGCCAGCTAAAGCTTTTACCTTTTTGGGACCCCCTGCGTGCCGATCCTCGTTTCGAGAAGATCGTTAACTCACTCGCGCCGAAAGATCAGAACAAGTAAACTCGCGGCGATGAATCCGAAGATATTCTTCGGCGAGCTGAAGCGACGCAACGTGTACAAGGTCGGAGTCGCGTACGCGGTTGTTGCGTGGCTGCTGATGCAAGTGGCCAGCCAGATTTTTCCGTTTTTCGACATCCCCAACTGGGTTGTGCGGCTCGTGGTTATCCTTCTCGTCATTGGTTTTCCGATAGCGCTGATTATTGCATGGGCATTTGAAGTGACGCCCGAAGGAATCAAACGCACAGAAGCTGCAGATGCTGTGGGGCAACGATCTCACGGTGGCGCTTGGATTTATGTTGTCCTGATTGGTGCGGCGCTCTCCGTCAGCTTGTTCTTTGTCGGCCGGTACACTGCTGGCCATGCAGGGTCTCGATTCGGCCAAGCGGGTACAGCGATTTCACAGAAATCAATCGCGGTGCTGCCGTTAGTTAACGAAAGCGGCGATCCAAAGGACGAATATTTCTCAGATGGCTTGTCCGAAGAATTAATTGCAGCTCTGGCTCAAATCAGCGGGCTGAAGGTTATTGGTCGCAGCTCTTCGTTCCGCTTTAAAGATAGGAAAGAAGAACCGAAAATGATCGGTGAGAAGCTGGGTGTGAGCACCCTTTTAGATGGCACGGTCCGGAAACAAGGCGACCGGGTGCGGATCGTAGCTGCGCTCGTGAACGCTGCTGATGGCATTCAGCTCTGGACGCAAACATTCGATCGCCAGCTAAAGGATATTTTCGCCGTTCAGGAGGAAATCGCTCGAGCTGTCGCCGATTCATTGAAGGTAACCTTGTTGGGGACCGATAACAGGTCGGCGCAGGCGTCGGCCACTGACAATGCAGAAGCCCACAACGCTTATCTTCAAGGGCATTTCCATCTTTTGCGCCGTAACGTCGAAGATTTTCGCAGGGCTATCGATTATTACAATCAGGCGATTCAACTCGACCCTAATTATGCCCTGGCATATGCAGAGCGCGCTGAAGCATGGGCCTTCATGGGAGATCTCACTGGCCAACGCCCGACCGCATATCCAAAAGCCCGAAGTGACGCCGAGAAAGCCGTGGCGATTGCGCCCTCGTTGGCGGAGGCGCGCGCAGCCCTCGGTTGGATTCTATGCCTGGCAGATTGGAAATTTGCTGAAGGTCTGGCCGAGTTAAAGCGCGCAAAGGAACTTTCTCCTGCAAATCCCACAGCCAACGACCTACTGGCGCGAATCATCGTTTACCTGGGGCGCTTCGATGAAGCCGAACGTCAGGCACGCCAGGCGGTGGAACTCGATCCTTTATCGATAGTAACGCAAGGCAATCTCGCTCGTGTCCTTTTCTATGCTGGCAAACTGGATGAAGCTGACGCGTTTGCGCGCAAGGCCGCTGACTTGCAACCGACTGGGGCCGGTGCCCATCGATTTCAAGTGCTTATAGCCGCCCAACGCGGTGACGGCGAGGCAGCACTGCGCGAAGCTCAAATGGAGCCCGATCCCGGCTTTCGCCGATTCGAACTGGCGGTGGCACATTACGTCCGGGGTGATCGGGCGGAAGCGGACGCCGCGCTTGCGGACCTCATCGCCAACGCCCGAGAGGGTTTCGCTTATCAAATCGCCGAGGTTTACGCACTGCGCGGCGAGAAAGACAAGGCTTTCGACTGGTTACAAGTCGCGTTTGACGATCGCGACGCCGGGATGCTCGGCCTTTTGGTAGATCCTTTATTGCGTGGCTTGCGCGATGATCCGCGATACAAGAACTTGCTCGTCAAAGTCGGCTTACCCACAAAGTCATGAGCAGCAAGCCTTCATTCTTTTCGGAACTGAGACGACGCAACGTGTTCCGGGTTGCACTGACCTATGCCGTCGTTGCCTGGTTGCTGATTGAGATTGCGTCGGTTCTTTTGCCGTTGGTCGAAGCGCCAGAATCGATCATCACGGCATTTGTGGTGCTGCTCGCGCTTGGGTTCCTGTTGGCTCTGTTCATTTCCTGGGCTTTTGAAATGACACCAGAAGGCCTGAAGCGGACTGAGGATCTCTTGCCTGACGAGGTCATTCCATACTGGAGCCGACGCAAGTTCGCGACATTCATCTTTGGCGTTGCTGGCGTTGCATTTTGTCTTTCTGCTTACCACCTGCTGTTCCCTGCACGCGCGCAACAGCTTTCACAAAGCGAGCTGGTTTCGATCTCGCAATCGTCACCTTCGGGTTCGCCCTCGGAAAAAGCGAGCGGTACCCAACCAGTCGAGCAACTTCTTCGGCATCTCGATGCCCAATGGGCGAAAGCTGCAGCAGCTAAAGATGTCGAGCAGACAATCGCTTACTATTCGGATGACGCGATGGTGCTCCCTCCAAACGCGACGAGCGCAGCGACGAAGGAGACGATTCGAAACGTCTGGAAAGACATGTTCGCCAGCCCCGGCCTCGTCATCAGTTGGCAGCCGAGCAGAGTGCAATTAGCCAAATCTGGCGATATGGGGTGGGTGAGCGGCACGTATGAATTGACGATGAATGACGCCAGCGGAAAACCGATTAACGATCGCGGGAAATATCTCGAGGTTTGGGAAAAACAAACTGATGGAAATTGGAAATGCCGTGCCGACATGTGGAATTCCGATGTCGCAGCTTCCGCGCCCGTACCTTAGAAAAAATTGCTGGGCGCTTGGTTATTTGCCCCCACTTTAAGACCGTCAGTTTGCGCTGAAAGCGAAACAGATTTGCATGAACTGGGAAATGCTCACGGCCATCGGCCAACTCGCCACCGTGTGTATCGGAGTTCCTTCGATCATTTACTTCGCTATCCAGCTACGTGAGCAGAACAGAGAACGCCGTCAGTCGGCCGTGAATGCTCTGACAGTTCAATGGAGCGATCTAACGAGGGCGCTGCATGAGGATGCGGAGTTCGCGGCGATTTTTCTTCGCGGCCTGCACTCTTTTCACGATCTAAATGCTGTTTCGAAACTTCGATTCAGCGCTTTCGAAAATCGTTTTTTCAAGAACTTCGAAGGAATGTATTTTTCGCGCCGTGAAGGCATACTTTCTCGTGAGTTGTGGGATGAGATCGAGAGGACAATGACCGATTTCCTTGCCTATGAAGGGGTGCGTCAATGGTGGGGCACTCGGAAGCACTGGCACGCGGAAGCGTTTGTCCGGGTAGTCGATGGGATTATAGCCAGGGGCGAGAAGCCCACGGCCTATTCGACCTATGACTTGAAGCAGGTCGTGCTGCCAACAAACACCTGATGAGCGAAACTCGAGAATGGCCGCGAATTGCAGTGGTAGGCGCGGGCGCGGTAGGTGGGTATTTCGGCGGAATGTTTGCTCGAGCGGGCGCGCCGACTGTTTTTATCGGGCGCAAACACTTCGCTGACGCAGTTGACTCGAAAGGTCTTGTTCTCGATAAATTGAACGGCCAGGAGCGAATCAGGGCTCGGGCGACAGTCGAGATGAGCGCCGTTCGAGATTGTCCGCTCATCCTTTTCTGCGTTAAAGCGAACGATACGCCAGCGACTGCGATCCAAATGGCTCCGTTCGTTAGGCCAGAGACGACAGTGGTTTGTTTGCAAAACGGCCTAGATAATGCGGATCAAGTTCGCACTGTGGCGAACGTGGCGGCCGTGCCAGCTGTCGTTTACGTCGCGGTATCGGTGCCCGAATCGGGTCGTATAAAACATCTCGCGCGCGGTGATCTAATTATTGGACCGCCGTCGGAACGAACAACGTACCTGGCAGACATTTTTGGTCGAGCTGGCATTCCGTGCCGAGTGTCGGACAACATCGAAGGCGAACTCTGGCTGAAGCTCCTGCGCAATTGCGCACTGAATGCGATCTCCGCATTGGGGCACGTCCGTTACGGCCAAATCGCGCAAAGTGACGATGCAAAAAGACTGATGGAACAGATTGTAGACGAAGTGCTGGCGGTGGCTCGCGCGGCTGGCGTCGTTTTGCCGGGCGTTGATGATCGCCGCTCCGGAATGGCGGCGGCGATGGAGCTCGCCAGGCAAATGGCGGACGCGTTTTCTTCAACTGCGCAGGATTTGAATCGCCACCGGCCCACGGAGATCGATGCGCTCAACGGCTACATTTCCCGTCGCGGTGCGGAGCTTGGCATCCCTGTTCCGGTGAACCACGCGTTGTTCACGCTGGTGAAGTTGGCCGAACAAAAAGACACTCTCTGACGGGGCCGGCGATTGTTTTGAAAAAAGTTTGCTTGCTTGATAACGAAAACGAACTGCTGAATAAAATTATGACTTCACCCACTTCACATACGCGTGATCTCACGCAGGTGCTGTCTGGATACGGAAAGCTGATCCTGTTGATAATCGGGTTAGCTTTAGGCGCCGCGACTGACTTGAATGCGTCTTCAGAGGAAGACGCAAAGATCGTGGCCACATTGGATACGAAATATCAAGCCGCTGTTAAGTCCAACGATGCTGCTACGATGGATCAGATCTTGGCCGACGACTTCGTCCTGGTGAACGGGCGCGGCAAAGTTTCCAGCAAAGCCGATTTGATTGAGTCAGCTCGAAAGAAGGAAGTCATCTACGAACGCCAGGATGAGGAACCTGGAACACAGAAAGTCAGAGTTTGGGGAGACACCGCGGTTGTGACTGCTCTCCTTTGGATCAAGGCAATGCAAGGAGGCAAACCAATCGATTACAAACTTTGGTTTAGCGACACTTATGTTCGCACTCCAACGAGCTGGCGCTACGTGTTCGGGCAAGCTTCCCTGCCATTGCCAAAATAGCATCATGCATTAAAGCCAGCGCATCCGATCGAGATAGACAAATAATCGCCGACCGTTTTCGCAGCCTCTATCTGCACGTATTGCGGGCATTACAGCCAACCTCGGAAGCTTCAACGAAAAGAAGCTATGATCCATAGTCCTGCAGCACATCGATACAGACTTCTGATTGTCTTAGCCGTTATATTGACGGTCGGCGTCATTGTTCCGCAGCGTTCATTCTCATGGGCGGACGAACAACAAAGCGTTATTCATCAGCTGCGGATCTACGAAATATTTGATAGCAACAAAAGAGCGTTTCATGATCGATTTCGAGATCATGCCATGCGCATCATGGCAAAGTATGACTTCAAGATAGTCGCCACGTGGGAATCGAAAAAAGACAATCGAACCGAGTTCGTTTACCTGCTTGAATGGCCTGACAGGGAAACCATGGCCGATCGTTGGGAGAAATTCCTGCATGACCAGGAATGGATCAAGATCAAGAAGGAGACCGGCGAAACGTACGGACCGCTCGTCGGCGAGATACAGGATCGCACTTTGTATCTGACGGAGTATTCACCGCGTAAAGTGTTAGCAAAATGAGGGTGGTCGTGGGAATTGCTGGCTCTTCTGCAGCCGCGTGAAATTTCGTTGAAAAATTTCTCCGAAAAAAGACTTGCACGTGCAATAGTGATATAGTTCACTATATCACTATATGAGACGCAGCGCTCAATCGAAGCCGGTCCGCTCGCGCTGGGCAAAAGGGCTGCCTGGAGCACCGAATGAATCGTGAATGGAATGACACTCAACCAATCTATCGCCAACTGCGCGATCGGGGCGTGCATATGATCCTCGATGGCGTGCTCAACGAGGGCGATCCTCTGCCATCGGTGCGCACTGTCGCAGCTGAGTTCCGTGTCAATCCGCTTACGGTCCTAAAAGCTTATCAGCAATTGGTCGATGAGGACTTGGTCGAGATGAAGCGCGGTCTTGGAATGTTCGTCAAACCGGGCGCGCGCGATCAGTTGCTGAAGGGCGAACGGCAAAAATTTCTAACCGACGAATGGCCGCGGATCGCGGAGAAGATCGAGAGGCTCGGTCTCACACAAAAAGAGTTGGATGCCGCAGCGGCGCGTCGCTCGTCATTGAGAAAACGTTAATGCCATGGCGACGATAGAAGCACGCGGTCTTCGCAAGATATTCGGCGCGACTGTAGCATTGGACGGGATCGATTTGCAGGTCGAGGAAGGTCGTATCCTCGGGATGATCGGTCCGAATGGCGCAGGCAAGACAACTGCGCTCAATGCGATTCTCGGGCTGACCTCGCACGAGGGAGAATTGAAAGTGCTCGGCCGCGATCCGTGGACAAACCGCGACGAGCTCATGCGTGACGTTTCGTTCATTGCCGATGTGGCGGTGTTGCCGCGCTGGATTCGCGTCTCGCAATTGCTCGATTACGTCGCCGGCGTACACCCGCGATTCGATCGCGCCAGGGCAGAAAATTTTCTGGCAAGAACAACGATCAAACGCACGAGCAAGGTCAGGGAACTATCGAAAGGAATGGTCGCACAGCTGCATCTCGCCATTGTGATGGCGATCGACGCGCGCTTGCTCGTGCTCGATGAGCCGACGCTTGGCCTGGACATTTTGTATCGCAAACAGTTCTACGACTCCCTGCTAAACGATTACTTCGATCGCAGTCGCACGATCATCGTGACAACACATCAGGTGGAAGAAGTCCAGGATGTGCTCACGGATCTCATGTTCATCGATCGTGGCCGGATCGTGCTCGAGTGCAGCATGGAGGAATTCGACTCGCGTTACCTCGAAGTG
>Ga0081455_10008526_pt1 | contig 10643 bp, 9 predicted proteins | sample TabmetS3T2R1_FD_70207 | JGI IMG/M metagenome (GOLD analysis project Ga0081455, IMG submission 70207) | Tabebuia heterophylla rhizosphere microbial communities from the University of Puerto Rico - S3T2R1 | ecosystem: Host-associated > Plants > Roots > Rhizosphere ... | reverse complement strand
GACAGCATATTTCGGACGAGTGTGATCGCACATCAGCATCACAGCGCGAGAATTGTGCGGATCGCGGAGCTGATCGAGGGGACGGTAAGGCTTGCGCCCAGTTGGTGGCGGCCGACCTGCTTTGGTCGAGCCGCCTGTCCTGCCGCCGATGCTATGGTGACACACGGCGCTGCGTCGACGGTTAGCGGGTGTCTCGTGAGATCTAGGTCCCCTGTCTGTCGGTTGCGGCTTATCGTGTGGCGCTAAAGGAAAGGGCCCGCAGCCGGTGCCGCAAACCGTTGCAAATAGCTGCTGACGACTAGCGATGTTTGCGAGGTCGCGGCAGAGGTACCGCCGCCCGAGAGACTCGACCAACCGTTTGGACGTCGTCAGAGAGCATCGTAGTCCGTTCTGTGCCCGAGTCCACACCTCCCAAGGGAGTTGGGCTCGTGAGCGGAATAGCGAACCTCTCTGCAAACGCGATTTGATGTGAGGTGGTGGACTCAGCAGCTAAGGCGTCTATTGCCGCAGCGCTAGCCGCTTTGGCCGCTTCCCTTCTCAAGCTAATTTCGAGAAGGGAAAAAATGAGAGCCAGTCCCATGAGACCCGCGGCGGCAAACATGAGTGGCTTCTTGCGGAGACTCGGGGTACGAAGCGCTTGATGGAACGTACGGATGAGGCGTTCCTTCTGCGGTAATAGGGCGTGTAATCCAAGGAGCATTGTCCCCACAATATTTTCTCTCGCTCTGGCAGGAAGTGCCGTGTCAGCCAGCCCGTGAAATGAACGCACGAGGTCCGGGAGTTTCATCGCCGCAGCGCCAATACGCCGCCAAAATTGAACCGCACTGGGAAATGGAGTCACGCTCTCTCCAGGCTGTTGATTGGTTGCTCTGCGACGCAACCCTACAAACTGCGAATATGGCAGCTACACGGATAAGACCCCGATCACGCCAAAGAGTTGATAGGGCAAGCGGTGTTAAGCTTAATGATTCCCCCATAAGCCGCACCGGGCCGTTTTTAGTCAATTTGTAACGAGCCTTCGACCAGGCTCTATTCGGAAAAGTTCTTGGGCGACAGATGAGTTCCCAGTTACCCACTACGTCTATGATTCAACAGGAGCGCTCGACGTCTTGCCCGGCCAACGTCCGGCGCAACGGTCGAAGGCTGTGGCCACTGATTATTGTCGCCATATCGCTGAGTGCGTTGTGCATAGACTGGCAAAGTACCTTTGCATCGTACTGGGCTCCTGACTCTCGATTGGTGGAGGAGCCGATAGGAACCCCAATCGACGCCGTGGTAAATCGGATTATCGGCGCTGAGTCTGACGGGGACCCGAATGCAAAAAGCAAACGGTCCAGCGCCATGGGGCTTGGACAATTTCTCAACGAGACCTGGCTCGACATGATCCGAGCGCATCGCCCCGATTTGGCTAGGGGACGCAGTCAAGCGGAGATTCTAGAGCTGCGACGGGACCCCAAAATTGCCCGCGAGATCACGGCGCGGTTTACAGAGCGAAATGTGGACGTGCTGAGGAAGCGAGGTCTGCCTGTGACACCCGGAACGCTCTACTTGGCGCACTTCGCCGGTAGTGCAGGAGCTGTGGCTATCCTGACGGCGCTTGAGACAGCCGACGCTGCACTCGTTATGGCCACTGCGGATACATCGGGTCGAACTAGGCGAGAAAAGATCATCAAGGCAAATCCCTTTCTTGAGAAATTTACGGTCGCTGATCTGAGAAATTGGGCGGACCGCAAAATGCGGTGATCAAATGTGCACCCGCTGCGAAAGGAGTCGATGTTAGGTTGGATGCAACCTTCAGAATGAGGCACTCACGAGGTCACCCCCGAAATCCCCGAATTACGCCCTTGTCAAACATCGAAGAACTGGGTCTTTGGGCGCTCAAGTCCGATTGACTCTCTGAAAGTCTTCCCTTCCTCGAAGTCCTTCCTGAAAACGCCACGTCGCTGCAATTCGGGCACCACCATTTGCAAGATCCTGTACATGCCGTCCGGCATGACCGGGCCGCTGAGCACAAAGCCGTCGCACACCTCTGATCGATACCAGTCTTCCATCTGATCGCAGACGTCCTTAACGCTCCCCTTTATGATGAGACCTCCCATCGATCCAACAACATGTTCATACGCCTGCTTGATGGTGAGGTTGTTGCGATGCGCATACTCAGCCATCAGAAAGCGCGTTGCGATGCCGCCAACCTTATCTCCGGTGAGTTGGGGAACCGGCCCGTCGATCGGATAGCCGGACAGGTCCATCTCGAGCGTCTTCGACAAGTATTCGAGGCCAAGGTCGGGCGGGATCAGCACCTGTAGGCCTTGATAATAGTCTTCGGCCTCCTGCGCCGTCTCTCCGACATAGATGAGGAGCCCAGGCAGAATTTTCAGACCTTCCTTCCGGCGGCCATACTTGGAAAGTCGGCCCTTAATGTCCGCGTAGATTCCGCGGCTCTGATCCTTGGACGTCCCCGTCGCAAATAAGCAGTCGGCGGTCGATGCAGCGAGTTCCTTGCCAGGCTCGGATTGACCTGCGCAAAAGATCAGTGGATGGCCCTGCGGCGGGCGAGCAACATTGAGCGGCCCGCGGACCGAGAAGTGCTTCCCTTTGTGGTTCAAAACATGAACCCGATCGGGCCTGAGAAATTGTCCCGTTGTCTTGTCTTCTGGAAAGGCATCGTCGGCCCAACTGTCCCATAGTCCGCGCACGATAGAGGCGAACTCCGTCGCCCGCTCGTAGCGCTCGTCTCGGGCCACATGATCCGTCCGGCTGAAGTTCAGGCTGTCCTCAGCATTAGAGGTGGTCACGAGATTCCATCCTGCGCGGCCACCACTGATGTGATCGAGCGACGCGAATTTCCGTGCGACGAGAAACGGCTCCTCGTAGGTTGTTGTTGCCGTGGCGACCAGCCCAACGTGCTTCGTCACTGTAGCAATGACTGAGAGCAGAGTCACAGGCTCGAACACCGCGGGACGATCGGATGGAGCGGTGGCTGCAAAAAGCTTCGGCTGGTCCATCCCACGGATGCCATTGCCGTCGGCCAGAAAGACAAAATGCAGCTTGGCGGCCTCTACCATCTTTGCCATCTCGATCGAATTCTGAATATTCATGACCGTTTTGGGCCACGCTTTCGGATGCTTCCACCCGGCAAGATGAGAACCTAAGGCTCTAATGTTTGCGCCAAGAATCATGTCTTTTTGCCTCAATTTGCGAGAGCCGACCGTCATCCGATATCCAAGATGAGCGATGACGCGCAGTCCGTGGCCCTGAACCGGACGGCATCTTCGATGTCATCGCTGTCGAGAGCGGTAATGCTGACGGACGACAAGCCGTTGCCGAGAGTTAGATTGATCCTCGCCCATGGATTGCGGCGGCTGCGCGCGATCGACCACCGCCTGTTTCATCTGCTCAGCACTCCGTATCCTACGTTGCGTGGGGACGAAATGAGGTAGTCGAAGCGCAGTACTTGATTGGCCGGCGCCGCTGGAGCGGCCTGGGGCGCATTGGCTTGTGCCCGCGCCGGCGGTGTTTGGTTGTTGCTGAGTTGGCCATGCCCCCGTCCTCAACCTTCTGGGTTGCTGCCCTGCGACACGATCCTCACTTTTCAAAGTTTGCGGTTTGTCTAGCATGAATGGCAGAGCTCGGGCATAAATCATCTCGGTCTATCGAGCAATTCCGCTTCTATCTTGTCAGAGCTGTTGAGTTCTCATGAATATGCCGGCGGACTCGATCGTCTCGTATGCACTTCGACGCTTCGCGCAGCTTGGACCGATTATTCTCCTCATCGTCATTGTAAATTTCTTCCTGATCCGGCTCGCTCCGGGTGATCCCATTGCCTACATCATCGGCGACGCGCCGGTTCCGGAAGAGCAGGTCGCGGAGCTGCGCAGACAACTCGGTTTGGATCAGCCGCTAGTTCAGCAACTCTTGATCTACCTGGGCGCCATTGTGCGGGGCGACTTCGGCTATTCGTTCATTTCGCGAGCGCCGGTTCTTGAGATCATTCTAGAGCGATTGCCGGCGACATTGCTGCTCATGGTGACACAATATGTCCTCGCGATCGCTGCCGGGATCATCCTGGGCGTCATCTCCGCACGTCGGCAGGCCAGCGTGACCGATGTGGGCGTCACCCTGCTGTCGGTTGTGGGATTTGCTGTGCCGGTCTTCTGGCTCGGCCAAATGCTGATGCTGGTGTTTTCAACCCAGCTTGGACTGTTTCCCGCCCAGGGCATGTTGTCGTTGCGATACGACCTCGGGCCGTTCGGCAAGGCGCTCGATGTCGCGCACCATCTGGTGCTTCCCGTGATCACCCTTGCCTTGTTCAATCTTGGCCTGATCGCCCGTCTTACCCGATCGAACATGCTACAAGTGTTACGTCTGGAGTACATCATTTTTGCTCGTTCGAAGGGATTGAGCGAGCGAACGGTCATCTACAAGCACGCGCTGCGTAACGCGGTGCTTCCCGTCGTCACGATTATCGGTCTCAATCTCAGAACCATCATCGCCGGTGCGGTTCTCACCGAAACCGTGTTCGCCTGGCCGGGCCTGGGCCGCCTGACCTTCGATGCAATCAACACGCGCGACTACCCGGTGCTGATGGCGATGTTCGTTTTAGTCGGCTTCGTCGTAGTTATCGCGAACCTTCTGACCGACATCGCCTACGCCTATCTCGATCCCCGGATCAGACACAAATGATCGACGAGGCCAAGCATAGGGTGATCGTTGCGGATGCGACGGCTCCGATCATTCGGTCACCGAGGCTTCGGCGGCTTCGCGACACGTGGCTGCGATTCTGCCGGAATCGCCTCGCGATTGTCGGTCTTGCGCTCCTGCTTACGACGGTTCTGATGGCGCTGCTCGCGTCCGTGATGTTTCCTGAAGGACCGTTCAAGATCACCGGTGGGCGCTTTGTTCCGCCGAGCGCCGCACATTGGCTCGGCACTGATCACCTCGGTCGCGACGTGCTGGCTGGCGTTCTATACGGCGCACGTGCCGCCTTCATGGTTGGGTTCTTGTCGGTCGCGATGTCGCTCGTCATCGGGGTCATCGTTGGCGCGCTTGCTGGCTATTACGGCGGGTGGATCGACGATGTCCTAATGAGAATTACTGAGATCTTTCAGGTCATGCCGCGCTTCTTTCTTGCGCTGCTCGTGGTTGCGATCTTCGGCGCCAACATCTGGGGAATCATCTTCGTCATTGGCGTTCTGAACTGGGCAGAAATCGCCCGCCTGTTACGTGCTGAATATCTGACGCTCCGCGAGCGCCCGTTCGTTAGCGCCGCGCGGGCGTACGGAGCGCCGAATCTCCAAATCATGGTGCTTGAAATCCTTCCGAATGCCTCAAGCCCCATCATTGTCGCCGCATCACTTCAGGTCGCAAGCGCGGTGCTGCTGGAGGCTTCGTTGGGCTTTCTCGGCGTCGGTGATCCGAATGTCATGAGCTGGGGGACGATGCTTAATTCGGCGCAACAATTCCTGCGGCTGGCGTGGTGGAACGCGACGTTTCCCGGGCTCGCGATCTGCCTGATGACGCTCGGAGTCGCTCTCATCTCCGACGGCCTCAACGACGCGCTCAACCCGCGCCTGAAGGAGATGGGACGATGACGCAGGCATCTCCACTCCTCGAGGTGGAAGATCTTACGACCCGTTTTTACACTAGCCGCGGCGTAATCGGCGCGGTCGAGAAACTGAGCTTGCGCGTTAACGATGGTGAGGCCGTCGGTATTGTAGGAGAGTCTGGTTCGGGAAAGTCGGTCACAGCCCTTTCCCTGCTGCGACTAGTTCCCATGCCCGGCCGTATTGCCGGCGGACGGATCAAACTGCGCGGGGTCGATCTCCTGACACTGTCAGACCAAGAGATGCGGGATGTGCGGCGCAAGCACATCGCCATGATTTTTCAGGATCCCTCCAATTTTCTCAATCCGATCATGCGGATCGGGGACCAGATCGGGGAGGGTCTCGGACGCCGTGAACTCTCAAAGCAGGAGGTCGCCCGCCAAGTGATCGCGGCGCTGCAGGCGGTGCGAATACCGGATCCGCAGCGCGCCGCAGAGAGTTATCCGTTCCAGTTGAGCGGCGGCCAGCAACAGCGGTCGGTCATTGCCGCTGCCCTGGCGCGTCGCCCATCGCTAATCATTGCGGATGAGCCGACAACCGCGCTCGACGCCACCGTTCAATATCAGATCCTTGCTCTGCTAGGCGATCTGCAGGCCGCTATCAACACCGCCATCATTCTGATTTCGCATGACCTTACGGTAGTAGCGAGCATCTGTACACGCGTCTACGTAATGTACGCGGCGCAATTGGTCGAATCCGGGCCGACGACGTTGGTCTACCGCAATCCCCGTCATCCGTACACGCAAGGCCTGCTCGCTTCCATTCTCGATCCGCTCGAACGCAAGGAGACGCTGAGCGTTATGGCCGGCTCGCTCCCCGATCTGGCGGCGCCGCCGAGCGGCTGTCGCTTTTGCCCGCGCTGCCCGAAAGCGATGCCGGTCTGCGCGACCAAAGAGCCGCCTGATGTTCAGCTGGAAGGCGGGCAATCGGCGAAGTGCTGGCTTTACGCGTCGCAGGCTAACATCTCGCCATGACGCCAATCCTGTCCACGCGTAATGTTCGCAAGCTATTTCCGCTCAAGCGCGGACTTCTGTCGCGCGATCGGCGTTATGTGCATGCGGTTGACGGCGTCAATATCGACATCTTCGAGAAAGAGACGCTGGCGCTCGTGGGCGAGAGCGGAAGCGGAAAGTCTACGCTCGGTCAGTTGCTGCTAGGACTCCATGAACCGAGCGCCGGTACCGTCATCTGGTCGGGGTTGCCGTTAGCGAGCCTGACGGCGGAGCAGGAGCGTCAGTTTCGCCGTGACGTTCAAGTCGTGTTTCAGGACCCCTATGGGTCCTTGAACCCGCGCATGACCGTCCGCAGCATCATTGGCCGTCCGCTTAAGCTGCATCGCCTTGTCGGCGCGGCCGAAATCGATCGTGAAGTGCGGCGGCTTCTCGAACTGGTCGGGCTATCGCCGGCCGGCGCGTATATCGACCGCTTCCCGCACGAATTTTCTGGCGGACAACGCCAACGGGTCGCCATTGGGCGCGCGCTCGCGCTCAATCCGAGGGTCATTGTTGCCGATGAGCCCGTATCCGCCTTGGACGTTTCCGTGCGGGCGCAGATTCTCATGCTCCTGACGGCATTGCGACGGGAATTTGGGCTGTCCATGCTCTTTACGACCCACGATCTGGGCGTCGTTCGCTATATCGCTGACCGTGTAGCAGTGATGTATCTCGGAAAGATCGTTGAGATCGCGCCGAGCGATACTTTCTTTCGGGCGACCCACCATCCCTATTCGCGCATGTTGCTGGGCTCGGCCCTGTCGTTTTTGGACGCAGGACTTGCGGTGCGCAAGTCTAGCGTGCAGGGCGAGCCGCCATCGCCCATCAATCCGCCCTCTGGATGCCGGTTCCGCACGCGTTGTCCCTTTGCCTATGCGCGGTGCGAACGCGAAGAGCCGCTGCTGCGTAGCGTCGGGCCGGGCCACTCGTCCGCCTGCCACCTGGATCAATTCGAAGGCCATAGGACAGACGCGCAATCTTTTCAGGCCCGCTCCGGCCAAGCGCCATGCTAACTTTCCCAATTGCTGTGGGAGGATTGAGATGACAGCGACCTTGTTTGACGCTCCGCTACTTCTGAGGCGGATAGGAATGGTGGCGACTGTGCTCGTTGCAGCATGGTTGCCCGCCTCGGCACAGGAGACGCCGAAAAAGGGAGGCACGCTGATCTACGCTCTCACCAACGAGCCTCCGCATCTCAACATCGCAATCACCACCGACCTGAACGCGCAACAGAGCGCCACTAACATCTTCAGCCAGCTGATCCGGGTGGAAAAAGACGGCACGCTGACCGGTGATCTGGCCGAGTCCTGGGACGCCGCGCCCGACGGCATGAGCTACACGTTCCGAATTCGCCGCAACATCCGATGGCACGACGGCAAGCCCCTCAAGGCTGAGGACATCCGCTGGGCGCTGACCGAAATCAACATGAAATACAATCCCATCGCGTCGACCGGCTTCGCGGCGGTGGATAAGATCGAAGCGCCCGACGAGCACACTCTAGTTGTGCGCATGAACCAGCCGTTCCCCGCCTTTCTGCCGTGGTCGCTGGTCAATCAGTGGATCTATCCTAAACACATCTACGAAGGGACCGACCCGCGCCAGAATGAGCGCAACTTTAAGAACCCGGTTGGGTCGGGCCCGTTCGTGTTCAAGGAATGGGTGCGAGGCAGCCATATTTTGATGGAGCGGAATCCCAACTACTACAAAAAGGATCAGCCCTATCTCGACCGGGTAGTCGCCAAGTTCATTCCAAACGCCAATGCGCGGGTACTCGCACTTGAATCGGGGGAAATCGATTATGTGAGCATCTTCGGGCTGCCCGCCTCGGCGGTGGCGTCGCTTGAAAAGATGAAGGATATCGTCGTCGTCACTCACCGCACACGGGTAAACTACGGCGGCATAATGGCGCACATAAACGTGCGCGAGAAGCCGCTCAGCGTGAAGGAGGTGCGCCAGGCCCTCTCTTATGCAATCGACAGAAAGCTCCTGGTCGAGAGGGCGGTTGCGGGGCTCGCGGAGCCCGCCTCAGGTCCGATTTCGTCGCTGCACGAGCCCTGGTTCAACCCGGCCGTCGCGACGCGCTATCCGTTCGATCCGAAGAAGGCAGAAGCCCTGCTCGACCAGGCAGGCTTCAAGCGTGGCGCGGACGGTAAGCGCTTCAGCATCCGCCTTACCTATGCGCGCGCCGATCAAGGCGGTGCGTTGCACGCGGCAGCCGAACTCATGCGCGAGCAGCTTCGCGATATCGGCGTCGATCTGGTCTTGGAGCCAAAGGACTATTCGGTGTGGATGCAGTCGGCCCATCTAAAGTGGGATTTCGACCTGTCCATGGGCTCCTACCAGACCGGGCCGGACCCAGCGGTGGCCGTCGCACGCCTCTACATCACGAAGAACATCGAAAAGCTTATGGGCCGCAACCTGATGGGCTACAGCAATCCCAAGGTGGACGAGCTATTCGAAGCCGGAGAGCGGGAGATCGATCTGAAGAAGCGAGTCCAGATCTATCATGATGTCCAGACACTCTTGGTGGAGGACGTTCCTGCACTCTGGTTATGGGACCGGATCTCAACCTTCGCTCATCGCGCGCGGGTCAAAGGCGCGATTGTCGGCGGCGCCCACCTGGAAAACTTCGAGAGTGTCTGGGTGGCGGACGGCAAATAGCCATCCAGCCATTGGTGGCAAAGCCAATGGCCTCCGCCGCTTCTTATCCACCAAGCACCGTCGCCATCTCGGCATTTTTACCAGGAGCCAACATGTTCATTCCAGGCCAAGCCTACAAGGGCAGCATGACGACGACAGGTGAGAACGACGAACTCTTACCGGAGAAGCCCACGCGCCAATGCATCAGTTGCCTCAAGGAGTATGACCGCAAGCAAACGAACCTCTTTAAACCACTCGGCGTCTTTCACAATTATTGCCTCTGCACAGAGTGCCTCGACAAAGACAGGAACGGCTGGGGTTGGCACCAGTAACTTGCGGTCCAACGCCGAGAGACTCAACGCTATAGATTTACTGATCTGAGCGGGGGCGACATGACCACCAATGGAAAGCAGGCGGAAGAGCCAACGCTCGTCGACATTCTGATCGATCGCGGCACCGTCGTGACGATGGACGACGGCCGCCGCGTTATTGAGGATGGCGCGGTGGCTGTTGACGGCCGGCACATCGTCGCAGTCGGAACAAGCACCGAGATCAACCGCCTATATCGCGGGCGCAAGGTCATCAATGCCAGGCGCAAGGCCGTAATGCCCGGCCTGCACGATCTGCATTCCCATGCCGGCGTCGAGTTAGTTAAGGGCGCGGCAGAGCGCTTCCCCGGTAAGGCCTGGCGGAACATCATGGATTTCATCGCCTATCACACGTCCGGCGAGTGGTGGTACGTCGAGGCCATGCTCACCGCGGTCCAACGCCTCAAATGCGGGACCACGCAGGCGCTGTATATGCTGGGCAACGCCCCGCGTGGAGACGCGCCGGATATCCCGGAGGCGCATGCGCGTGGCGTCGAGAAGACTGGCTTGCGTTCGATCGCTGCGTTCGGTCCTTCGCGACCGCCATGGCCGCGCGAATACACCTATTGGCGAAACGGGCGACGGATCGAACGGCTGGTCACGCTGGAAGAGACCTTCGAAGTCACCGACGAGACGATCGGGCAGTGGAACAATTCCCACAAGGGCGGGCGGGTGAAGATGTGGGTCGCGGTCTCACGCATCCTCAACGAGAATTTCGCCGACCAGGTTTACGATCCGCAGAACGAGTCGCTCATTCGTCCACAGGCGGAGGGCATTCGCCGGATCATGGACAAGCACGACGTCGGTTTCCACGCCCACGGCATGGGGACCACGGCGGAATATTGCTACGATGCCGATCTCGGCCTGCTCGGCCCGAAAACTGTGTTCGGGCACGGTTGGCCGTTCAACATGCGGTCAGTGGAAATCCTGGCAGAGACCGATACCCGTGTCGTCCACTGCCCGCGCGCGCGACGGGTCTACTTCTTCAAGGGACGCCTGCCGATTCCCGAATTAATCGAGGCGGGTGTTCTCGTCGGGCT
>Ga0081455_10008525_pt1 | contig 10645 bp, 7 predicted proteins | sample TabmetS3T2R1_FD_70207 | JGI IMG/M metagenome (GOLD analysis project Ga0081455, IMG submission 70207) | Tabebuia heterophylla rhizosphere microbial communities from the University of Puerto Rico - S3T2R1 | ecosystem: Host-associated > Plants > Roots > Rhizosphere ... | reverse complement strand
TGCGACGGCGCAACTGACGCAGATGCTCGGGCCCGGCAGCATCGTCGGCAATCCGCTCGACGCGGGATTTGCCGCCGTGGTCGACCCGTCCGTCTACATGAAGTCGATCAAGATCATGATCGACGATCCCGACACCGACATCGTCATCATCGACGCCGAACTGCCGAAGGCGCCGCACGAACTGCGCGAGCGCAATTTGCGCATCGTCAACGAGATGGCGGGCACCGCAAACAAGCCCGTGGTCTATATCAGCGCGATGTCGATCGGGTTCACCGAGCACACCAAGGCCTTGCGCAAATCGCTGCCGAACATCGCGGTCATGCAGGGGCTCGACCGCGCGGTCGGCGCGATCAAATCCCTGATCGAATATGCATCCCTGCGCAAGGAAGTGCCTGACATCGTGTCGAGCTCGAAGGCTTCAGCGCGGTCGGTGCTGGAGAAGACACTGAAGGCCGCGAACGGCGCCGCCGCACTCGATGAAGTGGCCTCGAAGAAACTGCTCAAGGCCTACGGCATTCCCGTCTCGAAGGAAGAGATTGCGCAGACCGCCGCCGAAGCCGTGAAGATCGCCAAGAAGATCGGCTTTCCCGTCGTGGCGAAAGTCGTCAGCGCCGATATTCTGCACAAGTCGGATATCGGCGGCGTGGTGCTGAATCTCAACAGCGCGGCCGAGGTGAAGAAGGCCTTTGGCGACATCACCGCGCGGGTGAAGAAGATCAAGAGCAAGCCGAAGCTCGAAGGCATTTTGATCGCGCAGCAGGTCAAGGCCGACCTCGAGCTCGTGGTCGGCGCCTCGCTCGATGCCGAGATGGGCCCCGTGGTGCTGTTCGGCACCGGCGGCGTCGATATCGAACTGATGAAGGACGTCGCGCTGGCCGGCGCGCCGCTGGACGAGGCCGAGGCGAAGCAACTGATCGCCAAGACCAAGGCTGGCGTGAAGATGAAGGGCTATCGCGGCAAGCCGGCGCTGCACGAACCATCCGCGGTGAAGGCGCTGGTCGGGCTGTCCAATCTGATGGCCGATGCCGACGGCCGCATTGCCTCGATCGACGTCAACCCGTTCCTGATCAACAGCAAGCTCGGCGTCGCCGTCGACGGCCTGATCGTGCTGAACAACGCCGCAGCGAACAAGGCGGCGGGGCATTAGGCGCGAAACCTGTAGGGTGGGCAAAGCGCAAGCGTGCCCACCATCACAGCATCATAGACGGAAGTTCTGATGGTGGGCACGGCGCTGGTGCGCCTTTGCCCACCCTACGGCACCGAGCAAGCTTTCGCACGGACGTCGGCGTAGTTACAACCCCATTCCCCACCTCTGCGCCGTCTGCAGTATCCAATCGCGATAGAGCGTCAGCGGCGTTACGCCTGTCATGCCGCCGCAGCCGGCGCTTCCGTTCGGCCCGGTTGACCAGCTCACCACACCGATAATGACGGGGCCGCCCTGCTTGTCCTCGAAAACAGGCGCACCGGAATCGCCAGTGCAGGCGCCGAGCCCCTCGCGCGTGCCCTGCCCTGCCGGATCGACCAGCCTGATCTGCAGCGTCCCCGGCTTACCGGTTGCGATCAGGCCGGCGGCGCGGATCGTGCCGCCGCTTTTGCCGTCGCCGCGCACGGTCACGCCGATGCCGGCGATCGTAAAACGGCTGCCGACATTGATCGGGATGGCAGGCAATCCGAGCGCAGCCGGCGCCTTGCCCTTGGGCGACACAGCCAATTGCAGCAAGGCGACATCCGCCGTCGCGCGATGCCCCGACATCGCCTGCATGTTGAAGCCGGGATGAATGGCGACGGCCTTGACGTCCTGCAGCGAGGGCTGCCGGTCCACGCCATATTCGACGATCTTGTAGTCGGCGCCGGGCGGCACGCAGTGCGCCGCGGTCAGCACCAGTTTTGGCGCGATCAGCGCCCCCGTGCAGAAATTGCCGCGCGAGCCGACGATGGTGATGACCGAGCGGCCCACGCCTTCTACTGACGGCGCGCCGCCGCCGACAATGGCATGCGCGGGAACGGACACCAGCATCGCGAGGCCGGCGATCAGGCGGGAAAGCATCTTCATCGCTGCAGCCATAGCCCGCGGCGCGCATATCGCCAAGTGCCGGATCGGGCTGGTTCTTGCTGGTATTCCGTGCTAGCCGCTCGCGGGACACGCTTCCGGCAGGCAGGGAATAATGATCGAGGCAGTGATCTGGGACTTTGGCGGGGTGCTGACCACGTCGCCCTTTGAAGCATTCTCACGGTTCGAGACCGAGCGCGGACTGCCGGCCGACATCATCCGGCGCACCAACGCCGCCAATCATCTGGAAAATGCCTGGGCCAGGTTCGAGCGCGCCGAGGTCGACATCGAGGCCTTTGACGAATTGTTCGCCGCCGAATCCCTGGCATTGGGTGCGGCCGTTCGCGGCAAGGACGTGCTGCCGCTGCTATCTGGCGATCTCCGACCCGAGATGGTCGAGGCGCTCAAGCGCGTGAAGGCGAAATTCAAGACCGGCTGCATCACCAACAACCTTCCGGCCAACGCCATCGGCAGCAAGAGCGGCCGCACGCTCTACGTCGCCGAAGTGATGGCGCTGTTCGACCATGTGATCGAATCCGCGAAAATCGGCTTGCGCAAACCGGACCCGCGCATCTACCAGATGATGGTCGAGACGTTGCAGGTCGATCCGAAAAACTGCGTCTACCTCGACGACCTCGGCGTCAACTTGAAACCGGCGCGCGAGATGGGCATGACCACGATCAAGGTGGTGGGCGCCGCGCAGGCGATTATCGAGCTCGAGGCCGCGACCGGACTGGCATTGCGCTAGGCGGAAAATACCGCAACTTGCGCCCTCGTTATGTCGAAACGGCGCTTGTTCTTTGCCGGGAACGCGGGCAGAACACTCCGAAATCTACCGAATTCGGAGTTGAAACCCCGTGGCTGATATCGGGCCTTCGGCCTCCATCGAGGCAGTGGAAAGCGGTCTTGCGGCGCAAGGCTATATTGCGAGCCGCCAGATCGCGACCGCGGTCTACCTGTCGCAGCAGATCGAGAAACCCATTCTGGTCGAAGGCCCGGCCGGCGTCGGCAAGACCGAGCTTGCGAAAGCGATCGCCGCATGGCGCGGCATGAAGATGATCCGCCTGCAGTGCTATGAGGGGCTGGACGAAGCCAAGGCGCTCTACGAGTGGAAATACGCCAAGCAGCTTCTGTACACGCAGATCCTCAAAGACAAGCTCGGCGAAGTGCTTGGCGGCGCGCCGACGCTGGAAGCGGCGCTGAACCAGCTTCACGATTTCGGCGACGTGTTCTTCTCCAAGGAATTCGTCGAGCCGCGGCCGCTGCTGCAGGCGCTGGAGCAGCCGGCCGGCTGCGTGCTGCTGGTCGACGAGATCGACAAATCGGACGCCGAATTCGAATCCCTGCTGCTGGAAATTCTCAGCGACTTTCAGGTGACGATTCCGGAGCTCGGCACCGTTGTCGCAGTCTCGCCGCCGACCGTCATCCTGACATCGAACAGCGAGCGCGATCTCGGCGACGCGCTGAAGCGCCGCTGCCTGCATCTGCACATCGGCTTCCCCGAGCAGAAGCTGGAAGAGCGGATCGTCGAGAGCCGCGTAGCGGGCATTTCGCAGACGCTGCGCCGGCAGATGGTGAGCTTCATCAACGAAGTCCGCACGTTGGACCTGAAGAAGCTGCCGTCGGTCAGCGAGACCATCGACTGGGCCCGCGTGCTGGTGCTGCTGCAGGCGTCCGAGCTTGGCCATGAGGTGGTCAAGGACACGCTGAACGTGCTCCTGAAGTACGAGGCGGATATCGAGGCGACCATGCCGCAGGTCTCCACCTTCATCGCCAAGGCATCGCGTCCCGGCGTCTTCGGGTGATCATGCATGAGAGAGAACCTGCATCGCTTCTTTCGTGCGGCGCGGGGCGCAGGTGTGCGGCTCTCGCCGGCGGAAAGCATCGATGCGATGCGGGCCGTCTCCAAGGTCGGCTTTACCGACCGCGCGATCCTGCGGGACACGTTCCTGCTGACGCTCGCCAAATCGCAGGACGAGAAGAAGGCGCTCGGCGACTGTTTTGATCTGTTCTTCGATTCTCCGGAGCCGGAAGCGCCGCCTGAAGACGGCAAGACCGACGAGCAGGATTCGCGGGGCTCCAACGCAGAATCCGATTCACCTGGGGACGCCAGCGGCGGCGACGAGCAGACCGATGGGCTCGGCCAGCTCGCCCAGATGCTGCTGGCGCAGGACCGCAATGAAATCGCGGCCGCCATCGCCAATGCGGCGAGCGCGGCGTCATTGTCGGATATCCGCTACTTCACGCAGCGCGGCATCTTCTCCGGCCGCATCCTCGACCAGATGGGGATCCAGCGGCTGCGCGACGATCTCGACAATCTGACCGCCACCAATCCGACGCTGGCGGAGCGGCTCACCAACGCCCTGGATGGCCTGCGCGGCACCGTGCGCGACACGGTCTCGCAGGCGCTGCTGCTGTACGGGCGCGAGGAAGCCGAAAACCTCCGCAACGAGATCCTGCGTAACGCGCCGCTGTCGCGCATCGAGCCGCGGCAGGTCGAGCAGATGCGGCACCTGATCCGCCAGATCGCGCGCCGCCTGCGCGAGCGCTACTCCAAGCCGCGCAAGCGCCAGCGCCGCGGCCATCTCGACGTCCGCCGCACGCTCCGCCGCAATGCCGCCTGGGGCGGCGTGCCATTCCTCACCGCCTGGAAGCGCCGGCACCGCGACAAGCCGAAGATCGTGGCGCTCTGCGACGTATCAGGCTCGGTAGCGCGGGTTTCCGATTTCTTCCTGCTGCTGATCCACAGCCTGCACGAGGTCGTCGACGACGTCCGCTCGTTTGCGTTCTCCGGCCACCTGATCGAAGTCAGCGACATCCTGGAATCCAAATCACCGGAGGAAGCGATGGCCGAGATCATGTCCAAGGTCGGCTTCGGCTCGTCCGACTACGGCAGCTCGCTGGCCGATTTCGAGGACGAATGGATGAGCACGCTGACGCCGCAGACCACGGTGATCGTGCTCGGCGATGCCCGCAGCAACAACCTCGACCCGCGCGCCGACATCCTGCGCCGCATCTCGGAGCGGTCGAAGCGGCTGGTCTGGCTCAATCCCGAGGGTCGCATGGCCTGGGGCTGGGGCGATTCGGAGATGCCGCGCTATTCCACCTTCTGCACGGTGGTGCGCCAATGCGCCACCGCGCAGCAGCTCGAACGCGCGGTGTCTGACATCGTGGCGAGCTATCAGTAAGTCATCTCACGCATCGATCGCGTCCTTGATGCGCTTGCGCGTCAGCGGCAGGTTTCGCAGCCGCTTTCCCGTGGCGCTGGCGATGGCGTTCGCAATCGACGCCGCCGCCGGTCCCTGCCCGGTCTCGCCGCTGCCGAGGAACGGCTGGCCGGGGCGATTGATGATGTGGACTTCGACGCTTTCGGGCACGGCATCGAAACGCAGGATCGGATAGGTCTGCCAGTCGACGCTGGTGATCCTGATATCGTCGAACGTCACGGCTTCATACAGCGTCCAGCTCATCGACTGCAGGATCGCGCCTTCGATCTGATTGACCAACCCGTCCGGATTGATCACCTGGCCGCTGTCGACCGCTGCCACCGCGCGCACCAGGCGCGGACGACCGGTCTCGCGGTTCACTTCGACTTCGGAAGCGATGGCGCAATAGGCCGCCAGATTCTTGTAGCGCGCAAAGGCAAAGCCGAAGCCGCGATCCTGCGGCGCCTTCTGGCCTTTCTTCCATCCAAAACCCTGCGCCGCCTTTTCGATCACCGCACGGCCGCGCAGATCGTCGAGGTGCTGCAGCCGGAATTCGACCGGATCGGCGTCGGCGAGGCTCGCGAGTTCGTCCATGAAACTCTCGATCGAGAACACGTTGTGATAGGCGCCGAGCGCGCGCATGGCCGAAATCCGGATCGGCATCGCCGGGATAAAATGATGCACCACCCGCGCATTGGGAAATGTGTAGATCGGAATCGCATTGCGGTCGCCGCCACCTTCCGGCAGCGGCAGCGGCCTGGGAGCCGGTACGGCAAAGGCTTGCGCCATGTGCTGCGCCGCCAGCATCGATCCGGCACCGCCAGGCCGCATCGAATGCGTGTTGCTCCAGACCTCGAAATGCCAGTCGGCGATCTTGCCGTTGCCGTCGAGCGAGGCCTTGAGCTTCGTCACCATCGCCGGGCCGAACGGCTCCCAGGCGTGTTCCTGCTCGCGCATCCATTGCACACGGACCGGGCGGCCGGGCAATGCGCGCGCGATCAGCGCCGCGTCGGCCGCGGCATCGTCGGCGCCATTGTGGCCATAACAGCCGGAGCCTTCGACATGGATCAGGCGAACGTTCGCCGGCGGCATGCGCAGCATTTCCGCGATGCCCTGGCGATCGGGATAGACGCCTTGCGTATGCGTCCACACCGTCATCTCGCCGTCGACCAGTTGCGCCACGGCACAGGACGGGCCGATCGATCCATGCGCCTGATAGGGCCGCGTATAGGTCGCCTCGATGGTCTTCTGAGCGGTGACCGCCGGATTGCCGCGCTCGAAGATCGTCGTATCTCGCGAAGGCAGGCCGGTCAGGACGTTGAGAAGATCATCCTGCTTCGGCAGGCCCGCCGTTTCCTTCCACTTCGCAGCCTGAGCAAGCGCGTTCATCGCCTTGATCGACGAAAACTCCTTTTCCGCTGCTACAGCCAGGAAATTGCCGTCGCGCACGACCTTGACGACGCCGGGCATTTTTTCGACCGCAGCCGTGTCGCATTCGGTCAATTGCGCGCCGTAGCTCGGCGGCCGCACGACGCGCGCATGGACCATCCCGGGCAGCCGCATGTCCTGGACATAGGCCGCGCCGCCGGTCACCTTTGCGGGGATGTCGACGCGCGGTATCGGCTGGCCGACCAGTTTGAACGTCGCGGGGTCCTTTAGTCTGGAGTTCGGCTGCGCCTGGACGTGGAGCATCTCGGCCGCGACCAGTTCGCCATACGACAGGCGCCTGCCGTCTGGCGCGATGACTGCGCCGTTTTCGGTCCGCAGGTTCGCTTCAGGCTGATCAAGCCGCCGCGCCGCCTCCGCGATCAAGAGCGCGCGGACCTGTGCCGCGGCGTTCTGGATCGCAGTGCCGCTGTCCTTCATGGAGTTGCTGCCGGCCGTGTAGCCTTCGTTCGCGGTCAGGCGCGTGTCCGCCGTCGTCACCTTGAGGGATTCAAAGGCAACGTCGAGCTCCTCGGCCGCGATCTGTTGAAATGCGGTCTTGAAACCCTGGCCGAGTTCGGCCTTGCCAGTGAATACCTCGACGACACCATTGGCATCGATCCGGATCCAGGCGTCGAGATAGGGCGAGGTTTTCAAGCTGCCGGGCGGGCTCGGCGCTGGTGGCGCATCTTGCTGCTGTGCCAGGGCGCCGCCGAGCGAGAAGCTGACGATCAGTGCGCCGCCGCCTGCCAGCACCCGCCGGCGATCGAGCATCACGGGAACGTTCATCGCCCGCTCCTGTCTGCTGTCGTTGACGCATCCGCTGTATCCATTAGCCGCGCAGCCCGGTGTACCGCGCGCAGGATGCGCATATGGGTGCCGCAGCGGCACAGATGCGGCTCGAGTTCGGCGCGGATCTGCTCGTCGGTCGGCCTGGAATTCTTCTGCAGCAAGGCCTGCGCCCGCATCATCATGCCGGCGATGCAATAGCCGCATTGCGCCGCCTGCTCTTCCATGAAAGCGCGCTGGATCGGCGCCGGCGCCGCGATCGAGCCGAGGCCTTCCAGCGTCGTCACCTGCTTGCCTTCCAGCAGCACCATGGGCGTGACGCATGAGAGCACCGCCTTGCCGTCGACGATGACCGTGCAGGCGCCGCACTGCCCAAGCCCGCAGCCGAACTTGGCGGCGTTGAGCTTGAGATCATCGCGCAGCACGTAAAGCAGCGGCGTCTCCGCCTCTGCATCGACCTGATGATCCCGGCCGTTGACCTTCAATGTCATCATGGCTTGCCTCGCTGCGCCGGATCGGTGGACGCTTTGCCTGGTTCTGGACTCGACGATGTCTGGAGAGCTGCAGATTGCGTGCGGCGCGCGTCCGCGATGGTCTTCGCAACGCCGGTCCATGCCGGCTGATCGCTGAACCGCGCCCGCAAATAATTCAGCAGGGCCGAAGCCTGCTCGTCATTCATGCTGGCGGCGAAGCCCGGCATGATCGGGCTGCGCTCGCCTTCCACCGGGCGGACGCCCGACAGCACGATATTGGCGAGGTTGCGTGGATCGGGGCTTGAGATCGCGGTGCTGAGGCCAAGATTGACGCCGCCGAACGGCAGTGGCCGGCCGCTTTCATGGCATGATGCGCAGGCCGCAGCATAGATCGATGAGCCGGCCGCATTGGTCTGCGATGCGGCCTCGCTCCGCGCCGACGTCGCCCCGCCCTGCTCCTTGCGATCCGCCGATCGCGCGCCCGCCACATCGGCCATATAGACCGCGATGGCACGAACATCGCCCGACGGCACCGACGACAAATTGCTGACCACCTCCGCCATCGGACCGCGCGCGGTGCCGTGATCGGGATGGAAGCCGTGGCGCAGATAGGCGAACAGTGCGTCGGCGGTCCAGGGCACCGGCGAGCGGGACTGGTCGTTGATCGCATAGGCGTGCCAGTTGTCGACGTCGCCGCCGGCGAACTGAGCGCTGACGCGTTCCGCACCCAGCGCGTTACGCGGCGTGTGGCAGGCGCCACAATGCGCGAGACCTTCGACCAGATAGGCGCCACGATTCCATTCGGCGCTCTGCTTGGGATCGGGCCGATAGGTGTCGTGACGAAGGAACAGCAGTTTCCAGCCTGCGATGGCAGAACGCTGGTTGAACGGGAAGGAAAGCTCGTTTTCACGCGCTGCCGCCCGAACCGGCTGCCGTGTCATCAGGAAGGCATAAAGCGCCCGATCATCCTCATCGCTTACGTTGGTGAAGTGATCATAAGGAAATGTCGGATAAAGGTGCTGGCCTTGGCGATTGACGCCAGAGCGCATCGCACGCTGAAACGCGGCCTCTGACCATTGCCCGATCCCCGTATCCGCGTCCGGCGTGATGTTGGAGGAGAAAATCGTGCCGAACGGCGTCGACACCGGAACACCGCCTGCAAAATTCCTGCCCCCGCGCGCGGTATGACAATCGCTGCAATTGCCGATCGCCGCCAGATCGCGGCCCTTCTTGACGAGTGCGGTGTCGAAGGTCTGCGGCGCTGGAGGATCGATCGCGGCAAGCGCCGGCCGCCAAACGATCGCAAACGCCGCTGCCACGATTGCGATCAGCGCGACGACGACAACGCTCGCGATAATCCGCACCGTTCCCGTCATGCGCTTCCCTGAGTTTATTGTTTGGGATGTCTACTAACACAAATCTCCCGCCGCCGTTCGCCCGTCAGGGCGTCAATCACCAGCAGTTGACCCCCTGGCCGCCCAGAAATGAACTGCAAGAGCCTGGAATCAGGCATGGACTTGCCAAGGGCTTTTTGGCCTACTTGGCTTGAGCGATTCCGCCGGTCTGCCTCAGGCCGCCGTGCGGCCTTTAACAAATCGGACAACTTCATCCCTATGCCTGCCCCCGCAGCCCGTACCCCTGCCTCAGGCGCCATCCCCGATGCGTTGTCCGTCCTCAATTCCGTATTCGGCTTGCCGGGGTTTCGCGGTGCGCAGGAAGAAATCATCCGGCATGTTACCGACGGCGGCAACTGCCTGGTGCTGATGCCGACCGGCGGCGGCAAGTCGCTGTGCTATCAACTGCCGTCCTTGTTGCGCGAAGGCTGCGGCATCGTGGTATCGCCGCTGATCGCGCTGATGCGCGACCAGGTCGCGGGGCTAGTCGAGGCCGGCGTCAACGCCGCCGCATTGAATTCCACGCTGTCGTTCGACGAGGCCTCGGAAGTCGAGCGGCGGCTGCTCGCCGGCGATCTTGATCTGCTCTATGTCGCGCCGGAGCGGCTGCTGACACCGCGCTGCCTGTCGCTGCTCGGACAGGCCAATATCGCGCTGTTTGCGATCGACGAGGCGCATTGCGTGTCGCAATGGGGGCATGATTTCCGCCCCGAATATATCGGCCTGTCCGTCCTCGCCGAGCGGTTTCCGAACGTGCCGCGCATCGCACTGACCGCGACCGCCGATGAGATGACGCGCAAGGAGATCGTGACACGGCTCGGACTGTCAGGCGCGCCGAGCTTCATCTCGAGCTTCGATCGCCCGAACATCCGCTACGAAATCGTCGAGAAGCAGAATGCGCCGGCCCAGCTCAAGGCGTTCATCAGCGAGCGCCATGCCAGAGACGCCGGCGTCGTCTACTGCCTGTCGCGCGCCAAGGTGGAGGACGTCGCCCAGACGCTGAGCAGCGCCGGTATCCCGGCTTTGCCCTATCACGCCGGCCTCGACGCCGGCGTTCGCGCCCGCAACCAGGACCGCTTCATCAACGAGGACGGCGTCGTGATCGTCGCCACCATCGCGTTCGGCATGGGCATCGACAAGCCGGACGTGCGTTTCGTGGCGCACCTCGATCTGCCGAAGAGCATCGAAGCCTATTACCAGGAAACCGGCCGCGCCGGACGCGATGGCAAACCGTCCAGCGCCTGGATGGCCTATGGCCTGACCGACATCGTGCAGCAGCGCCGCATGATCGACGAATCCACCGGCTCC
>Ga0081455_10008524_pt1 | contig 10645 bp, 6 predicted proteins | sample TabmetS3T2R1_FD_70207 | JGI IMG/M metagenome (GOLD analysis project Ga0081455, IMG submission 70207) | Tabebuia heterophylla rhizosphere microbial communities from the University of Puerto Rico - S3T2R1 | ecosystem: Host-associated > Plants > Roots > Rhizosphere ... | reverse complement strand
GTAGCAGAAGTGCGAGAGGACACCGTGCCGCAGGCCGGCGCCGACGGGGGCGCGCTCCCCGCCCCCCAGCGCGACGTGACGCTGCTCGACCTGGTGAACGTGGTGCTGCGCTACCGGCGCTCCATCGTGCTGGTGCCGCTGCTGTTCATGGCGCTGGGGGTGGCGCTGTCGATGTCGCGCCCGCGCGACTACGCGGCCGGCGGCTCCTTCATGCTGCAGAACTCGGGCGGCGACCGCAGCCCGGTGGCGGGGCTCGCGGCGCAGTTCGGCGTGTCGGTGCCCGGCGGCGGGGGCGACGTGCCCCAGCTCTACGCCGACCTGCTGGTGTCGCGCCGGTTCCTGTCCCAGCTGGCCGACACCCGTTTCGAGGTGCGCGCCGCGGGCGTGCGGCGCAGCGGCACCCTGACGCAGCTGCTGGAGAGCCCGGGCGCCACCCCGGCCGAGCGGCGGCGGCAGACCGTCGCCTCGCTGCGGGGGATGGTGTCGTCGAAGGTGAACCCCATCACCGGCGTGGTGGGCTTCACCGTCTCCAGCCGCTGGCCCTCCCTTTCCGAGCAGATCGGCGAGCGGCTGATGGCCATGGTGGGCGAGTTCAACCTCTCCACCCGGCAGTCGCAGGCGGCGACCGAGCGCCGCTTCACCGAGGCGCGGCTGAACGAGGCCCGCCGGGAGCTGCGCGCGGCCGAGAACGACCTGGCGGCCTTCCTGGAGAGCAACCGCCGCATCGAGCCGCAGACGGAGCAGCACGTCCGCAAGGTACTGCCGTGGGACATCAAGCGGGTGCATCCGCATCTCCTGCCCCCTCCCTCTGTCGCCTTCCGTCCTAAAAGATGTAGAGGGTTATTGTCACTGTGCGCCAGCAATTCGCGGACAATGACGCGACCCACTCGTTGTCCCCGCCGCTGCGTTGATCCACGTTTCATGCATGCTCCGTCTCCGTGAGGCGTGCTCTGAGTTCTTGGACCGGCTGAGCTTGCAGGAACGTCCGTCTGAGTTCTTGATTCTGCAATCGCGCCGCTACCCCTTCGATGACCTCCATAGCGCTCCGATATGCCACCCGGGCTTGCTCCAGGTCGGCCTGCGACTCGTACAGGGCACCCAGGGCCTGGTATGTCTTCCAGAGCTGTGGCGGGTTGCCGATCTCCCGAGCAATGGTCAGTGCGTGAGACAGGGCTGCCTCCGCCTGCTCCCCCTGTCCCTGGGCCAAGAGGGCCTGCCCCTTCAGCCGCCAGCCTTTGACCAGATTTTTCCGGGTTAAGGTCGGCTCGGCCACCTTCAGGCACTCTTCAGCGAACTCCTGTGCCTGTGCCGCGTCCCCCTTGGCGAGCCACAGCTCTCCCAGGCTATGATAGAGGCGCTGTGAGTAGCGCCACTTCATCCACTCTTCGCCCCACTGCCCGCGCTGCTGGGTATCCTGGTAGACTTTCTCCAAATAGCGCTGCGCCTGCTCAAAGTCCCCCAACAGCAGATAGTCATCGCCCAGGTTGATCTCCGCATTCCGAATGATCTCGGGGTCACCAACCTTGTAGGAGGCCTCGGCTCCCTCCCGATTGTACCGGATGGCCGCCTCCAGATTGTATAGCTCTCCGTACACCCAGCCTAAGGTATTCAGGCTGCGACACTTGAAAACCTTATCGCCCAACCGGTCACTCAACGTTAGGGCATCATGCAGTGCAGCCAACGCCGCCGCATACTCCCCCTTGCCACCATGGGCCAGGCCCCTGTGCCAGAGGATGTGTATTACAATGAGCTGCAGGTCTTGCTCGTGCCCTATGGTGAAACCCTGCTCCAGAAGCTGGAGCCCCTGCTCGTACTCCCCCTTCCAGTTATAGAGTTGTCCGAGCAGGGTGAGGTTGAACCCTTCACGACCTTTCTCTCCAGCCACCCTGCTGACTCGTAACGCTTCTTCAAGACCGTGAGTGGCTTCGTCGAGTTTGCCAGTCACGGCGTGGACGAAAGCGATGACAAAGAGGCCCGCCGCCAGGATGTTCTGATTGCCGATCTCTAGGGCGAGTGCTTGCGCCTGGCGCGAGAATTTCAGGGCCTTTTCGAACTCATGGGATCGGTGGAAGCCAAAACCGATCTGGTACAGGGCCTCCGCCTCCTTGTTCCGGTCTCCGAGCTGTCGGGCCACCTCCAGCAGCCCTTGATGGGCTTCGATGGAGGCACGGAACTCGCTCAGCAGGAAATGCACTGCCCCTTTGCCGGCATAGATCGTCAGCCGGGTCGCCGGCTCCACCGCCTCCCCAAGCCGCTCACATACGTCCAACGCCCGGCTATAGTGATCGAGGGCTTCCTGGTTTGCATAGGCCTGCTGTGCCTTTTGCCCAGCTTTGACTAGATACTCCAGCGCCTTCCCCCATACTTCCCCGCGCTCGTAATGGTACGCCAGCATCTCATAGGACTCCGGGAGGCGTTCGGCGTAGAGGTCCTCAATGGCTATGGCGATCAACCGATGCAACTCCTTGCGGCGCTGCATCAGCAGGCTGTTATAGGCCACGTCATGGGTCAGGGCATGCTTGAACATGTACGCCTGTTCGGGATAGAAGCTACGCTCGCAGATGAATTCCAACATCTTCAGTTCCTGGAGGAAGCGTTCGAGCTGGGCTTGCACATCCGAGATGCGCTCTAGGAGACGGACTGTAAACTCGCGTCCAATGACCGAGGCGAACTGTAAGGTCCTCTTGGGGACTTCCTCCAGCCGGTCGATCCTGGCCATGATTACATCCTGGATGGTATTGGGAACGTAGATCTCAGAGATGTGCTTCGTAAGTACGTACTGGCCGTCGCGCTGCCGGAGGGCCCCTACCTCCAGGAGTGATTTGAGTACCTCTTCCAGGAAGAAAGGATTGCCTTCCGCCTTGCGGATGATGAGGTCGCGCAGCTCTGGAGGGAACTCGGTCATCGTCAGCATGCCCGCCGCGAGCCTGAGGCTGTCGTGGTCTGACAACGTCCGTATCCCGAGGCGCGTCGTGTACGTCCACTCCCCAAAGGGATGCTGGTAGCCAGGGCGATAGGTGATGAGCAGCAGTACCCGCGCTGCAGGGAGGCTATCGGCGAGGTACAGCAGGACCTCCTCAGAGGTCTTATCGATCCAGTGCAGATCCTCGACGACGAGAACGAGAGGTCGGCGTTGTCCTCCTTGCAGCATCATGGTCCGCAAGGCCTCAAAGAGCTTGAGCCGCCGCTGCTGGGCATCCAACCGAAGGACGCTGTCATCACCCGGCGGGACTGACAACAGGTATTTGATATGCGGGAGGGCCGGCTGGAGTTCCGCGCCGAGTGCCTCTATGCCCCGTTCAATCTTGGCGCTGATGGTGGTGTCGTCGTCCCCCTCTTCGACCTGAAAGTTGTGCTTTAAGAGGTCGATGATGGGCAAATACGCCATCTCCTTGCCGTAGGAGATGCACCGGCCGGTTAGCCACGTCACCGGCTCGTCGGCGAGACGGCGTTGGAACTCCAACAGCAAGCGGGATTTGCCAATCCCCGCCTCGCCCATGAGACAGAGGACCTGGCCTCGCCCCGCCCTGGCCTCGGCCCAGCGCTCCTGTAGGAGGCTCAGTTCGGGCTCCCGTCCCACAAACGGGGTGAGCCCCCGTTCCGCACCCACCTCGAGCCGGGTGCGCAGCCCGCGGGCACGCACGACCTCGTACGTGTTGACTGGCACCGCTTTCCCCTTGATCGCCTGCGCGCCCAGGAGCCGGGTGACAAAGTAGCCGCTCACGGCCCTGTGGGTGTCCTCAGCGATGACGACCTGGCCCGGCTCCGCCAGGTTCAGCATGCGCGCCGCCAGGTTGGTCGTATCCCCCACGGCCGTATAGTCCATGCGCAGATTGTCGCCGATGCTGGCCACCACCACCAGCCCCGTATTTAGCCCCATACGCACGCGAAACGTGATCCCCCGGGTGCGTTGCAGTTCAGCACCGTAGCCTTGCAGGACGCGCTGCATGCCCAGGGCCGCGTGCACCGCTCGCTGGGCATGGTCCTCATGGGCGATTGGTGCTCCAAAGAGCGCCATGACGCCGTCGCCCAGGAACTGATTGATCGTCCCTTCGTAGCGGTGCACCTCACCCAGGATCAACTCGAAGGCCCGGTTCATGAGGTGGTGGACGTCTTCGGGGTCGAGTTGTTCAGAGATGGAAGTGAACCCGGAGACGTCAGCGAACAGGACGGTCACCTGCTTGCGTTCGCCGGCAAGCGCTGTCCTGGAGGTGAGAATTTTCTCGGCGAGGTGCGGTGGAGTATAGCTCTGAGGGGAAGCGAAGCGTGCGGCTGGTGTGGGCGGCGAGGCCAGGGCCTGACCGCATTGATGGCAGAACTTGTTGGTGGGAGGGTTGCTCGTGCCACAGTGGGGGCAGAGGCCCTCAATCCTGGTACCACACTCGCCGCAGAACTTCACCTGCGCAGGATTGTCATGACCACACTGCGGACACCGCATGACGCTTCTCCTCAAGGAGCTAGGGAAGGCCTACCCAGACGGGGAAAGAGGCAAGCCTGGGAGGTGCCCCGCCAACTGGCGGGGTCATTAGCCGTGCGCAGCACTTAGTGGCCGTTGGTGTGCTCCTCACCTTCCCAGTGGTGCACCCCCTGGGGCTCGTGCGCTCCGACCACCTGGGCTGCCTGCGTATTCACCGGTGGCGTCACATGGATCAGACGGCTTTCGGAGTACACATGCCCGTCGACCAGCAGCGGTGTGCTGCGGTCCAGCACGTCTTCCGTGTCCACCTTCTTCTGCAACAGTATCAGCCCCTCCAGCACCGCTTCTGGACGTGGTGGGCAGCCAGCAATGTAGACGTCAACTGGAATGACCCGATCAATGCCCTGCACCGTCGCATAGTTGCGATAGAATCCTCCCGAAGAGGCACATGCACCGAAGGCCACCACCCATTTTGGCTCGCACATTTGGTCGTATACGCGCTTGAGTATTGGAGCAATTTTATGGTTGATGGTGCCTACGACCATCAGTAAGTCTGCCTGGCGCGGCGAAAAGCGCGGAAACTCTGCACCAAAACGCGCCACATCGTAGTGTGAACCCCAGGTCGCCATGAACTCCATGCCACAGCAGGCCGTCACAAACGGAAAGGGGAAAAACGAGTATTTTCTCCCCCAATTGATGACTTGGTTGAGTTTCGTGGTGATGGCACTTGTCCCAAATATCGTCTCCAGCCCCATATGGGCTCCTTTCTTCCACTCGAAGTGCTGCGCACGGCTAATGACCCCGCCAGTTTGGCGGGGTACCTCCCTGGCTTCCCACGTGCGTATGAGTGTAGACAACGTGTTGCTAGTTGGCAAGCCGCCTCAGGGCGTATCGACCCCAAATGGCAAGCGGATGAGGTACTTGTGGGCGAAGGCGAAGAGGAGCAGGGCCGGAAACATATAGAACAGCCCTGCGGCCGTCATCAACCCATAGTCGACAAACACTTCGCCTTCGCCCAGGATGCTGGCCACATAGCGTGACAGCGTCCAGCCGCTTTTTTCCAGGATAAACGTCAGCAGGAATACATACTCTCCCCAGCCAGAGAGAAACGCGAAGAGACTCAGTGCGGTAATCCCAGGACGTATCTGTGGTAAGAGGATACGATACCAGGTGGTGAAACGATTGGCGCCGTCCACCAGGGCAGCCATCTCCACCGGCCAGGGGATGCCATCAAAAAAGCCCTTCATGATCCACAGTGCAAATGGCAGTTCGAGCGCCACTTTGACCAGCATCACGCCGGCCAGCGTATTCAGGAGATGTAGCGCTCGCAATACAAAAAATACCGCGATAATCAGGGTAATCGCCGGAAATGCGTGCAATAGCAACGTGCTTTGCAGGAGCAGCAGGCGCCCGCGGAACTGCCAGCGCGATAACACGTAGCCAGCGAGCAGCGCTATGCTGACTTCCAGCACCATGACGGCAACGGCAAAAAGCAGAGAATTGCCGGTGACCACCCAGATATTGGGGTAGCCAGGCTTGATGCTGGCTACCCACAGAAAGCGCCAGTGCTGGAGCGTCCACCCTGTTGGCAGGAAACTCGCGAGGCTCTCCCGATTCACGGAAGCCAGCAGCAGCCAGAGATACATCAGGACGATGGGAGTCGACAACAGCGCCAGGAAAGCGATGAGGATTCTGTGATAGCTGCGGCGCAGTGTGCTGCCGTCCTCTTCTCTGAGCATGTTCAGCCCCTGTCGCTTTAGCCATTTTCAATTGGCGGCGTCTGTAGCTGGCGCGTGAAACGGAACACACGCCAGTAAAGCAGCGACACCACGCTACCAATCAGCACCAACACAAACGTCATGGCACAGCCGTAGCCGAACGCCGAAAAGGTAAAGGCGTGATGGTAAGCATACAGCGTCCATACCTCGGTGGCATAAAAGGGGCCACCGTTGGTGAGCAACAAGATCGCCTCAAACGATGCCAGGAGCGACAGTGTCTGGTAGGTAGTGACAAACATGATGGGCCAGCGCAGCAGGGGCAAAATGAGGCGCCAGACGATCTGGGATGTTGTCGCACCATCGACGCGTGCCGCGCGCAGCAGGTCGCGTGGTATGGATTCGATGGCGGCAGTGAAAATCACCAGACCCAGGGACGCCCCGGTCAGGCCATTGACCAGCACGATGACACTCCAGGGATGCTGCGTGAGGAGGTCAACGGGGGCAGCGCCTAAGGCGGCCCGCAGACGGTTGAGCAAGCCGTAGTCCGTTGGGTCGAGCAGCAGACGCCAGAGCAGGATGTAGACGACGGAGGGCGTGAAGCGTGGCAGCAGCCAGATCGTGCGGAAGATCACCGCCGGGCGCTCTGGTAAAGCGGCTGTGAGCAACGCCAGCACGAGCCCTAGTCCGAGATGAAACACCAGCAACGTGGTGAAGACGTAGACCCCCGTGTTGAGCAACACACGGGGTATCAGGGCATCTTGGAAAAGCGCTAAAAAATTCGCCAGGCCCACAAAATCCCAGCGGAAGCGGTAATCCAGACTGGTCAGACTGATGACACCAGTGATGCCAATAGGCACAACGAAAAACACCATGATCAGCAGCAGCGCCGGCAGCAGAAACAAGAGCAGTGGTGAAGGAAGCCAGAGGCGTTTAGGCGAAGGTGTAGCGTGCATGAGCTTCAAAAGCGCGGTGTATCCCCCACGACCGTAATGGGGATGTTGGCCGTACGGTCCTCTACAGCAATTTGCACCATCAATTGTCCCGATGCCCTGGCTCGGAATGTTGTAGTTGCTTGCCCCTGGCGCGTCGCTACTGTCGGTGGATCTACCTGCGCACGCGTAGCCCAGGCATCAGGGATGTGAAAATGCACAAGGACCTCGTCCACCGGCTGCCCGGCCATATCACTGACGCGGACCGTGAGCGCAAGGGGATGCGAGCGTAGCGCTTGCGATGCCTCGGGCAGCTCAATGCGATAGCCCGAAGGCATAGTGGGGCCCAGGACAGTAGGCCGGCAGCCCCACAGCATAAGGCCCCAGCCGATCAGGAGAAAGGGAACAACGCCGCGACAGAGGGCACATTGTCTCATAGTGAGTTATTCCACGATACGCACCTGGTTGCGCAGTTGTTGACGGAGACGCATAGTAACAAATTGTACCGCTTCCGGCGGTGCCAGACGACGCGCTTGCACGGCGCGGATGGCCTCGGTAACAATCGCCTCGTACTGCGACCAATCAGGGTGATTGGGAGCAAAGCGTGCATAGCGCAACAGGCCCGTAGCCTGACGTAAAAACAAGTCGGCACTATACGACGGCAGTGCCGCCTCGTCAGCCCGAATGGCCAGATGGCCGCTGTGCAGAGCGTGCTGCACGTTCAGATCCGCTGCTGAGGCGTGGACTAAGAGCCGGAAGGCCAGCTCGGGATGGTTACTACGGCTGCTAATCATGTACACCATGGGGTGTGAGATGCCATTCGGCTGTCCCCCGCGCTGCGCTGGGGGGATCGGGAAAAAGCTCATATTACTCGTCCAGGCATCCTCGGAGAGCCCGTAGTTAGTGCGCCACTCAGCCCTGTGCCACGTGCCACCCTGCCAGAAGGTCATGACGCCATCCACAAAGCTTTTGAGAATGGTTCCCCACGGAATGTTCGCCATCGTGGCCGGCGTAATTTTCCAGCGATAGACTAGATCGTAGTGATATTGCATCAATTCCTTGAGGGCCGCCGTATTGAGGACAAGCTGTACACCCGTCTCATCTGTCAGATGTCCACCAAACGCCAGGTAAATCTGGAAGACGTCCACCCCCCCAGTGGGGTGATGATAGAGCCCCCAGGGCGCAATACCGGCCTCTTTCACCTGCTGTGCCAGCTCGACCAGATCAAACAGCGTAAAGTCCCCCTGTTCGACGCGTTGTGGCAGGTTCGCAATAGCCTCTACACTCCAGCCCAATTTGCGCAGATGATCGGTGCGCACGTACATCATGCGCGCTTCCGTATCCTGCGGCAGGGCCCAGATCTGACCGTTAAAGCGCACCGCCTGCCATAACGTGGGATACACATCGGCCAGGGCTGCCTGGTGGGCTGCCAGGAGGTCGTCCAGGGGACGGATAGAGCCAGCCGTGGCATAGCGGCCGATAAACTCATGACCATTCAGCACAATGTCCGGGATGTCCCCTGACTGAAACGCCAGCAGGACGCGCTGCCCATACTGCTGCGCCTGTCCGGTCCAGAAATCCGTGTTGATTTTGACCCGCTCCGGCGCCCCAACCCGAGCGAGTTCCGCGTTCAGACGCTCAGCAGCAATCTGGAGATTGGTGGCGCGGTACACCGAGGGATCGTCCGGGCCAATGGTCCAGGCTTTGAGCACAATCTCCTGGGCGAAAGCAGGCACAGTGAGGACGCAAGCGAAGAGACCCCAGCAGCAGAGGGCGTACTGCCAGCGTAGCACACGGAGACGTCGCATATCTCACCCCTGCCCCTGTAAGCCACCGAGGTAGCGCCGCACCTGTCCCAGCACGATCTTGGGGATATCCTGGCGCTCTATCACGGTAAAGATCTGCAAGCGCGGATGGTGTTGGGTAGCAGCTCGGAAACGGCCTGTGGCGGTGTTCTCGCCAATGTGGATGACGGTGATGCGCCCTTCGAGGCCGGCCAGGTAAGTGATGACGTCTTCCAGATTGGTGAGTTGCATATCGGTAATCAAGAGCAGATCAGGGGTGGCACGTGGTACCGTGAGGCGCAGCTCATCGAGATCACGCAGACGCAGTGAGGTCCCGCCGCCGTGGTAGACACATAGGCCCTCATAGATGGTCTGGCGGTCGGTGGTAAACGGCACGACAGTTTTCCCGCCCATGAGCGCATCGCTAAAGTTGTACACGGCGACGCGCGCAGCATGGCGCAAATAGGCTTCCGCAGCACAGGCAGCGCCCAATACCGCTTCCGAGAGGTGAGCGCGTGGGTTCGGCATACTGCCGGAGGAATCGAGCACGAGCAGGCAATCAGGCGTGCCTTCGCGCTGCCCATAGACAAGCCCTTGGCGGCGTTTCCAGATCTGCGAGAGCCCGGGCAACAGCTTGCCAAAACTGGTCCAGATGTCGATATCGTAGACCGGCTGGCTGGCTTCCCAGGGGGCATGGCTATAGGGTTCGAGCACCCCACTGCGTTCCATGGGCACGCCCCGCACCGGCAGGTGATAGCTCTGCGCCAGTTGCATGTAGTACAGGGCCTCCGCGTCCACCTGCGGCCCAACCCCTTCCCCTGCGGCCTTGCCGTAGCCCAGTGCCGCCAGTTCCCTGGCGAAATCCTGCACCACATCGCAAAACTGCTCGATATCCTGCGCCTGCTGTGCAAATGCCTGCAAGCCCAGGGTCACTTCAGCCTGTGAGTAACTCTCTAAACTGTGATGCCCTAAGGCAGGCGGCTCAGGCTGGCGTCCCCGCCCTTCCTCTTCCAAGAGCGGACGCACCAGCTGCACAAAGCGGCGCAGACTGTGGGGCCATTGCTGACGGTCGAGGTACGGAATACGCGCCAGACGACGGACGAGGGCCGGATCACCGCTACCATGCAGTTGCATGCCCCAGATCTGGGTATACAGGGCCGTCAGCGCCCCCTGCAGTGGCCCCCCACCGAGATGGCGATACACGTCGGGGAGGGGAGTGGACACCTCTTTGACACAGGCCGTGTTCGCGACCACATCAATAAAACTATCGGTGGCGAGGCGGGCTAACGACTTCCGCCCCAATTCGGCTTTGGCGGTGGCGTAAAGCTGGAGATGTGTGGCGAGGTCCCACGGACACCGAGTGTAATGGCTGATACCATGATCGAGCAGCGCTTCGATCACCGCCTCTGGGGGCATCGACTCAGCCAGCTCGTCACAGGTCGCCGTATTGAGGGTAATCTGCTTATCACGCATCTGCATGGCCACAGGGGCATCGATAGTGCCCATCTGCGGTATGGGCAACTCGGGCCAGAGATGCTTGCGACGCACCTCTGGCCACAGATCGGCAAGCACTTGCGGCCAGTTCATTTGTGTTGTGCCGTGCTGGCGAGAGGTTTAAGCGTGGCCGATGGCTCCGGAGCTCGCGTGGGAAATACCTGCCGGTCACCTTCGTAGATCACGCCCTGTTTCACACGTCCTAAGGCAGCAATGCGTCCGCCTACACGCAATGTCCCACCACGCATGCCCTCACCCGTATACTTGCCGGTGCTGTAGCCAATCTGTATGGTGCCTGTTTTC